>Ga0209156_10001365_pt1 | contig 19940 bp, 20 predicted proteins | sample GraSoiAngelo_124_FD_185881 | JGI IMG/M metagenome (GOLD analysis project Ga0209156, IMG submission 185881) | Grasslands soil microbial communities from the Angelo Coastal Reserve, California, USA - 14_0927_05_20cm (SPAdes) (version 2) | ecosystem: Environmental > Terrestrial > Soil > Grasslands...
GTGCAATGGGACCCGGTGCGCGATTTCGCGCCCGTCATGCAGGTCTGCCGCTATCCGCAAGTGCTGCTCGTGAATCCCGCCCTGGGCGTGAAAACCCTGCAGGAGTTCGTCGCGCTCGCGAAGCGGACCGGCCCGCAGCTCAATTACGGTTCCGCCGGACCCGCCTCCTCGAGCCGGCTCGCGTACGAGCTTTTCAAGGAGGTCGCCGGCATCGAGACGGTGCCGGTGCATTACAAGGGCGGCGGTCCGGCCATCCAGGACCTGATGTCGGGCCAGGTGCAGGTGATGCTCATCCAGGGCGGCGGCATGATCCAGCAGAGCATCAGATCCGGCAAGCTGGTGGCCCTGGCGGTCAGCTCGCCGGCCCGCTCGCCCTTCTATCCGGAGCTCCCGGCGATTGCGGAGACCTATCCAGGCTTCGAAACCGAGTCGTGGGTCGCGATGTTCGCGCCTGCCGCGACGCCGAAGGAGATCGTCGAGCGGCTGCACGCGAGCCTTTCCAGGATCCTGGCCGATCCGGGCATGCCGAAGCGGTTCGAGACTCTCGGCGCCGAGATCGTCGCCGGCACGCCGCAGGCGCTGGCCAGGCTGGTGCGGGACGATCAGGCGAAGTGGAGCAGGGTCATCCGGGAAAAGAACATCACCGTCGAATAAGAGAGAACGTCTATGGCGTCACGCGGCTATGCGGACCTGCACGAACACCTGGCAGCGCTCAAGAAGGCAGGCCTGCTGATCACGGTCGAGCGCCCGATCAACAAGGACACGGAAATGCACCCGCTGGTCCGCTGGCAGTTTCGCGGCGGCATCGAGGAGCGGGACAGGAAGGCGTTCCTGTTCACCAACGTCGTCGACAGCAAGGGGCGCAAGTACGACATTCCGGTGGTGGTCGGCGCGCTTGCCGCCAGCCGGGAGATCTACCGCCTCGGCATGGGCTGCGACCTGGAGAGGATCAACGAGACCTGGAGCAGGGCGCTGGCGAATCCCATCGAGCCGCGGGTCGTGAGAGACGCGCCCTGCCAGGAAATCGTGATCGAGGGCAGCGAGCTCGACAAGCCGGGGAAGGGGCTGGACTCGCTGCCCATTCCCATCTCCACGCCGGGCTGGGACATCGCGCCATTCACCACGCTGTCGCAATACATCACGAAGGACCCCGACAACGGCATCCAGAACATGGGCATCTACCGCGGGCAGGTGAAAGCGCCGCGGCGCCTGGGAATGAATCCGTCGCTGGAGCTGCGTCCCGGCATCTACGTGCACTGGGAAAAGATGAAGCGGGCGGGAAAGAAGCTTCCGGCGGCGGTGGTGCTCGGCGCGCCGCCGTGCATCGCCTTTGCTTCGGCGCAGAAGGCCCCGGAAACGCTCGACGAGCTGCATCTGGCCGGCGGACTGGCCGGGGTACCCATCAATGTGGTCAAGGCGAAGAGCGTCGACCTGCTGGTGCCGGCGGAAGCCGAGATCGTGGTCGAGGGCTACATCGACACCGAGTATCTCGAGCCCGAGGCGCCGTTCGGCGAATCGCATGGCCATGTCAACCTGCAGGAATTCAACGCCTATATGGACGTGGCCTGCATCACGCGCCGGCGCGACGCGATCCTGACCTCGATCATCTCGCAGGTCACGCCGAGCGAGTCGAGCCTGATCAAGCGCGTCGCGCTCGAGCCGCTGTTCCTCGAGCACCTGCGCAACGCGCTCGGCATCCGCGGCGTCAAGCGGGTGTCGATGCACGAGCCGCTCACGAACCTGCGCAAGGTCGTGGTGCTGATCATGGACCGCAATACGCCCAGGACGGAGATCTGGCGCGCGCTCTACGGCGCCGCAGCCTGGAACCGCGCCGCCGGCAAATATGTCATCGCGGTCAACGACGACATCGATCCGGACAATGCGGATGCCCTCCTGTGGGCGATGTCCTACCGCGCCAACCCCGACCTGGATCTGCAGATCCTGCGGCACCGCGACCAGGGGCACGGGCCACGCAGCAAGCGCAACAACGGCGAGGATGCGTCGGTGCTGATCGACGCGACGATGAAAGAGGATTTCCCGCCGATCTCGCTGCCCAAGCGCGAGTACATGGAGCGCGCAAAGGCGATCTGGGAGGAGCTCGGCCTGCCCAGGCTCAAGCCCGAGTCGCCGTGGTACGGCTACTCGCTCGGCGAGTGGCCGGAGGAACTGGAGCGCGCCGCGGCCATGGCGGTGAAGGGCGATTACTTCGAGACCGGAAAGCTTCTGGCGAAGCGGCGCCGCAAGGACGTGGGCATGAACACCGAGGTGCGCGAGCTGCCCGGCCGGCCGCCCGGCGAGAGCGACGAGTAACTAGCTCCTCAGCGCCTCGTCGATCGGCGCCGGCACGTGGATGCCGTAGCCCTGCGCGAAACCTGCGCCTGCCGCCCGCAACGTCGCAAGCGCCTCGTCGCTTTCCACGCACTCGCCGATCACGCCGATGCCGAGCTTCTTGCCGGCGCGCACGATCCTGTCCAGCTTGCCGCGCGCCGTCTGGCTGTTCAGATTGCGGATCACGGCGCGGTCCACCTTGACGTAGTTCGGCTTCAACGCCTGCAGCGGCGCGAGCCACACCGGGCTGTAGCCGAAGCCGTCGATGGTGAGGCAGCAGCCGATCCTGCGGGCGGCGTCGGCAAATTGCTCGACCGAGTTCGGCAGCGCGAGGGCGTCCTCCTCGAGGACTTCGAAGGCGATGGACGCTGGCGGCACGCGGTGCCGCGAGAGCTCGGTGGCGACCGCGGGCGGGAAGCCTGCGTCGCTGACCGTCTGACCCGAGATATTGAGCGAAAGACTGGGCACGCGGGACCCGCGCGCGAGGCGCGCGATCGCGCGGCGCATGACCCAGCGATCGAGCTCGGGCATCATGCCGCAGCGCTCGAACACCGGCAGAAACGACCCGGGCGGCAGCAGCCTCTGTCCTTCTTCGCGCATGCGCAGCAGCACTTCCGCCATCGGCGCCGCCTTGGGCTTGTCGAGCGCGACGATGCGCTGCGCGTAAAGCTCGAACTCGTTCTGCTCCAGCGCCTCGACCAGGCGCTCTACCGGCTCTTCCCAATCGGGGACTTCAGCTCCTGACTTCTCGAAGAGAAGCGTTTTCTGTTCCGTGGTGATGTGTCGCTTCACGCGGGACCCGCGCGCGAGAAGAGTTATCACCGCCGCCGCCGCGCTCGACCTAGATCAAGCAGCGTCACCGTCAGCCGGATCCCCGGAAGCTTCTCCCGCTCAGCCAGATACCCATCCCCCAGGCACGTCTCCGTAGGAGGATATTCCTTATACGACGCCATCCCGCGCAACCACGACGTGCGCATGCGCCAAGCCCTACTCTCAGGACTGCGACGCTCACGCATCACTTGATCACCATTTTTGTAACCTTGCCTGACGTTAGGCCGTTCAAGATCAATCGCGCCGATAGCTCCTGACTTCTCGAAGAGAAGCGTTTTCTGTTCCCCGACTTGTCGCTTGGCCGGCATCAGCGACATGTTGTACACGCTCTGGTGGGGAAATTGTTGTGACTTATTTCCTCAGCCGGCATGACTAGGCCAGCGTGTACGCAGTCTTGACGGTCGTGTAGAACTCGACGGCGTAGCGGCCCTGCTCGCGCGGGCCGTAGCTCGAGCCCTTGCGGCCGCCGAACGGCACGTGATAGTCGACACCGGCGGTGGGCGCGTTGACCATCACCAATCCGGCCTGCGCGTGGCGCTTGAAGTGCGACGCGTGCTTGAGCGAGGTGGTGCAGATCCCGGACGAAAGGCCGAACTCGGTATCGTTTGCCAGCGCGAGCGCCTCGTCGTAATCGCGCGCTCGCACCACGGCCGCCACGGGTCCGAAGATCTCTTCGCGGCAGATGCGCATGGAGTTGTTCGCCTCCGCGAACACCGCTGGCGCGAAGTAGTAGCCGTTCTTGTCGCGCTTGACACGCTCGCCGCCTGCCAGCAGCTTTGCTCCCTCGCCTTTGCCGATGCCGATGTAGCGCTCGTCCTGCTCGAGCTGGCGCGCGTCGACCACCGGCCCGATCTGCGTCTTGGGATCGCGCGCGTCGCCGACGACCAGCGCCCTTGCACGCTCGGCGAGGCGCGACACGAACTTGTCGTGGATGCCCTGCGTGACGATGATGCGGCTCGACGCGGTGCAGCGCTGGCCGGTCGAATAGAACGAGCCCTGCACGGCGACTTCCACCGCCTGGTCGAGCTGCGCGTCGTCCAGCACGACGAGCGGATTCTTGCCGCCCATCTCCAGCTGGAACTTCGCCCCGCGCTTGAATGCCGCCTCGCCGACGCGCCGGCCGACCGCCTGGGAGCCGGTGAAACTGATGCCGTCGATCCCCGGGTGATGGATGATGGCCTCGCCGACCACCGCGCCGCGCCCCATGACGAGGTTGAACACGCCGGCCGGCAGGCCGGAGCGGCTGAGGATGTCCGCCAGCGCCCAGCCGCAGCCCGGCACCAGATCGGCCGGCTTGAACACCACGCAGTTCCCGTACGCGAGCGCGGGCGCGATCTTCCATGCGGGAATCGCGATCGGGAAATTCCAGGGGGTGATCAGGCCGACCACGCCGATCGGCTCGCGCGTGACCTCCACGCTCATGCCCGGGCGTATCGAGGGAATGATCTCGCCCGCGGTGCGCAGCGCCTCGCCCGCGAAAAACTTGAAGATCTGCCCGGCGCGCGCGGCCTCGCCGGTCGCCTCCGGCAGCGTCTTGCCCTCCTCGCGCGCGAGCAGCTCGCCCAGCTCGGCGCGGCGCGCGAGGATCTCGCTGCCGGCGAAGTCGAGCGCGTCGAAACGCTGCTGCGGCGTGGACCCGGACCAGGCAGGGAATGCCGCGCGCGCCGCCGCGACCGCGGCGTCCACCGCGGCGGCATCGCCTGAAGCGTATTGATCGATGACGTCGGAGACGTCCGATGGATTGATGTCGGGATTGGTCTGCTTGCCGGCGGTCCACTGGCCGGCAATGAGATTGGCGCGCATTGGGTCTCTCCTCGGCTATGATGGTAACTCGGGGGAGGGTTGAATCAAGTGAAGGCATTTTGCGGTTTCGTCGGGCTGCTTGTTGCCGCTGCAGCTTCAGCGCAGACCTATCCGACGCGGCCGATCGCATTGATCGTGCCTTTCTCGGCAGGAGGACCCACGGACACCATCGGCCGCATCATGGCCGAGCGCATGGGAAGGTCGCTCGGCCAGACGGTGGTGGTGGAGAACACCACCGGTGCCGGGGGCAGCATCGCCGTGGGCAGAGTGGCGCGCGCGGCCCCGGATGGCTACACGCTCAGCATCGGCCACTTCGGCACCCACGTCATCAGCGGCGCGACCTACCAGCTGCAGTACGATCTGCTGAGGGACCTCGAACCGGTGGCGATGCTCGCCACGAATCCGCAGATCCTGGTTTCAAAGACTGCGGTTCCGGCCAGAGATCTCCAGGAACTCATTGCCTGGGTAAAGACGAATCAGGACAAAGTATCGATCGGCACCGGTGGAGCAGGTACGCCGGCGCATGTCAGCGCCGTCTACTTCAACAAACTCACCGGTACCCGAGCGCAGATCATTCACTATCGCGGCGCCGCGCCGGCAATGCAGGATTTGTTTGCCGGGCACATCGACCTTTATTTCGATCAGGCCGCGTCTGCCGTGCCGAATTCCCGCGCGGGAAGGGTTAAGCCTTACGCCGTGACCGCGAAGACGCGCCTGGCCGCAGCGCCCGATATTCCGACGGTCGACGAGGCCGGGCTGCCCGGTTTCTATATGGCTGTCTGGCACGCCATCTGGGCGCCCAGGGCGACGCCGAAAGACATCGTCGGCAGGTTGAACTCGGCCATCACCGAAGCGCTTGCCGATCCTTCGGTGCGCAAGCGCCTGGAAAATCTCGGCCAGGAAATCCCGCCGCGCGAGCAGCAGACGCCTGAGGCTCTGGGCGCGCACCACAAGGCCGAGATCGAAAAGTGGTGGCCACTCATCAAAGCGGCCGGGATTAAAGCGGAGTAGCCCTTATTTGTTCCTGATCGCCGACTTCGGCCGGAAAGCCTTCACCACCGCTTCGTTGGTCTCGATGTAGGGGCCGCCGATCAGGTCGATGCAATACGGGACCGCGGCAAAGATTCCCGGCGCGTCGGGCAATCCCTGCAGCGTCTCGCGGATCGATTTCGGCTGGCCCGGCAGGTTGATGATCAGCGCCTGCCTGCGGATCACCGCCACCTGCCGCGACAGGATCGCGGTCGGCACGAATTTCAGGCTCAGCGAGCGCATCTGCTCACCGAAGCCGGGCATGACCTTGTCGGCGATGGCGAGCGTGGCTTCGGGCGTGACGTCGCGCCGGGCGGGTCCGGTGCCGCCGGTGGTGAGCACGAGGTGGCAGCGCTTCTCGTCGACCAGCTCGACCAGCGTCGATTCGATGATCGCCATCTCGTCGGCGATGAGGCGCGTTTCGTCGCGCCAGGCGGGCGAGGCTATCGCCGAATGCAGCCACTCCTTGAGCGACGGGATGCCTTCGTCGCGGTAGACCCCGGCCGAGGCGCGGTCGCTGATGGAGACCAGGCCGACGATCAGTTCTTCTTTCATTTGGCTTCGCTGCACAGCCGGATAAAGCGGAACAGCTCGCGGTAGGCCCGCGTGCGGTTGCCCTCCTGCAGCTGCTTGCGCGAATTCCTTATCAAGCTGCGCAATGCCTGAAGGTCGGCGCCCGGATGCTCGGCAGCGAAGCCGGTGAGCGCCGCGTCGTCGTTGAGCAGGCGCTCGCGCAAAGTTTCGAGGCGGCGGTGAGCCGCGCTCGCCTGCGCGGAGCTGCCTTCGATCTCGCCGAGGCGGCTGCGGATCGCGCCCGGATCGATGTCGCGCATCAAGCGACCGATGTACTGCATCTGCCGACGCCTGGCCTCGTGGCTCTTGATGCGCTTCGCCTCGAGCACGGCTTCCAGCAGATCGTCGGCGAGCGCCATTGATCTCAATTGTGTCTCGGGGAGCCCGACCAGCGCCACGCCGAGCGCCTGCAGCTCGTGCATCTCGCGCTTCCTGCGGGTCTTGCTGACGATTTCGTCCTGCACGCGCTGTTATCATAGCGCCCCCATGCCGAAGCGCCACGGTTTCAGCTGCGACCCCGGTGAATTGCGCAGCCTCGCGCAAGTGGTGCTGGAGCGCGCCAGGCACGCCGGCGCAAACGGCTGCGATTGCGACGTCTCCGAGGCGTATGGCCTGACGGTGACGGTGCGCAAAGGCCAGCCCGACACCATCGAGCATAACCGCGACCGCAGCGTCGGCGTCTCCATCTATCTCGGCGAACGGCCGAAGGTGCGCCGCGGCCACGCCAGCACGTCGGATTTCTCCCGCGCGGCGCTGGAGCAGACGGTCGATGCCGCCCTCGCTATCGCACGCCATACCGCGGAAGACGAATGCGCCGGATTGCCGGATGCGGAGCTGCTCGCGCGCGAGCGGCCCGACCTCGATCTGTTCCACCCGTGGGGGTTGTCCACGGAGGAGGCGATCGACATCGCGCGGCGCTGCGAGGCCGCGGCCTTTTCGGTTTCAAAGAAAATCCGCAACTCGGAAGGTGCGACCCTCGCCGCTCACCAGTCGCAGTTCGTCTTCGCGAACAGCCTCGGCTTCGAGGGCGGCTATCCCGGCTCGCGGCACTGGATCTCGTGCTCGGTGATCGCCGAGGACAATGGCCTGATGCAGCGCGACGACTGGTTCAGCGCCGCCCGCGTGCCCGCGAAGCTCGCCGAGCCGCAGGCGCTGGGACGCTACGCCGGCCAGCGCGCGGTGGCGCGCCTCGGCGCGCGCAAGATTGCGACCTGCCGGGCGCCGGTGCTGTTCGAGGCGCCGGCGGCGTTGCAGCTGATCGGCCATTTCGTCTCGGCCGTGAACGGCGGCAACCTGTACCGCAAGACCTCGTTCCTCGTCGACAGCCTCGGAAGACAGGTGTTCTCGCCGCTGGTGCGCATCGAGGAGCGCCCGCACGAGAAGCGGGGGATGGCCAGCACGCCGTTCGACGAGGAAGGCGTTGCGACGCGCAGCCGGGCCGTGGTGCGCGACGGCGTCGTCGAAGGCTATTTCCTCGGCAGCTATTCGGCGCGCAAGCTCGGCCTGAAAACCACCGGCAATGCGGGCGGTCACCACAATCTCGTGGTGCGCTCCGCGGGACCGGACTTCGCCGGCATGCTGAAGAAACTCGGGCGCGGGCTTCTCGTCACCGAGCTGATGGGTCAGGGCGTGAACCTCGTGACGGGCGATTACTCGCGCGGCGCGGCGGGCTACTGGGTCGACGGCGGCGAAATTCGCTTTCCTGTGGAGGAAATCACGATTGCCGGCAACCTGAAAGACATGTTCAAGGGTATCGTTGCGGTAGGCAGCGACGTGCTCGTGCGGAGCGGCCGGTCGAGCGGTTCGATCCTGGTTGAGAACATGACAATCGCCGGCGACTAGATCGGTTTCGAACATGGGGGCTGCTCGGAGGTCCGATCCGCATGGGACATGCCTGCACTCACGACGACTTCGGCGGCGCTCCTGATCCCCAGCCTGAGCACCCGATTACCGCAATCATCGCTGTGATCGCCATGTTGGCTGCCATCCTGTTGATTACATGGGCGCGGATCGAGGTCCACGGCACCGGCGATCTGGAGGAAGCGCTGGTCGAGCCGCAGGTCCAGACCGGCGTGCCGGTCTTGCCTCCCAAGGACATCAAGGCCGGCGAGGAGCGCGAGGTCGACGCGGCGGTGACTTCGAGCCGCTTCGCGACCGGTCTTTCGCCTTAAGGCGGATCCTTTGTTCGCTGAGGCATAATTTGCCTCATGCGAACCCTGATCCCGATCACCGCGGCCCTGATCGCCGCGGCGCCCGCGGCCGCGCTGGAGCCGCAACCCCTTTACCAGCTTGCCCAGGCGCAGCCGCGCCGCAATCAGGCACCCGACGTCATCTTCGTGCCCACGCCGCAGGAGGTGGTGGACGAGATGCTGCGGCTGGCCAACGTCAGGAAGGGCGACGTGCTCTACGACCTCGGCTCGGGCGACGGGCGCATCCCGGTCACGGCGGCGAAGAAGTTCGGAGTGCGCGCGGTCGGCATCGACATCGACCCGGAGCGCATCCAGGAGGCCAACGAGAACGCGAAAAGGAACGGCGTGACTCGCCTGGTGAAGTTCCGCAACGAGGACCTGTTCCAGGCCGACTTTCACGAGGCCACGGTGGTGACGCTCTACCTGCTGCCGGACCTCAACGTGAAGCTGATGCCCCGGCTGATGGAGCAGCTCAAGCCGGGGTCGCGCATCGTTTCGCACCAGTTCGACATGGGCCAGTGGAGGCCCGACAAGAAGGTCGAGCTCAACGGGCGCACGATCTACCTCTGGACGATTCCCGCAAAGAACCGGTAGTGCGAAAGCCGTTGCGCATCGAGGTGGTTTCCGACGTCGTTTGCCCGTGGTGCTACATCGGCAAGCGGCGCCTTGAAAAGGCGCTCGTGCTTCTGGGCGACGAAGCGCAGGTGAGCGTTCGCTACCTGCCCTTCCAGCTGAACCCCGAGATGCCGCAGGGCGGGATGCCTCGCGCGGAGTACCGCAAGGCGAAATTCGGCTCGATCGAGCGGAGCCGCCAGCTCGACGCCCGCGTCGCCGCGGAAGGACGCGGCGAGGGCATCGAGTTCGCGTTCGAGCGCATGGCGCGCACGCCGAGCACGCTCGCTGCGCACCGCCTGATCGAGCTAGCTCAGCGCCAGGGCGCCGGCCAGGCGGTGGTCGACGAGCTTTTCCGCGCCTACTTCGAACAGGCCAAGGACGTCGGCGATCCCAAAGTGCTGGAGCAGATTGCGAAGCGCAGCGCGGTCTCTGGCTGGCCGCAGGAGGCTGACGCGAAGGAAGTCGCCGCGCTGGAAGAAGAGATGCGCGGGCTCGGGATTTCGGCGGTGCCGACCTTCATCTTCGACCGCAAGCTCGGCGTCTCGGGCGCCCATCCCCCCGATGCGCTCGCGCAGGCGATGCGCGAAGCCCTGGGCGCTAAGTAAAGTCCAGCCGGGTGTTGAGCACGATGCCGTAGATCGCGATCGGCGGCCGGCGCGAGAGCTCGAGCGGCGGCAATTCCTCGGCGCCCAGCGTCTTGACCGTGGCGCCGATCGCCCGCATGAACGCAAGCGACAGCACGATCTCGCCGGCGCGCGCGCGGTGCACCAGGCGCTCGGCGATGCTGACGCAGTCGCCGAAAGCGACGTACTGCTGGCTGTCGTCGGGGCCCGCCATGCCGAATACGGTGTCGCCCACGTGCAGACCGAGGGCCACCGCGGCGGGCAGGGCGTAGTCGCTCTGCCAGCGCTCGCCGATCGGCTCGAACCCGCGCTGGATCTGCTGTGCCGCCTTGAGCGCGTAAATGCTGAATTCCAGCCGGTCTTCCCCGCTGAACGAGGCGATCACCGAGTCGTTGTGCAGCGACAGCATGCGGCCGCCGCGCTCGCCGATGTGCTTCCCCGTGAAGGAGAAGAACTCGTTGGCGAGCTGCAGCACCTGCGGCGCCTCCAGGGTTTCGGAGAGCCGCGTGAAGTTGCGCAGCTCGACGTACAGGATCGCGGCGGGGCGTCGCTCGGGCGCGGGCATGCCGCCACTTTAATCGATTCGCGCGCCGATTTCCCGGACCAGCCGCGCGTACTTGGCGTAATCGTCGCGGATCGCCGCGGCAAATTCCCCGGGCGTGGTGATCCAGGCTTCCACTCCGCCCGCGTTGTGCAGGCGCTCGCGGATCCCGGGTTCCTTGAGGACGCGGTTCACCTCGGCGCGCAGCCGCGCCAGAACGGCCTCCGGGGTGCCAGGCGGCGCGAACAGGCCGTACCACTGCGTCATCTCGAAATCCGGGTAGGTTTCGGCGATGGTCGGCACCTCGGGCAGCAGGCTCGAGCGCTTCGGCCCGGTGTACGCGAGCACGCGCAGGCGCCCGGCCTTGATCTGCGGCGCGGTGGAAGTCCCCGACATCATCGCCGCGACTTCGCCGGACACGGTCGCGGTCGTCGCCGGCGCGCCGCCCTTGTACGGGATGTGCGCGAGCGCAATCCCGGCGCGCCCCTTCAGCCGCTCCATCGTCAGGTGGTGCTGGCTGCCGTTGCCGCCCGAGGCGTATTGCAGCGGCGGGTTCGCCCGCTTCGCGTACTCGATGAACTCGGCGAGGTTGTGCACCGGCAGCTGCGGATTCACCACCAGGAAGAAGCCGTTCGACACCAGGCTTGCCACCGGGGCGAGATCGCTCAATGGATCGAACGGCATGCGCTCGTAGAGATGCGGGTTGATCGCGAGCAGGCTGTCCATGCCGACCAGCAGCGTATAGCCGTCGGGCACCGCCTTCGCCACCGCTTCGCCCGCCACCACGCCGTTGCCGCCGACGCGGTTCTCGACCACCACCGGCTGGCCCAGCGTCTCGGTGAGGCGCGCCGCGATGAGGCGCCCCACTAGGTCCGGCCCGCCGCCGGGCGGGATCGGCACCAGCAGGCGGACAGGTTTCGAGGGGTACTGCGCGGCGGCGACCGACGCAAGCAGGGCAACGGCGATTGCCAGAAATCCCCTAAGAACGCGAAGCATCGCCGGCCGCAGCGATCCCATCGAGATAGTGCTCCCACACGTACAGGTTGCGCTCGCAGGCCTTGACCACGGCGTCTTCCATGCGCAGTTGCCTCGCGAATTTCTCCACCGCGCGCCAGCCGGTGTCCGAGTGCTCGATGTCGGCCTCGGTGTGCAGCTCGAAGAACTCGAGCTCGTCGCCCGCGAGGCCGAACAGCTTTCCCCAGCGCAGCCGCTCGATGCCGAACCAGCCGTGCTTTCTGAACAGCCCGCTGCCGTAGCCCGGCGCATTGATGCGCTCGGCGCAGGTGTTGGCGACGATGCCTTCGAGCCAGTGGCGATTCGCCATCAGCCCTTCCCACGCCGCCCAGGCGAGCTCGGTCGAAGGCAGCGGCTGCGCGTCCTGCAGCTCGCGCCGCTTCAGGCCGATGCGCAGGCCGAGGTCCTCGAGGATCTTCCAGTGCGGCCGGCCGCCGCCGTGCTGGTGGTCGGCGATCACCTCCTCGCTGCAGGCCTGGATGATGCGCATGCGCGTGTCCCAGTCGCTGCAATTGGTCGCCACTTTGAGCTTGAGCACGGAGTTGCGCTGCCGGGTGTTGAGCCGGTGCTGCAGCGCGAACATGCGCGCCCGGCCCCTGGTCATCGGCTGGTGGAACCACGCGCAGCGCGCGACGAAGGCGTTGACCGCCTGGTCCATGCGCGAGACAACACTCATCTTCTACGTGAGGAAGAAGTACATGGATATGACAAACACCACCAGCGCGCCCGCGGCGAGAAAACGCAGCGTCGTGTCCGACACGCCGGGCAGGCCAGGGTCGCTCGGCGCCGCAGAAGCGAAGTTTTCATTGAGATTCCTGAAGAAGTCGTCGGCGACTTTTTTCGCCGCCGCGTCGACCAGGCGCGAGCCGATCTGCGCCAGCTTGCCGCCGACGTTCGCCTTCACTTCGTAAGACAGCCTGGTATGAGCGCCTTCGGAAGACAAGCTCACTTGGGCGCTGCCCTTCGCGAATCCCGCGGCACCGCCCTGGCCCTCGAAAGAGATCGAGTAGGAGCTGGGCGGGTTGATGTCGGAGAGCGTCAGCCTGCCCTTGAACTTGGCGCTCACCGGGCCGACGCGCGCCACCATCAGCACCTGATACTCGTTGTCGCCGCTCTTCTCGATCGACTCGCAGCCCGGCACGCAGGCCTTCAGCACTCCGGGGTCGTTGAGCGCGTCCCAGACCGCCTGCTGCGGCGCCGGGATCAGCTGCTCGCCCTTCATTTCCATGCGCGCTTCTCCTGAGTTTGCCGGGCCATCGGGCCGTTCAGCGTTTTCGCGAGGTCGACCAGGCTCTTCAGATTATGCACCGGCAGGAACAGATCGACGTGCGGCAGGATCGCGCGCACGCCCGCCGGCCGCGCTTCGAACTTGTCGTAGCGCAGGAGCGGATTGAGCCATACGAGGTAGCGGCTCGATTTCGCGAGCCGCTCCATTTCCTCGCCGAGGCCCTCGCCGGCCTCGCGGTCGAGGCCGTCGGAGACGAGCAGCACGCACGCGTTCTGCCCGAGCGTGCGGCGGGCCCACTTGAAATTGAACTCGCGCAGCGACGCGCCGATGCGCGTGCCGCCCGACCAGTCCTTGATCGCGTCGGCGACCTTGGCCATCGCCACGTCGACGTCGCGGTGACGCAGCTGCCGGGTGATGTTGGTCAGCCGGGTGCCGAACACGAACACGCTCACCCGGTCGCGGTCGTTGGTGATGGCGTGGAGAAAATGCAGGAACATCCTCGAATACGGGTTCATCGAGCCCGAGATGTCGCACAGCACGACCAGCGGCGGATGCAGCTCGCCGGGCGCGGCGCGCACCAGCGCGATGATGTCGCCGCCTTCGCGCAGCGACTCGCGCAGCGTGGCGCGCAGATCGATGCGCCGGCCGGCGCGCTCGGGCCGGAATCTCCTGGTGCGAATCATCGGCAGCGGCAGACGCAGCCGGGCGATCATCTTCTTCGCCTCGGCGAGCTCCGCGGCCGACATGGTGTCGAAATCCATGCGCTGCAGCACCTCGCGCGACGAGAAGGTGAGCCGCGCTTCGATGTCCAGGCGCTCGGCGTCCTTCTCGCGCGCCTCGCGCTGCTGGCTGAAGAGCGCGTCGGTGAGGCGCTGGCTCTGCTGCTGCTCGGGTCTTGCAGCGCGGCCGTAGGACTGCGGCAGCAGCATCTGCATCATCCTCTCGGTGAGCTTGGGGTCGCGCCAGAAGATCTGGAACGCCTGGTCGAAGATCGGCCGCTGCTCCTGCCGCGACAGGAGCACTGCCGACATGGTCCAGTACCAGTCGTCGCGCCGCTGCGCACCTGCGATCTCCAGCGCGCGCACGCAGTCGATCACCCGGTCCGAGCCGATGCGCAGGCCCGCGGCCCTGAGGAGCCGCGCGAAGTGCATCACGTTTTCTGCGAGCCGCCCCTCGCTCAAGCGGCAGCGCCCTTTTCGGCTTGCGCGCCCAGCGGGCACTCGCGCGCCAGCTTCTCGACCAGCGGCGAGGCGACGATGTGGTGCTCGCGGAAGTAGCGCTCGTGGTTGCGCTCGACCTCGGCGAGCCAGTAGACGTAGTTCACCATCAGGCCCGCGGAGCGCGACATGCCCTGCTCGGAGCAGTCGCCCATCCAGTTCAGGCGCTCGAGCGCCGCGCCGTTGCCCAGATGAAAGCGCGCCACCGCGTCGAGCGGCTCGAGGCCCTGCTTGGCGTTGAGCAGGTAGTACGCGCAAAGGCGCATCAGCAGGCTCTGCAGAGCTTCGGGCACTTCGCCAAATTGCCAGGCGGGATCCTCGAGCCGCGACAGCAGCGCGAGCCGCTCCTTGCCCTCGGCGCCGACGGCGACGCGCATGCGGTTCTCGTCGAGCCAGCGGCGGAAGCCGGGGATCGGCGACAGCGTCGCGAAGCGGCGCAGGTGCGGGAACTCGCGCTTCAGGTCCTCGGCGACCTGCTTGATCAGCAGGTTGCCGAACGAGATCCCGCGCAGCCCCTCCTGGCAGTTGGTGATCGAGTAGAACATGGCGCAGTCGACGTTCGCGAGCGTCCCCACCGGCGAGCCGACGTCGAGCAGCGGCTGCACGTGCGCGCTCATGCCGCGCGCCAGGGCCACCTCGATGAAGATGATCGGCTCGTCGGGCAGCTGCGGATGGAAAAAGGCGAAGCAGCGGCGGTCGGATTCGAGGCGCCGGCGCAGGTCGCGCCAGCCGTGGATTGCATGCACCGCCTCGTACTGGATCAGCTTTTCGAGCACCAGGGCCGAGGTGCGCCAGTCGATGCGCTCGAGGCGCAGGAAGCCGCGGTTGAACCAGGAGCGCAGCAGGTGCATCAGGTCCAGGTCGATGGCCCGCCAGTGCGGGTGCGTCTCGAGCCCCGTCAGCAGCCGCCTGCGCATCTCGACCAGCGCGGCGGTCCCGCCGGGGGCCATGTTGAGCCGGCGGAACAGCTCCTGACGCGCCGGCTCGACGCTGTTCTGCAGGCGCAGCAGGTTCTCGGGCGTAGGCTCTGCCTGGTACGCCGCCGCCGCGCGGCTGACCGCCTCCGCCGAAGGCGAGTACTGCCGCGCCAGAGCGTCGAAGAACGCGTCGCGCTGGCGCTCGTCCAGGCCCTGGTACGCGACGAGCGCCTCGCGCGCGAGCGACGCGCTCGCATATTCGCCGCGCTCGCTCAGCAACGCGTCGCACAGCGAAAGCAGGTTTTGCGTCGGCCGTTCGACCCCGTCGTGCTTGCCGCCGAGCAGCCGGCGGAAAAAAGACATTGCTCTCATGCGATGCTCAGGCGGCGGCCGCGGCCCTCGCCTCGCCGACCAGGCGCGCCGCTTCCTCGCCGGCGACCCGCTCGAGGTCGTCGCGGTACTTGAGCAGCACGCCCAGCGTGTTGTTGACGGTTTCGGGATCGAGCGCGACGCGGTCGAGCGCCACCAGGCAGTTGGCCCAGTCGATCGTCTCGGCGACCCCTGGCAGCTTGAACAGATCGCTTTTTCGCAGCCGCTGCACGAAAGCGACCACTTCCCTGGACAGCGCCTCGCGCGCTTTCGGCGCCTTGCGGTGCAGAATCTCGAGCTCGCGCGGCGCGTCCGGGAAGTCCACCCAGTGGTAGAAGCAGCGCCGCTTCACCGCGTCGTGGATCTCGCGCGTGCGGTTGGAGGTGATGACCACGATCGGCGGCTCGGGGGCGCGCAGCGTGCCGACCTCGGGAATCGTGATCTGCCAGTCCGACAGCACCTCGAGCAGGTAGGCCTCGAAGGGCTCGTCGGTGCGGTCGAGCTCGTCGATGAGCAGGACCGGCGAATGGCCCTCCAGCGCGCGCGCTAAAGGTCTTTTAATCAGGAATTTCTCGGAGTAAATATCGGCCGCGAGCTTCTCCTTCGACTTCTCCCCCGCCGCTTCGGCCAGCCGGATCTCGATCATCTGCCGCGAGTAGTTCCACTCGTAGGCAGCCTGCGCGATGTCCAGGCCTTCGTAGCACTGCAGGCGGATGAGCTCCCGGCCCAGGCCTTGCGCGATGACCTTGCCGATCTCGGTCTTGCCGACCCCGGCCTCGCCTTCCAGGAACAGCGGCCTGCGCATGGCGAGGGCGAGGAAAAGAGAGGTGGCGAGGCTGCGATCGGCGACGTAGTCGCCCGAGGCGAGGAGCTTCTGCGTCTCGTCGATGGAGTCCGGGAGCGGGCGCGCCATGAAAAGCCTGGGCTGCTATTTCATCGCCGCCTCGACGGCGCGCTTGGCCATGACGGTGATCAGGTGCGCGCGGTACTCCGGGCTCGCGTGCAGGTCGCTGTTGAGGCCGTCGGCCTTTACCTTGATGCTGGCGACCGACTCGGGCGCGAACTTCGCGGCGAGCGCCTTCTCCATGTCGGCCTGGCGGAACGCGCAGGGCCCGGCCCCGGTCACGCCGACCCGCACCCTGCCGCCAAAATCGGCGACGAATACGCCGACGATGGCGAAGCGCGACGCCGGGTTCTTGAACTTCATGTAGGCGGCGCGCTTCGGTACCGGAAACGAGACCGCGGTGATCAGCTCCCCCGGCCCGAGCGCGGTTTCGTACAGGCCCTTGAAGAATTTATCGGCCTCGATCTTGCGCTTGCTGGTGACGATCGTGGCGCCCAGGGCGAGCACGGCCGCCGGGTAGTCGGCCGCCGGGTCGTTGTTGGCGAGCGAGCCGCCGAGCGTGCCCATGTGCCTGACCTGCCGGTCGCCGATGATGCCGGCGAGAGAGGCGAGCGCGGGAATCGCCTTCCTCACGCCGCTCGAGGCGGCCACCTCGGCGTGCCGCACCATCGCGCCGATCGTCACGGCATCGCTCTCCGCCTTCAGCGCCTTCAGGTCGCCGATCGCGTTGAGATCGATCAGGTCGGTCGGCGAGGACAGGCGCAGCTTCATCGCCTGCACCAGGCTCTGGCCGCCGGCGAGGTACCTGCCTTCGTCCTTCCTGGAGGCGAGGGCCAGGGCCTCCTTCACGTTCGAAGGCCGGTGATAGTCGAATGCATGCATTGCTATTCTCCTAGGCTGCCTTGTGCATCGAGCGCCACACGGTCTGCGCCGTGGCGGGCATCGGGAGGTCCTTCACGCCGAGGGCATCGGTGATCGCGTTCATCACCGCCGCCGGCGCGCCGATCGCGCCGGCCTCGCCGCACCCCTTCACGCCGAGCGGGTTGTGCGTGCAGGGCGTCTCGCGCGTGTCCAGCTTGAATAGCGGCACGTCGCCGGCGCGGGGAATGGCGTAGTCGCTGAACGATCCGGTGACCAGCTGCCCGGTGCTGTCGTAGCGGCAGCCTTCGGTGAGCGCCTGCCCGATGCCCTGCGCGAGCCCGCCGTGCACCTGGCCTTCGACGATCATCGGATTGATGATTTTGCCGAAGTCGTCGACCGCGGTGAAAGCGACGATCTGCGTTGCGCCGGTATCGCGGTCCACCTCGACCTCGCAGACATAGCTGCCCGCGGGGAAGGTGAAGTTCGCCGGGTCGTAGAACGCGTTCTCGTTGAGGCCGGGCTCGAGCTTGTCGAGCGGATAGTTGTGCGGCACGTAGGCCGCGAACGCCACTTCGCCGAAGGTCTTCTGCTTGTCGGTGCCCGCCACCTTGAACACGCCGCGGTCGTACTCGATGTCCGCCTCCGCTGCCTCGAGCAGGTGGGCGGCGATCTTCCTGCCCTTGGCGACGATCTTGTCGAGCGCCTTCACGATCGCCGTGCCGCCGACCGCGATAGACCTCGAGCCGTAGGTGCCCATGCCGAAAAGCACCTTCGAAGTATCGCCGTGCACGATGTCGACGTTCTCGATCGGCAGGCCGAGGCGGTCGGCGACCACCTGCGCGAACGTCGTCTCGTGGCCCTGGCCGTGCGAATGCGAGCCGGTGAACACGGTCACGGTGCCGGTCGGATGCACGCGGATCTCTCCGGCCTCGAAAAGACCGGCGCGCGCGCCGAGGCTTCCGGCCACGTTCGACGGCGCGATGCCGCAGGCTTCGATGTAGCAGGCATACCCCAGGCCGCGCAGCTTGCCCTTCCTGAGGGATTCTTCCTTTCTCTGCTTGAACCCCGCGACGTCCGCCATCTTCATCACCGCATCGAGGGTCGCCTCGTAGTTTCCGGTGTCGTAGCAGAGCGCGACCGGCGTCTGATAGGGAAACTGCCGGATGAAGTTCTTGCGGCGGATGCCGGCCGGATCGAGCTTCATTTCGCGCGCGGCCGTTTCGACCAGCCGCTCGACGACGTAGGTCGCCTCGGGACGCCCTGCGCCGCGGTAGGCGTCCACCGGCGTGGTGTTGGTGAACACCGCGGTGACCTCGCAGTAGATGAGCGGCGTCGTGTACTGCCCGGCGAGGAGCGTGGCGTACAGGATGGTCGGGATGCACGACGCAAAGGTCGAGAGATACGCTCCGAGGTTCGCCGTCGTGCGCACGCGCAGGGCGAGGAACTTGCCGTCGCGGTCGAGCGCGAGCTCCGCCGTGGTCACGTGGTCGCGTCCATGCGCGTCCGAGACGAAGGACTCGGTGCGCTCGGCGGTCCATTTCACGGGGCGGTTGAGCTGCTTGGCCGCCCAGGTGACCACCACATCCTCCGGATAGAGGTAGATCTTCGAGCCGAAGCCGCCGCCGACGTCGGGCGCGACCACGCGCACCTTGTTCTCCGGCAGCCCCAGCACGAAGGCAGTCATCAGCAGCCGCTCCACGTGCGGGTTCTGGCTCGCGACATAGAGCGTGTAGCCCGCCTCGGCGCGCGAGTACGTCGCGTTGGCCGCGCGCGGCTCGATCGCGTTCGGTATCAGGCGGTTGTTGACGAAATCGAGCTTGGTGACGTGCGCCGCCTTGGCAAACGCGCCGTCGACTGCCGCCTTGTCGCCCAGCGCCCAGACGTAGCAGGCGTTGTCCGGCGCCGCTTCATGAATCGCCGGCGCGCCTTTGGCCTTTACCGGGTCGACGACTGCCGGCAAGACTTCGTAGTCCACCTCGATGAGCTCGGCGGCATCCCTCGCCTGGGCGAGCGATTCGGCGATCACCACCGCTACGCGCTCGCCGACGTGCCGCACCTTGCCTTGCGCGAGCGGCGGGTACGGTGGCTCCTTCATCGGCTGGCCGTTGACGTCGGTGATCAGCCAGCCGCAGGGCAGCCCGCCCACCTTCGCCGCCGCGAGATCGGCGCCCGTATAGACCGCAAGCACTGCCGGGGACTTTTTTGCCTGGTCCAGCGCGATCTTCTTGATCCTGGCGTGCGCGTGGGGCGATCTCACGAACGCCGCGTACGCCTGGCCCGGCAGCGCGACATCGTCGGTATACATGCCGGCGCCGGTGAGGAAGCGGTAATCCTCCTTGCGCTGGACCCGCGCCCCGATCAGGGGGGCGGTCATGGCTTGCCTGCCATCGCACGCGCGCCGGCCATGATGCTCTTGACGATGTTGTGGTAGCCGGTGCAGCGGCACAGGTTTCCTTCGAGGCTGTCGCGCACTTCCTCCTCGGTCGGGTCGGGATGGCTTTTCGCGAAATCGAGCGCGTTCATCACCATGCCCGGCGTGCAGAAGCCGCATTGCAGGCCGTGGTTCTCCTTGAACGCCGCCTGCATCGGGTGCAGCGTGCCGTCGGGCTTCGCCACGCCTTCGATGGTGAGGATGTCGGCGCCCTCGGCCTGCATGGCGACGATCGAGCAGCTCTTGATCGCCTTGCCGTTCATGAGGACAGTACAAGCGCCGCACTGCGCCGTATCGCAGCCGACGTGGGTGCCGGTGAGCCGCAGGTGCTCGCGAATGAAGGTCACCAGCAGGGTCCGCGCCTCGAGGTCGGCGGCGACCGGCTTGCCGTTGACCTTCATGGATACCTTGACCGACATGCTGCCTCCTTCAGGGGATTTATTGGGCTTGCGAGGGAGCATTCATCGTAGCTAAGCCGTTCACGCACCGCAATGTTGCGGCGCAGCGTCAGCTTCCGGAAAGCTTGC
>Ga0209156_10001368_pt1 | contig 19907 bp, 19 predicted proteins | sample GraSoiAngelo_124_FD_185881 | JGI IMG/M metagenome (GOLD analysis project Ga0209156, IMG submission 185881) | Grasslands soil microbial communities from the Angelo Coastal Reserve, California, USA - 14_0927_05_20cm (SPAdes) (version 2) | ecosystem: Environmental > Terrestrial > Soil > Grasslands...
CCGAGCAGCGGCGCGTCTTCCGCATGATCCCCGGGCTCGGGCTGGCGGAGTTCGTGCGGCTCGGGAGCCTCCACCGCAACACCTTCGTCGACGCGCCGGCGCTCCTCCTGCCCTCGCTCCAGGTGATCGGGCGCAAGCGTCTTCTCCTGGCGGGGCAGCTGGTCGGCGTCGAGGGCTACGTCGAGTCGGCGGCGACGGGCCTGCTCGCGGGCCTGAACGCCGGGCGCCTCCTCGTCGGCCAGGCGCCGCTCGCGCCGCCGCGCACGACCGCGCTCGGCTCGCTCCTCGCCTACGTCACCCAGCGCGGCAAGAAGGCCTTCCAGCCCATGAACGCGAACTACGGCCTCTTCCCGCCGCTCGCGCGCGCGCTGCGGGGCCGCGACAAGAAGCTCGCCATGGCGGAGCGGGGGCTCGCCGAGCTCATGCGCTGGCGGGAGAGCGCGCACCTGGGGGACGAGCCGGCGGGCTGCCAGTCGGTGGCGTGACCCCGGCCGCCGGCGACGCGCGCGACGCCGGAGTGGTCGCGGCCGCGATCGATCCCGGGCGCGGGGCGATCCTGCCCGCCGGCGCGCTCGTGCTCCAGCGCGTCGCCTGCGAACTCGGCAGCGACCGAATCATCGTGAGCGCCCACGGCGTGCGCCACGCCTACCTGCGCGCGGCGCTCGCGCGCGCCGGCGTGCCGGCCGACTTCGGGGAGCTCTGGCCATGACCGCCGAGGAGCTCGCGCGGGCGATCGCCGCGAGCGGGGTGCGGGACACCGCGCAGGTCGCCGAGGCGGCGCGCGCGGTCGCGGGCTGGCTCGCCCGCGCGCCCGCGGACGAGGTGGCGGAGGGTCTCGCCGCCGCCGCGGAGCCCGCGGCGGCGCTCCATCAGCTGGCGCGGCTGCTGCCGGCGGCGGAGGCGCCGCCGGCGCCCGGGCGCGTTGCTCCGCTGCTCCGGCTGCTCGGCGGCAGCGCGGCGCTCGCCGGCTCCCTGGTCGCCGAGGGCGCCGCGTGGCCGGCGCTCGTCGCCGCCGTGCTCGAGGTGCCCGCGCGCGGGCCGGACGTGCAGCGCGCGGCGCTGGCCGCGGCCGGCGGCTCGGGGCTGCTCTCGCGCGCCGAGCTGCAGGCGGCGCTCCGCCGCCACCGGCGGCGGGAGCTGGTGCGCATCGGCGGCCGCGACCTGCTCGGCCTCGCCAGCGTGGAGGATACGGTGCGCGAGCTGTCCGCGCTGGCCGAGGGCGTGATCGACGCCGCGGTGGCGAGCGTCCGCGCTCGCCTCGCCGCGGAGTGGGGCGAGGCGCTGGTGCCGGGCGAGGGCCGTCCCGCCGCCTTCGTCGTCCTCGGCATGGGCAAGCTCGGCGGCGAGGAGCTCAACTACAGCTCCGACGTCGACCTGGTGTACGTCTACGAGTGCGACGGCGAGCAGGCGGCGGGGCGCACGCTCGGGCAGTTCTTCTCGCGTCTCGCCGAGGAGGTGACGCGCGCGCTCGGCGAGGTGACGGGCGACGGCCTCGTCTTCCGCGTCGATTTGAGGCTCCGCCCGGGCGGCGGCGAGGGGCCGGTCGCCGTCTCGCTGCCGGCGGCGCTCTCCTACTACGAGGCCTGGGGGCAGACGTGGGAGCGCGCCGCGTGGCTGAAGGCCCGCGCGGTGGGCGGGGACCGCGCCCTCGGCGAGCGGATGGTCGCCGAGCTCGTGCCCTTCGTCTACCGCCGCTATCTCGACTTCGGGACGATCGAGGACCTGAAGGCGATGAAGCGACGGGTGGACGCCTCGCTCGGCGCGCCCGGGGCGGCGCGCGACGTGAAGCTCGGGCGTGGCGGCATCCGCGAGGTCGAGTTCTTCGTGCAGGCCCAGCAGCTCGTGCACGGTGGCAAGGACGCGCGTCTGCGCGTGCGGAGCACGCTCAGCGCCCTCGCCGCGCTCGCCGCCACCGGCTACGTCGAGCCGGCGCTCGCCGCGGAGCTCGCCGCCGCCTACCGCTTCCTGCGCGACGTCGAGCACAAGCTGCAGATCGTCCAGGAGCGGCGCACCCAGCTCGTGCCGAGCGACCCGGACGCGCTCCTCGCGCTGGCGCGCCGGCTCGGCTTTCGCGGCGCCGAGGCGGCGGCCGAGTTCGCGGCGGCCCGCGCGCGCCACGGCGCGGTCGTGCAGGGCGCGTTCGCCGCGCTCTTCCACGGCGCCGAGGAGGAGCGCCGGCGCGAGGCGGAGCCCGAGCTCGCCCTCCTGATCGACGAGCTCGACCAGACGCAGCTCGCGCTCTGGCGCCTGGGGCAGCTCGGGTTCCGCGACCTCGAGTCCGCCTACCGCGAGCTCCGCCTGCTGCGCGACGGGCCGCCGCACGCGCCCGCCTCGGCGCGCCGCCGCGCGGCGCTCGTGCGCCTGGCGCCGGCGCTGCTCACGGAGATCGCGCGCTCGGCGGCGCCCGAGCGCGCCCTCCACCACCTGGCGACCTTCGTCTCCACCATCGGCGCGCGCACGAGCTACCTCCACCTGCTGCTCGAGAACCCGGGCGTGATGCGGCTCCTCGTCCGCCTCTTCGCGACCAGCGAGTTCCTCTCGGCGTTCTTCCTCCGCCATCCCGAGCTGCTCGACAGCCTGGTGCGCGCCGACCTGATGCGGATCGTGCGCGCGCGCGAGGACATGGCGGCCGAGCTCGGGGCGCGCCTCGCCGCGGCGCCCGACCTCGAGGCCCGGCTCGACACGCTGCGCCGCTTCCGCCACGAGGAGTTCCTGCGCATCGGCGTGCACGACATCGAGGGCACGCTCGAGCCGGCGGAGGTGGGGCGCCAGCTCACCAGCCTTGCCGAGACCTGCCTCGCCGCCGCGCTCGCGATCGCGCGCGGCGAGGTGCTCGCGCGCAGCGGGGTGCCGGACGCGCCCGAGAGCGAGGGCCTCGCCGTGCTCGGGCTCGGGACGCTCGGCGGCGGCGAGCTCGCCTATGCCTCGGACCTGGACCTGATCTTCGTCTACGACCCGGGCGATCCGGCGTGGTGGAGCGGGCGTGCCGTGCCGCACGAGTTCTTCACCCGCATCGCAGAGCGCACGATCAGCGCGCTCGCGACGCCGACGCGCGAGGGGATCGCGTACCGCATCGACACGCGCCTTCGGCCCTCGGGGAACCAGGGACCGCTCGTCTCGTCGCTCGCGGCGTTCGCCACCTACCATCGCACCGGCGCCCGGCTCTGGGAGCGGCAGGCGCTCATCAAGGCGCGCGTGGTGGCGGGGGCCCCCGCGCTCGGCGCGCGCCTGGAGGCCATCGTCGCGGAGTTCGTCTACGGCCGGGGGCTCCACCCCGCGGAGGTGGCGGCAATCGGCGACATGCGCGCGCGCATCGAGCGCGAACGCGGCGCGGCGGACGGCGAGGCCGTCAACATCAAGACGGGACGCGGCGGCCTCGTCGACGTGGAGTTCCTGGTGCAGATGCTGCAGCTCCGCCACGGGCATGCCCACCCGGCCGTGCGCGTGCGCGACACGCCCGGGGCGATCGGCGCGCTCGCGGCCGCGGGGCTCCTCCCGCCCGCCGACGCGCGCGCGCTGGCCGAGGGCTACGCCTTCCTGCGCGCGCTCGAGAGCCGGCTCCGGCTCGAGCACAACCAGCCGCTCGAGGTGACGGCGGCCGATGCGGCCGCGCTCCTCTCGCTGGCGCGCCGCCTCGGCTACGGGGGCACCGAAGCGGAGGCGGTGGCCGCGCTCCGCGCCGACCACATGCGCCACGGGGAGGCGATCCGCGCCGTCTACGATCGTCATTTCGCCGTGCCCGCGCGATAGCCTCCTGGTTTGCCTTCGCGTCCGGCTTCGGGTTACCTGTGCTCGGTGGAGAAGACCGAGCGCATCTGGCTCGACGGGAAGCTCGTGCCCTGGGAGGCGGCCCAGGTCCATGTGCTCACCCACACGCTGCATTACGGGCTCGGGGTCTTCGAGGGCATCCGCTGCTACCAGTGCCACGACGGCCGCTCGGCGGTCTTCCGCCTGCGCGAGCACATCGACCGTCTCTACGGCTCGGCGCACGTCCTCGAGCTGGCGGTGCCGTACGCGCGCGAGCGCCTGGTCGACGCCTGCCTCGAGACGGTGCGCGCCAACCGGCTCCGGGAGTGCTACATCCGCCCCCTCGTCTTCATGGGCGACGGCGAGATGGGGCTCGCGGCGCGCCCCCCGACGCGCGTCGCCATCGCCGCCTGGCCGTGGGGCGCCTACCTGGGTGACGAGGGGATGAAGAACGGCATCCGGGTCAAGACGAGCTCCTTCGCGCGCTTCCATCCGAACACGCTGCTCACCAAGTCGAAGGCGACCGGCCACTACGTGAACTCGATCCTCGCCTCGCGCGAGGCGCGCACCGCGGGCTACGACGAGGCGCTCCTCCTCGACGTCGACGGCTACGTCTCCGAGGCGAGCGGCGAGAACATCTTCATCGTGAGCGAGGGGACGGTGAAGACGACGCCGCTCCCGACCGTGCTCGGCGGCATCACCCGCCACGCAGTCCTCCGCCTGCTCGCCGACCTGGGCCTCCCGACGCGCGAGGAGCGCTTCACGCGCGACGAGGTCTACCTGGCGGACGAGGCGTTCTTCACCGGCACGGCGGCCGAGGTGACGCCGATCCGCGAGCTCGACGACCGGTGCATCGGCGACGGCACGCCGGGACCGATCACGCGCCGCCTGCAGGACCTCTTCTTCGCCGTGGTTCGCGGGCGTGAGGAGCGCTACCGCTCCTGGCTCGCGTACCTCTAGGCGCGTCCAGAGACGCGCCCGTCGTCCCCGCCGGCGCGACATTCCCGCCGCCGGCGGCTTGCCTTGCCCCCGGGGTGTCAGGTAGCTATGCGGGGTTTTCCCGGCGGCCTGGAGCACCGGGAGAGGAGGGGATTGATGCGATCCACCCTGCTGCGTGCCGGGCTCACCGTGAGCCTGGTGACCTTCGCCGCATGCGGCGGCTCGGAGCAGCCGACCGCTCCCGCGGCAACGCCCACGACCGCCTCGAAGCCGATGGCTGCGGTGACGACCACCACGCTGGAGGAGGAGTACGAGCTCGACGTGATCGCCGAGGCGGAGCCCGACGAGGGCGCGCCGCCGCTCAAGGTGCAGTTCACTGCCTCGGTGGAGGAGGAGAGTGGGGGCCCGTTCTCCTTCAGCTGGGACTTCGGTGACGGCTCGAAGAGCACGGAGCAGAACCCGGTCCACACCTACGTCAAGGTGGGCGAGTACACCGCCACGCTCACGGTGACCAACCAGAAGGGCAACAAGGGTTCGGACGAGATCGACATCTTCGTGGAGACGGACGAGGAGGGGAGTGGCGGGAGCGGCGACTGATGGCGCTCCTCTCTAGCGGCAGGTAGCGTCTACCTCGCGCTCGAGTGCGTCGAGGGTGGCGAGGGCGGGGGTGAGGGCGGCGCTCTCGGGGCCGCAGCGGTAGCGGACGGCGTCGAGGCAGCGGCCGAGCGCCGCCAGCCGCTCGCTCGCCTCTCCGGCGGCGGCGCGCCAGCGTTCCCGCGCGCGCTCGCACGGGGCCGCGGCGGACGGCGCGGGCTTGGCGGGCATTGCCGGCGCGGCGGGCGCGGCCGGCGGCGGGGCGGGGGCGGCCGGCGGCGCCTCGCCGCCCGTCTCGACGACCTCGATCTGCCCGGAGCCGCGGAGCACCATCTCGGCACGACCCTGGAAGCGCTGGACGCGTCCCGTCGCGCGCACGCGCCGCCCCTGGTAGAGGCGCTCCGGCAGGCGGGGCGCGGTCTCGAGGAGCGGCAGCAGGACGACGACACGAAATGCGCGCGGATCGTCGCGGGCGAATTCCAGGATCCAGGTGTCGCCGACGGTGCGGGCCGTCGCGACCTCGCCCTCCACGCTCACGACCTCACCGACGTGGCCGCCCGCCTCCTGCCACGAGACGACGGGTGGCGCGGCGGCGCGTGCGGCCCCGGCCGCGAGCGCGACGAATGCGGCGAGCGCGGGGATGCGCTTCACGGGCGCGGCTCGAGCGGTTCGGCACGGCCGTTGGTCACCGCCGCCGCGGTCGGCCCGACCGGGCCGCGCGAGCGCATCGCGCGTGCTTAGCTGGGCGCCCGGGGGACGCGCAAGCTCTCGCGGGCGGCCGCGTGGCGGCGGGGAACCTAGCGATCCCGCCGGCCCATGCCGCGGCCGCCGCCCCCACCGCCCCCGCCGGGCGCCCGCTCGCGAGCCTCGCTCACGGTGAGCGGCCGGCCCCCGAACGGCTTGCCGTTGAGGGCGCTGACCGCCGCCTGGGCCTGGGCATCGGTGGCCAGCTCGACGAAGGCGAAGCCGCGCGGCCGCCCGGTCTCCCGGTCGGTGACGATCTTCACCTCCTCGACCTGGCGCCCCTCCTGCTCGAAGAGGGCGCGCAGCTGCGCCTCGTCGCACTGGTAGGGCAGGTTGCCTACGTACAGTCTCTTTCCCATTCTAACTCCCGCACTAACGAGGACGCCGCGGATGACCCCCCGCCGTTCCCGTGTCTTGCGCGGCCTTGTAGCACGCGCGCGTCGTCACCGTCCAGGCTGGGGGGACGGGCCCGCCGAGGCTAGAAGAAGACGTGCCGCCGCATCCGGAGGCCCTGGCGGATCAGCTCCTGGACGGCCGTCCGCACCTCCGCCACATGACGCGCCACGGCGTCCGGGGCGGCCGGCCCGCGAACGCGCAGGGGGGGGCCGAAGTGAATGCGATACTTGACGGGCAGGGGAACGACGAGCGTCGGGGTGAGGGGGGCGACGGGCGTCCGCACCAGCCGCGCCAGCCAGGCCGGGTCGGCGAGCAGCGGCGCCTCCTCCTCGGGCCCGATCACCGCCACCGGTACGATCGGGGCGCCGGTCCCGAGGGCGACGTGCATGAAGCCGTGTCCGAACTCGAGCAGCCGATAGCGCTCCCGGAAGGGCCGGCGGAGCGCCTTCACGCCCTCCGGGAAGGTGAGCACGGCGCCGCCGGCGCGGAGCAGGTCCGCGCACGTGTCGCGGCGTCCGTCCACGGCCCCGATGCGCCGCGCGGCCCGGCCGATGATCGGCAGCTCCATCAGGCGGTGCTCGGCCATGCCGTGCACGAGCCGCGGCGGGTCGGCGTCGAGGAGGCACGCGGTCAGGATCATGGCGCCGTCCCAGGCGAGCGCGTGCGAGCCGTGGTTGGCGACCAGCATGACGGGACCGCGCGGCAGGGCGGCGATCCCGTGGCACTCGACGCGGAAGTAGCGCCGGTGCATCAGGCTGGTCACCAGGAAGAGACGGGTCGCCGCCTCGAAGCGAAACCCGAAGCGCTCGGGCGGCGGGTGCTCGAGGGCGCAGGCGGCGGCCAGGCGGGCGCGCACCACCCCCTCGAAGCGCACGAGGCGCCCGAAGCCGGGCAGGCGATGCCACCATCGTCGTGGGTGCGACGGGGCGAGCGCGCGCGGCGTCCACTCCGCGCGCCCACTCGGCTCCAGCGACGGCTGCCCGCCGAGTCTCATTGGATCACGATCGCCTCGCGCGCGTAGTTGCGCGGCCCCGTGAAGCGCGCGAGCGCGGGCGGCTCGCCGGGGAGCATCCAGAAGGTGGCGCGCGGCAGCACGAGCCGCAGGAGAGGATCGACCGTCCAGTGGATGGTCGGCCCGAGCTCGAAGCGGCGCGTGGCGAGGCGTGCCCCCGTGCGCTCGAGCACGGTGCTCGGGCCGCGCGCGAGCTCCAGGTCGAGCGCGCGCGGTCGCGGGGTCGGCGCCACCGTCCGGAAGACCAGCCGGCCGTCCTCGGCGTTGGCGTCGAAGTTCTTGAGCACGATGAAGATGAGCGGTCCCCAGTAGGTCCCCTTGGGCAGCGCGACCCGCTCGTCCAGGGTGCGCCGGCGCGCGCCGCGTCCCCAGCTCGCCGCGATGTGGCCGCCGGCCACGTCGATCGTCAGGTCGACCGCGGGGACGCCGTCGGCGTCGCGGATGATGGTGCGGCCCGCCAGCGCCTCCAGGGTGCCGTCCACGCGCGCGTCGGCCGAGTCCTCATCGCTCGAGCCGTCGCGGAAGTGCGCGATGCGGGCGCTCGAGAGACGGTCCCCATGCCGTGTCTGCCGGTACTCGATGAAGCCGATCGGCTCGCCGCCGTCGGGGCCGTAGATGGTGCTCGTGCCGGCCACGTCGCCCTCGTCCCAGACCAGGCGGATGGGATCGCCCGCCGAGCGGGCGGCCGCGGCCGCGGGAAGCACGAGGAGGCCGGCGGCGAGGGTCAGGGTCGCGGGGCGGCGCCGCATGAGCGTGGGTGCAACACAGTGCCAATCACGAGCCGGCCGGGCAATCCCCGGCGGACCGGGAGCGCGCGCGCCGCCAGGCGACGGCGAGGAGCGCGAGCGTCGCCGCGAGCGCGCTCGCCCCGACGAGCAGCGGGCGCGCGCGCCGACCGCCCGCGTCCGCGACCACCTCGACGTCGGCGCGCGCGACGGCCGCATGGTGCTCGCCGGAGGCGGTGTACTCGAAGAGCGCGTACGCGGGGTAGCTGCCGGGCGGCAGCGCGGCGCGGTTCTCGAGCACGAGCGGGACGGTCGTCCGCCCGCTCGCCGCGACCCGGGCGGGCAGGCTCTCCGGATCGGTCGCAAGCCCGCCCGCGAGGACGACGACCACCCGTCCCGCGATCGGGCGGGCATCGGGGTTCTCGATGAGCAGCGTTGCGCTCCCGACCCTGGCGACGGGGTCTGCCGCGAGCCGGAGACGCACGGGGCTCGGCGATCCGTCGGGGGCCGGCACCTGGGCCACCACCGGCACCGATCCGCGGCCGAGCGCATCGACGTAGTGGACGTGAACCGTGGCGGCGAAGGTCCCGGGCGCGCCGGGCGGGGCGAGCGGGATCTGCCACTCGCGGCGGGCGCCGGGGTCGAGCGCCGCGGCCTCGCCCGAGTAGGTCTGGTGCGCGTAGACGACCTCCGGCCGGACGTCGCGCGCCGGCTCGTCCCCGGCGTTGACCGCGACCACGTCGAGCGCGAGCGCGGCGCCGGAGCGGCTCTCGGCCGTGCACTCGAGGCGCACGCCCGCGACCCCCGCGCTCGGCATGGCGAGCAGCGCCGCCCCGGCGACGGCGAGCGCGACGGCGCGGGCCGCCACGGCTCAGGCTCGCCGCGCGTCGATCGCCCGGGCGTGCTCGCGCACGACCTCGGGCGGGCACCACTGCATGAACCAGCGCGCCGCCACGATCACGATCACCAGGTCGTCGATCTCGCCCACGAAGGGGATGAAGTCGGGGATGAGATCGAAGGGGAGCGCCACGTAGGCGAGCGCGCCCACGAGCAACGTCTTCGGCCAGACGGACACGCGCGGATCGCGGAAGAGGCGCCAGTAGAGGCGGATCAGGCTGGGGAGATGGAAGAGCACGTCGACGGCTCGGCTCCGCGCCGACCATGCGAATCCGGTGTCGCGCGTCATGACGGCGGCCACGCTAGCCGAGACCGCGGCCCCGCGCCAGCGCGGCAGGGCCCTTCCGTTCGCCCGCCCGGGCGGGTAGGAAGGACGGGCCCGGCCCGCCGGCCGGGACGCTCAGCCGGGAGGACCCCACCGTGGAAGAGATCCGGTTCGACGACATCGAGAGGCTCAAGGGCAAGATCGGCGACACCTTCGGCCCGTGGAGCGAGCCGGTCGAGATCACGCAGGACATGATCAACCGCTTCGCCGAGCTCACCGGGGACCACCAGTGGATCCACGTCGACGTGGAGCGCGCCAAGCGGGAGAGCCCGTTCGGAGGCACGGTCGCGCACGGCTTCCTGACCCTGAGCCTCCTCCCCCGCCTGCACGGAAGCGCCAGCTGGAAGCTCACCGGCTACGGGAACGCGACCAACTACGGCGCGAACAAGCTCCGCTTCGTGAGCCCGGTCCGCGCCGGCGCGAAGATCCATGCCCGCTCGCGCCTGGTGGGCGTCGAGGCCAAGCCCAAGGGCACGCAGCTCACCCAGGAGCTCCACGTCCAGGTAGTCGGCGAGGACAGGCCCGCGCTCATCTACGAGATGGTGGTGCTCTACCACCCGCCGATGACGCGCGGCTGAGCCGCAGGCCCACGCTCATTCATCGGGCTCCAGCCGCCTGCCGTCCTTTGCACCGAGCGCAGCGCACCGTCGCCGAGGCCGCGTTCTTCGTGTCGGCGCGCCTCCCGTGACGCAGGTTCCCTTGACGTCTGGGGAGCTATCTGAATACGGTTCCGGCCGCGATGCGTCTCGGCCTACGGCCCGTTCGCTGCCCGAAGGGGAGGGCATCGCGCACATGACCCTCACCGAGCTGCTGAAGCTCGACATCGACCCGTCCGACCCGGCCAACCGGGACCCCGAGTTCATCCGGACCATCGCGCTCCCCGTCCTGAACGCCATCCGGAGCTACTACTTCCGGTGGGAGGCCGAGGGAGCGGAGCAGGTGCCCTCGGATGGGCCGTTCATCACGGTGGCGAACCACAACGGCGGCCCGGTCCTCGCCGACGCCTGGGTCATGCTGTCGTACTGGTGGACCGTCCGCGGCGTCGAGAACGCGGGGTACGCGCTCGTCCACGACTCGGCGCTCAGCATCCCGGTCGTCCGCAACGTCCTCGTGAAGCTGGGCGCGTTGCGGGCGACGGCGGAGAACGCCTCACGGGTCCTCGAGATGGGCCAGCCGCTCCTCATCTACCCCGGAGGCGAGCTTGACTGTCTGAAGAGCTTCTGGCGCCGGCACACGATCGACTTCCACGGGCGGACGGGGTTCATCAAGCTCGCGCTCAAGCACGGCGTGCCGATCCTCCCGGTGGTGAACGCGGGTGGCCACGAGGTCTACCTGACGCTGTTCTCGAGCCAGCGTCTCGCCGAGTGGACCGGCATCGCCCGTCTGACGCGCGTGAAGACCCTGCCGGTCAACCTCGGGCTCCCGTGGGGCCTGTGGGCGACGGGCTTCGTGCCCTTCCTGCCGCTGCCCGCGAAGCTGAGCTACAAGGTCGGCGAGCCGATCCACGTCGGCCACGACCCCGAGGCGGCCCGGCGCCCGGACGTCGTGCGGGATCTCTACCGCAAGGTGACCGGCATCATGCAGGACATGCTCGACGACCTCGCCAGCCGGCGCCGCCTGCCGGTGATCGGATGACGGGCGGGGCGCACGGCGGCGACCTTCCCAGGGCAGCAGAAGGGTCCCCCGACGGCGCGATCGTCGCCGAGAGCCTGAGCAAGAAGTTCGGCTCCCGGGTCGCGGTCGACAGCGTCAATTTCTCCGTCCGCCGGGGGGAGATCTTCGGCCTGCTCGGGCCCAACGGCTCCGGCAAGACGACCATCATTCGCATGCTCTGCGGCGTGCTCAGGCCGACCGCCGGGCGCGGGGTGGTGGGCGGCCACGACGTCGCGCAGGAGCCCGAGAAGGTCAAGCGCGCGATCGGCTACGTGTCCCAGAAGTTCAGCCTCTATCCCGACTTGACGGTGCAGGAGAACGTCGACTTCTACGGCGACTGCTATCGCGTCCCGACCCGTGAGGCGCGCGAGCGGAAGCGCGAGCTGCTCCATCTGACCGGGCTCGAAGGGCGCGAGGACCAGGCCGCCGGCAGTCTCTCCGGCGGCCTCAAGCAACGGCTCGCCATCTCGTGCGCGCTCGTCCACCGTCCCCGCATCCTCTTCCTGGACGAGCCCACGGCGGGGGTGGATCCCGTGGCGCGGCGTTTCCTCTGGGACTTGCTGTTCCACCTCGCCCAGCAGGGCACCACGCTCTTCATCACCACGCACTACATGGACGAGGCCGAGCGCTGCACGCACGTGGCATACGTGTACTACGGGCGGCTGTTGGTGAGCGGCGACCCGAACTCGATGAAGCAAGAGGAGATCACCGCCACCAACCGCCGCCTGGAGATCATCTGCCGGCCGCTCATGCCGGGGCTCGCGCTCCTCCGTGACGCGCCCTACGTCGACGACGTGAGCGTGTTCGGCCAGGCCCTGCACATCCGCCTCCGCGACGTGGAGCCGACCTCTCCCGCGCCCGACGCCTTCAGCTTCTTCGCCGGTGCCGCCAGGCGGGCGCGGGTCATGGACGTGCTCCGCAAGCGGCTGGTCGAAGGTGGGGTCGAGGTGCTGGCGGTCCGCTCCGTCTATCCGAGCCTGGAGGACATCTTCGTCAGCTTCACCCGGCAGATGGACAAGCGGGACTTCCTCTAGCGGGCCCGACGCCGCAGTCAGCCCGCATAGCGCGCCAGCAGCTCGGCCAGCCGCTCGGTCTGCTCGCGGCTCTCGACCCACCACCGGCCGTCGCGCAGGACGCCCGCGCCCTCGCGCGCCAGCTCCGCGAGCGTCGCCTCGACCGTCTCGGCGCTTGCCTCCCACGCGCGCGCCAGCTCCCCGAGGTCGAGCGCGGCCGACGGGTAGCCGTTCGCCGGCAGGCAGCGCCGGAGGAGGTCCGCGACCATGCGGACCCGGCCGAGCGCGTGCGCCAGCTGCCGAACCTCCCGGTCCGTCTGACTCAGCCGCTGGCCGAGGCCGTCCATGATGCGGAAGACGGCCTCGAGGTCGTCCTGCATCATCATGGCGAACACGTCCCGGCGAATCGTCAGGAGGTCGCAGTCGTCGACCGCCACGGCGGTCGCCGTCCGGCGCGCCCCGCTCAACAGGGAGAGCTCGCCGAAGAAGTCGCCTGCCTGGAGGACGGCGAGCTCCCGCTCGTGGCCCTGGCAGGTGATCGTGAGCCGCACCCGACCCCGCGCGATGACGAACATCTCGTCGCCCGGGTCATCCTGGCGGAAGAGCATCGTCCCGGCGGGCACACGACATTCGTGGGTCCGCTCGGCTACGGTCGTGCCGGCCACCGCGCCTCCTCGGAAGTCCGCAGCGGAAGATGCCGCGGCCGGCCGTCGCGCGTCAAGCGCGGGCGGCCAGCCGTGATCGATGTTTCCTCGTCCCGGACCCCTGTGCTACGTGGCCGAGCCGTGACCGCTCAGCGCGCCTTTTGGGTCGTCGCGCTCACGGCGCTCGCGTTCGGAGCGCCCGGAGCCGAGACCGCCCGCGAGATACTCGACCGACGGAAGGCCCTGGAGAACGGCACCCGCTGGTGGGACGACCGGCACGAGCTGCTCACCATGCACATCACCGGTCGGGGCGCTGATCGCACGCGCGAGGTCGACGTGTACGATCGCCGCTACCCGGACGCGGAACGGAAGACGATCGTCTTCGTCACGGCGCCTGCGGACATGAAGGGGACCGCCTTTCTCTCCTTCACGCACAAGGGTCGGCCGGCCGAGCAGTGGCTCTATCTCCCCGAGCTGCAGCGGGTCCGGCAGATCACGGCCAGCGCGCGCAACGAGAGCTTCGTGGGGAGCGATCTCAGCTACCACGATGTCGACCTGCTCCAGGAGATGATCGGCTGGTCCGAGGCCGACGCCGGGTCGAGCCTGCGTCCGGGAGAGACCCTCGATGGCACGCCGAACGACGTCATCGAGCTCACGCCCCATCGCGAGGACATCGGCTACCGGCGGATCGTGCTCTGGCTCGGCCACGCGGACCTCGTGCCGCGCGGCCTCGACCTCTTCGAGGCGGGCGATACGCCGAAGAAGCGGATTCGCCAGCGCGACGTCCGCATGGTCGGCGCGATCCCGGTCGCCTACCGGATGGAGGTCGAGACCACGGTGGCCGCCACCCGCACGACGATCGAGGTCGTGAATGTGCAGTTCGACCAGAAGCTCGAGGACGATCTCTTCACGCAACGCGCGCTGGGGCGCGGGGGTCGCTGAGCTAGACCGCCTGTTTGCGGAAGAGGGCCACGCTCAGGCCGCCGAACCCCAACGTGAAGGCGGCCAGCGCGAGGAAGTCGCCGACGATGACCAGCGCGGGAACGCCTTTCAGGACGAGCGCGCGGATCCCGTCCACGAAGTAGGTCATCGGGAGGCTGAAGGCCACGGGCCGGAGCCAGCGGGGCATGGCCTCGATGGGGAACACGAAGCCCGACAGGAGCACGGAGAGAATGAAGACGAAGACGTTCACGAAGTGCGCCTGGAGCTGGCGGTCCGAGACCGCGGAGATGAAGGCCCCGAGCGCGAGCAGCGCGAAGGTGAACGAGATCGCCAGTGCGCTCATCGCGACCAGGGAGCCGCGAAACGGCAGCGTGAAGATCAGGCGGGCGAGCACGGCGGCGACCGTGAAGTCGAGCGTCGTGATCAGCGCATAGGGCAGGAGCTTGCCCGCGATGAGCTCCAGGCGCGTGACCGGGGTTGCCCACAGCTGCTCGATGGTCTGCTCTTCCTTCTCGCGCACCAGCCCGGTCGACAGCGCCAGGGCCACCAGCATGAGGACGATGCCGATCGTCCCGGGCAGGAAGAAGTCGGAGTCCCGCAGCTCGGGATTGAAGAGGATGACGTCGTTGATCTTGATCGGCGGCTTGCGCGGCGGGCCGGACGGGTGGTCGGGGTCGTCGAAGGTGAGCTCGGCGGTGGCGTCCTCGCTGGTCAGCACGCTGGCGCCGTAGAGGGCCGCCTGGGCGAGCGTCGGCATGCTGCCGTCGACCAGGAGCGTGAAGATGGTCTGCTCGTTGTCCGCCACCCGGCGGGAGAAGCCTGGCGGGATGACCAGGCCGAGGTGGGTGCGGCCCGTGCGCAGGAACTCCCGCACCGTGGCCTCGGAGTCGGCCTCCACGACGGTCAGCCGGCCGTCGCGGCGGAGGCGGTCCTGCACCGCCGTGCTGAGGTAGGTCCGATCCTGGTCGTAGACCGCCACGCTGAGGTCGTCGACCTTGAGGTGCAGGGCCGAGCCGAAGAGCAGCAGGATCAGCACCGGGAGGCCGAGCACGTAGCCGACGAGCCGCGGGTCGCGCTTGATGTGCAGGAACTCTTTTCGCATGATCGCCCGCAGCGCTCGCATCCAGCGGCCTGCTAGCGTAGCGGGCCTGCGCGGGTCAAGCCGTGACGAACTGTCTTGTCGTGACGAACTGTCTGGCGAACTCTTGACGCCAGCAGAGCGGCCTCGCTACGCTGCGCCCCCGGTCTTCAGCCGGCGCCGCCCATCCCGGGCGATCCGCGCTTGCGGTCAGGCCGCAGAGCAATGACCTCCTCCAGACCAGTTCTCGGTGATCGGATGAGCGGAGGGGTCGACCCCGAGCGGCCCGCGCCGGGCGCGGCGAGCCCGCGGGTGGAGACCCTGGCGGCCGTTCCGCTCTTCGGCATCCTCGGCCGCCAGCAGCTCGAGGAGCTGGCGGGATTCTTCGTCGAGCTCTCCTACCAGAGCGGCGACACGGTGTGCCGCGAGGGCGAGAAGGGCGACGCCCTGTTCGTCGTGCTGAGCGGCGAGCTCGACGTCCTGGGCGGCGACGGCCGCGTGATCAACCGGCTCGGCCCGGGAGAGGTGCTCGGCGAGATGTCGCTGCTGCACGGCGGGACGCGCGCGGCGACCGTGACCGTCGCGCGGAGCGCCCGCCTGCTCGCGCTCGACCGATCGGCCTTCGAGCGCTTTCTGCTCCCGAACCCCAGGGTGCTCGAGTACTTCTCGCGGCTGCTCTGCCAGCGGCTGGCCACCATGGCCCGCGGCGAGGTGGCGGAGCGGAGCACCACCGCGATCACCGTCACCAGCCGCCCGGGGCTCCGGGGGCGGTCGCTGGTCGCGTCGGCGCTCGCCGCCCTGCTGCGGGACTTCACGGGGCGGGACGCGCTGGTCGTGCGCGCCGCAGCAGGTCGGACGGGGCGGCACGAGTCGCCGACGCTCACGGAGCTCTCGCGCATGTCGCCCGAGCGGGTGCGGGGGGTGCTGGGAGCCGACGGCCACGCGGCCCTCCTCCTCGCCAGCGTCGGCGCGAACGGCGACGAGCAGAGCCAGGCGGAAAGCGTGACCAAGCTCATCACGACGCTCGGCGAGCGCTTCGCGTTCCTCGTGTTCGATCTCGGGGGGATGGCCGAGCCCTGGGTCCGGGCGGCGAGCGACGTGTCGGACGTGGTCGTCGAGGTGGTCGAGGCGCCGGGACGGGTATCCACTCGCGCCGCGCCCGCCCGGCGGAGGATCTTCGAGGTCGTCAACCTGCACAACGGCGCGTCGCACGCCCTCCCGATCAACCACTGCGAGCCGTTCGTGATCCCCGACGACCCGGCCCTGCGCGACCTCGAGCCCGTGGCTCGCGCGGAGCACGTCCGAGCCAATCGCCGATCCCCCGCGTCGCCCCCACTGCACCGGCTGGCGCGGAAGATCCTCGGCGCGAGCGTAGGCCTCGCGGTGGGTGGCGGCGCCGCCTTCGGCATCGCCCACGTCGGGGTGCTCCAGGTCCTCGAGGAGAGCGGCATCCCCATCGATGCCCTGGCGGCCAGCAGCATGGGGTCGATCGTCGCGCTCGGCTACGCTGCCGGCATCACGCCGGCCGAGATGATCGGGATCGCCGGCCGGCTGGGAACGCGCTGGACCACGCTCTCGGTCGCGCTCGACTTCACGCTCACCCGACCGGGCGGCCTCCTCTCCGGGAAGCGTCTCGTCGAGATCTTCTCGCCCCTGAGCGGGCCCGTGAGGACCTTCGCTCAGCTCGCCTTCCCGTGCCGCGCGGTGGCGGCCGACATCGAGACCGGCGAGCGCGTGTCGATCGGCACGGGCGCGCTGGACGTCGCCTTCCGCGCCAGCTCGGCCGTGCCGATGCTCTGGGCGCCGGTCCGGCTCGACGGACGGGTGCTGGTCGATGGGGGCGTGGTCGACCCCGTTCCCGCCGAGGTCGTGCGCGAGATGGGGGCCGACCTCTGCATCGCGGTGAACGTCGTGCCGCAGCTCAAGAAGGGCGTCGATACCGTGCTCTCGCGTCTCTATCGCGGCGTGAACCAGTTCAACCCGCTCGTCTACCTCGCGCGCGACGCGCACGGGATGCCGAGCATGTTCGACGTCGTCATGAACACCCTGCAGACGCTGCAGTACGAGCTCGGCAACTTCAAGGCGATCTCGGCGGACGTCCGCATCAACCCCGATCTGTCGGCGTACACCTGGATCGAGTTCTACCGCGCGCTCGAGCTGATCGAGCGCGGCGCCGAGGCGGCCGAGCGCGCGCTGCCCGAGATCAAGCGAGTGCTGGCGGAGCGGCTGCGGGCGCCAGCGCGCGGCTGAGCGCTGGACGAGGACGACGAGGCCGCAGCCGGAGCCGCGGCCTCGCCTTCCTCATCGTCGCATCGGGCTAGGAGCAGCCCGGATCGCTGGCGCTCGGGGGCGGCGCCGTCGGGACGCTCGTGTTCTTCGAGGGCGCCTTGTTGAAGTCGAACATGTCCTCCGGCGTGGCCGCGTACTGGTCACGCGCGGTCAGGTGCGGTCGCGTATCTCCCCCGCCGGCAAGGCTGAAGAAGCGCTTCTCGATGAGGGCGAGCAGCGACGTGTGATCGGCCACGGTATGCGACACGTAGTGCGGCTTGGAGAACGGCGACACCGCGATGAACGGCACCCGGAAGCCGAGCTGATTGAAGTTGGCGCAATTCGCCGGATACGGACCCGTCGCGGTGAACCCTGGACAGATCGCAGCCGCATCCGACTGGCTGATCGTACACTGCGCACCGCCGCCGGGCTGCTCGCTGGCCGGCGGGTTCGAGAGGTCCTCGCACTGGCCGGGGTTGATGCCGTCGGGGTTGAGGGCGCCCCCCTGCCGAGCCGCCGGCGGGGCAACGTGATCGTAGAACCCGCCGTGCTCGTCGTAGACGATGAAGATGATCGAGTCGTTCCAGCTCGGGCTGTTCCGTACGGCGTTCACGATCTGCGAGACGAAGTATTGGCCGGCGCGGATATCGTGCGGCGGGTGCTCGTCGTTCGATTGGTTGCCTTGGCCACCTGTCAGGATGGGATCGACGAGCGACACGGCGGGCAGCGTTCCGGCGGCTGCCTGGGCGGAGAAAGCGCTCACCGGCTGCAGATGGGAAGACAGGAACGGCCGGAAGATGCCCGACGTCGGCAGGTCGGAGAAATAGTTGACCCAGCTCACGCCGTTCTGATCGAGCAGGTCGAAGATGGTTCCGGTGATCGGCTTGTAGCCGCCCGTCGGGGGGAAGATCTCGTTGGTCGTGAGATGGCCGAAGGACGTCGCCGCCATCTCGTAGGAACGGTTCGGGAAGGTCGGGCCGACGACCGAGCAGAAGTAGCGGTCGTCGATCGCGAAGCTCTCGGCCAGCCCGTAATAGAACGGCAGATCTGTTTCGTTGTAGAAGCCCATCGTGTCGTCGTCGGTCGGGCTCTCGCCGTTGTCGATCTGCTCGGTGGCGTCGTTCACTAGGACGAAGCCGTCGTTGGGACTGAACGCCAGGGCGCCGGCGGGATTGTTGTAGTTGGCTTCGCTGTGGCTGCCCGGCCAGTTGTGCTGGAGGTCCGGCCCGGTGCAGTACTTGGCGTCGTGGAAGGCGAAGACGGTGCTGGCGTCGTCGTCCACGTTCGAGTTGGTGCAGGTGTAGTTGCCCGCCAAATCCCGCGTGCAGCTGAGCCCGTCGACGCAGGTGTGATCATTGGAGGCGCATTTCCCGCCGCCGCCGTGATACGGTGTGCCGCTGGCGTAGGGGAGCACGCCAAAGTAGTTGTCGAACGAATGGTTCTCCTGCATCACGATGATGATGTGATTGACATTGTGCAGGTTGCCGTCCGCGTGAACGGAGCCGCCGGTCGCGAGCAGCAGCGCGAGCGTCGCGGCCGTCGCGGCGAGCACGATCCGTGCGCGCGGCAGTGGATTCCCCCTGGCCCTAACTTCCGGATCACCTGATCGCTTTGCCATAGATCACCTTTCTCTCCCCCAAGTGCTGGGCCGAGGCGCGCACCGTATCTGGCCTCGCCGATGGCGAGCAATCCCCACTTGAGGGGAGGCGCACGGTGAGCGATGGCCCGCTCACGGTCGAGAAGATAGCCGTCTGACGATGGCGAACCGACGCCATGACACGGCCGTGCTGATGCTCGCACACGACCGGCAAGGTGTTGGGGTCGGATGCGAGGTGGTTCTCTTCCTCCACAACGAAGCCCGGGTCTCGCTGCCTGATCTCGTCACGGATGTGATGCGGCGGAAGCTGTTGCGGCGAGCGCAGCGGCAGAAGACGCAGCTCTCACTCAAGGACTTGGAGGAGATCGAACGCCGCGCCGGTAGCGCCTACCGGGAACTGAAGGAAGCGCATCATTTCGAGTACGTCATCCCCAACCACGATGGCGAGGACAGCGACAACTGGGAGGCGTTCTATCACCCGTTGGGAGATGCGCGCCGAGCGCTCCTCGCGGTGGTGGCGTTCCTGCGCGGCGAAGGCCCCAAGGGAGTTGAGAAGTGGGAGAAGGATTTGCTGCCTTGACGCCCGGCGCTCGGCGTTCGAGCAGTTGGGCACGATCCGACGAAGGCGACGGAGCGCAAGTGCCTACTCCGGCAATGCCGAGTCGCAGTCCACGAGCGGAGTTCCGCGTTCCACCGCGACCTGCACGAGTGCCCTCCAGGCGAGGCTGCTGGGCCGCACGTGGCCATTTTCCCAGCGGCTCACAGTGGAGAACGTCACCCCGAGTGTATGCGCGAGGGCTTCCTGCGTGAGCCCGGCACGCTGACGCCATGCCCGAATCACGCGGGCGGGATCGGGAGGAGGCACGGTCTTCTCGGGCGCGGCGTCCGCGTTGATCTGAACGGCTCGAAGAGCGGTCCGCAGCTCGATCTCGCCCAGGAGTTCGGGGATGCCCGACGCTCAGTGCGGTCGGTAGCGCGATTAGGCCGGTCCTCGGCGACCGCGAGCGACCAGCCGTGCCTGGACGAACGTGCGCAAGGCCGCCAAGACCAGCCCCGCCCGCTCCACCGTGCCGGTGATCGCCCCGTCCAACGTGAAGCGACCGTCGGCGAGCGGCGTGGTCCTGACGCCTCGCTGTCGGAGGTACGCGCGCACCTGGTCGATCTCCCCCGCGCTGACCGCCGTATCCCGCTCGACCGCCCAGCGATAGAGAATCGCCTCGGCCACCGCTGGGAAGGGGCTGCGCAGCCGCCGTCGCGGCTATGCCCGTCCGTTCGGGCGGCGGCTCCGCGCGCTTGGTGTCGCCGTCATCCCATGGTCTCCGCTCCATGGTCT
>Ga0209156_10001374_pt1 | contig 19874 bp, 19 predicted proteins | sample GraSoiAngelo_124_FD_185881 | JGI IMG/M metagenome (GOLD analysis project Ga0209156, IMG submission 185881) | Grasslands soil microbial communities from the Angelo Coastal Reserve, California, USA - 14_0927_05_20cm (SPAdes) (version 2) | ecosystem: Environmental > Terrestrial > Soil > Grasslands...
CGCTCAGGCGCCGCCTCCGCCGGAGCTGAAGGATCCATTTCTCGATAACTTTGTCGGCGACTGGCGTGTGGAGCGAAAAATGGGTAACGGCCGCATAGCTGAGAGCACGGTGCACGGTGAATGGTCTCTCAAGCATCACTACATCCAGCTGCATTACGGTTTTGCCGATAAGTCGCCGGACTACGAAGCGCTCGTATTCATTGGCTTTGTTGAGCCCGAAAAAACTTACGCCTGTCACTGGCTCGATGTTTATGGTGCGGGTTTCGACGCGCCCGGTCGAGGCAAGCTCGACAACGAAAAGCACTCGATTGAATTTCGGTGGGATTCGAAAGAAGGCGCACTGACGAACAAGTTCACGTTCGACTCGCAAGCGAAGACGTGGACATCGCTGATTCGTCAGGTGGAAAAAGGCGAGTGGAAAACGTTCGCCGAGGAAAAGTGGACAAAGAAATGAAATCGTGCGGCCACAACGGATCTAACCAATCGATGAAGCCAACGGCCCCATTGCGATATAAGCTCAGCGTGTTCGCCACCACACCCTGCCGTGGCTTATCTCTTTCTCGTTAGGCCGGTGAGAGCGCTCACATACATCGCGATCCTTCTCATTCCTGGCGCGATCTGCGCCTCAGAACCGCAAGAAGCAGCTGTTGCGTCATTGCTGAGCCGCTCTGATGCCGTGATTATTGGACAACTGCGCCATCATGGCGGCGTTTGCGCGACAGGCGGGATTTACGCTGGAGAACACTTTGACGTTTTGAGTGTGCTCGCGGGTACCGTCCCAGACAGCAGCGTGACTGTAGGCTTTCAATGGAGGCGAGACGAACCAGCGATACCGCCCAAGATCGGTGAAAAAATGGTGTTGTTCTTAAAGTCCCCTTCGGTTCCAGTTAAGGCGTACTGGTCTTTGGTGGACGTGCACGCTGGAGCACAACCATATAGTCAAGCTCTTGAAACAGCGGTTCGCAACCTACTCGGCAAAGGACACTGAAGGCCTAGCCAATCGCCGGAGGCTGTGCCTCGTTAGGCGAAACCATTTTGTAATTCCACAACCCAATCAACAACCTCATGATAAATGACATTATGAATCCAAACAAAGCACTTTGGGAAAAAGGCGACTTTACCCGCATCGCCGAGAGCATGCGGGAAAGCGGAGAGGCGCTCGTCGAGCGACTTGGAATCACAAAAGGGCTGAAGGTTTTGGATCTTGGATGCGGCGATGGCACCACGGCATTGCCAACGGCGAAACTCGGAGCGGACGTGTTGGGCGTCGATATTGCAACAAACCTCGTTGAGGCTGGAAACAAGCGCGCCAGAGAGCATGGCCTGACCAATTGCACATTTCAGGAAGGGGATGCATCGAATCTGCACGAACTGAAGGATCATACTTTTGATCTCGTTCTGAGCATCTTTGGCGCGATGTTTGCACCGAAGCCGTTTGATGTGGCCAGGGAGATGGTGCGCGTGACCCGGCCCGGCGGTCGAATCATTATGGGGAACTGGATTCCAAATGATCCAACGTTGGTGGCGCAAATCTTGAAGATTAGCTCCGCTTACACGCCGCCACCGCCGGAGGGTTTCATCAGCCCGATGACGTGGGGCATCGAAAGCAACGTAATCGAGCGATTTGCCAGCGCGGGAGTCCCGGCAGAAAAGATATCGTTCGCGCGAGACACGTTTACGTTCAATTTCCCCGGCCCACCCTCAGCGTTCGTGGATGAGTTCAGGAAATACTACGGGCCAACCATGAATGCATTCGAAGCCGCAGAAAAAAACGGCCGAGCTGCTGACTTGCAGAATGAACTGGAAGCTCTATTCAACAGCCAAAACAAAAGTAATAATGCCACTTCTATTCCTGCGACGTTCTTGCGCGTTACGGCTGCGCTTTGAAACGGCCGCGCCTAGCGGGAAGAAATCGGCTACAGCGTGGTCTCTGTCACCAGCTCTTCTCCGTGTCTGATCCCGCGTTTCGTCTCTTTTTGTAATCGTCTGAGGCGACTCGATAATGCGGCCTTTGCCGCCGAACGCATCCGATCGATAAATAAGATTCCGTTAAGATGATCGCCCTCGTGCTGAATCGCGCGCGCAAGAAATCCGCTCGCTTCAATTTGGATTATCTCTCCTTCCAAAGTCTGCGCGCGCACCGTCACCGACTGCGCCCGTTCAATGTCGCCGGTGATTTCTGGAAAACTTAAGCACCCTTCAATTCCAACTTCCGTTTCACCGCGCAACTCGATTTCCGGATTGATCAACACCAGCGGCATGGCCGCCTTTGGATCGGTGTCTTTGCCGTCCAGCTTCAACGTGCTTGGCCTGTCCTCGACTGCCGAGACGTCGAGCACCGTCAGCTGCAAAGGTTTACCGATCTGCTGAGCTGCAAGGCCCACGCCGTGGGCAGCGTGCATCGTGTCGATCATGTTTTCGGCCAGCTCACGAATGCGGTCGCCGATTGCTTCGATTGGTTTGCCCTTTGCCCGAAGAACCGGGTCACCGTACTGCAAGATTGGCAGGATCATTTTTCTTCCCGGGTAAAGGCCGGCAAATTTCTCACGCCTGCCAGCTTCAACGCGTCCATCACTTTGATGATTGTGCCAAAAGAAGCTTTTTTGTCGGCTTGCAGCGCGAGCGTTGATTTGCGCGGTTCAGGCAAATCGCGCACCGCGCCTTCCAGTTCGTCCACGCTTGTGGCTCGTCCATCCAGCTTGATCTCGTCACTTTCACTGATGCTTACGATAGCGTGGTCGAGTTCAGCCGGCCGTTTCTGGGCTGTTTTGGATTCCGGCAAGTTAATCTGGACCTCCGGCTGGTCCTTCTTAAACGACGTCGAAACGACAAAGAAGATCAGAAGGATGATTAGAATATCGACGAGCGAAACGATGATAATGAGAGGCGCCCGCCGTTTTCGCACTGCGAAATTCATGTGCTGAGATGTGCCGCGCGTTTCAGGTAACCGGCGTCGGAATCGGTACCTGCGCGGCGGGAGGTATATTTGCCGTCCCGAACTCGCGCGAGGAGCGGCCGTAATAGCATTTGTTAATCAACTCGACCACTAACGTTTCCATTTCGACCGACATCACTTCTACTTTTCTCGAAAAATAGCTGAACCCGATCAGCGTTGGCACGGCAATCGACAGCCCGAAAACGGTTGCGTTTAACGCTTCGGCAATGCCCAGCGCGATCTGGCGCGTATCGGATGCGCCCGAGCTCAGTCCGAGATGTGAAAAAACGTGCACCAATCCTGAAACGGCGCCGATCAAACCCAGAAGGGGCGCGATGCCTACAATCACTTCAAGTACGATCAGACCTTTTTCCAGACGCACCATCTCGTGCCGCGCACGCGTTTGAACCACTTCCACGTTTTCCGAACGCGGGCTGCGCAAATGTTGCAGCGCGACCCGAGTGATCCGCGCCAGCGAAGAATGATCATGGTGCACAATGCGCGATAGCCGCTCTGGATTTTCGCCCAGGTCGAGCCGTTCTATTTCATGTTCGATTAGTGGCGGCATCACGTTTTTCTCCCGCAAAGCCATGCCGCGCAAAATCATCGTCGTCACCGAGACAATCGAGCAGGCCAGCAGCGGCCACATGAAGAGACCACCTCTGGTGAAGAACCCGAGCACGGTGTTCGCGATTCCCGTCGTTTCGGCAATGATCCAGGCGGCGATCATCTATTTGGAAAAATAATGAAACCGAGTCCGTCCACTTCCAAGCCTTCGGGAGGCAAAGTGTTCGCGACGTCCTCCGGAATCGGCGGGAGGTGCGCCTCGAGTACCGATTGCAGGCAAACATTTGCGAATGCCTCGTTCGAACTGTTCTCGGTGATTTTGACATTCTTCACCTGCCCACTTCGGTCAATATCAAATCGAAGCCGCAGAGTGCCGATCGTAATCAAGTCGCGCTTTTGCTCCACATAGTTGTACCAGCGCGATCCAATTGAATCCGCCACGATCTTTTGATAACGGCCGAGCGGGGTGCCTAAAGCATTAACCGCAGAAATCCCATGAGTGGTGATGTTGCCGGAGATGTGGGTCCGCTCCTTCAGGCGCCGATACGCAGATTGCGCTTGGGATGGTGCAGTCGACGGCTCGACCGCAGCAGTTGGCTTTTGAGTCAACAGAGCAAATTGCTCCGCCGCGGTAATCGGCGCGGATTGCGGAGCAGGTATTTGTTTTTGTTGCGATGCGGGCTTCGACTGCTGCGGTTGCGCTCCCTTTGTTTCCAGCGAGTAAGGATTTGTCTCTAAGTCCATAAACGGCCGATCTTTTCCCGCCTGCGAGGGCAACGGCAATTCACCAGTCGCAGCAAGCTCGCTTGCCCCAACTGAATTGGCGTTCGATTCGAATGTTTTCTCCTTCGGCTCCGGTGCTTTTTTTGATTCATCGGTTTCGATGAACGCGGAATTCTTCGAGGTCGGTGATAGATCGACAAAGGTGAGTTCTGCCGGCTGTTCCTGCATGGGAACGGCTGGCGAAAAAACGCCGCTGAACGCAGCAAGCAAAAACGCTACGGCCAGGTGAATTACAATCGCCGCCAGCAGCGCCCAGAAAACCGTTCGCGCGTCATATTCGCGATCCCGAAAGCTTTCGGTGCTGCCCGGCTGGGCGAACATCATTTCAGCCGTTGTCATGAGAGCGTTCTCTTAGTGAAGCGTTCAGGCGCAGAGTTTTTCCAGCTTGCGGCTGGAACATTATCCCAGCCCACAGGCGCTGACAACCTGCGGTCGAGGTCAGACTTCCAGGCTGACTCGGCAAGCGGGCATCTTACAGGGTCTGTCCGGGCCGGCGTGATTGTGTTAGCGCCAAAGGCGCGCACATCAACGTCCAGCCTGGGGCAGCGCCCCACAGCGCTGAAAGCGCGATTCACCCCCGGCGTCAGTTCGTTGCGGCTTGAGGACCACCAAATGAAATTGAATCGCGCTTTCAGCGCTTGCTAACGCGGCTACTCGATTTGCTGGGGCGATGCCCCAGGCTTCGATATGAGACAGCGTCTTTGGCGCTTTCAGAGGAATCTCTGGATATCAATGATTTCGCGACGCGGGCATGGTGAAACAAGTACTGCTGCGCGTATCCTCCGTGTTCGCCAAAATAGCTTTCGGAAAATTCCCACAGCTGCTGCGCCGTCATTTTCTTTCGACGCGGCAAATAATGCTGTCTCAGAACCCGCTCGATCCAGACGTCGATCGGGAATGCGCGGAGCCGCTCGTATGCAAAGAGCATCACGCAATTTGCAATCTTCGCTCCCACACCGGGCAATGCGCATAAGCGTTCTCTAAGCTCGGCATCTGAAAGCGCCGACCATGCTTCGAGATTACATTCGCCAGAACTGACCAGCTGCGCAGTCGCGCACAGGTTTTTGGCGCGATAACCGAGCTTGCATTCGCGCAGTCCTGTCTTGGAAGCATGCGCAATATGCTGCGCGTGCGGAAACGTGTAAACCACGTGATTGCCAATCTCTCGCCGCTCGCCAAAACGGGTCCGGAGCGCCGCCGAGATTTGGCGAATGTGCGCCACCTGTTTCATGGACGAACAGATAAATGTGGCGAGACATTCCCATTTCGGCTGGCGAATGATTCGCAAGCCGCGGCAAAAATCGCGCGCAGCATTCATCAACGCATCGTCTGGAAACGAGGCGCAGATCTCGGCTAGCGGATGATCCAGCGCGAAATAATGCGTTACGAGTCTCGGTAGCGGGCGCGTCTCGCGTGTTGGTTTTCGCGTCTCGCCAAAATGGACTTTCAAAATATGGTCTTCTTGCTGCACGCACGCAGGGACATCCCCAATCGCTCCCAAAAATCCGTTGTCGATCTTTTCCCAATGAAAGACCTGGCCGGAATTGAGCGTCTTCTCCAGATCGAAATCGGGCGAAGAGATTTCAACCAGCTTCATTCCTGCCACAGATTAACACGGATTAAACACAGATGATCTAATTTCAAATCTTCGTTCCTTTATCTGTGTAAATCTGTTTTCATGCTTCGGCTTTGCTCAGCACGGCGTCTGTGGCTAAGTAACCGCCGAAATGGGCGCCCGCCTGGCAATCGATACCGGAGTCTTGCTCTTTTATTTCTTCGGCATAGTCGCGCTTGGTTTGTGGGCGGGCCGGCGAAATAAAAATCTGCGGGATTTCTCGCTTGGCGGGCGATCGATTCCCTGGTGGGCAGTTCTCGCTTCCATCGTTGCAGCCGAAACCAGTGCCGCCACGTTTCTTGGAACGCCGGCCGAGGGTTTCAAAACAAGGGGATACTTTTACGGCCAGCTCGTCATTGGGACGATCCTGGCGCGCGTTTTTATAGCTTTCACCTTCATCAAGCCGTACTACGACTATCGGGTGCAGAGCATCTACGAGTTCCTCACCGTGCGCTTCGGAACAAAAACCAAGAACATGGCAAGCGGCATCTTCTTGTTTACGCGCGTGCTGGGAATCGGCGTTCGTTTGTATCTTGGCGGCGCTATCATGGTAGTGATCTGGCGTTATCTGTTTCCAAGCCTGCCGATCAATCTCAATACCTACATTTGGGGCATTATCTTCGTGACCGTCATCACGACGATTTACACGGCGGTCGGCGGCATCAAGGCCGTAGTCTGGACCGATCTCATTCAGGCGATGCTAATGTTCAGTTCAGTGATTTTTGCCATTTTTCTGTTGCTTCACAATATTCCAGGCGGGCTCGAGACCGTGAAGCAAAACCTGGGCGGGCTCGGAAATGTGAAGGTGTTTCAGACGGGGTGGAACGCCGATCTGCCGTTCGGTCCGGCCCTCAAGGCGATGCTGGAGGAACCCTACACGCTCTTTGCCGCATTCATTGGCTCGACCATGTTGACGATGGCGACACACGGCACCGACCAGGACATGGTGCAACGGATGTTGACCGCGCCCGATCATCGCAAGTCGCAACTGTCGCTCATCCTCAGCGGCGTAATGGATTTGCCGATCGCCGGGGCATTTCTCACCGTCGGCATTTTGCTTTCCGTCTTCTATACCGTGGTGCCGAGCCCAGATTTGCCAGCCGCAGATAACGAAATCTTCGGCTACTATATCGTGCATGAGATGCCGGTGGTGTTCCGCGGACTCATCATCGCAGGCGTTTTTGCAACCATGATGGGCTCGACCTCGGCAGCGCTGAACGCGCTCGCCACGAGTTTCACAAAGGATTTTTACCTTCCCTACATCAACCGCAACGCAACCGACCAGCAGGCTATCCGTGCCGCGCGGATCGCCACATCCGTGTTTGGTATTCTCATGATCCTCGTCGCCACGATGGCCGCCAACGCGGTTTTGCAGGACGCGAAACTGACGATTATACCGATTGCGATCGGAATTCTCGGTTACACCTACGGAGCGTTGCTCGCCGTCTTTCTTCTCGGGATGCTCACGCGCAGTCGCGGCCGCGACGAAGCGAACGTCATCGCGATGATCCTCGGCATCACATCGGTACTGATCCTGTGCAAAGTCGCGCTGCCCGCGTTCGATGTCGGTGCACTTTTACGGGGCGAGTTCAAACACGCGGACTGGAAGTTCGGCTGGTTCATGCCTGATTGGTGGCCGAAGATCGCCTGGCCATGGTTCGTCTGTGTCGGGTGCCTCGTGACGGTTGCGATCAGCATCCTCTTCCGTACGCCGGAGAGCCAGATCGCGACTGCCGGAGCGCATGTCAGGTCGACGTCGGACGCTTGAGCAAGCGGGTCTTGGTGTGTCGTGCCTTCGAACAATCGTCACTCTCTCGGTAGCGATTCTTTTCCGGACTGACCGCGAACATCGCCCGACCGCGGCTTAACGCAGCATTGAAACAGGAATTGACTATCACGGGTTCCTAACTACTTGATGCGTTACGTCACTTTTTACGTAACCTTTATCCACTCAATCCCATGGCCCACATCGTCACCGAGAAATGTAACGGATGTAAGTTTACCGACTGCGTAGAAGTGTGCCCGGTCGCCTGCTTCTATGAACTCGAGACTCAGGTGATCATTCACCCCGATGAATGCATTGATTGCATGGCATGTGTAGAGGTATGTCCAGTGCACGCCATCTATGCGGATGCGGATCTGCCTCCGGAATTCACGAAAGATACCGAGTTCAATGCAGTTAAGGCACAGGAGGTAAAGGACTCGGGCGGGGAGGCGATCACAGCCCGCAAGGAACCCCTGCCCACCGCGGCGGAGCGAAAAGCGGCGCTCGGCTATTAAATGACCGGGCCGCCACCGGGATTTCCGTCTGCGGTTCACGAATGCGGCGACACAGCCGCTCTGAATCATTTGTCTTTTGCCAACTTAATTCCCAGCTCGCGCAACTGGCGTGGATCGGCTTCGGCAGGCGAATTGGTCATCAGGTCCATGCCGCGATTATTTTTCGGGAATGCGATCACGTCGCGGATGCTTTGTTCGCCGCAAATCAGCATCACCAGGCGATCGAGACCGAGCGCGATGCCGCCGTGCGGCGGCGCGCCGAGCCGCAGCGCGCGTAGCAGATGCCCAAATTGGGATTGCTGATCTTCCGGCCTGATCCCAAGCGCTTCGAACATTTTCTGCTGCAGGTCCGGCTCGTAAATCCGCATGCTGCCGCCGCCGATCTCGACCCCGTTCAGCACGATATCGTACGCCTCGGCGCGAACTTCCGGGAATTTCTTCGCTTCAAACAGCGGTATGTCGTCCGTTTTGGGTCGGGTGAACGGATGATGCATCGCGTTCCATTTGTTTTCCTCGGGACTCCATTCAAATAGCGGGAAATCTGTAACCCAAAGAAAGTCCCAGATTTCAACGGCAGGCATGAGCTTTTGCATTTCGGCGATGCGCAGCCGTAATCGGCCAAGCACTTCGCAAGCGATTTCCCATTTGTCCGCACCGAAGAAAACGCAGTCACCTTCTTCGATGTTGAGTTTCGATTTCAGCAAGGCCTTCTCAGCTTCGCTAAAAAATTTCACGATGGGTGATTTCCATTCGCCATTCTCGATCTTGATGGAAGCGAGACCTTTTGCGCCGTATAACTTCGCAATTTCCGTGAGTTCGTCGGCCTGGCCGATCGTGATTCCGGCAAAACCCTTGGCGTTGATCGCTTTCACCACGCCGCCTGCATCGAGCGCGCTGCGAAAGACCTTGAAACTGCTTTCGCGAAAAATTTCTCCAAGATCGACAAGCTCCATTTGAAAACGGCGGTCCGGCTTATCACTGCCGTATCGGCTAACCGCCTCGCGATAAGGAAGGCGATCAAAAGGCGTTTTGATTTCGGCGTTGAGCGCTGCTTTAAAAACCGCCGCGAGCATTCCTTCGGTAACCATGAAAATGTCCTCGGGCGTGACGAACGACGCTTCGATATCGATCTGCGTAAATTCTGGTTGCCGGTCGGCGCGCAAATCTTCGTCTCGAAAACATTTCGCGATCTGAAAATACTTCTCCACGCCCGCGACCATGAGCAGTTGTTTGTATTGCTGCGGCGCTTGCGGCAGCGCGTAAAACTTTCCGGGCGTGATTCGACTAGGGACCAAAAAATCGCGCGCGCCCTCCGGCGTGCTCTTGGAAAGAATTGGTGTTTCCACTTCGACAAACCCCTGGCGGTCGAGGTAATCGCGAGTCGCTTTTGCGGCCCGATGACGCAGTCGCAAATTGCGCGAGAAACGTGACCGCCGGAGATCGAAATATCGGTGTGTCATCCGCAAATCTTCATTGTGCGGCTCCGCATCAATCGGGAACGGCAAATCGTCTGCACGATTAAGGATCTTCAGCTCGCTCGGAATGATTTCGATTTCGCCCGTGGCGAGGTTGGGGTTTTCGGTGCCCGCTGGCCGTGCAGCGACTCGACCTGAAACTTGAATCACATCTTCCCCGCGCAACGTGTGCGCCTGCTTTGCAAGCTGCGCATTTTCCTCAGGCCGAAAAACAACCTGTGTCAGCCCTTCGCGGTCGCGCAGGTCAATGAAAATTACGCCACCATGATCGCGCGTCACATTCACCCAGCCGGCAAGGATGACCTGCCTGCCGATGTCGGTCTTGCGAAGTGAATTACAGTGGTGTGTGCGGTACATCTCTTTGGTATTCCGAGCGAAGTCGAGGAAACCCGTTGCCAAATCCACAAAGCCGCGGGATCCTTCAACTCCGCTTCGCTGCGCTCAGGATGACAAGCTGGGTAGCGCTTGCAAGTGTGCAAGTAGGCGATCGTGCGGCACAAGTTCTTGATCACCGCTTGCCATTTTCTTCATTTTCACCTGTGGCCATTCATCACCGTAAAGCATGGCAAGCGCTGCGCCCGCGTCTTCGGCGGCTTGGAATTGGCGAGCAACTTTCGTTGGCGTGAGCGGGTAATCGACGCGGTAGCCACGGTCGCGAAGTTGCTGGATTTGTTTCAATGCATCGGCGCGGCGCTCTTCCTTCGCGATTACGATGTAAATGTCGATCTTGCTCCGGCTGGTGATTGCTTTCTGCATCGCCGCCCGGGTGCGCGGGATTTCATTGATCAATTCGCCGAGGACGACATCGCCCATGGCAAAACCGAGCGCAGGCAGTGACACGGCGCCGTCGCTAAGTTGCGCGATCAGCTTATCGTAACGTCCGCCGCCGGCGATGGCGCGAAATTTTCCCGCGCGATCAAACACCTCAAACACGATACCGGTATAATAAGCAAGTCCGCGAACGATCCCGATATCGATCGCCACAAAATCTGCCAGGCCGCCCCCGTGCAGAGCGTCGACCAGTTTGCCGAGCTTCTCGCTTTTGCCGGCGCTTTTCAAAGTCGCAAAGACGGGATCGGCAAGGTTGCCGAGTTTCTGGGCGGTCTTCTCACGCGGCTCGCGCCCAAATTTGTCAATCGTCTGCAAAAATTCGTCCCAGCGATCTGCCGGCACGTCTCTTTCACGCAGAAAATCTGTCCAGAATTCGCGGTCGCTGATTCGGACGACGAAATCGTTTTCGCTCAATCCGAACGCACGCAGCACATCGATACAGAGCGCGACCAGCTCGATGTCTGCGGCGAGATCGGACTCACCGACGATGTCGCAGTTCAACTGAAAATGCTCCCGCAGACGGCCGCGCTGTTGTTTCTCGTACCGAAAGAACTGGCCGATCGAAAACCATTTGAGCGGTTTCTTAAACTGGCGTCCGTGTGCCGCGACTAAGCGAGCGAGCGTTGGCGTCAGCTCTGGCCGCAGAGCGACTTCGCGCTCGCCCTTGTCGGTAAAATTGAAAAGCTGGTCAACGATTTCTGCGCCGCTCTTTTTCTTGTAGAGCTCGGTCGGCTCGAGCAGAGGACCGTCCCATTCCACAAACGCATGGCGACGGGCAACTTCGCGCCAGTTGGCAAAGATGTAATTCCGCACTGCGCAGTCATCGGGAAGAAAATCACGAAAACCGGGTAGAGGCTGCATAAACATCACGTCATACTCCTTTGGCGCGAGAAAAGGGATCAACCCTTCGGATGCGACCACGCGAGTCGGAATCTACGATATCAGGGCATAGCTGAACAGCCTCCGGTGCTAGCAGACCGGAGAAAATGGAGAACATTCATTTAATCAAAGCAGAGGGAGAAATATGAAACAAATGAGATTAGCGAAAATATTGGCGGTTGGCATGGTTTCCGCGGCAGCGGTGGGGATGGCGCTGGCGCAAACCAGCACTACAACGACAACGACGGATCCCGTAACCGGCACGACAACGACTCAGCAGACAACGACCAGCTCTGTGGGCAACATCGTGACCTATACGCCGGATTCGGAGTACTTTACGTTCCGAACAGCGGCGAATGCGGCACCCGTCCGGTATTACTACACGAAAGAAACGTCGGTTGTAGATCCGGAAGGTCGCGTTGTGAGTTTGTCGGCGATTCGTCCAGACATGCCAGCGACAGTGTACTATTCAACAGTCGGCGACCGGGTCGTAGTACGCAAAGTGGTGTTGGCCCAGCCTGTTGTCGTTAAACATGAGGAGACGACGACCACGACAACGACAAGACCGTAAGGGATGACCAAGCACGAATGACGAATGACGAAAGAAGTCCGAATAACCTGAACAAACAAACTGATCAGTGTTCTTTCGTCATTCCAAATTCGTGATTCCTTCGTCATTAGACATTCGACATTCGTCATTTTCCATCTCCATAGTTCGCTCTTGTTGATTGCACTGCAGCGTCGAGTTTCCAAGCGTCTGCATCTCACGTAAATTTGCAGCCGCATGGCTGCATTCAGAAAACAAAAACCGGATTTGCAGGAGAAAGTGCGCGAAGTGCCGCATAAGCCGGGTGTGTATTTGATGCGTGACCGGTTCAACCGGGTGATCTACGTGGGTAAGGCGCGCGATCTGCGCAAACGGGTAAGTTCATACTTCCTGCCGTCGAAACTGGCGCAAGCCGATCTGAAAACACGTGCCATGCTGGAGGCCACATGGGATTTTGAGACGCATATTGTTCGAAGCGACGCGGAATCTGTTTTACTTGAGGGCAAACTGATCAAGGAATACCGGCCGCGTTACAACGTTTCCTTTCGTGATGACAAGCGGTTCCTCGTCGTCAGGGTCGATATGTCGGAAGAATGGCCGCGTTTTCGGCTGGCTCGATTCAAAAAGGACGATGGCAGCCGCTACTTTGGTCCGTACGCGCATGCAGGAGCGCTGCGGCAGACATTGAATTTCATGCGCAAAAAATTTGGTGTGCTCACCTTTGGGCGGGGTGCGCCCACAGAGCGGGAGTTGAAATCCTCGACCTATCAAGTGCCGGTGCGCTTGAGCGAAATTAGCGCCGAGCAATACCGCGAGCGCGTCTCACAGGCGGGCGATTTTCTGGAGGGACATTCACGGGAAATGATCTCAACGCTCGAAAGCGAAATGCAAAAGGCGGCGGAGAAAATGGATTTCGAGAAAGCGGCCGAACTTCGCAACATGATTGGGGACTTACGCAGCACGACAAGACCAACGCGTCGATTCACGCGCGGTACTTTGCCCAGCGCAATCGATCCAATGGCGGACGTTCAGGCGCTGGCCGTTGCACTGCGGCTGCCCAATGTCCCGCGCGTGATGGAATGTTTCGATATCTCGAATATTTCCACGACCCACGTCGTTGCGTCGATGGTTTGTTTCCGGAACGGCGTGCCAGACAAGACCAATTACCGCCGCTATCGCGTGCGCACCGTTGCAGGACAGGACGATTTTGCGAGCATGGCCGAGGTGGTGCGGCGCAGGTACTCGCGTGTCTTGTTGCAAATTTCGGAAACCGGAAATCGGAAACGGGAAAGCGGAGACGTGAATCTCGTTGTCGATGTTTCACCCGAGCATTCGCAGGAAAGCGCGTTTGAAACAGCTCGTCGGCTTGAGAACTACAACTTTCCGCAATCCGCAATCCGCCATCCGCAATCGTTGGTTCGTCTTCCAGACTTAATCATTGTCGATGGTGGAAAAGGCCAGCTTTCGGCGGCATGTCGTGAGTTGCAGCGACTAGGCTTGCACGATCTCCCTATCATTGGCTTGGCGAAGGAGCGCGAGGAGATTTACCGGCCGGGCCGGGCGTTGCCTTTGCGACTTCCAATGGATTCGCCTGGTTTGCGGTTGCTTCAGCGCATCCGCGATGAGGCGCATCGGTTTGCCAACGCCTACCATCAACTGCTTATGAAAAAGCGGATCGAAGAAAGTATCCTCGACGATTGCCCCGGTGTAAGCCAGAACCGGAAAAATCTGTTGCTGCGGCGATTCGGATCGGTGAACCGTCTCCGCAAAGCAAGCGTCGAGGAGATTGCCTCCACTGAGGGGATTGGCCGAAAGCTGGCCGAAGAAGTGCACCGATTTCTGGAGCAGCATTGATTTATCCGCAGATTTCCGGCGAACGCCGCTCATCCGCGGTTGCGCGTAGCGTGACAAACAGATATTTTTGAATCAATGTTAGAACAGATTCGCCGTTTCCTTCGGGCCGTCCCGTTTGTGCCATTCCAGATTCACACGAGTGCGGGCGAGGTCTTTAGTGTGGAACATCCCGAGAACTGCGCGATCGTCGCACATACCGTGGTCGTCGCACTGCCTGACGGCGAGAACGCGATAATGCTCACTCCTTTGCACATCAGTGGAGTAGCCGGAGCACAACCGGCGGGGTATTGAGCCGAGACGCGCGCATCCGCCCTCAACAGCATTGATTTATCCACAGATTACGCAGATTAACTGAAATGGCGTCTGCCCGAATCTGTGAAAATCTGCGTAATCTGTGGCTCGCGCTGTCGATCTTCGCGCTATCGGCAACCACGCGCGCACAAACGCTAATGCCGACGCCTGCGCCGAGTCCAAGCGCTTCGTCGGAAGAAGAGACGATTATTCCGACGTTCGAGACGCAAAAGCTGGCGCGCACCTACATTCTCGATGTTCCGGCTCCGCGTGGGCAGATCACAGACCGCAATGGCGCGCCGCTCGCGCAGAATCGACTCAGTTACAATCTCGTTATCAACTTCCTTACTCCTCTTGATTTTTCCGATGCGCAGGCGCTGGACTTCGCCAGGCAAAGGGTAGGCGAGGCAGGCAAGGTAATCGGGCGCGAGCTCCGCATTTCTGATGACGCGATCCTTCGTCACTATCGCAACCGGGGAATCATGCCGCTGGAGATAGCGCACAACCTTAGTCAGCAAGAATACGAAAAAATCAAAGATGATCTGCCGCCTGGCATGATGGTGCGGCCTGTTTACGTGAGGATTTATCCAAACGGAAAAGTTGCTGGTCAGATTATTGGGTACACCGGGAAGACCGGGCGAAATCCCGATGGCATTGTCGATAATCACGAAACGCTCTGGCCAGAAACGGAGGGACGCGAGGGACTTGAGCAAACCTTTAATGGGATGCTCACAGGGAAGCACGGCGAATACAAACTCACTTTCGACAAGGATGGCCGGAAGACTTCCGAGAAACTAATCACTCCGCCTGAGCCGGGCTTCAACGTGGTCACTACTCTTGATTTGCACCTTCAGCAGCTGGCGGAAAAGGCGTTGGAAGCAAAAGCAAAACGCGGCGCGATGGTGATTATGGATCCAAACAACGGCGATATTCTCGCGTTGGCGTCATGGCCTACTTACGACCCCAATTTGTTCGTTCCATCCATCTCGACCGAGCAACTCAAGGCGTTGCAAGACGACCCGGACATTCCGCTCTTGCCACGCGCGTATCGTTCATCCTATCCGCCGGGATCGACGTTCAAAATTGCGGTGGGAATTGCCGCGCTGGAAAGCCACGCAGTTTATCCGGACGATCAATATGAGTGCGTGCCGTCAATTCAGATTGGCAACGTCACTTTTCACAACTGGAAAAAGGGCGATCGCGGCGCGCTAAATTTCGTGCAGGCGCTCACTGAATCGTGCGACACCTGGTTTTATCAAGTTGGCATCAAGACCGGTGCGGCGCCGATTATCGACTGGGCGTTAAAGCTGGGTTTCGGCGCGAAATGCGGCATCCCGCTGCGTGGCGAGGCCGAAGGCCGCATTCCGAATGACCAATACATGAAGGCAACCCACGGCCGCAAATTGCTCAACGGCGACATCGCCAACATGTCGATCGGCCAGGGAGACATACAAGTTACTCCGCTGCAGATGGCACAAGCGATGGCCACTATCGCAAATGGCGGCACGTTATATCAAACACGACTCGTTCAACAGGTACAGAGCTTCGATAATCAAATCGCGACAGCGTACCAAGTCCGCGCCAAGCGAACACTCGATCTTTCATCTGAGACGAGCGACCAAGTGCGCACTGGAATGATTAATGTCGTGAACGGCGCAGGCGGCACTGCGCATCAGGCCAGCCTCGACAATGTTGAAGTCGCAGGCAAAACCGGCACCGCGCAATGGGGACCAAAAAACAAAGAGCGCACAGCAGCATGGTTCGCCGGCTTCTTACCTGCCGATCAACCGCGATATGCGTTTGCGGCGGTTTACGAAGGCGACGTCGGCAGCAAGGTCCATGGCGGTTCTGCCGCCGCGCCCATGATCGCAGATGTGTTCAAGGATATTTACCAGGGTGAAAAGGTAGTCAGCCATCAGCAGCGGCGGCCTCGCGAAGAACCGGAGGTGCGCCGCGCCGAGCCGGTAGAGGAAGAAGACGAGTCAGATTAGATACACGAATTACACGAATTGGCGCGAATCTCACAACCTCGATTCAATCCGCGTGGGTTAATCCGTGTGAATTCGTGAAATTCGTGTCTATGCCGCCGCCGTTTCCTTCGGCAGCTCCATCGTTCCCTTGAACTTTGGCGGTTCCTCTTCGATTCCGAAATTGTCGGAATAAAGTTCGTCGATCTTTGCCATGTCATCGCTGGTCAGCGACGGACATTCTGGCGCCTTGGCGAATTCAACGAGTTGTTCTTCGTTGTAAATGTTCGGCAAGGTCGACGCCACGCGATAGTCTGCGAGTAGCCATTGCAGTGCCGCCTGTCCGAGGGTTCGCCGCGAATTTTCAAGGAATCGCAATTGCTCAACTTTCTTGATTCCGTTAAGCAGCCAACTGCGCGGACGATGGCTGCGATGATCGGTCGGCGGAAACGTGGTCTCCGCAGTGTATTTTCCTTCGAGCATTCCGGACGAATGCGTCACACGAATCAGAAACATTGTATCTTTGCGCGCATCGGCCGCGGCTTGGTGAAAGGCGCGCCCGGGATGCTGCTCAAGCATATTGTAGATGTGCTGCACGCTCGTGACGTCGCGCTCGCGAATGCAATTTGTTCCCTCGTAAAGCCACCCAATCGCCGGACCGAGCGCAATTCCGTAATACCGAAGTTTCCCTTCGGATTTTAATTTCTCGAGGCTCGTCCAAAGCGCATCGTCATAAACCTGCTCCATCCGAATGTTGTGCAGTTGCAGAAGATCGATCCGGTCTGTTTTTAGGCGCTTGAGTGCTGCGTCCGTTGCGCGCGTGACTGCTTCTGGCGAAAAATCCTGCGGAATTTCCCGCTGCCCTCGCCCGCGCCCTTCGCCGTAATGAACAAAATCGTAACCGACCTTAGTCGCGATCACGATTTCATCCCGCTGGTTCGGAAACGCTTTCGCGATCAATTCTTCGCTCAATCCGTTTCCGTAGGTGTCCGCCGCATCGAACAATGTGATACCAAGACCGAACGCCCTGTGCATGAGCGCAATCGCTTCACCTTCGGTAAAATTTCCCCACCAGCCGGTGGAAATCGTCCATAGACCAAAGCCCACTTCGCTGACCGTCAGATCGGTGTTTTTGTAAGTGCGAAACCGCATCGTTCGTCAGGTTACCGATACAATAAGTGTCGCGCAAGGAAGACACGCCGCTTGGCCCAACCGCATCAAGGCCGTCGCCCGGCATCTGATCTGAGAAAAAGCTGAATCAGCCCGCAATAAGCCAAAACAACTTGAGGAATTGCTACTTACGAATCGCGCCCGCCACCTGGGCGAGGTTTAAGAACTTTCGGCGCTTTCATGCCGATTTTGCAAAGGTTTGAGAACACTTCGGAGCCTTTTTGCACGCGCGCTGCAGCGGTCATGCAAGAGCCAACCAAATCCGGTTTCGAACCGCGGAAACCTTCGAATCTCCCATCGTTTGCACCTTGTGGGGTCCCAATGGCAGACGTAGGTTCATAAGATATGCAAACTGAGCCTCGTCTTGTGCCTGGGATCATCTTGTCTGATATGGTGATTCGGGAAGCAGGAAGCAACAAACTGTCCTTAATTGGATGTTTCCAGCGGTTCCATTTCCCCCACTTTCCAGCGCAAACTGGCCAGTGGTTCGCTACTGTGGGTGTAACCGGCATCCGTGACGCTACTAGTTTTAACGTGACGGCGCGAATTGAGGTTACCGAGTCCGCGCATGTGGTCTCCAGTACGAACGCGTTTGTGGACGTTAAGAATGTCCAATCGATTCAACCCGACATTATTTTCGAAGTTCCGTTGCCATTCAACGGTGTTGTCTTCCAAAATCAGGGTCGCTATACTGTAGTTGTGTTGGTTGATACCGAAGAAGTTGGGCGACGGCCACTTGAAGTAGTGATACTAGAGCCAGCTCCGAAAACCTAAATGTCTATGATTGGTGAATGTGAATTCCTTGTCCGTCCAGAACGGCGACCCCCGTATCAGTCTTCGTCGCAGGAGGTTACTCCGATCCGGCCGAGTGGTGTAATGGGGACTGATGTTCTACCGGCAAATAACGCATATAGCCGCACGTTCAAGAAAACCGCCCCTCGAATGGTTGAACTGCTAACCATTGAGTTTGATCGAGAAAAGGACGGGCGATGGATTGCTGAGGTTCCAGAAATTCCTGGCGTGATGGTTTACGGCGGATCTCGCGAGGAGGCCGTCTCACGAGTAACAAAGTTGGCGTTTAGCGCGCTTGTGGATCATGCGGAAGAAAGGCCTGATATATTCGACGTACGTCACACGTTTTTTATTGAACATGCTGCATGAGCGTCTGGGGCTCGGCGAAAGCCCGGCGCGTACTGAAGGCTCTTTTAAGTATTGGGTGGTCAATTAAGCGCGAGCGCGGTTCTCATCGTATTTTATGCAGACCGGGCTGTCCTGACTACGTCTTTGCTTTTCATGATGGAGAAGAGATAGGCCCGCGGATGCTGGCCAGAATTTCGAAACACACAGGTTTACGGCCTGATGATCTCTAGCTCGGCGAAGTCGCGGCGTGAGGCTCGAACAGATCCAGTTCCCGCGTAGCCTTCGCCTTGCGCGACCGCCCGCGTGGTGAGCGCAAGATTTGGTTCATTAGGGAGTGACAGTCACCTGCCCAACCATGCCCATCTCGTCATGCAGGGCGCAGATGTAAGGGAAGATTCCGGGGTTTGGGAAAGTGACGCGGAAACGTGTCACGCCAAGGGGCAACTGTGGCAGCCCGCGTCGTTCCTGTGGCGCCGCGATGATGAACCCCGAGTGGGTGCTGTCGGCAGTGGAAGCGATGATGGCGTGCCGGGCCCCATCCGGATCGATCGTTACGTCGGGGGAAGGATTCATGAGGTTCACCGGCTCGGCCCCGAAGGTAATGGTATGCGGGAAGATTGGAGCCTGGTTATCCCATTCGACCGTTTGACCGGCATGGATTCGGATATTCTCGTGGGAAAAGCGCTCCGTCGTGATGGTTTCGGTGCCGCCTGCCGTTCCTGTGATCTCTGCGATCCCCGCCGTGACTCCGAGTGGTGAGTTAGGGACATGCAGCGGTTTCATCTTTTGGCCCTCGGAAAGCAATTCCTCGCTGCGACTCGCCGCCTGCTCGTCATAGAACGCCTGAGTGTGAGGCAGCGGCTCGCTCACCGGGAGGACGTGAATCCGTCCATCCATATTTGCATGGACCAAACAGGTCAGCTTGAAATTCCCGGCCGCCGGGAAGATGACGGTAAAGGTCTGCCCGGTCACCATCGCAGGCGTGGTGACGCAAGTCGAACCATCGAAGATGGCTGGATCACTCGAAAAGCCCGGGCACCCCACATTGAAATCAGGGCGCACCTGGCCGGCCATGAGAAAAGTCACGGTGTGCGTCTCGTCCGCCTGGAACGTCCAGGTGATTCTGTCTCCGGCATGAATCCAGATTTCATTGGGCAGAAAAGCCAGAGCCTGAATTCCTTTGTCGTCGGTCTGGGTGCCGACAGTCGCGGTCCACTGCGCCTGCATCATCTGTGGAAGGATCAGAAGGGCTAGGAGCACGGGCCAGCGGAAGATGGCTGCAAGCCGAGTCCGCCCGGTTTTGTTTATGCCTAGGGTAGGTGTAATCGCTTTCGTTTTGGTTTTCATAGTTTGCCTTTCATTGTCATAAACAAGAAAGACCGATCAAAAGTGATCATCTAAATTCAAATTTTTCGGAGACGCTTCCGCGTGCAGAAACTTTTTAGGGCGCGGTAGGATATGAGAAGGAGGTTATGGATAGACCGTGTCCTTCTGGTTTCGCCAACCAAAAATGACATTCCCGGCAGGGTGTGATATATGG
>Ga0209156_10001378_pt1 | contig 19857 bp, 26 predicted proteins | sample GraSoiAngelo_124_FD_185881 | JGI IMG/M metagenome (GOLD analysis project Ga0209156, IMG submission 185881) | Grasslands soil microbial communities from the Angelo Coastal Reserve, California, USA - 14_0927_05_20cm (SPAdes) (version 2) | ecosystem: Environmental > Terrestrial > Soil > Grasslands...
CGAGTCGGCGCCCGAACCTGATCTGGTCGTGGTACCGGGGATTCGCGCCGCGTATCGTGAGTCGCATCCGGCGCATCCTGCCCTCGCGGTAGAGGTGGCTGACTCGAGCCTCGAGTTCGACCGTCAGCACAAAGGCAGTCTCTACGCGAGAGCGGGAGTCCAGGACTACTGGATCGTGAATCTCATCGACCGCGTTCTGGAGGTGTACCGTGATCCGGGCCCCGACCCCTCGGCGCCATATGGATGGCGGTATAGGTCAGTGCAAGCCCTGGCGCCTTCGGCCGTCGTCGTCCTCCTGGCGCTCCCATCCGCGCGCCTGGCCGTCGCCGATTTCCTGCCGTAGCGATTCTCCGTCTCTCCGCGACGGATGACTCCCGCAGGCGCCTCCCCGGGGCGTCGAGCGCGTCGAGGTGCCCGAGGACCGCATCCGGCGCGGCTAGGGGGATTCGTGGTACATCTGTCCGTGGCGATGACGGTGGACGAATTCCTTGCCCGCTTCCCCGAAGTGCCGCGCGACCTGCGGGACGAGCCGGTGCTCGCCGAGTACGTCGCCGCGTTCGGGCCGCTCCTCCGGCTCGCGCAGAAGCCGTCGCCCTGCGTGGGCAGCGGCGGGGACATGGAGCACGTCTTCTACACGAAGCTGCTCAGCGACCTCGCGATCTACGGTATCGGCCTGGCGCGGCGCGACCGGACGCTCGCGCGGCTCCGCGCGACGCTCGACCAGCGCAGGACCCAGCCGGCGACCTACGCCTGCACCCTCGTGCCCGGGAAGGCGCCCGGGGCGAAGCGGGCCGGCTGCAGCTAGCGTCTCGTTCACGCAGGCGGGCCCCCGCCGAGCGTCTCGCCCTCAGCGACCCAGCTTCACGATGTCGGCGAATCGCTCGAGGAACGCCGCTTCGTCCAGGGCCCCGGACCGCGCGAGGAGGCGGACCCGCTCGGGGTCTTCGAGGTCCGGCGGCGTGAGCCGGATCATGTACGCGAGGAGCATGCGGTAGGCTTCCGAGGCGACGTCGACGTGACGCACCCGGAACCGCCCGGTCGTCGCGTCGATCAGGTCCCGGAACGGGATCGGCACGAAGACGTCCCCCTGCATTGTCACCAGCGCCTCGGTGCCGCCTTCGAGCAAGAAGCGCGTCGCCCAGTACCCGAGGCCCCGGCAGTAGTGGATGTCGAAGCCGCCCGGTGGCGCGCACCGAAGCTCGTAGCCGATGTCCTTGGCGACGATGCTGCACGCGACGCCGCGCTCCCGAAGGCTCCGCGCGACACGCTCCTTGACGAGCCGCGAGAGCTCGAGCTCCGCCAGGCGCACGTTCCCGTAGGGATCGCGCTCCACCGACCCGAGCGTGTCGGGATCGAGGCGCTCGATCAGCCCCTCGGCCAGGAGGGCCACGCCATGCTCCCGGCCCTGGACGCGACGCTTGATGATCGCGCCCTCGAGGATGCGCGCGATCTGATCGAGGGCGACCGGGCCCTCGGGAAACTCCTCACCGATGACGGTCAGGGTCGAGCCGGCGGCGCTGCCGATGCCGAGGGCCAGGTGTCCCGCGTGGCGGCCCATGATGGTCACGAAGAACCACTTGTCCGTCGTCGCGGCGTCCTTCATGAGATTCCGCACGAGATCCTTGCCCACGTCGACCGCCGTCGTGTACCCGAACGTCGGGATGCCGGCCGGCAGCGGCAGGTCGTTGTCGATGGTCTTGGGCACATGGGCGACCTTGAGCCTGCCGCCACCCGTCCGCGCCACGGCCGCGGCGGCGGATGCGGTGTCGTCGCCGCCGATCGTCACCAGGTACGAGACGCCGAGGCGCTGCAACGAGTCGGAGACGGACCGCAGGGTCTCGGCGGACTTCGCCGGATTCGCCCGTGAGGTACGGAGCACCGAGCCGCCCTCGAAGTGGATCCGCGAGAGCGTGGTTTCCTCGAGCTCCTCGATCCGCCGGAGGTCGCCTTTCATAAGCCAGGCGTAGCCGTCGTGGCAGCCGAGCACGCGGAGACCCCGGTTGCGCGCCTCGATGGTCGCCGCCGCGATGACGGCGTTGATACCGGGCGCAGGCCCACCGCCGACGAGAATGGCGAGCGTCTTCGCGCTCACGCGGCGCTCCGCTCGAGCTCCGGCGTGTACGTGCCGGCGCGCGCGGCGCTGTTGCAGCGGGCGCGGTGGAGGAACGCCCGCTGGGCATCGGCGACCCGCGCGGGGTCCCCGCCCCAGGCCTTGAGCGGCGCGGCCTGGAGGGCCCGCGCGTAGGAGAAGCTGAGCGGCCAGGGCTGCGGACCCGGAAGGCGATTCATCGCGTCGAGGTGGGCGGTCGCCAGCTCGTCGGACTGCCCGCCGGAGAGGAAGACGATGCCCGGCACGGCCGCGGGGACGGTGCGCCGGAGGCAGCGCACCGTCGCCTCGGCCACTTCAGCGACCGGCGCTCGGCGCGGGGCGACGGTACCCGGCAGCACCATGCTCGGCTTCAGCAGCAGTCCCTCGAGCGTCACGTGCTGCACCGACAGCGCATGGAACACAGCGTGGAGCGTGGCCTCGGTGACCTCGAGGCAGCGCTCGATCGAGTGGCCGCCGTCCAGCAGCACCTCCGGCTCGACGATCGGGACGATCTCCGCCTCCTGGCACAGCGCCGCGTAGCGCGCGAGCGCGTGGGCGTTGGCCTCGATGCCCCTCGGCGTCGGCGTGCGGCCGTCTTCGCCGATGGCGATCACCGCGCGCCACTTGGCGAACCGCGCGCCGAGCTTCCTGTACTCGGCCAGGCGCTCGCGAAGGCCGTCGAGCCCCTCGGTCACCTGCTCGCCGGGCGCCCCGGCCAGCGCCTTGGCCCCGCGGTCCACCTTGATCCCCGGCAGCATGCCCGCGCGCGTCAGGACCTCGACGAACGGCCTGCCGTCGTCGGCCGCCTGGCGGATGGTCTCGTCGAAGAGGATCACCCCGCTGATGAACTCGCCGATGCCCTTGGTCGTGAAGAGCATCTGCCGATAGCGCCGGCGGTTCTCCTCGGTGTTGGCGATCCCGTACGCCTCGAAGCGCCGCGCGATCGTCGCGTGGCTCTCGTCGGCGGCGAGAATGCCCTTCCCAGGTGCCACCAGAGCCCGTGCCGTGACTTCGAGGGTCGTCGGAGACATCGCAGCACCTCCTTGCCTGATTGTAGGGCCACATCGCGCCGGACGCCCGGGTAGGCTACACTGCCACCGATGTCCGGCGACGGCCCGAAGAGCGCGTTCGACCTGGCCATGGAGCGCCTCCGCCAGAAGGACAAGGAGGCCGGCACCGATGCTCGCCCGCTCGACGACCAGCACAAGGCCGCGATTGCCGAGGTCCGCCAATTCTACAAGGCGAAGCTCGCCGAGCTCGAGATCCTCCACCAGGCGGCACTCCGACAGGCCCGTACCCACGAGGAGATCGAACAGCTGAACGAGAAGCTACGGCGCGACAAGGAGCGGCTGGCGAACGACCGCGACCGTAAGATCGGCGAGATCAGGCGCGAGGAGTCGCCCTCGTCCTCTCCCTGAGTCCCCGCTCGAGGGCTCTGCGCCACCTGCTCGTCGTCGGCTGGGCACTGCTGCTCTCGGGCTGCGCCAGCGCCAGCCCGCCCGCGCTCTCGATGCCGGCGAACCCCGTGCCGGATCTCAGGGCAACGTGGACAGGAACGTGGGGTGGCACACCCCTGACCCTCCTCGTCCTCGAGCAGGAAGACGCATCGCCCTCCGGCGGTATCTCCCTCGGTCCCTGGCCTCTGCTGGGAGAACTGCTGCCCGGGGTCTCCGGCGTCCTGACCTTCACGGTCCGGGGCGAGGCGGTCTCGGTCAATGTCCGGGGGCGACTCGGCGACTCGAGCGGGAGGCTCACGCTCGTTCTCGAGCCCCTGACGGAGCACGGCGGGTGGATTACGCTGACATCCGTGGACGAGCACCGCCTGGCGGGCGTGGGAAGGTCGCGCGCGAGCTGGGAGCCGGAGGGGCCCGTCGAGCTCCAGCGCCAGGGCGTCGACGGCCGGGGGGCGCGCGTCCCTGACGAGCGTCAGCGCAGGAGTCGCTCGCTTTCGACGATGGAGTAGTCCCACACCGTCACCAGGTAGCGATCGGTCGCCGGCAGGTGCGGGATCTCGAAGTACGCGCGCCCGAACCCTGAGACGCCGCCCGGGATCCACTCGATCCGCTCCCCCAGCACGGCGCCCGCGGGATCGAGCGCCCGCCCGAGCAGGCGCACCGGTTCCGCGCGCTGCCCGTACCGGCTCACGACATAGCCCCGAACGCGCCGGGTGCCTTCGGGCTCGGGCGCCACGGTCCACTCGAGCGTGAATTTCTGCTCCCACCCGGCCATGAGCGTCGTCACGGACGGCGGGATCTTGTCCGCGGCGGCCCCGTCGGTCGCAACCCCGCAGGCGAGGACGACCGCGAAGAGTCCGACGACAAGGGCGGCGACGGCGAGCGTCCGGGTGGTCGGCATTGTGGGCGAGCCCCCTCTGCGAAAACGTAACACCGATCGCAACGCCCCGGTTCCTCTTGCCGCTCGCGGTGAGACGTGGTGGAGTGGGCGCGTTGCCGTCACATCACGAGGGAGGAGCGCATGCACGCGACCGTTGACCGGCTGCGACGAGTCACCAGGGCCATCTTGAAGTCCGGAGGGAGCGCCGCCCCGGAGGCGGACCTCGTCGCCGACCATCTCGTCCAGGCCAATCTGGCGGGTCACGACAGCCACGGGGCCGGGATGATCCCGGCGTATGTCCGCCACCTGAAGGCGGGCCTCGTCGTGCCGAACACGCGCGCGAAGCTCGTGAAGGACGACGGCGCCGTGCTGATGTTCGACGGCGGCCGCGGCTACGGCCGCTCGGTGGCGGGCGAGGCCATGGCGGCCGGCATCGCGCGCTGCCGCCAGACGGGGGTGGTGGCCCTGACGCTCGCCAACGCCCACCACATCGGGCGCGTCGGCGCGTACGGCGAGCTGGCGAGCGCCGCCGGGCTCGTGTCGCTGCACTTCGTCAACGTCGCCGACCACCGGGCTCTCGTCGCGCCCTTCCGCGGCAGCGACGCGCGCTTTTCCACGAACCCGGTCTGCATCGCCCTCCCCGGCACCGAGCGCCAGCCTCCGTTGCTGCTCGACATGGCGACGAGCGCGATCGCCATGGGCAAGGTACGCGTCGCGCGGAACGAGAAGAAGCTCGTCCCCGAGGGCATCCTGCTCGACACGAGCGGCCAGCCCACGCGCGACCCCAACGTCATGTACGGCGAGCCCCACGGCGCGATGCGGCCCTTCGGCGGCCACAAAGGCTACGCGCTCGCGGTGGTGACCGAGCTGCTGGCGGGCGCCTTGTCGGGCGGCCCCACGATCCAGCCGGGGAACCCTCGGCTCGGTGGCACCATCAACAACATGTTCGCGGTCCTCGTCGATCCCGCCCGCCTGGCGGGTGTCGACTGGCTCCGCCGCGAAATCGACGGGTTCGTCGAGTACGTGAAGGCCTCGCCGCCCGCCGATCCCAAGGCGCCCGTGCTGGTTCCCGGCGACCCGGAGCGGCTCGCCCGCGAGGAGCGCGCGCGCACCGGCATCACGGTCGATGCGACAACGTGGCAGGACATCGTGCAAGCGGCCGAGAAGGTGGGGCTGTCGCGCGCTGAAGCCGAGGCGGTCGTCAGCTCGTAGACAGAGCGAGAGCCGGGCGCGAGCTTCTGGCGTCCTCCAGCAGGCCGGCCAGGAGCGGGGCCGGAGCCGACTCTGCCCTCACGCGGGCAAGCGCGCGTACATGCCGTGCACGTCGGCGGCGTGGAAGCGCGCCACCTGGTTCGTCGGTGGCAACGGCTCCCGGTAGAAGAACTCGGGCAGCTCGTCATCCTTCTCGGTGAAGCCGGCCCGCTTGTTGAACTCCCACTCGAGCCGGAGCGCGTCCCGTCCCAGCGCCTCGAAGAAGTCCTTGGTCAGGCTGGTGCCGTGCGCGGCGTTGATGGCGGCCGTCAGGAATTCGGTGTTGGGGTTCGTCACGCTCATGCCGAAGATGCAGAGCCCGAGCGAGTCGTTGGCGGCGACGCGCGCCTGGTGGGCGAGGCTCTGCTCGACGATCGCCGCCGCGTTCATCTCGCGCGTCTTGAGGCGCGGCAGGTTGCCGGCCGTGTGGTCGGCCCCCTGCGCGGTGGCCATCATGGAGATGCCCGTCGCCTCGACCACGCGTGGATCGTACGCGCTGATGGCCTGTTTCTTGATGACCGGCACGCGCCGGACCTTGTAGTGCTCGCCGACGCGCGCCGTGCCCTGCGCCCAGAGCCGGCCCTTCTCGGTGCCCCTGCGAATCTCGGCGAGGCAGTCGGTCATGAACCTCACGTCGCCGAAGGCGCCGAGCCCGGCCTCCATGAGGACACCGAGCATCGCGCCGAGCTCGATCGTGTCGACACCGAGGTCGTTCGCGATGAAGTTGAGCTGGGCGAGCTGGTCCGGGTCGCCGATCCCGCAGTTCGTGCCGAGCAGCCCGAGCGTCTCGTACTCGACCGGCGAGACGACCTCCTTGCCGCTCGCGTCGTGGTACACGTTGCTGCACTGGATCACGCAGCCGGGCATGCACGCGTGGGTGTGCTCGCCGCCGCGCGAGACGTTGAGCTGGCTGATGTACTCGCCGCCCATCTTGAATTTCTCGCCCGTGGAGACGTTGACGAGCTGGCCGGCGCTGAAGTTGCGCACCGGGAGGCCCCCCAGGGTGTTCTGGAGATCGGCCATCCCCATCGTGCCGATCTTCGCGTAGAAGTTCGTCACCAGGGAGTCGGCCAGCAGCATCTTGGCGTAGTCCTTGATGGCGGCGTTGACCTTCTTGGCGTCCTCGAACGGCGGGATCTTGTCGAGGTCCACCACGATGGCCTTGACCTTCTTCGACCCCATCACCGCGCCCACGCCGCCGCGCGCCGACAGGCGCGCCGGACGGCCGTCCTTGTCGCTGAAGGCGATACCCGCGATCAGGCCCTGGTACTCGCCCACGGGGCCGCAGAGGGCGATCGTCACCTTCTTGCCGTAGCGCGCGTGCAGCAGGGCCTGCGCCTCGAAGTTGCCCTTGCCGAGGTACGGCGCCGCGTCGTCGAAGTCGACATCGCCGCCCTTCTTCACGTGGAGGACGACCCAGCTCGGCGAGGCGCCGTGCAGCGTGAGCCCCGCGATCTTCAGCTGGCCGAGGCCGTAGCTGAAGGTGCCGCCGCCGTTCGCCTCCTTGACGCCGCCGGTGAGGGGGCTCTTGCAGCCGACACTTGTGCGGTTGGCGTTGGACCAGCTCGTTCCGGCAAAGGGGCCGGCCGAGAAGATCAGCGGATTCCGTGGCGACAGCGGATCGACAGTGGCCACGTCCAGCTCGAGGAGCGTCTTGGCGATCAGGTAGCGGCCGGCCTTCACGATAGCCTCGCCCGTGAGCTCGCGTGTCGTGATGGTGCGGTCGTTCAGCCGGACGTCGTAGTACGTGCGCATGAGGGGTCCCCCTTCAGCACCCGATCCTGCCATGCCCGGGGGCACGCGTCAAAGCGCGGCGCGCCTCAGATCACCCCGTCCTTCCTGAGCCGCTCGAGCTCGTCGGCGTCGCAGCCGAGCCACGCGCCGAACACCTGGGCGTTGTGCTCGCCCAGCAGCGGGGCGCGAGTCACGGCCGTGGGCGAGTCGGAGAGATGCACCGGGTTGCCGGGCATGGCGAAGCGGCCGCGCGTCGGGTGCTCGAGGCTCACGACCATGCCCCGTGCGACCAGCGACGGGTCGCTGAGGACCTCGCCGGAATCGAGCACGGCGCCGCACGGAATCCCGGCGCCCGCGAGGATCTCCATCGCCTCCTGCTTGGTCCGCTTCTCCGTCCACGCCTCGACCAGCGGGTCGAGCTCCGCCGCGTGGTCCGCGCGCCCCTGCCGGTCGGCGAAGCGCGGGTCGTCGCCGAGCTCCGGGCGGCCGAGGATCCGCGCCAGCGTCCGCCACATCTCGAGCGTCGCCACGTGGATGAAGACGTAGTCGTTCGGCCCGAAGGGGCGGCAGCGGTAGAGGTTCGAGGGGCCCGCGCCGGGCGAGCGGTTCCCGCGTCGCGGCACCGGCCGGCCCGTCACGTAGTGCTCGCGCAGGTGGATGCGCACCAGGTTGAGCACGGCGTCCTGCTGCGCGACCTCGACGCGCTGGCCCTCGCCCGTCGTCTGGCGCTGGACGAGCGCCGCCAGGATGCCGATGGCGCAGTGGAGCCCCGCCCCCGTGTCCCCGAGCCCGGCCTCCGCGCGGAGGGGCGGGCCGTCCGGCTCGCCCGTGAGGCTCATCGCGCCGCCCATCGCCTGGGCGATCCACTCGAAGCTCTTGTAGTCCGCGTAGGGCCCGCCGCCGAAGCCCTTGACCGACGCGGCGATGAGCCGGGGGTTGATACGGCGGAGCGTGTCCCAGCCAAAGCCCAGGCGCTCGATCGCGCCCGGCCCGAAGTTCTCGACGAGGACGTCGGCCCGGCCGAGCATCCGCTCGAAGAGGGCGCGCCCGCGCGGGGATTTGAGATCGAGGGTGACGCTGCGCTTGTTGGCGTTGAGGAGCAGGAAGAACCACGCGTCCGTGTCGGGCCGCTCCGAGAGCGCGCGGCGGCCCGGCTCGCCGCCCGGCGGCTCGATCTTGATGACGTCCGCGCCGAGCCACGCGAGCATCTCGGTGCAGCTCGGCCCCGCCTCGTACTGCGTGAGGTCGAGGACGACGATCCCGTCGAGCGCCTTGCCCATGTGTGGCTCCGTTGTCGCGGTCGTTAGGTTGTGTACGCCGAGAAGCGGATGGTCTGCGCCCGCGCCTTGAAATCCGTGACGACGTTGACGACGGCCGGCTTGCCCGAGGCCCACGCCCGCTCGAGCGCCGGCCGGATCTCGTGCGGCTTCTCGACGAACTCGCCGTGCGCGCCGAAGTCCTGGGCGACCTTGTCGTAGCGCGTGTAGCCGAGGTTGCGCCCGGGCTTGGTCCCCTGGGGATCGGCCGTCCAGCCGCCGTTGTTGCTGATCACGACGACGACCGGGATCCGGTGGCGGACCGCGGTGTCGATCTCCATCGCGTTGAGCCCATACGAGCCGTCGCCGTGCAGCACCAGCACCTGCGCCTCGGGCCGCGCGACCTTCGCGCCCATGCCGAACGGCAGCCCCACGCCCATGCAGCCGAACGGGCCCGAGTTCAGCCGGTGCCCGGGCACGAACGTCGGGATGGACTGGCGCCCGAAGTTGAGGATCTCCTGGCCGTCCACGACGAGGATTGCGTCGCGACGGAGGAAGTCGCGCACCTCCTTGCAGAGCCGGAGCGGGTGGATCGGGACCTGGTCCGTGCTCATCTGCCGATCCATCTCGGCCGCCTTCTCCGTGTCGAGCGTCCGGAGCTTCGTCACCCACCCGTGGTAGCGGCCGCGCTCGATCCGGCCGCGCGCCTGCGCGGCGAGCTGCTCGAGGACGGCGCGCGCGTCGCCGACGATCGGAACGTCGGGCGCCCGGTTGTGGCCGAGCTCGCCCGGGTCCACGTCGATCTGGATGACCTTGAGGTCCGCGGCGAACCGTGGGGCCCGGCCGAACTGGAGCACGTAGTTGAAGCGCGTCCCGACGGCCAGGAGCGCGTCCGCCTCCCCGAAGGCCTTGGCGCGGGCGTTGAGGAACGCGAGCTCGTGGTCTTCGGGCACAGTCCCGCGCGAGATCGGCGTCGTGTAGAAGGGAATGCCCGTCGCCTCGACGAAGGCCTGGAACGCCGACGCCGCGTCTGACCACCAGGCACCGCTGCCGCCGACGATCAGGGGCCGCTCCGCCCGCGCGAGCAGCGCGACCGCCTCCGCGATCGCCGCCGGGTCGCCCTGCGCGCGGGGCGCGGGCCGCCAGCGGGCGGGAAACGTCACGGCAGACTCGTCCACGGCCTCACCCAGGATGTCGCCGGGCAGGTCGAGGTAGACCGGGCCCGGCCGCCCCGTCGTCGCCTGGCGAAACGCCATCGCGACCAGCTCGGGAATGCGCCGGGCGTCGAGGATGCGCGTGGCCCATTTTGTGATCGGGCGCATGACGGCGACCTGGTCGATCTCCTGGAAGGCTTCCATCTCGAGGTAGACCCGCGGACTCGACCCGCCCACGGCGATCAGCGGGGCGGCGTCCACGAACGCGTTGGCGACCCCCGTGACGAGATTCGTCGTGCCCGGCCCCGAGCAGCCCATGCAGACGCCGGGCCGCCGCGTCAGGCGGCTGTAGGCGTGCGCCATCATCGACGCCGCTTGCTCGTGGCGCGTGTCGATGGCGCGCGCGCCCAGCTTGATGCAGGCGCTCTCGGTCTCGAGCATGGGGCCGCCCATGAGATAGAAGAGCGTGTCCATGCCCTGCGACACGAGCGCGCGCGCGAGAAGCTCCGATCCCGTCAGCGTTGCCATGCGTCCCTCCCCGTTCAGGCCTTCGGCGGCCAGGGAATGCCGAGCGCGTCGAGCCGGCGCAGCCGGTCCTGCCCGAGCCCTTGGTCCCAGACGTCCGCCAGCGCGTCCGGCGTCCAGCCCTCGCGGCTGGTGACCGCGCGCACGGGCGCCGGGTGCGACCAGAGGCTCACCTGGTTGCCGCGCACGTGCACGATCTGGCCCGTGATGTGCGCCGCGCGGTCGCTGGCGAGGAACGCGACGACCGGCGCCACGGCCGCAGGCGGCGCCGCCGCCTGGGCGCGGCGGTCGTCGCTGAGCCGCTCGGTCATCCGCGTCTCGGCGGTCGGCGAGATGCAGTTCACCGTCACGCCGTACTTCGCCATCGCGAGCGCCGTGGAACGCGTCAGGCCGACGATGCCTTCCTTGGCCGCCGAGTAGTTCGGCTGCCCCGGGCTCCCCTCGAGCCCGGCCGTGGACGTGAACGTGACGATGCGCCCGCGGCGCTTCTCGCGCATGTGCCGGGTCGCCGGGCGCATGACGGTGAAGTGTCCCTTCAGGTGGACCGCGATGACCGCGTCCCACTCCTCCTCGGTCATGTTGAAGATCATGCGCTCGCGCAGGATGCCGGCGCAGCACACGACCACGTGGAGGTCGCCGAAGCGGGTGAGCGCGGTCTCGACGATCGCCTCGCCGCCGGCCATCGTGGCGACGCTCTCGGCGCTGGCCACCGCCTGGCCGCCGAGTGCTTCGATCTCCTTGACGACGGCCTGGGCCGTGGCGCTCGACGGCGCGCGGCCGTCCACCGTGACGCCGTAGTCGTTGACGACGACCCGGGCGCCCGCGTGGCTCAGTCCGAGCGCCACGGCGCGCCCGATCCCGTTGCCCGCGCCCGTCACCACCGCGACCTTGCCGTCCAGCAGTCCCATCGTGAGCTCCCGCCCTCTAGGGCCGGTAGAAGGGCTTGTCGCCCCGGATCGTCACGCGATGCCCGTGGCGCCGCTGCGGATAGTAGTCCCACATCGCGTGGTGCTGCACGCAGCGGTTGTCCCAGAAGGCGACCGAGCGCTCCCGCCACCGGAACCGGCAGTGGAACTCGGGCGTCTCGACGTGCAGGAACAGGAGCTGGAGCAGCGCGTCGCTCTCCGGCCTCTGGAGCTGGACGATGCGCGTCGTGAATCCCCGGTTCACGAAGAGCGCCTTCCGGCCGGAGACCGGATGGGTGCGGACGACCGGGTGCTCCGCCTTTGGAAACACCTTGCCTTCGTCCTTCACCCCGTAGCGGCCGCGGTAGACGTGCTCTCCCTCGTGCAGGGCCGTGAGATCCTCGAGGAACCGCTGCATGGGCGGTGAGAGCGCCTCGTACGCGGCGTACATGCTCGCGAACAGGGTGTCCCCGCCCACGGGCGGCAGCTCCTGCATATAGAGAATGCTCCCCAGTGGCGGCTCGGGGTCGCAGGAGACGTCGGAGTGCCAGTACTCGCCGGCCACGTGCTTGGACGTCTCGTCGGCGTGGATGACCAGGATCTCGGGGTGCCCTTCGACGAGGCTCGGCGCGGCCGGATGGATGTGGAGCTCGCCGAAGCGGCGGCCGAACGCCTTCTGCTGGTCGGGGGTCAGGCGCTGGTCGCGGAAGAAGATCACCTGGTGTTCGATGAGCGCGGCGTGGACGTCCTGGAAGGTCCGCTCGTCCAGGGCCTGGCCGAGATCGACGCCCTGGAGCTCGGCGCCGATATGGGGTGTGAGCTTCTCCACACGGATCGCCTGGTATGGCATGTCGGCCCTCCTCCGCGCCGAGCGGGCGCGGGCAACGGGATTCTGCACCCGTCTTGCCACCTATTCAATAATGGTCCGGGGTCGACCCGGGGAGGGGGGCACATGAGCACGGTGACCGTTCGGGGTGGGGTCTCGGGTTTCGCCCAGGAGATCGTCGCCGGGCGGCATCGCCTGACGGCGGACGAGCCCGAAGCGGCCGGCGGGACCGACACGGGGCCGTCGCCGTACGACTTGCTGCTCGCGGCGCTCGGGGCGTGAACGTCGATGACGGTCGCGCTGTACGCGCGACGCAAAGCGTGGCCGCTCGAGGGTGTGACGGTCCGCCTCCAGCACTCGAGGATCCACGCGTCGGACTGCGCCGAGTGCGAGACGAAGGAGGGCAAGCTCGACCGGATCGACCGCGAGCTCGTGCTCGCCGGCCCCCTGACGCAGGAGCAGCGCACCCGGCTCCTTCAGATCGCCGAGCGCTGCCCGGTGCACCGGACGCTCACGTCGAAGGTCGACGTGAGGAGCCGTCTCGCGTGACCGGGGGGAGGCGTCGATGACCGCGCCCGCGCTCCGGTACGGCCGGCCGGCGCCGGACTTCTCGCTGCCTGCGACGACGGGCGCGACGATCGCCCTCTCGGGCTTCAAGGGCAAATCGGACGTCGTGCTCGTCTTCTATTGCTACGACTGGGGCGGCATCTGAACGCCGGAGCTCGGTGACCTGGGTCAGGTCGCCGCCGCCGCGCGTGAACGGGGAGCCGAGGTGCTCGCGATCAGCGGGGACAGCCCGCCCTGCCACGCCGCCTTCGCCACCGCGCGGAACCTGCCGTTCCCGCTCCTGAGCGACCTCCACCGGGTCGCCATCCGCGCGTACGGGGTGCTGGACGAGGACCGGAACGTCGCCTACCGGTCCACGTTCGTCGTGGACCGGGAGGGCGTGCTGCGCTGGGGGCAGGCGGGGGACCGGCAGATGGTTCGCGACGGGCGAGAGATCCTGCGCGTCCTCGACCTGATCGGAGCACTCCGCCGGCCGACCTCGGCGTGAGCGCGCGCGCGCGGCGGCCCTAGGAACCGGTCGGCTTATCGAGGGGCCGCCCCATGTTCAACGAGGAGCGCGTCGGACTAACCGCGGTTCGAGCGCGGGCTTTGCCCGCGCAAGCGGTCTGGCCGGCGAGGCCGCCGCGGGTGACCGGTGGGGGGTGTCGGGGGGAGCGGCGCCGCTCCCCCCGACGTTGAATTAGTCGTCGTCCCAGGAGCGGGAGCGCTGCAGGGCCCGCCGGCGCTTCTTGCGGGCCTGCGCCTGCTTGCGCTTGCGCTTGACGGACGGCTTCTCGTAGTGCGCCCGCCGCTTCATCTCCTGGAAGAGGCCGTCCTTCTGCATCTGCTTCTTGAGCTGCTTCAGCGCGGCCTCGATCTGGTTGTCGAAGACCTCGACCCTCACTCAGCGGGCCCTCAGGTGCGACGTCGAGCGATGCGAGCGGACGACGACCGAGCGATCGACGACGTTCATCTGCACGAGCCGCTTCTTGCCGTTGGCGACGGCGCTGGCGATCGTCGGGAACGAGTCGCGCGACTCCTCGATGGTCTCGCCCGCATAGTTGACGATCCGCCAGCGCCAGTTCGGATCTCCAGGAATCGCGAACGCGGCAACCTGCATCGGGCCCGTCTACCAGCGACCGCCGGTGCGGCCGCCGCTCCGGAACCCCCCGCCGCTCCGGCCGCCACCGCCCCCACCCGAGCCCGAGGGCTTGGACAGCTCGACCTTGAGCATGCGCCCGTCCACTTCCTGACCGTTGTACTTCTTGACGGCGGCGTCGGCTTCCTCGGGCGAGGCCATCTCGACGAACCCGAATCCGCGGGAGCGTCCGGTGTCGCGGTCGGTCACGACCGCGGCCGATTCGACGGAGCCGACCTGGGCGAACAACTCGCGCAGACGCTCGGTGGACGTGGAGAACGACAGACCGCCGACAAAGAGCTTCGTTGCCATCAGGAACCTCCGCACAACTCTCCCGCTGTTGACGACACACCCCGGAACGCGGAAGAAGGCGCCAGGAGCGCGGTCTGGTGAGGGGGGTCCACGATGAACCGAATACCGGGCCAGACCAGAGCAGTATGGCACGGATGACCTGGATCCGTCGTTCTGTTTTCCACCAGGGTATTCCCTACCGATCGCCGAGGACTCGACCGCTGAAGAATCCGAAGAGCCACTGGCCGATCAGGCCCATCACGGGCGGGAGCAGAACGCCGGGAAGAAAGCGTGCCAGGGTCAGAGGCCAGCCCAACAATGGCGCCTCGTAGGTAAGCATCCGTATCGGGCTCACCAGGGTCTTAGCCGTGAGAAGGGCGATGAGGGGTCCAGGCGCCGCGCCACTCCGAAAGAGATTCGCCACGACGGGGAAGAGCACGTAGGGACCGCCAGGGATCACCAGACCGGCCACCCAGCCCACCAGGATGCCCCGCGCCATGCGGTCCGCCCCCAGCCAGCGAGAGAGGACAGGTTGGGGAATCAGCACCTCGAGGATCCCGGCCAGCAAGAACCCGAGGACCAGGTCGAGCCAGACACCCCTCGCGAGCCTCCCGGTCGCGAGCAGACCGCGAACGGGCAGCGCGGGATCCTTGACGAAGGCGACGAGCAGCGCGACGAACAGGAGCCCCGTCAGGATCCAGGCGCTGACGTCCACGCGACGTGTCACTTCCGTGCGGTCGACCGCGGCGCCCGATACTCGAAGTCACCCCCAGGCGCCGACAGCGCCTCCCGGCGCGCGGCCTCGATGAGCCCGTGATCGGGCGACAGCACGCACGCCGGGTCGGTGACCGCCGCGTTTCGCGTCAAAAGAAACGCCTGGCACCGGCAGCCGCCGAAGTCGATCGTCCGCCGCTCGCAGCTCTTGCAGGGCTCGGGCATCCAGGCGTCACCGCGGAAGGCGTTGAAGGCGGGCGACTCGCACCAGATCGTCTCGAGGGGGCCGTGTTTCACATTGTCGAAGTGGAGCCCAGGGAGCGTGTGAGCCGCGTGGCAGGGTAGGGCCAGCCCGTCGGGGCTCACGACGATGAAGCGGCGGCCCCAGCCGTCCATGCACGCCTTCGGGAACTCGGAATAGTAGTCGGGCATGACGAAGAGAACTTCCATCGTGCCTCGCAGCCGCTGCTGGGCCGCCGCGCTCACGCGTCGCGCCCGATCCAGCTGGGCGGGGGTCGGCAGCAAGGCCCGTCGGTTCACGAGCGCCCACGCCACGTACTGCGTATTGGCTAGCTCCAGACGGTCAGCCGAGAGCGCCTCGGCCAGCGCGACGATCTCCTCGACATGACCGAGGTTCTCCCGATGCAGCACGACGTTGAGCGTGAGTGGGAAGCCAAGCTCCTTGACCCAGCGCGCGACCTCCAGCTTCCGCTCGAAGGCGCGGGACCCGGCGATACGGTCGGAACTCGGCGCCACGACGTCCTGGATCGAGACCTGCACGTTGTCGAGCCCGAGGGCGCGGAAGCTCGCCAGGCGCTCGCGGCTCAACGGGATGCCGCTCGTGATGAGGTTGGTGTAGAGGTCGAGGGCCCGCGCGCCCTCGATCAGAGCCTCCAGATCCTCACGGAGGACGGGCTCGCCGCCGGTGAGGTGGAGCTGGACGACCCCGAGCGCCTCGGCTTCGCGAAACACGCGGAGCCAGTCCGCGGTGTCGAGCCCGTCCGTGTGGCGTGCGTAGTCCACGGGGTTCGAGCAGTACACGCAGCGGAGCGGGCACCGGTACGTCAGCTCGGCGACGAGGGTGTACGGACGGTACTCGTCGCTCACGGGTCGCTCTGCATCAGGCCGCGCTCGGCGAGTGTGGCCAGGAACGACATGACATCGTGCTCCACCTGCGCACGCGGCTGCGGGGCGTACTTCTCCGCCAGACGCTCGACGATCGCGTGGACCGTGTGCTCGCCCGTGCAGAGCGTGGCGATGTCGGCCGCGGTCGGGTTCAACACGAGCCCGCGCTCGGGGTAGAGCAGGAGGTATCGTGCCGTCTTCCGGTCGAAGCGGATCCGCGCCTTTGCGGCGAGCCGCGGCCGACTGTCCAAGGCGATCACGCGCGGGCGCCCGCCGGTCCCCAGCCGGGCTCGATGTAGGCCGCGTACGCGCAATCGAGGAGGTGCCAGAGCACCTCGGTCTTTCGGATGAGCGCGGCCACGCAGCGCTCCTGGAGTTCCCCGCTGGTCGCGTTGCGGACCACGTAGTCGATGGCCTCTTCCGAGTCGCGGCGCGCCCGCGGCACGCGCGACCGGAAATATTCGAGCATATCGCGGCTCACCCACGGATAGTGACGCTCCCACGCAAGCACGCGCTTCTGCATGAGGTCGGGCGCGAAGAATTCCGTGAGCGACGAGGCGACGGCCTCGACGAGGCTCTTCTCTCGCACGAGCTCCACGTAGCCGTCGCAGGCGAAGCGGACCCCGGGGAGCACCGACCGACAGCTGGCGACCTCGTCACGCTCGAGGCCCACCCCCTCGGCGAGCCGCAGCCAGAGCTCGAGGCCCCCGTCCGCGGCGTCGTGGTCCTCGATGCGGTGGATCCACATCCGTCGGAACGCCGGATCGTCGGACTTCGACAGAATGATCGCGTCCTTGATCGGAATCCGGGTCTGGTAGTAATAGCGGTTGAGCACCCACTGCTGGAGCTGAATCTTGGTCAGTTTGCCGTCGTGCATGAGCACGTGATAGCGATGGTGATCATGGTAGCGGCGCTCGCCCTCTTGCCTGATCCAGGCGATGAACTCCGCTCTCGACAGCGGCGCGCGCGGGGCTCCGTCGGTCATAGCGTGATCTCCATCCCGTCGTGGGCGATCTCCCAGCCGGCCGTCGTCACGCTGGCGCGCTCCGGCGAGTCCTCGCGCAGCAGCGGGTTGGTGTTGTTGAGATGGATGTAGATCTTCCGGACGGCTCCGAGCGTCGCCAGCTGTCTGGCGCTGCCGGTGGGGCCGCCGACGGGCAGGTGGGCCATGTCCTCTGCGCGCTTTTCGCCGAGGCCGAGGGCGCGAAGCTCGTCGCTCGACCAGAACGTCCCGTCGAAGAAGACGCAGTCGGCGCCGTCGAGGGCCTGGCGCACCGAATCCGTCAAGGCCCCCACGGCGGACATGTATGCCAGCGTGCCCCCGGTCGCCTCGTCACGGATCCTGACGCCGACGTTGTCTTCGGGATCGGGCCGCATGAGGCCTTCGAGGTGCACGGGCGGCTTGCCAGGCACGGGCAGGGCCTCGGCGACGAGCCCGCTCTCACGGCCGTCGACGCCGAGCAGCTCTTCGCGCCGGCCGGGCTTGAGGATCCGCCACGTGACCTGGCCGGGGAAGCGCTCGAGCGTCCGATATAACACGTTGCGCTCGATGAACCCGACGCGGACGCGCTCGGTCGCGTAGACGAGCAGCGGGTGTGATTCGCGGAGCGAGAGCAGCCCCAGGCAGTGGTCCAGATCGCCGTTCGTGAGGAGGACCGCCTGGATCGGCGAGTGGCGACGGTCGCGCGGGTGAAGCGGCGGAAAGGCCTCGATCTGCTGTCGGATTTCGGGCGAGGCGTTGAGGAGAAACCAGCCCCGCCCATCGGCGCTGATCGCCACGCATTCCTGGCTTCTCGTTACGGCGGGCAGCGTGCCTTCGCGGACTCCGCGGCAGTTCGGACAGCCACAGTTCCACTGCGGGAACCCGCCACCGGCCGCGGAGCCCAACACCCGGATCAGCACGAGCCTCCCCCGAAGACGGCCCAGCCCTTCCCGCGGCGACGCGAGAAGGGCCGGGCGAGAGGACGACGCGAGCTAGGCGTTAGAAGCGGTCGTCCGGATCCCGGTCGAAGTCGTCGGGCTGGTAAGAGTTGATCTCGGCGTCCATTTTCACTTCCACGAAGGTCGGCGTCTCCCAGGTCATGTCTCGTACCCCCCGTTTGCTCAATTCGCCTGACCGGATCCAGGCGGCGCAATCGTAGATGAGTCACTGGGCCGCGTCAAGTGCCTTGAATTCGGCGAACGCCGGGAGGCTAGGATGGAGAGGATGCCCGAAGGGCCACGGATTCTGGCGTTCGCCGGGAGCCTGCGGAAGGGCTCCTTCAACCGGATGCTGCTGCGCTACGCGACTCTCGGGGCTCGCGAGGCGGGCGGCGAGGTCGAGGAGCTAGGTCCAGAGCACCTCATGCTCCCGCTCTACGATGGCGACCTCGAGGCGAACGGCTCGTTCCCAGAGCCCGTTGCCGCCTGGCGCGCGAAGATCCGACAGTGCGAAGGTCTGCTCATCGCTTCGCCGGAGTACAACCACGGCATCTCCGGTGTCCTGAAGAACGCGATCGATTGGGCGTCCCGTCCCCCCAGCGTTTTCCGAGGGAAGGTCGCGGCGTCCTTCGGTGCGACGCCGGGGAGCCAGGGAACGGCGCGAAGTCAGATGAATCTCAGAATCTGCCTCAGCGCGGTCGGCGTCTGGGTCGTTCCCAGAACGGTCTTGATCGCCCGCGCCAACGAGGCCTTCGATGCGAACGGCGAGCTCAGTGACCCGCGGCAGGTCCAGGCGCTGACGGCGCTGGGGCGCGCCCTCGTTCAGGCGGTTCGGGCCGGTCTCGCGGACGTGTAGCCTAGGGCGTCCCCATCGTCGCCGCGTGGATCACGAGAAGCGAGTGCGGCGGTGCGAGGTCGACGCCGTCGGGGATGTTGAGGCGGCCCGGCTCCCGTCCGGGCCGGCGCGTCTCGCCGTACTGCCACACGATCTTGTTCGTCTTCGGGTTCACGACGATGATCCGGTGATTGTAGTCGTCGTTGGCGATGACGTGGCCGTTCGGCAGGGCGAGCGCCAGCGACGGGCGGTCGAGCGCGTCCGCGCCCTCGGGCTTGTAGCGCCACAGCGCCTTGCCGGCGCCGTCGAAGATCACGAGCTGCCCCGGCTTCGAGTAGTCGGCCGTCAGATATCGCCCCGGCGCGATCTCGTTCGTGTCGGAGGGATATCGGACCCCCGGCGGCCGGAACGCCCTCACCACGTTGCCCGTCCGGAGGTCGAATTCGCTGATCCATGGCCCGCGTATCTCGGTCACGAGGTAGTGGCCGTTCCGCATCGGAAATGCGCCGTTCGGGCTGCCGAAGATACGGGGCGGATCGTGTCGGCAGCCCCCCGGCGGGCGCCGGTCCGCGCCGTAGGTCCGCACGGGCTCGTGGGCGCCGCGCGCGATCAGCAGGATGCGGCAGTTCTTGATGTCCGGCACCAGCACATGGCCGTCGGGAAGCACGAGCGCATCGTCGGGGTTCCAGAGCTGGTTCGGTCCATGTCCGTGGACGCCGGGCGTGCCGTAGCGCCACACGATCCGCCGCATCGCATGGTCGACCAGCGTGATCGAGAAGTCGTCTTCGTGGGTCACGATGATCTGCTTGCCGTCGGGCGTATAGAAGGCGTCGTCAGGCACCTTGAACGTCTCACCCGCGGGAAGCTCGCCGGGCGCGGGAAACGTCCAGAGGACGCGCCCTTCCGGATCCACGAGGACGAGTCGATCGTTGCCCCGGTCGGCGATGAGGACGGGCCCCGGGAGTACCGTGGGGTCCGAGCCGGGCTGCAGATGCCCGGGCGGCTGCGACCCGACGGGACCCACCGTGAGCAGCAGCCCCATGAGCGCGGCGATGCCGAGTCTGGCGATGGGTATCATGGTTCGATCCTACCGCGCCACGCTCTTGAGGTCGGCGGTCGGAGCGCGCCGGGCGCCTACTGGACCGAGGAGGCCGGCGCCGGTGGCAGGGGCTCGGCGACCGGTGGCGTCGTGGTCGTGATCACCTCGAGGCCGG
>Ga0209156_10001380_pt1 | contig 19800 bp, 15 predicted proteins | sample GraSoiAngelo_124_FD_185881 | JGI IMG/M metagenome (GOLD analysis project Ga0209156, IMG submission 185881) | Grasslands soil microbial communities from the Angelo Coastal Reserve, California, USA - 14_0927_05_20cm (SPAdes) (version 2) | ecosystem: Environmental > Terrestrial > Soil > Grasslands...
CAGTAACCACCGACCCGACTGTCAAGTCACGATTAACGCTACACCCTGACTGGACCAGCGGGAACATGTTGCTATACGCGATCAATGGCGGATTGATCTACGTGATCCCCTACTATGGGACATCATCAAGTCTCACAGTGCCAGTAATGGTTGCGGTAGTGAATGGGTACACAAAACAAGTTGGTTCCTATGCGATTACGAACCCGAACGATTCCACAGAGGTGCAGAGTGCAACGAGTCGCGCGGTCAGCAACCTAGGAGTTTCAACAGGATCTCAGCAGACCCTTAGCGGCAATGTGACTTCGATCAGCTCCTATGTTGTAAACGGAAACACAAGATGGGTACTCGGAATAAGGACGAACAGCACAACACCCCCCATCGAGGTACTTGCCAAGGCTGAAACATTGACCGCAGCAGACCAGGTCACAATAGCCACAATCACAATGGGAGCTAAGATCAAAGTTCTCGTCGACACGTCTCAAACACCACCAACAGTGCTAAGCGTTCAATAGGACTTCGCATTGAAACGCCCATTTCGAATGAAACTCTAACCCAAAGAATGTCATGAAGATTCCAAATCCAGACTCAAAAACGAATCTCCATTCTGGCTAATCACTTCCTGGCCACGAGGGTTTATTCCACAGATCTGCCAAATTAATGGTATGTTGAGACTCAATCATGCTCGACCAGCCTTTGAAGACCTTCGACCGTATCTCTGGCCACTCGTTGTTCTCCTGATAGTATCTCTGTTAGCGGTGCCGATGACCCTGATCTTTCCCCTGCCCATCAAGCTCTTAGTTGACAGCGTACTCGGTTCTCAGCCCTTGCCGGGGTATCTCACAATTTTTGTGGGATCACAAGTCTCCAAGACCCTCGCATTATGGCTCGCGATCAGCATACTCATGGCAACCGCAGTCCTGACCTATCTCCAGAACCTAGTGAATGTCTGGTACAGCAACAAAATCGGAAATCGAATGACGCTCGACGTGCGAGCCCGACTCTTTCGTCAGATGCAGCGTCTCTCAGTCGCCTATCATGATACTATGGGAGCTGCGGACTCAGCGTATAGAACTCTCAATGATGCACCTATGCTACGTTCGTTCGGAATCGACAGCCTGATTCCTCTGACCACTTCCATCCTGACTCTTGGCGCGATGATTCTTGTCATGGTCTTCCTCGACTGGGAGCTTGCCCTAATCGCCCTACTCGTATCCCCCCTGATGTTCCTCCTCACGTTCGTATTCCGCCCACGAATTCGCGCAGGCTGGCGGAAGTTTAGGGCGTCGGAGAGCGCCGCGATGGCTGTAGCTCAAGAGAGTCTCGGCGCGTCCAGACTTGTAAAGTCATACGGTCAGGAGGAGCGGAAGAACAGGGAGCTAGTCTCTCACTATGATGCGAGCCTGTCTGCGTCGCTCAAGGTCCAGGTGGATAGCGCAGTATACAGCTTGCTTGTGGGCATTCTAACAGCTGCCGGTTTAGCGGCTGTCCTCTACATAGGCATCGGCCACGTCCAGGCAGGCATAGGAAACCTCACTCTCGGTAGCCTTCTAGTCGTAAACTACTATGTGACACAGCTCTACGGTCCCTTGAGAAACGTTGGCCAGTCAATACTCGATATTCAGATGTCGCTGACCGGAGTCGAAAGATATCGCGCCGTTCTCGACGAGAAACCTGACGTGCCTGAATTATCAAACGCGATTCCACTTGCGAGGGCAAGAGGCAATATTGCATTCCGTAATGTATCATTCGCCTACACGAAAGATCATCCAGTACTCCACGACATTACATTCGAATTGCCATCAGGCAACCGTCTCGGCGTAGTCGGTCCCACCGGCTCAGGCAAGACCACGCTCTCCACGCTCCTTCTGCGTCTCTTCGACCCGACCGAAGGCGTGATCACTCTTGATGATCTCGATCTGAAGGATTACAAATTGGCGGATCTTCGAAACCAGTATGCAGTGGTCCATCAAGAAACCGTCCTCTTTTCCACGAGTGTAGCTGAGAACATTCGGTTCGCCAAACCTAGTGCAACCATGGATGAAGTTATTGCAGCCGCAACAGCTGCAAAAGCTCAAGACTTCATAACAAATCTACCAAACGGATATGACACCCTGGTAGGTGAGCGCGGCATGAAGTTGTCAGGCGGAGAGCGTCAGCGCATATCTCTCGCTCGCGCATTTCTCAAGGACGCACCCATCCTCATACTTGATGAGCCTACCAGCTCATTGGATGTTCACACGGAATCGGCGATCCTCGACACGATTCAAGAGCTGATGAAGGGCAGGACGACCATGATGATCGCTCACCGTCCAAGTACTCTGAGGGACTGTAACATGATTTTGGTGCTTGAGGATGGAAGAGTCAATCGAGTGACAAGCGAAGTCGAGTCAGTAATCTCCGACATGCAGGCTGTAAGAGTTCAGACGTGACTCCGCATCCGTTGGCACAGTTTCAGTCATGCCTAAAAGTTGTAGAGGCCTTGAATCAAGGTTGACGAAGTTGTTGAGTTAACTCTAGATCGAATTCCTTGACTAGAGCCATGGCTACGCCCATGTTTCTGAACACTTCGCTCGGATGATGAGCGTCGGATCCAAGGCTCACTCTGCAGTCGGCTTTCGAGCAGGCTCTCGCGAGTCTGCGTACAAGCTCTGGGGCGTAGTCGATATCTCTCCCGTTCAGTTCAAGAGCTTTGTTCCTTCTCCTGGCTATTCTCGCAAGGTCTAACAAGAGGTCGTCGAGTTCGGGGGGAGAGGCCTTTGAGGCTCTTGTGATTCTGACCGGGTGAGAGAGCACTTTGAAGGGAACAAAACCGCTCTCTAGAGCCTTCTGTTCAAGCCTCAAATATTCGCGCCAGTGTTCATGAGCTGAGGCCGGGTCAACTATTCCTCTAACGCTTTTTTCGATATCCGTTCCGTTCTCGAATTCGTGAACAGAACAGAGAAGGATATCCCATTCTTCTTGATTGACAAAATCTCCCAGCTTTGTCTCGAAGCGAGGCGAAAAGTCGACCTCAAGCCCGCGATTGATCTTCATCCCCGAATATGCTAGTTGGTCGGCTTTCCTGAATTCATCGTTGTAATCCTTCAGGCTCTGGAAGATCCTGCCGCTGGGGTGTATTGAGCCGAACCTGATGGATTCTCTGGGCTCTCTGAACTGGGATACATGCTCCGTGATCGAGAACTCACTAACATTGTTCGCCTTAGCCGCAGCAAGCATCTCAGTTATTTCTGCGAGGAGTATGTGATTATGATTGTCGACTAGAGTCATTGTTCCGTGCGTTCATTGGCCGTATGGGTATTCTACCGCTCTGACCCTCGGTTCTCTACTAGCGAAGTTGATGACGAGGTCCCGGAGCTTCAAGTGCTGATTCCAGCCGTGGACCTTGATCTCTATCGGCTGTACCTGAGGGTCTTTTGGTGTGATTCTGAGATATCCGCGGCCGCCTCCCAAGTTCAGTCCTCTCAGAGGACTCTTCATCAACAACTCCTCTATCTCTTTCTTCGAAAGCTCAAAGTCTTTCTTGCGCTTTATCAGCCAAGCGACATCAACGCTCTTTCGTGAGATAATTCTCTCCGAGAATCTTCTCGATAGAACCCTAAGAGCCTGGTCGGCCAAAATGATGACCAAGGGGAGGAAGACGAATAGTATCTCTCTGGATCCGAGCTCAAAGAACACCAGCAGATAGAGCAAGCTGATCACTATTAGGTAGGGAGCTAGAAGAGCTTGCGCGAGCAGTCGCATCCTGACGCCGATAATCCGCTGGTCCGTGAAATAAAGACCGTACCCGCGAGATCTGCCGCGGCCCAAGTAGGTGCTTGCCATACCTCCGAGAAACAATTCTCCAAACTGTAGGCCCTCTATCCCCTCCTTCCATTGTAGACCAGACGTGGTTCCCGGCAAGGTGGTCAATGGTCGAGGACTCCGAAGAGGTCATCTAGCCAAGTCTGAATCCGGATTATATTCTTCTCGCCGGTACGAGATCATCGCCGTCCTCTCGGAGAGAATGGGGGCAGAATGAACCCTGATCCGGGATCCGGGAGGGCGGTTCCATACGGTGCCCAGTTCACGCTTGCATTGATACAGATGAACGCTGATTGAAAAACGTCTGATTCACCTGGTCCGCGCGATTAAATGGAAATCTCGCCCAGAAACGTTTCGGACCGGAAATGGCCGCTTCCTAAAATTTTGAAAATAAAACATTCCCACGACGCAAAACAGCTGTTCCGAGGCAGCTCTCTGGAAATCGCTCGATCCCTAGGGGCATGCTAGATCTCCAGAAACCCTTCACAATTATCGAATTCTCTCTGTGAAAAATCCCCGAGAGCGCGCACGAATCGCAGATCTGGGATGCGATTTTTGTGCCTGGTCTTTTTCACGCGTATCCCTAGAGCAAGAATCCGATCTTGGAGGTTGGGGTTCAAGCCGATTCTGCGTTCAAAATTAGAATCATCGCCGAAAAACATTCTAGCCAGCGAGACCCCTCTAGAAAGGGGGCAAGCAATATGATCCTTGAGACGCGAGAGCGGTCTCTGTCCCAGAGCTACTCTGCTGTCTGGTTGACTTCCTTGATCGCACCCTCGAGAATATCGAGGCCAGAATCCACAAGGTCCCGGGTAATGATCAACGGAGGCGCGATACGCAGCGTCGAATGGCCCGCGGTAATAATCGCCAATCCCCTACGGAACGATTTCATCATGATCTCGTGCGCCTCCTTGTCAGCATACTCCTTCGTCTTCGGATCCCTAACGATCTCCGCCCCGATCATCAGACCCTTACCACGAACATCCCCGATAATCGGATACTTTTCCTGCATCTCCCGCAGCCGCTTCATCATGTAGTTCCCCTGCTTCGTCGCATTCTCTAGCAAATGCTCATCTCGAATAATCCCGATCACTTGCAACGCCGCCGCGCACGAGACCGGATTTCCCCCAAACGTGTTAGCATGCGATCCCCCATCCCAGTCCATCAACTCCGACTTCGACACAGTCGCCCCAATTGGCATACCGGACGCGAGAGCTTTCGACGTGCAGACAACATCCGGCTCAACGCCCCAATGCTCAATGCCGAACCATCGCCCTGTCCGTCCCATCCCTGATTGGACCTCGTCATCCACCATCAAGATCCCATTCTTGTCAAGCATCTTCTTCAACCGCTGGAAATAGTCGTCCGGCGGAACAACATATCCGCCCTCGCCCTGGATAGGCTCGACGAACATCGCCGCAACATCCTCTGGCGGCAGATACTTGTCAAGGACCTGTTCCTGGATAAAATCGACACAGTACATCCCGCACTCCGGATAAGACAACTTGAACGGACAACGGTAACAGTCAGCAAAGGGAACATGCGTGTCCCCCGGAACCATGGGGAAGAAGTGTCTACGCTGGTAGGGCTTGCTGGCAGTTAGACTCAGCGCTCCCAGGGTTCGTCCGTGGAAACCGCCGATGAAAGAGAGAAACGCATGCTTCCGCGTATGCCACTTTGCCAGCTTCATCGCAGCTTCGATCGCCTCTGTCCCGCTGTTGCTCAGAAACACTTTCTTCGCAAAATTCCCGGGAGTAATCTTAACCAGCTCTTCAGAAATCTTCACAACCTTCTCATAATAGAAATCGGTCCATGAGTAATGGATGAGCTTCTCAGCCTGCTCTTTGATCGCTGAGACGACCCGGGGATGTGAATGACCGACCGCGAGACAAACGAGTCCCGAGTTGAAGTCGATGAACTCGTTGCCGTCGACATCTTTGACGATACTCCCGTGCCCACTCTCAGCAGCTAGTGGATAGAATCGGACTAAGGATTGGGAGATTACAGACTCGTCCTCCTTGACGAGTGCTCTCGCTTTGGGGCCGGGTGGGGTTACTACTATTTTGGGATACTTGTCGGCGGGCAAAGAGATCGTCGACTGGCTCGGACGGTCTACTACTAATAATATTGCTCTGACAAATCAGATGCTTGTCGACTAGTGTCCGACGATAATCTCGATCATGGAGAGACTCGCGGTCGAGCCGTCTTCGCGCTTAACTTCCTCGGTCCCAATATCGACTGAATGGATCCGGATATTCTTCATGAACGCACGTCTCAGCATATCCACAACCTCAACCGCCTTCGTGATAGACTGACCCCGTCCTCTTACCATGACATCAGCCACTCCCGTATTTAGAAGGGTCATACATGCTACAACATAGTTCATGATAGGCTTCTTCCCGATTCGAACCATGTTAGGATCCCCCTCTCCATCCTCGAAGCCGTCCTCGATGCCCGCTGATGCTACAATGTCTGACAAGATGATGCCTGTACCGATCCCTACTCTAAGCCATCTACAAGATTAAGCTTGCCAGACCGTGACCCAAAGGGTAGCAGAACTCGCTTAATCCCTCATGATTCATTCAACATAATCCATACGTCATATTTTCGGCACTCTCTCCGATTCAATGCCGGTCTTTTAAGGGAAAACGGTCGCAACAATGAATCCTCCGAGCCCGGTCGAGAAAAAGTGGCCTCAGTATCCCCAACAGTATTTCACATGCTCGAACGGCTCGTTGGCAAACGAGTCCTCGCGGTGATAAACCGCGACTTCGGCTATGAAGGACGACTAGCTGTCGTCTCTCACGAGCCGCCGGGGATCTGGCTCATTGAGGCCGAAGCTGTTATCTTGCGTTCGACTGTTGTCAGTCCAATTCCACAGGTCGTAAATAGAGAATCAAAGGGAGAAACCTTCCTTCATCTCGACTCCGTTCAGAGGCTAGAAACTGTTCCGGAGGCAAAGGCTAACGCGAGAAGATAGAGTAGGCTGGCTCGACGGGCTCTTCATCGGCGCATCAAATGCGACCCTGGTGATTGATCCTTCTACAACTCGGAGAATTCCGAAGACGGCTCGAGTTCTCGTCTCCCACGCACACGGTGACCACACTGGCGGTTTCAGATATAGGGGACTCAAACAGTCTACTCCGCAAACCAGAGATATCCATCGCGCTCTACACGACCATAGAATCTCGAACTTTCGCGCACTCGACATCAACAATCACTTCGTGGTCGACGATATCCGGGTCAAGGCGCTTGACGCGGGGCACATGCTAGGCTCAGCCCAGTTCCTCATAGAGACTCCAAACAAGTCGATATTGTACACTGGCGACATCAACTGCATCGACACTCTAACGACAAAAGCAGCAGAACCCGAACACTGCGATATCCTGGTCATTGAAGCCACCTACGGGTCTCCACAATACCGTTTCCCATCCCGAGAAACCGTCTACGCGGAGATTGTGGAATGGGCGGTAGACACGATAAAACAGGGAAGAATACCCTGCTTGCACGTCTACGCGGCGGGAAAAGCGCAAGAGGTCGTCCGACTGTTCAACGTCTACACTCATCTGCCGGTAATTGTTAATCCGAGGCTTGATGGTGTCAACGAGACGTATCATAGGAGCGGTGTGCCTCTCGATTGGTTTTCGTCTGACTCTAGGGATGGGAAGACGATTCTCGAGAAGGATCCCTGCGTCTATCTCACGACACCTAGCGATCGGGCTCATATCGGACGGAGGTTCTCGAGGGCTTACGCAACTGGTTGGGCGTTATCGCTCCATAGCAGAATCACTGCTTTTCCACTGAGTAGTCACGCGGATTTTGACCAGTTGATCTCTTTTGTTAAAGCGTGTGACCCGGAGCAGGTCTTTGTCTTCACGGGGTTTGCTGAGGACTTGCGGCGGGCGCTAGGTTCGAAGCTTGGGCTTGACGCTAGAGCTGTGCCTTCTTATCTGCAGAGGACGCTTGCTGAAGATTACTGATCTATCTGACGGGAAGCAGAAAGAAGAATAGTAGCGCGAAGGCAACTAGTCCTACTCCAGAGACTATTACCAGTTGGGGGCTGAGCTTCACGCCAGGTGTATCTTCCTCGAAGAACCGCAAGAGTCCCGCGCTGGCAGCAGGCATGGGCGCCTCGTCGCGTCTTCTCTTTTCCCGCTTAGTGCTCAACTTAGATTGTCCGCTTCGACTCTTTCAATATCGCCGGTAATAAGGATGGTGCGAACCGGTTTCGACTCTGCAACCCTTCTAACGATGAGTAAGTCAAAATTTACCTGATGTGGATGTATGTGTAGGCATCCTTGCTAGTTTCGAAGGCGTAGTGGACCTTCTGGTAGTCTCTCCGAAAATCCGCAACGTCAGTCGCGACTTTACGTGAGTCCTCTCCTTTGACCACTATTCTTGTCATGAAATCAGCTATCTCCACCATCTCCGACTCCTTCATTCCTAGCCTTGTGACTTCTGAGACTCCGCACCTTATTCCTCCCGGTGCTTCGAAATGTCTCCCGGCTTTGATGTCGTACGGTAGCAGGTTGCGATTCAGTATGATGTTTGCATCTTCAAGCTTCTTCTCGATAGTCTTCCCATCTCCAAACTTCGTAATGTCCGCGACGAGTAAGTGTGATCTTGTGAATCCTTTCTTCTCGCCTAGGACTTGGAATCCTCTCTCGTGGAGGGCTGCGGCAAGGGCTCGACTGTTCTTGACAATTTGAGCCGCGTATTCTTTTCCGAACGCGTGCATCTCTGCGAACATCACCGCTTTTCCTGCAAGATGGTGGAGGTGATGGTTGCTGACGTTGCCGGGGAAGGTCGACTTTTTGATCTTCTCTCCATGCTCAGGTTTCGACAGTATGAGTCCGCCTTGTGGTCCGGGAAGGGTTTTGTGAGTGCTCGCTGTCATCGCGTCTGCTCCTTCATGCAAGGGATCCTGAAACTGGGAGCCTGCTACGAGTCCCGCGACATGCGCTGCATCAAAGCAGATTCTGGTTTCATGTTCCTGAAATGTGTCGGCTAGTTGTTTGACGGGGTGGGGGAAGGGTAGGACTGAGCCTCCCAGCATTGCGAGTGTTGGTTTTTTCCCTTCCTCTGAGAGTTTCTGGATCTTCTTCTCTGTGGCGTCGATGTCGATGTTCATTTCTTCTGTGTCGAATGGGAAGTATTCGACGTTTAGTCCTCTTACGGAGCCGGCTGTGCCGCCGAATTCTTTCTTTCCCATGCTGATGTGGCCTCCTGCAGGGATTGCTAGGGCGAACATGGTGTCTCCGGGCGTGGTGAATGTGGTGTAAGCGACTAGGTTGGCGCAGACTCCTGAGATGGGTCTGACGTCTGCGAAGTCTACTCTGAAGAGTTGTTTGGCGAGGTCTATGCAGATCTGTTCGACTTGGTCTATGTACTTGCAGCCGGCGTAGACTCGCTCTCCGGGCCATCCTTCAGCGTACCGGTTGCCAAAGTCGGAGAGTATGGCCTCTCGGACCGCGGGGCTGGGGATGTTCTCGCTCGCGATTAGAGGGAGGGAGCTAGCGAACCATTTCTGGTGGGTTTCTAGCAGTTCGAAGATTTTATTGTAGGATTGTCTGGACTCCATGATTGTCTGGTTTGTAGCTGTCGAGCCTTGTATAACGTTTGGTGGTCAGACGCTTTCTGGCTGTTTCTGGAACTGGTTCCACCATTGAGGGTTCTTGCTCGCGTACTCGACGAGCCTTGCTAGCAGTTCGAGGGTCCGTGAGTCTATGTAATGTTCTAGTCCCTCGGTATCTTTCTGGGCCCTTTTCTCATCCGCTCCGAGTAGTCTTAGAAAGTTGACTAGTAGGCCGTGGCGCTGTCTTATCCCGTCGGCCATGCTGCTGCCTTTCTCGGTTAGGACTATTCCTCCGTATTTTTCGTGGACTATGAATTGTTCTTCTCGGAGCTTGTTGAGCATCCCTGTTACTGTGGGTGGTGTTACGTGCAAGTTTTTTGCGATGTCTACGGGTTTTGCGTATCCTTTTTCATGGATTAGTTCGTAGATGACTTCGATGTAGTCCTCTTTTCTGGGTGTCTGGGCTCGGGGTGTGGGTTTGTGGGCGCGTGCCAGTTTGGCTAGCTGGCTTTTGCCGGGCGGGGTTTTTGGCATTCTTCTATGACGTGGATCGTCTCTCTGCCATGTTTTTCTGTTTATGGTTGTTTTAGAGGTGGATGGGGACTCCGAGCGAGTCTCGGAGTTTTCTGAGTATGGGTTCTAGTGGTCCTGTCTCGAGGCTTATGGCGATTATCTGGTTGTTGTGTGGTAGGAATATCAGGTCTATCTTTTCGTATTGTACGGATATGTGGCTTAGTGGTCCGCACTGGGCTTCTAGCTGTGACAGTGTGTCGAGTATTAGTGGGGGGACGCTTCCCATGAACTTCCGGTCGTAGCTTTCGGGTGTGAAGCTTGCTACGCTTGTCCGCATTCTTGACTCTACGAGTTTATGGTTCCGGTCTAGTAGTGCTACGTATCTGATTCTGGGATCTAGGGCGAATAGGTCGTCTGCTAGACGTGCTTGGGGTCTGCTCAAGCCTCGGGTTGACGGTTTATTCTCGGTATCTAAAGGAATGCCTATGCTTCCCGTGGGTTACCTTTCCATAAGAGCACTTTTGTGTCGCGGGGAGCAACTGCTTTTGAGATTTTTCAGGGAGGGGTCCCGCCAGTTGAAACTGATACGCGCGAGTCTCACAATTCAGGGCGCAGAATGGAACCGTCGACCGTTTTTCTAATCGCAGATTAAGCGCAGAGGTCAGCGCGAAAAAGTCGCGATCTCAAATCGCCTGCCCTGATTCCTGATCAGGGGTTGTTCTGCGCTTGTCACGCTTGAAACGTCAGAGTCTCGTTTGATTCCTATCTTCGAAAAGCCGGGCCGAAGAAAGGATTACTATTTGTTGATTCCCTCCCAACTATCAGTTTTGTGTCGCGGGGAAATTTTTTTTGTAAATTCTAGGAAGGGTCGATTTGTTGGCTGAAGCTTTTTCTCGCCGAGATTGTCGGTTTTTCGGGCAGAATAGCCGAATTAGCATTTTTCAAGTTGCGTACTGCTGGATCATGCAAGCGTAAACCGGGCATCATATGAAACCCCCTCCCCGATCTTTGATCAGGGCTTGTTCTGGGCGGGTCTCCGTGTATTGTCTTAACTCGCAACATGGAGGCCTCATTTCTCGGGGGCGTTTTATACCTCTAGGAGGAGGCTCGGAAACGCTTGGCAGTCTGGCGGGGTTGTCTTTGGAGTACAAGTGGATCGTTCTCACCGTCACAACCGTCGGCATTTTCATGGCCACGCTGGATTCGAGTATTCTTGTTGTGGGCCTTCCGCAGGTGGTTCTTGCTCTGAACACGAATCTGGTTGTTGGTGTCTGGTTCATCACCGTCTACAGGCTCATGATCACTGTTCTTCTGGTAGGAATTGGAAGAATTGCGGACCTGCACGGCCGGGTCCGGTTGTACAATATGGGCTTCGCCATCTTCACCATAGGGTCGTTGCTCTCCGGCCTCTCCCAGACTGCTGAGGAGCTCTTGGTGTTCCGCCTTGTTCAGGGTGTAGGTGCTGCGCTTCTCTTCGTCAATAGTGTCGCGATTGTTACAGATGCCTTCGCTGGCGAAGGATTAGGGAAGGGCATCGGAATAAACCAGGTCGCCATCAACGCTGGGACGATTACTGGATATACTCTGAGCGGTGTTCTCATCCAGCTCTTCACCTGGAGATCGATCTTTCTGGTTAACGTTCCGATCGGAATCTTCGGAACATACTGGTCGCATCGGAGACTGAAAGAAATCTCTCAACCGTCCAGGGGAGAACGATTCGACTTGCTCGGCGCGGTCAGCTTCTCCAGCGCCATCACCCTACTCTTGCTAGGCCTGACTATTGGAAGCTTAGCAGACGCTCTGAACCTCATCCTCGTCGCGTCGAGTGGCGGACTCATGATCTTTTTCATTCTTGTCGAGCGGAGGATAAAGTTTCCAGTTCTAGACATGTCACTCTTCCGGATCAGGCTCTTCACTGCTGGAAACATTGCCAACCTGTTCAGCGGCCTAGCATTCGCTGGTCTCGCCTTCGTGATGACCCTCTATTTCCAGCTCGTAAGAGGCTACGACCCGCTTCACGCTGGAATATTCCTAATCCCGCTCGACGCCACTCTCATCTTCATCGGACCCATAAGCGGGTCGCTCTCAGACAAATGGGGTGCCCGAGGACTAAGCACTCTCGGTCTGCTAGTTGCGTCAGCAGGCTTCTTCGTTCTATCGCGATTAGACGGGTCAACCATCTATCCCCAGGTCGTTGCAGGACTCGTACTTGTCGGATTTGGTATCGGGCTATTCAGAAGCCCCAACGCCAGTTCGGTCATGGGCTCAGTCCCGGCCTCGAAGAGAGGAGTATCCTCGGCCGTAAGAGCTACAATCATCAATACCAGTATTGTCGCCAGCATCCCGCTAGTGATAGCCATCATGACGGCCGATGTGTCGTATGGTAAGCTGATCAACATTATTGGCAATCCGAACCTAGTTACGAGTCTGCAGACGGGGAATGGGACCGTAGCCGGTTTTCTACCAGGTCTTCAGCATGCTCTCCTTGTCTTTTCAGGACTCACCCTCTTCTCAGCAGTTTTCTCTCTACTGCGAGGGCCGCCAGTCGAATAATACACGTGTCTCGAGCAATGATCTTCAAGCAGGCGAGAAGGTCACAGTCACATTCTGTGGGCTGGTGTTCAAAGCGGCCACGTCCCAAGTGCCCGAGCCAGTCGGGGACCATGATATTACACTCTGAACAATCCCCACCTCCTCCTGCGGAACGCAGGAACTTGAGGGAAAAGTCCCCCCAGGGTCTGATGTCGCGAAATAGGATGATACCCAGTTCTGGTACGCCGTGTCGGCTATCGCGCAAAAGTCCGCTGATCCACCCACGACCGTAACCCCCACCGCGAAGCTCTCATTGGTAGAGACTCCCGCGAGGTATAGGGAACCGAATCCTGGATGAGTCCGGTTTCCTCCAATAACAGTACGTGATACCGGGGCACGGATAGTGCCGTGGGGAGCAATAGAGTGCGGCAGGTATGGTACGCTCGCGAAGACAATTCCAATCGAGAGAGCGACCGTGATCGCGGCTATCACCAACGTTCGACGCTTCGAAAACCTTCTCGGCACTAGCCATCAACAGCTCTATAGCTGGTTTCTGAGCCACGGTAGCTGAATATACGATGTACGAAACGCCCATCTGACTATCCGCTTCTTGTCCGGTGCGATGGTCAATCCAATAGGATTCTCCAATATTGTCGTTAGGTTTTGCTGGAAGAAGCTAGGCAAAAAGCACTATTTCCCTTAGAGATAACCGTATTACCAGGATTGAACTCTATAACTCCAGAGGAGACCTTAAGGTTGAAAAAATGTCAACGCTGTGGAACCATCTCCCAAGACGCAGATGTCGTATGCGGGATCTGCGGCACCAACATCGCGAATACTCCTTCGCTAAAGGGCAGCATCGAAGAAGAAATACTCAAAGACCAACAGTTGAGGGAAGAAGAAAGCAGACGTATCCGGCAAAAGATTCCCAGAGAATCTACGCGCGAACTTATGCGAAGGCTCTTACCTTCACTTCTCGCTGTTACAATCGGATTTACCCTTTTGCTCTACGGATTACTCCAGGCCCTCGCAATGGGAAACTCGGATTTCTATTTTGGACCTTCCTACAGCCAAACGCTGACGCTTTCAATTGATATCTTAATCTCGATAGGTGGCTCCGCGTTCATTATCGCTGGGCTCAACTTCGGAATCAAGGGATTAACATCCGGAGCCTCCCCCACGGAGAGAGGGAGGGGTGCTGCCAACGCAACGACTTCCTACGGACTCAGCACAATCAGCAACCTGTCAATGACAGCGGCCTACAAAGGACAATTTCTCCCCAAAGAGCAACAGGGAGAGAACAAACTATCAGACTGACCTGCCACTAGTCAACGAGGTCTCGGTCCAGGCCGACAAAAAAACCCCTACCCTGGACGACTACTAAGCCCTAGTTCCCCGACAGGTAGCTCGTCCGTAAAGAATTCGAACTCAACACCGCCGGACTATGCGCCCAGGTATTGGAGCCCCGGCCGGGGATTGAACCCGGGACCTACAGCTTTCTCGCTGTGAATACAAGGCTGTCGCTCCACCACTGAGCTACCGGGGCTGTCGCGTGGTGGGAGTTGAGGCTAAGATAAGTTCTACTGAGTCATGCAATCAGTTGTTTTTCTGGTTCCGCATTCTCTCTGCGGCTCTGACCAGCGCGTCCACTCCTGGAAGGCTCTGGCCGGAGAGGAGTGAGAGCATTGCGCCTCCAGCTGTGCTGACGTGTTTGAATCTCTCATCTATGCCAAGGATCGAGGCGAGACCCACCAGATGTCCCCCTCCTATGACTGTGTAGCCGTTGCTCCTGGCCATGGCTTCGAGAACTTGCTTGGTGCCTAGGTCGAATCCGTCTCTCTCGAACACGCCGAGCGGCCCGTTAGCGACGGTAGTGGCGGCTCCCTCCACCACTTTCGAATATATTTCTACGGTCTTAGCTCCGATGTCTAGGGCTGATTCTTTCAAGGGGACATCTATTGCTCGATCCGTTCTCTTTCCTCGTGTATCTGCGTATGCTAGGTCGACAGGGACTTCGATCTTGTCCTTGTACTTCATCCAGAGTGATTTTGCATTCTTGATTTGAGTCTGTAGTCCAGCCATGTCTTTCTCGTCGTCCGCCGAGATTTTCCTGTCCATAGCCTTGAGGAAGACTTTTGCTGGTACTCCTCCTAGCAGGATCTTGTCTGCTTTGTCACGAGTTAGAATGTGTTCTATGACCGGGATCTTGTCCTCTACCTTGGCGCCGCCCAGTACGTAGACGCATGGTCGTCTGGGTTCTACGAGTAGTCCGGAGACTGCTTTGAGTTCTTTTTCCATTAATCGTCCTGCGGCGCTCGGAAGGGCACCCGTCAGTCCTACAATGCTTGGTTGTGATCGGTGGGCAGTTGCGAAAGCGTCGTTGATGTTGAGGTCGAAGAGTGGTGAGAGCTGCTTGACGAAGTGTGTCTTTAGAAGCTTCTCAGGTTTATCGTCAATATTCTCCTCAGCACAGAATCTTAGGTTGTCGAGGACGAGTACCTGGCCTGGTTCGACCTTCGCTATTCTCTGGCGGGCGTGGGGGCCGATGACGTCGTCTACGAACATTACTTGTTGATTGCAACATTCTGCCAACGCCTCAGAGTGTGGTTGCATGTTGGTGAAGTCGTCTTTTCCTGGTCTGCTCTGGTGGGATCCTAGCACGACCCTCGCATCCTCTAGCCTCGCGAGGGTCTCAGAGACGGCTCTGATCCTAGTGTCGTCCAGGATCTGATGTGTAGAAGGGTCCAGGGGAACGTTGATGTCTACTCTTAGAAAGATCCTCTTGTTGCTTGTCTCCACGTCATCTAGAGTGAGGAATTTGTGGCTCGACAAGCCTGGGTCCTTTTGCTATCATTCTTCCGGTTTCGTTTGCGTTTAATGTTTCTCGGGCCAATGCTTTTTAGCATTAGACTCCGCGCCGGCCGTTTTGCCGGGGTGGCTCAGCTTGGTCAGACCCCGTGAGGGGAGCCATAGCGCCGGACTCATAATCTGGTTTGAGACATCCGGAGGTCGCGGGTTCGATAAAGGCCTCTTCTTTCGAGAGCCCCGCCCCCGGCACTTTGCCTGAGACGGGATCACTACCCTGATCCTCGAACGTTATCCTCTACGGAGAATGTCGACCCGGCCGTCCTTTCTGGCCACATAAGCGACGTCGTCACACATTCCCAGAAACAGTCCTGTTTCCACCACTCCCGGGATCTTCTTGAGCTTCTCGTGAACTATCTCCGGCCGGCGTAGGCTTCTGAAATATACATCCGCGATGAGGTTCCCGTTGTCTGTTATGACGGGTCCGACCTTACCTGCGGCCTCTCTCAGAACTGTCTTCTCGGAGATCTTTCTGATCTTCTCGACGGTCGATGCGTAGCCGAATGGAACTATCTCGACCGGTATTGGCTGTGGTCCGCCCAATGTTTTTGCGAGTTTCTTCTCGTCGACTACGATGATGAGCCTCCTTGCTGTTGAATCTACAATCTTCTCTCGAAGCAGCGCGGCTCCTCCGCCCTTGACGAGGTCGAGGGTTCGCCATTGTATCTGGTCTGCACCATCCAGCGCTAGGTCCGGTTCGGTGTCTTCTTGGAGATCTGATGTTTTTAGGCCCAGTTTCTTTGCGGCGATTTCTGTTTGATATGATGTTGGGATGAAGGTGATTTTCAGATTCTCTTTCTTGATTCGTTCCGCGGCTAGCTCGAGGGCTCGAAGGATGGTGTTGCCGCTTCCAAGTCCGATGGTTGTGTTGTCTCTGATTTCTCTTACTGCTTGCGCCGCAGCGCTTATTCGAGCCTTGTCAGTCCACGACATTGTTCTGGATCAGCCTTCTGTCTCTATCTGTTCGAGGCGTTCCATTGCTTTGAGTACTTCTTCTCGTATCGTCTCCAATCGTTCTTCTGCTTTGTTCTTAGGCTTCTCCTTTGTCTGTCGTTCCTTGGGAGGGTTTGTAACTAGTGGTGTTGGGCTTGTCTCCGTCTTTGGAGGCTCAGGGGATTTGGTTATCGTTTCAGATGTTGCAGTTACGGTTGGTCTGATCTGGCTTATCTTCAGATCTATCTCAAGCATTTTTTCCTGGAAACTCTTGAGGAGCTCGTCTTTGGCAGATTCGAGTTCGTAGAGGTCGACCGTCCTCTTGTGGGTGTCTATTTCTCCGTCTACTCGTTTGAGGTCTGTTTTGTATCGTTGTAGGAGCTGGTTTTTTTCGCTATCGTTGATCTGTCCCTTTGTTTCTGCTTCGTAGATCTTTGTGAGGGCGTCCCCGATGATGTCTCTTTCAAGACTTGCAAGTCGGAGTCTGTCGCGAGATCTTGAGACGTCGTTGCTCGTGATTGTTTTCTTGAGTATGTCTGGTACGGGGAACGGTTCTCTGTTGAGGGGTTCGGCCGTGTTCTTGTTTTCTTCTTGTTCGGTTTTCTTTCTTCCGAATAGGAGTATGAGTGTGATTAGTGTGAAAGGTGCCGTTTGGCCCTTTCTACGCATGAGAAGCATCCCTCTAGCGTTCTTGATTGATTGAAGGGTGCCGGATTATTAATGGTTTAGCAGAGAGGATGCTCTTGTTACCGCGCTTGGGGGAGCGTGCGTCCAAGTATGGTTATCTAGCGTGTTTGTGATTGGTGGTTTGGTGTATACTTTGTCTTTGGCGATGCAGTGCGAGAGCTGCGGTCGGCCGCTCGCCTCAAGAGAGGAGCATGGCGCACAGAATCTCGATAATCCGTACTGTATTCATTGCACTGATATGAAGGGTAAGCTGTTGCCTTTCGAGAAGTTGTACGGGGATCTGGTGAATCAATCTATGCAGACTCGCTGGATGAACAAGGAACAGGCAGAGAAGTATTCGTTGGAAGAGATGGCAAAGTGGCCTGCTTGGAGAGACAAGGCCGCCCAAATGCTGGAGCGCTTACAGCACTAGCAGGATAATTTCCTTCGAAATCTCTAGAATCGTAGTTGCCGCAAGGTAGTTTTGGAGTAGCGATGCAGTCCTGTCATATTGCGTAAAGTTGCTTACTGTAGGAGCTGGCGTCTTGGCGTGAGGGGTCAGCGGTTAGAAACGGATAAAGTGATATTGGGGGTCCTAATAGCCTAGGTCGATGGATCGAACTAGGAATAGGATTCTTGAGAATTTCACAGTCTTATTCATACTTAGCCTAGTAATCTATTTGCCGGCGTCCGCTCTTCCCGGTGCGACTAGATATCAACCATCGCTATCTAGTCCGGTCCTTGTCACTGCTGCCTCGTCATCTGGTACTGTGGGTTCAAACGTACCTATCGTCGGCGAGGCGTCTCCTGATCGTCAGCAGGTTGAGACAGCAATCTCTGTCGATCCCCGCTCCCAAAATATTCTGGTAGCTGGGGCCCAGGATCTACGACTGAAGAGTCTCGGAGAGCATCGTTGGAATGGGTATTACAGATCCGCGGACAGCGGGCAGACCTGGATGAACAGTCTGATACCTGGTTACCCAGGCGACACGTCCCCCCAAGGAATGGCTTCGCCTCTACACAGTTCAAATGCCACGTCTGATCCTGTTCTAGCCTTTGATCGTCTCGGGGATGTCTACTACGCTGGCCTTGTTTTCAACATAAGCGCCGCTGGGCCTTTGGGCAACGGTCCTATAGGCAATCTTGTCTTGTTCGTTGCCAAGTATAGCAATGACGGGGCGACTTATTCGGGTGTGACTTTGATCACGGGGCCGCTTTCTGCTGACAAGCCGTGGATAGCCGTGGATAACACTGGTGGACCGTATGATGGAAATGTTTACGTGGCGTTTGACGCCTCTCTAACTTCCTCGTCTCCCTTTGCTACGCTCTTCACAAGGTCCATGGACGGTGGGAAGAGCTTCTCTGCGCCCTTTTACGCGCCTTCGGACCAGACGGGCGGGCTGCCAGGGGTTGCTGTTGACCCTGCCGGAAATGTCTATGTCTCATCCGATGCTTTCGACCCGGTCACCGGCGCGAATCTGAACTATACTCAGGTGTCCAAGATAACAAACGGAGGGACTACGCTAGTCCAGAACGTTAGGGCTGTCAACCCTGCCCACTGGGTGACATCAGGATCGTCGATAGGCGCAAGCTTTCGAGCTTTTACGATACCGCAGATTGCGGCCGACTCTCACGGAGTATACCTCGTGTTTGATGACACTAGGCTGGGAAACTCGAACGTTTACGTCACCCGGTCGACAGACGGAGGCTCTTCCTGGTCTATACCGGTTGAGGTGAATGATGTTCTCGCTGGCCAACACTTCTTCCCGACAATCGCCGCGTCCGGTGGGATTATTGACGTGGCTTGGTATGACAGTCGATTCAATACTGCTTCCCCCATGACTTCGCTAGATGTCTTCTTCGCAGACTCGCTGGATGGTGGGGTCAGCTTCTCGGCCAGTGTGAGAATGACGAATGTTTCCTTCAATCCGGGTCTTGTGAAGAGGACTGATGCTCCGAACTGGAACGAGCCTTTCATTGGCGACTATCTCGGGATCGCTGCCACATCTTCCAATGCTTATCCAATATGGACCGATAACAGGTTCGCCTGCGATACAGTCGACCCTGCCTACAGTAGCTGCGTGGATCAGGACGCGTTTACCGCGGCAGTTGGTTTGCCCGACTTTGCGTTGTCTGTGAGCCCATTATCTCAGTCGATTGTCCAGGGAGCGTCTGGCCGCGCGAAGGTGTCGCTGTCGAGCCTTGACGGGTTTCAGGGCAACGTGACCGTCTCGGATATCTCATCACCCCTAGGTCTTCCAATCAGCCCCGTCTCTACGAGAGTCCAGTTGTTCTCCGGTGGAACAGGAGCTTTCAACCTAACCTTCTCTCCAAGCAGTGGCACGACTCCGGGAACGTACAGTGTCAACATTACGGGTACGAGCGGTCCGCGGGTCCATCTTGCCCTGACGAGCGTAATGGTCCAGCCGTCGAGTGTCGGCGGGAGCCTCGTTTCTTTGGACAGGCTGGGGCTATTCCTGAAGTTCCTGCCGATCGCAATCCCGACACTCATGGTCGTGGCCCTAGGTACCTTGTTGATGCGGCAATGGAACAGGCGTGCGAGGAGAGGGTCGACAGTTTACCGTGGAGGGCCTGAATCTGCGCCGGTTCTACTTCGAAATTCACCTCTACCGTACGACTAAGCTTAATTAAATTCTCGGACCCGCCTGCCGCTTCAGTTGCCCCGGTGGCTCAGCCTGGTAGATGCGTTGGGCGCAGCCTAGAGCATTGCCTTGGTAGGCTATCAAACAGGCAAGGGTCACGAGTTCAAATCTCGTCCGGGGCTCCAAAATAACTGTAACTCTGGTTGAACAGAATGATTGTCCATGGTCCGAATTTTCATGGATGGATTGAATAGGCAGCTTTGGAATAATTCCTGATTGTCATGGGTAAAGAGTCGGAAAGCATCCTCGCGG
>Ga0209156_10001381_pt1 | contig 19786 bp, 17 predicted proteins | sample GraSoiAngelo_124_FD_185881 | JGI IMG/M metagenome (GOLD analysis project Ga0209156, IMG submission 185881) | Grasslands soil microbial communities from the Angelo Coastal Reserve, California, USA - 14_0927_05_20cm (SPAdes) (version 2) | ecosystem: Environmental > Terrestrial > Soil > Grasslands...
CACCGGGAACCAGCCACTCAAGACGGTTTTCCTCATCATGATGGAGAACCACAATTGGTCGGATATCACGAGCAGTTCGTCCGCGCCCTACATAAATAACACCCTGCTCGCCATAGGCGCGCACGCCACGCAGTACTTCAATCCGCCCGGTATCCACCCGAGCCTGCCCAACTACCTGTGGCTGGAAGCCGGGACCAATTTCGGCATATCGTCCGATGACTCCACGTCGGCGGGTCATCAGAGCACCACGATGCATCTGGCGACTTTGCTCAAGAACGCCAACATCACCTGGAAGGCATACCAGGAGGATATTGGTGGCACCTCGTGCCCGCTGAGCAACGTCAGCGGCTATGCCACCAAGCACAATCCGTTCGTTTACTTCGACGACGTGACGAATTCACTGAGTTCCACTTCTGCGTACTGCATCGCACACGTCAGACCCTTCACGGAATTGGCCACCGACCTGGCTAACAACACGGTCGCCAGCTACAACTTCATCACGCCGAATCTCACCGACGACATGCACGATGGCACCATCGCCGACGGCGACACCTGGCTGGCCACCCACGTGCCACTGATTCTCAATTCCGCCGCCTACAAGCAGGGTGGCGTGATCTTCATCACCTGGGACGAGGGCGAAGGGGGCTCCGCGCCCGGCGACACGAAGGACGGGCCGATCGGCATGATGGTCCTCTCGCCGAAGGCCAAGGTTGGCTACCAGAATACAATCCACTATAACCACAGCTCGACGCTGCGGACGGTCGAAGAGATCTTCAAGGTCAGTCCCATGCTGGGCGGTGCCGCGAACCAGACGGACTTGAGTGATCTGTTTACCTCGTTCCCCTGAGCGCCGGAGCCCAGCGCACCGCCTGGACGCCGAGACCGCCCGCTGAGGTGCGGGCGGCGATGCAGGCCGAACCAGCCTGGACGCTCGACGGCGAGCGCCGGCCCGACGCGCAGTCGATGTCGCGTATTGGCGCGTTCCGACGGATGAGTGCCGCGCGATCGCCTCACGCGTCATGGCAAGGGTCACGCGTCATGGCAAGGGCGGCAGCATCGTCTCTCAGGATCGACAGGTCATCGACTTCATCGAGGAACACGGCGATAGCGCGTTGCGTGGCGCGCTCATGCTCTGGCTGATACATCTCCGAGCGGGCGGCGGCGCACAGCATCCCGGCGTCGACCTCGACAGGTCCCTGCCGAAAGGTGTCCCAATCGATCACGCCCGGCCCGTCAACGAGATCGAACACATGGCTGAGATAGAAGCCGCCGTGTCGCAAGTCGGTACAGCCCGGTGGCGGGATGTCGGCGGCCAGCTGGTCGCGCACGGCGCCTGCCCGCCCACCGAGTTCTCCTGCCGCCCTTCCGATCGTGCGCACGTAGCGCTGCACGTCTTCGAGCACGTGCGGCGGATCGTAGGGATCACCCAGCGCGACGCCGGGCTTGATCGCTGCCCGCAGCCACTGAGCGGCGAGCCGCCCTGCTCGGTCGGCGTCGCCCCGCTCGACGAGCTCGGTGGCCGGAGCCGCGGCGTACATCTCGGTGACGATCAGAGCTGCGTCTGTATCCAGGCCGATGAGTCTGGGCACCGTCGGTCCCCGTCCCCCGTCCCGAGGCGAGCCCGGCGCCGGCCAGGACGTTAACAGAGACTGCACGGGCGCCCTGCAAGCCGACGCGGGTGAGCGCAGCGGCGAGCGCCTCGTAATGCGCTTTCGCGAGCGCCGGTAGCGCCGCGTCGACGGGGAGCGGTTCCTGCATGGTGCGAGCCCCCGCCGGCCATGATCAGGCCGCCACGGGAGGTTGACTCATGATCTTCACAGCCCGCGCGGCAACGCTGTCCCAAGACAAGCTCGCCACCGCGTGGCGACGAGCGTTGGCGCCCATCACGATCCGGCGTCTCGGGTCCGATAGAAGTGAGTGCATGCTCTCAACGAAAGCATCGAGATCGCCTGCGTCATAGAGCAACCCGGTAACGCCGTGGTCGATGAGCTCATTGAGCTGACCGAGTCGCGGCGCCACGACCGGTCGGCCCGCCGCGAGCGACTCGAGCACCTTGAGCGGAGAGAAATAGAAGGGTTGCTCAGCCGTGTACGGCGCGACCGTAAGATCCATCGCAGCAAGGTACGCCGGCATCTCCTCATGGGGGACCTTGCCTGCCAGCAGCACGTGCTCCTCGAGGGCACTGCTCCTGATCCGCTCGCGGATGTGCTCCAGACCCGGGCCGTCGCCGACAATCAGCAGTCGCTGATCGCGTAGGCGCCCTCGCAACCGGACCATGGCATCCAGAAGGAAGTCCATCCCGTGCCAGGGCTTCAAGCTTCCCAAGAAACCGACGACCGGCTGCTTCCCGAGCGAATGGCGCGTTCGAATCGGCTCAGGATCTATGTCCGGATGGAATCGTCGTGTATCAACCCCGTTGGCCAGGCAGGAGATGCGGTCGGCGGCGATTCCTTGCGCCTGCAGGTATTGTTTCAGCGGTTCCGATACGGTGATGAGGGAGTCTGCTTCGCGGAAGCATCGGGTTTGCATCTCCTTTGCCAGCGCCTTGAGCCTCAACACCCGATGGCGTTCTTGTTCCTCGATCAGCGGCGCGTTCACCTCGAGGACGTAAGGCACTTCGAAGGTCCTCGCGATCCTCGCGCCGGAGGCGTGGAAGAGCGAATAGCGTTCGTATACAACGTCAGGCCTGAATTGCCTCTCCCCCAGCTCAGCCAAGGCACGAGCCGCGAATTCCGTGTCATACGACAGTTTGTCGAGCTCGTGGCACACGGCCACATCCTGCGCGTCGAACGCCAACCCCAGCCGCGCCGCCTCTTTCTCACGCCTTTCTTGACTCAACTGCGGTTCGATTTCGATCACTGTCGCGTGCGGATCGGGATTACCTTCCCCGCGATCAGCGCACAACAGGCAGGCCTCGTTGCCGAGGCGGGTGAGCGCGTTTACGAACTCTCGCACGTGTACGGACGCTCCCTTGAAGCCCCTGATCGGTATGCCCCAATCGGCGCAGATGTAAAGCACGTTCACGAGATCTTCCTCCCCTCGAGCAGGAATGCATGAATTGGCTTCGCGTTGCGCCGACTTACATGGATGTGATCCCTGCGATGCTCCGCTCCGGTGCGCTCACGTCGAGACCCTCTCGGCGTCGCCGATCCGCGCGCGGCCCGAGGCGAACCCACCGTCGCCCAACTTGCCGTGAACTACGCGTGTACGCGTGAATTGTCCATACTTTTTGTAGTGTACGTCCCGACCCGTAGCAGGGCGGGTGAGCGCAGTGCCTCAGGTGAAACCCTACCAATCAACTTCGTTGCCTCACGTGAAATGTCACCATTGCTGTCCTCAACGGTACGATCTACGACGAGGCTGCGAAGCAGGCGCTGATCGTGCTGTGGGAAGAATCCCATCCGGACCAGGGTGCTCACGATGAGCGCTGCAACGATCGACCGATTGCTGCGCGCGCCGCGCAATGCAACACGCACGAGGAAGCCTCGCCGCGTGACGCCGGAGATCCGTCGCCGCGTTGCGGTGCGAACCTTTGCCGACTGGAACGAGCCGCCGCCCGGCAGCATGGAGATGGATCTGGTCGCGCACTGTGGAGACATGAACCGGGGCAGCTACGTGCATAGCCTTTGGGCGGCGTCGGGTCGGCGAGGGCCACCGCGATCTGCGGCAGATCGCAAGCAGCGGCTGGCGCCCGACGATCTCTTGAACTCCCGGATGTCCGCGCGCAGCTGCTCGGCTAAGTGCATCCGGTTCTTGCCCGCCTTCACATTGGGGCCGTCGAGCTTGCGCACGTAGTTGCGGTTAAACACCGCGGGGAGCGGTTTTATGGACTCGAGGAACGGTTGGATACGATCGATCAGCTCGCGGTCGAGCACGCCAGCCTTCGAAGCCGCGGCGTACATGTCATCCGTGAATATGTCCCAGCCGGTGAAGACGAGGTCGTTGAGATCGGCGAGCGGTAAGAAATCCCTGATCTTGGGACTACGCGCATCGGTGCGCTTACCCAGTCGGATGGTTCCCAATTGAGTCAGTGAGCCGACAGGCTGCGCCAGGCCCCTGCGAATGGCTTCCACGCCGGCCACGAAGGTTGTGGCGACCGCTCCCATGCCGGCAATCATCACACCCAGCTTGCCATCGGCCGGATGAATGCCGTGATATTTTCGGTGATCGGTGTGGTCCATGGCGAGTGCCCCCCGATCTGTGCGGCGCCGTAATCCTAACGGGGCAATCCTACGGCGAAACCCTACAGCGCAATCCTACGGCGAAACCCGACGGCGACGAATAAACACTACGGCTGGCCTCAGGGTGTCCGACACACTCAAGTTGCGTGTGCCGCTGATTCGCAACCTAACCTAGCAGTTGCCGAGGAATTCCCAACCTAACAATGGAGGTCCGAGCGGCATCTTGACTTTTTGCAGTGGGCACCCATGATTGTTACCGATATATTGCAGTGATGTTACAAGCTGAATGCTGTGGTCTTCGCTCGGATCAACCTGAGAGTGGCTTGAGGTAACTCAGACCGGGTACCTCCATACCTTGATTTTGGATTTTGCGCGAGTCGTGAGCGACGGCAACAGGCTCCCTCGGCCGATGGAAGCGATTTGAGCCCCTGGGCGCGCCCTGGGAGCTCCAAGGAAGAGATGCGCTTCTGCTTCATCATCGAAGATGAGTACCGGCGCCAGTCCATGCCGATGGTCATCGCGCGCCACTTGGCGCAGTCGGGGCACGCCGTCGATCTGTTGGAACCCACGAAGACGGTCACGGCCTTGTGGGACCTCAGGCAGCGGTTGTACGACGCCTACATCCTGAAGACGGTAGCAGACGGGCCTGGGCTCTGTATCCTGGAGGCTGCGGAAGCGGCCGGCATACCAACGATCAATAATTCAAGGTCGATCAGATTGGTGCGCGACAAATCCCTGTGCACCGCATATGCATATGCTCATGGGTTGCCCGTTCCCCACAGCTACTTTGTTGCCGACCCGCACCTGCTCAAGAAGATCCCCAGGGAGATTTATCCGCTGGTCGTCAAGCGGACCAATGGCAGCTCCGGTCGTGGCATCTACCTCGTGAATAGTCCTGGTGGCGGCTTGCGTCGACCAAAATACGCGGGCCGAGTATCTGACTTCTTCCTGGTCCAGCATTACGTAGAGAACCCCGGATATGACATCAAGCTCTATGTAATAGGCAAGGATGTATTTGCTGTGGCGCGGGGATCGCCACTTCATCCCGAGGTGGAAGTGGCACACAAGCTGCTTCCCCTCAAACCGGCCTGGCTCAAGTTGGCACTACGTGTTGGCGAGGTTTTCGGCCTGGTTATCTACGGCTTGGACGTGCTCGAGACGCGCCATGGCCCCATGGTAGTCGACATCAATGACTTTCCCAGCTTCGGAAAAGTGCCGCATGCGGTCAGCCTGATTTCAGACTACATCGTGCGCTTCGCTAAAAAGGCGAGAATGAAGCGTGGCTGGCTGCCTTTTGCTCCGCGAATTGCTCCGCGAACACTTCATTCGACGAGCAGCAGTGGCCAGCATGTGAGAAGCGGAAATGGGCTCGCGCGATGAAACGACGACTCGCTATGCCACTGATGGCAATCATCGCGGAGGGGTTGCTCTCGCGGCTCAGCTTTGGCTTGATCAATTTCAGCCTGCCTCTGTACGCCCGGCACCTTGGCCTCAGTCTCACTGAGGTCGGCGTTCTTGCGGCTCTCAGCAGTGCGGTGGCTCTGGGATTGAAACCTCTGGTGGGGTGGGCGGCCGATCGGTTTGGTCTGAAGCTGATGTACCTCGTGGCGATCAGCGCACGCAGCCTGGTGTCGCTTGCCTTCGGGTTCGCCGTTACGCCGTGGGAGCTTTTCGCAATCCGGGGCGCGCACGGAATTTCCCGGTCACTGCGGGACCCGTCGGCAAATGCCCTGCTTGCCGAGCACGGGGGAGAGAAGTCCGTGGCATCCGCCTTTGCCTGGTACCAGACGGCCAAGACGGTGGCGGGTTCGCTGAGCAGGGCTCTTGCGGGAATCCTCTTGACCATTACTGCTGCCAATTACACGCTGGTATTCCTGATAGCCTTCGGCCTTTCGATGCTGCCGTTGCTCGCCGTTGCGCGGTACGTGAAGGAGCATCGAGACCCGACTGTTCGGCGCGAGCACCGCGGATCATCCTCTGCACTACTGGCTGGCGGGCAGAACGCAGGACCCTCGGGATCCGCAATGCCCGGGCGTCCGCGGGTCCTGCCGTTTGTCGGTCTCGGATTCCTGATGGCCGGTACCGCCGAGATGCTCAACAGCCTCTTCCCGGTTCTGGCGACCGAATACGCTGGCCTGAGCAGCGCGCAGGCCGGAGTCATCTATGCGGTATCGACGCTTGGCATTATCTTCTCCGGCCCGATCTTCGGTTGGCTCTCTGACACCGTGAGCCGCAGACTGGTGCTCGCGGTGAGGGCCGTGGCTAACACCGGTTCCTCGATCCTCTACCTGTTGTTTCCCACGTTCGCTGGAATCGCCATAGCGAAGGCCGCCGATGACATGGGGAGGGCTGCTTTCCGGCCGGCGTGGGGCTCACTGATGGCCGAGGTCTCCAGTTTCGACAAGCGCAATCGCGCGCGCACCATGGGCTGGATGAGCATGGGGGAGGATGCGGGGGCAGCCCTCGCGCCGATTCTGGCGGCTTTCTTATGGGGAACATGGGGCATCGCAGCTCTCATGGGCTTGCGGGTCGTGCTCGCAGCGGCTACGGAGCTGTATGTTCTATTGATCACCCGCAGTCCTGCGGAACAGCGGGTCGAGCGGCGCGCAGATATGCTGCCCGCCCGGCGCGCCGGCAGGTAACTTTCAGGAATCACGGCCGCTTCGTCAGCCAAGCGTCCCGGACCAGGAAACCGGCACCCGCGGATACCGCGCGCCCAGCCGGCTCGGTGTATCCCACAACCTTCATTCTTGTGGGGTACGTTTTGCCGGCGCGAAGCGTTTCTGGGCACGCCGGGGAACCTGACGCAACGGACGAACGAAGGCGGTACGAAATTTTGGGTCCATCGTTACTCGGATGCGGTCGGCCGGCGTCATGAAACCTACCTGGGGACGAATGACGATCGAGCCGTGCTCGCTCGCTTGGAGTCTTTGCGCAAACGGATAGAGGAGGCGACCGTTGATCGCAAAACCTATTCCACCCTGGCGAGCCTGCACAATCACGGGTTATTCCGCGCGGGCGCTGTCCTGATCGGCTCGCATGCGTTCGGAACGCTGCTGAATGGGCTGGGCGCGAAAACAGTGCCGTACGCCACCGAAGAGGCTGATATTGCGCGCTCCGAGGCGCTCGCGCTCCCGGAATTACCTGCGTTTATTGACATGTTGCGCGAGACGGGCATCGGGTTCTTCGAGGTCCCGGCGCTGAATCGTCGCCAGCACCCGACGTCCTTCAAGGAAGGCGGGCGATCCCGACTAAAGGTCGATCTGCTCTTGGCACCCATGCCGCCTCGCGTGTCGAACGCCATGTGACAGTCCGTCACGAGTGACGGTGTGCCGTGACGACGATCACCGGCAACGCTTCGTCGGGCACGGTGCTGGAGACGGGGGCAGCGACAACCGGCAGCGATTGGGCGTGCAGCGGCAGACTGGAAAATGCCGCCCATTCGATGGCAGTGATGACGAGTGCCGCAGCGAGACTGACAAGGCGACTGGCGTTCATGATGGCTCTCCTATGGCGAAACTTGGTGGTGACGATTCGAGTGCAATGCTGAGCGTGTGAGGGATGCGCGCTGTCATAAGAGCTGAAGGGTCGTTAAGCGCGGCTGAAGGGATAGCGCAGGCGCGTGGCGGTCATCCGGGAGGATTCGCGGGCTGCAACTCGATCCGGCAGTCCGCAGCGTTACCGGCGTATGATCAGCTCCGGATGATTGCCCAGGCATCGACCCGTGCCGACACGCGAGACCAATCGTCGAAAGAAAGCAGCGCCCCCGCCGCAGTCGCCGGCCGGTGCCGATCGGGTCTCCCGGCGCTCAAGCGCCGGTACAGCACCCCGCGCGGCGTATCGGCGGGCGCCGCTCGCGAGTCTGCGGGTCTTCGTCGCAGTTGCGGAACACAAGAGTTTCACGCGCGGTGCGGATGCGCTGGGCGTCACCGCGAGCGCCGCCAGCATGCAGGTGCAAGCGCTCGAGGAATATCTGCGCGTGCCGCTCTTGCGCCGCAACGGCCGCCAGGTCGAGCTGACACCGCAGGGCGCGCTGCTGCGGCCGAAGGTTGAGCAGGCGCTCGCAGATCTCGAGCGTGCGATCGACGAGGCGCGTGCCGACCGCGGCTCCGGGCCATTACGTGTGACGACGATCGCCTCTTTCCTTGCGCAATGGCTGCTCCCGCGACTGCCGGATTTCACCTCGCACCACACGGGCATCGACGTGCAGATCCACACATCGACCGAGCTCGTCGATTTCGTCAAGACGGGAATGGACGCCGCGATCCGTTTTGGCGCGGGAAGCTGGCCCCGCCTGCACGTGCAGAAGCTGTTCGACGAGTGGCTGGTCCCGGTGTGCACGCCTGCGCTGCTGCAGCGCGATGGACCCATCGCCGAGGCGCGGGATCTCAAGCGCTACAAACTGCTGCATAGCACCTATGAGCCGTGGACCGCGTGGTTGCTCGAAGGCGGTCCCGACGAAGTGTGGCCGAGTTCGGGCGCCGCATTCGATGACGCAATCGCCATCGTGCGTGCCGCGCAGGCGGGCCAGGGACTCGCGCTCTCACGCTGGTCCCTGGTCGCGGACGAAGTCGCGATGGGTCGGCTCGCCATGGCCGGTCGGGCAGTTCGCTCTGCGCACGCTTACCACTTCGTGTGTCCGCCGGCGCATCTTGCACTCGAAAAAGTCGCGGCTTTCCGCGCATGGCTTGCGGCCGCGTGCGCCCGATTTCCGCCGCCCCTGCGCGCTTAGCAAAGCGCACGTGGTTCCGCGCGACGCGACCACTTAAAGAGCCCTCACTCCGCCGAGACTGACTGCGGCAACGCCTTGAGACGCCGATCTGCGGTCAGGAGCTTCAGGGCTCGACCTCGCTTTGCGCAAGCAGGAGCCGGTCAAAAGGACCCGGTTGGCGGCCCGAGACCTGGGCCACAGCGGCTGCGTGGCGCATGGTCACATCCAGAGTCTGGAATCCGGCCTCCATGGCGGCCGCCTCGAGGGTCGCGAGCGAGCGGCGCAAGGAGTTTGCATTGGCTCGGAATTCCTCCCAGCCGCGCCTTAGTCTTGCGCGTTGAGGACGGAGCTGAAATCGCTGGCGAGTTGTCGCCGCCGCAGCAGCATGTAGACCACCGGCACCACGAACATCGACAGGAGCGGCGCCGTGATCATGCCACCGACCATCGGCGCGGCGATGCGTCGCATCACCTCCGAGCCCGTGCCGCTGCCCCACATGATGGGCAGGAGGCCCGCGATGATCACCGCCACCGTCATGGCGATTGGCCGCACGCGTAAGGCGGCGCCCTCGATGATGGCCTCGATGAGATCGCGCTCGCCATTCAGACGGCCGGTCGCGGCGCGGGCGGCGAGCACCTGGTTCAAGTAGACCAGCATCACGACGCCGATCTCCGCCGCGACACCTCCCAGGGCGATGAACCCCACCGCCGAGGCGATCGACATGTTGTAATCCAGGAGAAACATCAGCCAGAACCCGCCAACCAGTGCACCGGGCAGCGTCGCCATGATGAGGGCGGCATCACTCGCGCGCCGAAACGTGAGGTACAGAAGGACAAAGATGATGGTGAGCGTTGCCGGCACGACGATCTTCAGTCTCTCGGTAGCACGCCCGAGATACTCGAACTGGCCGGACCAGGAGATCGAGTAGCCGGCCGGCAGTTCGACCTGCCGCGCGACCGCCTGCTGCATGTCGCGCACCGCCGTGCTCAGGGCGCGCCCGCGAACATCGACGTACACCCAGCCCGAGAGGCGCGCGTTCTCGCTCCTGAGCATCGAGGGCCCGTCCGCAATGCGAATACTCGCGACATCACCGAGTCTGATCTGCGCGCCGCGCCCGGTGAGCATGGGCAGGTCGCGCAGGCCCTGCAGAGAGTCGCGCACCTCGCGCGGATAGCGCACGTTGATCGGGAAGCGCTGCAGCCCTTCGACCGTCTCGCCGATGTCATCCCCGCCAATGGCGGCGGATACGATGCTCTGTACGTCGGAGATGTTGAGGCCGTAGCGCGAGGCGCGATCACGGTCGATGTTCACGTCGAGGTAGCGCCCGCCGGTGAGACGTTCGGCAAACGCGGACGTCACGCCTGGGACCTGCCTTACCGCGCTCTCGACTTGCCGCGCCAGACGGTCGATGACCTGAAGATCGGTGCCGGCGATCTTGACCCCCACCGGGCTCTTGATGCCGGTGGCGAGCATATCGATGCGGTTGCGTATCGGTGGCACCCAGATGTTGGTCAGCCCCGGCACCTGCACCACCCGATCGAGCTCCTGCACCAGCTTCTCGGGTGTCATGCCGGCGCGCCATTGTCCCCGTGGCTTGAACTGGATGGTGGTCTCGAACATCTCGAGCGGCGCGGGATCGGTGGCCGTCTCGGCGCGTCCCACCTTGCCGAACACACTCGCCACTTCAGGCACAGTCCTGATGAGCCGGTCCGTCTGTTGCAGCAGCTGCGTGACCTTGCCCGCCGAAATGCCAGGCAGGGCAGAGGGCATGTAGAGCAGGTCGCCCTCATCGAGCGGGGGCATGAACTCGCCGCCGATATGCGTGACGGGGTAGGCCGTCGCGAGCACGATCAGCAGCGCCGCGAGGAGCACCGTTTTGGGGTAAGCGAGGACCCGGCGCAGCAAGGGCTGGTACAGGCGAACGAGCCCGCGATTGATCGGGTTGCTGTGCTCGCGCGGAATACGGCCGCGGATCAGATAACCCATCAGCACGGGGATCAGCGTGATCGCCAGCCCCGCCGCGGCGGCCATCGAGTAGGTCTTGGTGAAGGCGAGCGGCGAGAACAGCCTCCCCTCCTGGGCCTGCAGTGTGAAGACCGGAACGAACGAGAACGTGATGATCAGGAGCGACGCGAACAGCGCAGGCCCCACCTGGACCGCGGCATCCCCGATCACCTGCCACTGCTCGGGGCCGGCGAGCACACCTCCCGGATGAGCCTCCTGCCAGACCTCCAGATGCTTGTGGGCGTTTTCGATCATGACGACTGCGGCGTCCACCATCGCCCCGATGGCGATCGCGATGCCCCCGAGAGACATGATGTTGGCGTTGACCCCCTGGTAGTGCATGACGATGAACGCCGTCAGCACGCCCAGCGGCAGCGACACGATCGCGACAAAGGCGGAGCGCAGGTGAAAGAGAAACACCGTGCACACGAGTGCGACGATGAGGAACTCCTCGAGCAGCTTGCCCGTGAGATTCTCCACCGCGCGCGTGATGAGTCCCGAACGATCGTAAGTGGGGATGACTTCGACACCCGACGGCAGGCTCGCCTTCAGTTGCACCAGCTTCTCTTTGACGGCGTTGATGGTTTCGAGTGCGTTCTTGCCCGAGCGCATGATGATGACGCCGCCGGCCACTTCTCCCTCACCGTTCAAGTCCGTGATCCCGCGCCGCATCTCGGGACCCACCTGCACGTGCGCCACGTCGCCCAGGCGCACGGACACCCCGGCATCGGTCGTGGCGAGGGGGATGCTGCGGAAGTCCTCGAACGACTTGAGGTAACCCGAAGCGCGGACCATGTACTCCGCTTCGGCAAGCTCGAGCACCGAGCCGCCAGTCTCCTGGTTCGCGTTCTGGATCGCGGCGATGACCTTGTCGTGTGGGATGTTGAACGCGCGCAGGCGCTGCGGATCGAGCACCACCTGGTACTGGCGCACCATGCCGCCCAGCGATGCGACTTCGGCCACGTTCGGCACGGACTTGAGCTCGTACTTCAGGAACCAGTCCTCTAGCGCCCGTAGCTGTGAGACGTCCAGCCGGTGGCTCCTGTCGATAAGTGCGTACTCATAGATCCAGCCGACGCCGGTCGCATCCGGGCCGAGCGCGGTCCTGGCCTCCTTCGGCAGACGCGACTGCACCTGGTTCAAATACTCGAGTACCCGCGAGCGGGCCCAGTACAGGTCCGTGCCGTCCTCGAACAGGATGTACACGAACGAATCGCCGAACATGGAGTAACCGCGTACGGTCTTCGCTCCGGGAACCGAGAGCATGGTGGTGGCGAGCGGATAGGTGACCTGGTTCTCGACGATCTGCGGGGCCTGCCCGGGATACGTGGTGCGGATGATCACCTGCACGTCGGAAAGGTCGGGGAGGGCATCGAGGGGAGTCCTGAGCGTCGCCCACGAGCCCCAGGCCGCGATCATCGCGACCCCGAGAAGCACCAGGAACCGGTTGGCGATGCAGGAGCGGATGAGCCGGGCGATCATCATTGCAGGCGGGCCTCCGTGCTCTTGAGGCTGGCCTCCGAATCGATGAGGAATTGACCGGAGACGACCACCCTTTGTCCCACCGTCAACCCCGATCGAATCTCGGTCTGCCCGCCGTCCTCGGCGCCGATCTCGACATTGACTCCCCTGAACCTACCCTCTCCTTCGGCGAGCATGACGACGCTGCGGGTGCCGGTCCGAATGACCGCCTCGCTCGGAACGAGCAGCACGTCCCGCTCGGCGGCGGGTGCGAGCTGCACCGTCACGAACATGCCGGGAAGCAGTTGCATCCTTGGGTTGGCGAGCTCGATGCGCGCGGTGAGCGTGCGGGTCGTGGGGTTCACATCGGGGAGAACCGCGCTGACCTGTCCCTGGAACGCGATCCCCGGTAGCGCCGGCGTTCGAGCCTTCGCGGCATCCCCCGGCCGCACCTGCGGCGCGAGACTCTCGGGCACTTGCGCATCGACCCAGACGGTGGCGAGTGCGTTGATGCGAAAAAGCGGCGCACCGCTCGCGACGGTCATTCCTTCCCGCGCTGCAAGCTCTGCGACGACTCCGCCGATCGGCGCCGTTACGGTGAAGCGGGACTGGACCTTGCCGCTCTTCTCGAACGCTTTGATCAGATCGTCGGTCATGCCCGCAAGGCGCATGCGCTGGCGCGCGCCCTCGAGCAGGTCCGCGGCGCCAGGGCTCTTGAGCTCTTTGACGGCGAGATACTCCTCCTGGGCTGCGACCCAGTCCGGCACGTACAGGTCGGCCAGCGGCTGGCCTTTGTGCACCGGGTCGAGCGTCGCGCGCACCCGCAGGCGTTCCACATATCCGTTCGCTCGGGCTTGAACGAAGCTCACGTCACGCTCGTCATAGGCAACCGTCGCGGTCGCGGTGATTTCCCGAGCGAGGCTGCCGCGCGTGACTTCGGCGGTGCGAACGCCGAGGTTCTGCTGTACACGGGGGCTGATCTCGACGCTACCGGCCGTCTCGCCGCCTTCCTCGACCGGTACCAGCGGCATATCCATGAAGGGAGATTTTCCGGGATGGTCAAATCGTTGGGCGGGCACCATCGGATCGTGCCAGTACAGGATTCGTTTTCCGGTGTGCGGATCGATGTCGCCTGGTCGCTGCGGCGCCTGCCGCCCTGGCGCTGGCTGCTCCGCGCTCGACATCGACCTGCCCTGGCCTGCACTCATGCCGGCGCGATACAGGCCGTAACCGAGCAGGATCAGTACGATGGCCGCGCACAGTCCGGCGGCAAGAATTTTCCGGTTCATGGCAGCTCTCCGCGATCGGAACCGACGGAGGTGGCGGTCGCAGCCTCGGCGGTCGCAGCCTCGGCGGTGGCAGCCTCGGCAGTGGCAGGCGTGGGATTGAGAAAGGCGAGCTGCGCCCACAGGCGCGCTGCGCTTGCTTCAAGCTGCAGCGCCTTCAGGCGCGCTTCGATCTCAGCGCGCTGCGCGAGCAGCAGATCGCTCAAGCTGGCCTTGCCGCCGTGGTACGCCGCGCGTGTCGCCGCCGAGCGATCGGCGGCGAGGGGAATAATGGAACTGCGATAGCGCTCGCGGCGCTCGCGGGCGCTGTCCCAGGCCTCGATCATCGCGCCGATCTCGGCAGCGTGCGCGCGCAGCATGTCCTCACGCTCGGCCTTCGCCCGGGAGGCCTCCGCCAGCGTTGCGGCCAGCTTCGGGTCCTGTCGGCTGGCGCGACGGATCTCAAGCGGCACGGTGAGCTGCAATGTCACCATGTTGGAGTAGCCGCTGCCCCGCTGGCTGTACACGAGCTCCACCGACCAGTCGGGGTGGCGATCGGCGCGCGCAACCTCAGCCTCGGCGCGCGCCAGTTCTTCGCGCCGCTCGAGCGCGAGCATCTCGGGATGCTCGGCCAGTTGAGAGTCGAGCGTGTGTTTGTGGAGGGGGATGGTGTCGATCGCCGGCTGACCCGCAAGCGGCCGACCCGCGGCATCGCCAACCCACCGAACGAGCGCGATCTTGGAGCTGCTGACCCCGCGTGAAGCGTCCGCGGCCAGGTCCTCGAGCTCCGCGAGCGTTCCGCGAGCGGCCAGAACGTCTGCCGCGGTACCACGGCCTCCGCGGTAGGCTGCTTCGGCGGCGGTGACTTCGAGCCGCGCTGCCTGGAGCTGTTGCAGGACGGTTTGCTCGGTGGCCTGCGCGTAGTAGCGGTCGAGCCAGGCAAGCGCACTGTCGCGTTGAACGGCGACCAGGGCCTGAGCCTTTTGCGCTTCCGCGAGACGCACCGCCTGTTGAGACTCTGCGGCCCGCGCGCGCAGCTTCGTCGGGCGGGTGAGCTCCTGCATGATCCCGACGCTGCGCATGGTCATGAAGTCCCGCTGGACGCTGAAGCGCTCCGCCCCGTCGATGGGCAGATTCTCGAGTCCGACTTTCGCGACCGGATCCGGACGCTCGGCGGCGGCGACCGCCAGGTCTTTCGACGCGGAAATGCCCAGGTCGCTCGCCTCGACCTGCTTGGAGCGCAGGGTCGCGAGCCGCTGCGCTTCGGCCAGGGTGAGGGGCGGCTCGTCCGCGCGGACCGCGCTCGCCAGTGCGAGTACAGGCAGCAGGGCGGCGCTGAGCGCGAGCGTTCGCGCGCGGTATCGCAACCGCGCGCCGGGGAACAGGCACCACCGGGCAGGGCGGCGCGACTGCCCCACGAGCAAGAGAGCAGATCGGTTCATGAGCCTCACCGAATCGGACGTGAAGTCAGTCAGCGAGCCCACGGCACGAGAGCCACGCGCCGAACAGTGCGGCTGCGGATCGGTCGGCCATGGGAGTCACCGGCGGTCAGCCGGTGTCGGCAGGGTGAGTTAAAGGCGCAGGCGCGCCGTACGCAGGTAGGTCAGGGATTCGTCGACGTGATCGGGGACCCGCGCCGCCGGCGCTCGCAGCGCCGGCAGGTGTTGCCCGAGCGGGGCCACCGTCGGCAGAGCGACCACAGCGGGTGATCCGGACGCATGCCCCTGGGCAGTACGGGTCCGTACGGCCGAGACAGACGGGGTGACGGTGACGCCTGGCGCACAACAGCGGTATGCCTCGATCGAGGCAGAGGCGAGGCGCATCCGCTCGCCGGCGCCTGCGGGCGAGCCCGCGGGGCAGCAGTCGGTCCGCGAGGCACTGTTGGCGCAGGCAAGCGCCGGCTGGACGATGCCGAGCAGGCACGCCACAAGTACCAGGGAAGCGATCAGCCGACGAACCACCAATGCCACCTCCGGGCCCATTCCACTGAAAGGCCCCTGGAGGTTAAGTTCCACGATCCGGGATCGGGAGTCAACCATTCCCTGCGCGGTGGTTCACATTTGGCGTCTTTCACGTCGGCGGGTTTGGCGGCCCGCAAGAATCGGGCTGCGCGCGACAATCGCCGAACACAACAATAACGGCGTGCTCACCCCCCCCCAAAGGAGTACCCACGATGGCCTCAGCCAAGCCTGTACGGCAGTCGCGCAAACGCGCGCTCCTCACACACGAATCGGCCCGGTGAACACCGGGGTGCTGAACACCGAGGCGAGAGTCGCGCGCGGGTGCGGGGCGCCTGAGGACACCGTACGGCCTGGCCTTGCGGACCGGGTGCGGTCTCTTGATTGGCAGCGCCTGTCGCAGGATCTCGATGCTCATGGCAATGCCATGAGCGAAAGTCTCCTCACCCGCTCGGAGTGTCAGCGCATCGCGTGCTGGTACGCGGACGACTCGCTGTTTCGTACCCGGATAGTGATGGGCAGCCACGGCTTCGGGCGGGGTGAGTACCGGTATTTCGACTATCCGCTGCCTGAGCGCATCGCGGCGCTGCGCGCTGAGCTCTACCCGCCGCTCGCAGCGCTCGCCAACCGCTGGAACGAGCAGCTGCGCGTGGCGGCGCGTTACCCGACGGCGCATGAGGAATTTGTGGCCCGCTGCCGCGCGGCCGGCCAGACCCGTCCCACCCCGCTGCTGCTTCAGTACGGGCCCGGTGACTACAACTGCCTGCACCAGGATCTCTACGGAGAGTGTGTCTTTCCGCTGCAGGTGGCGATCCTGCTGTCGCAGCCGGGTGAGGACTTCACCGGGGGCGAGTTTGTGATTACGGAGCAACGCCCCCGCATGCAGTCGCGGGCTGAGGTCGTGCCGCTTCGCCAGGGAGATGCGGTAATCTTCGCCGTGCATCATCGCCCTGTGGCAGGCACTCGCGGAGTGTATCGCGTGAATCTTCGTCACGGCGTCAGCCGGGTTCGCACCGGACACCGTCACACCCTGGGCGTGATATTTCACGACGCCAAATGAGCGCCCGCAACCATGGCCGCAGAGCCTGACACGCGGCTGGACCTGTTCGCGGACGGGTACGCGCAGCCACGCCGGGAGACGCTCGGGATGGGAGCCGTGCTGCTGCGCGCCTTCGCGAGCGCGAGAGCCGGCGCGCTGCTTGCGGCGCTGGCGGAAGTGGTTCGACGCAGTCCCTTTCGTCACATGACCACGCCGGGCGGCTACCGCATGTCGGTCGCCATGACCAACTGCGGAGCCGCGGGCTGGGTCACGGACCGAAGCGGATATCGCTACGACGCGCTCGACCCGCTGAGCGCTGCGTGCTGGCCGGAGATGCCGCCGGTTTTTCGGGAACTCGCGGCGCAAGCCGCGGGCGCGGCCGGCTTTGATGAGTTCGAGCCCGACGCGTGCCTCATCAATCGATACGAGCCCGGTGCGCGGCTGTCGCTTCATCAGGACAAGGATGAACGGGACCTCAGCTCCCCGATCGTCTCCGTATCACTGGGGCTGCCGGCGGTATTCCTGTTCGGCGCTCACCGCCGCGCCGAGCGTCCGCGGCGAGTCCCGCTGGCCCATGGAGACGTCGTGGTCTGGGGCGGCCCGGCGCGGCTCCGGTTCCACGGCGTGCAGCCGCTGAAGGCGGGGCGGCATCCGGACCTGGGAGCCTGTCGGGTCAACCTGTCCTTCCGCAAGGCGCGCTAGCGAGTTGCCTTGACCCGCGCTCACGGCGGGGGCCCGATCTCGGCCGGCAACACCCGAAACCCGGCTTGCTGAAAGTGGCGATCGGTGCTCAGGAACCTGCAAGCGTCGTGCGAGCGCCGGAGAGTTTCCCGCAAACAGATGCCTTGGCGGTACGATTGCGCGCAGCAGCTTCCAGCAAGAGTTTTGGCGGGGACCACGGTTTGGCCAGAGGTTCCGATGCGCGTACCTACCAGGATTCTCGTTCCTTTTTTTGTCCTCTGCCTGTTGCGCGTGGGTGTGGCCTGCGCCCGGGTCGACGTCGTCGACGCGCAGGCCAGTTATCCCGAGGGCCCCATGTGGGACCAGGGGCGGCTGCTCTATGTCGAGTATGCTGCTGGTGACATCAAGACGTGGGACGGGAAGCAATCGAGGATCTATTGGCGCAGGGAGCATTGCGGCCCCAACGCACTGATTCACTTTCGCCACGACCATATTCTGGTTGCCTGTTACGACGGCAATTACCTCGTGGAGCTCGATGCTCAGGGCAAGGAGGTCGCTACGATTTCCCGGGACAGTTCGGGCAAGCCCTTCGTCGGTCCCAACGATTTCACCGCCGACGGCCACGGCGGCATCTATTTTTCCGCATCGGGTGTGTACGACATCAAGGCTCCGATTACCGGAGCCGTCCTGCACCTGTCGGCGGACGGCCGGGACACCCGCGAAGTTGCCGGCACCATCCATTATTCCAACGGCTTGACTGTCTCGAAGGACGGCCGGCATCTGCTCGTCGCCGAGATGCTGGCGGGCAGAATCCTGTCCTTCCCGATCCAGGCCGACGGGACTCTGGGTCCCCGGGTCGTATGGGCGCGGCTGCAGGACCTCGCGCCAGCCACGCCACACGAGGACGCCTACAACGGTCCGGATGGAGTTAAATTGGGTTCCGACGGCAACTATTACATCGCGCAGAACGGCTCCGGTCGCGTGCTCGTCGTGAACGAGGAAAAAAAACTGGTGCGGATCATCGAAGTGCCCACGCCCTACGTCACCAATGTGGCCTCTGGCCCCAGCGGTCCTGACACGCTGTACATCACCGGAGCGTTCGAGCAATGGAAACCGCCGTTTCCCGGGGCCGTGTATCGCTGGACGCAATGAAGGAGCCCTCATGCCACAGATGATCGACGTACGAAGCGATACCGTCACCCGACCGACCCCGGCAATGCTGGAAGCGATGCTGCAGGCGCAGGTGGGTGACGACGTATTCGGTGAGGACGAGACCGTCAACGAGCTGCAGAGGAAGGCCGCGGATCTGTTTGGCAAGGAGGCCGCGCTGTTCTGTCCGACGGGCACGATGTCTAATCAGATCGGCATCAAGATCCATACGCAACCCGGGGATGAGGTGATCTGCGACGAGCTGGCGCACATCTATCTGTACGAGGGCGGCGGCATAGCGGCGAACTCCGGTTCCTCGGTGCGCCTGCTGCAAGGCCAGCACGGGCGATTTATCGCCGCGCAGGTGCGCGAGAACATCAATCGGCGCGACGATTCTCACCTTCCGTGGACGCGCCTCGTGGCCATCGAAAACACCGTCAACAAAGGCGGAGGATGCTGCTGGGACCTGAGGGAGATCGAGCGCATCCGGGTTGTGTGCAAGGAGCACGACATTGCCATGCATCTGGACGGCGCGCGGCTCTTCAACGCACTCGTGGCTCGCAACGAGGCGCCACGCGACTATGGCAGCCTGTTCGAAACGATCTCGATCTGCCTCTCCAAGGGACTCGGCGCCCCGGCGGGCTCGCTCCTGCTGGGCTCGCGGGCACTCATTTCCAGGGCGCACCGACAGCGCAAACTGCTGGGCGGCGGCATGCGGCAGGCTGGATATCTGGCGGCCGCAGGGCTATTCGCCCTCGAGCACCATGTGCAGCGCCTGCAGGATGATCACCGGAGGGCAAAAGCCCTGGAGGCCGAGCTGAGCTCGCTCCCCTACGTCGCGAGCGTTTTGCCTGTCGAGACGAATATCGTGATCTTCAAGCTTCACGAGCAGCTCGGCGCCGAGCTCTTTCTGCAGCAGCTGCAGCATCAGCAGGTTCGTGCCCTGAGCATCGGCCGCCAGACCATCCGTTTCGTGTTCCATCTGAATGTCAGCGACGCTCAACTCGAGGCTTTGCTCGCGGCCCTGCGTGGCATCCGATGAAACCCTGGCCGCCGCCGCTCCATCCGCCGACAGCGAGGCCTACCGATTGATGCAGGCCGGACGTCTCGAAGAGGCGTTGGTCTTCGCCGAGCGGGCGGTCGCGGGAGCCCGGGTCTGCCTTCCCGGGCGGGGCGTTGCTGGCGCCGACAACGAGCTCTTCGCTCTGACTTCAAAGCGATCCGGCTCGGTCCACGGATTGCCGCTTCGATCGGCGGCATCAAAACGGACCATGGTTCCGGTCAGTCGCTCTGCGTCCAGGGTGAAGCGCAGGTAGTGAAAGTTCACCGCGGTGGTG
>Ga0209156_10001382_pt1 | contig 19780 bp, 18 predicted proteins | sample GraSoiAngelo_124_FD_185881 | JGI IMG/M metagenome (GOLD analysis project Ga0209156, IMG submission 185881) | Grasslands soil microbial communities from the Angelo Coastal Reserve, California, USA - 14_0927_05_20cm (SPAdes) (version 2) | ecosystem: Environmental > Terrestrial > Soil > Grasslands...
ACTCGAGCTGTCGGGCCGCAGCGACATGTGGCGCACGCATCACATCGCGACCATTCGCAAGGTGCGGAATCGGCTCTCCAACATCTCCACGCGCTGCAAGGGCCTCGTCACCGACGACGGTCCGTCCAGCGACCTGCCGTGGGGGCGGTTCGAGGATCGCACGGTGTACGTGGTGGACGTCGCGAACGTGGATCCGCTCGGCCAGGATCTCGTGTTTGCGCGCGCGGTCTCCAAGCTGCGCGAGCACCTGGAGCGGCGCGACCTCGGCGTCGAGGCCGTCGTCGTGTTCGTCGACGAGCTCAACAAGTACGCGCCCGGCGACGGGCCGGAGACGTACGTGCGCAAGATGTTGCTCGATATCTCGGAGCGGGGGCGCTACCTTGGTCTGGTGCTGTTCGCGGCGGAGCAATTCCGCTCCCAGGTACACCGGCGGGTGGTGGGGAACGCGGGGACGACGCTGTTCGGGCGTATGGACTCGGACGAGCTCGCCACGCCGGGCTACCACGTGCTCTCGCCAGCGGTCAAGATCAAGCTCGCCACACTGCCGATCGGGGAGCTGATGGTGCGCCACCCCCACTTCACGCAGCCGATCTTCGTCCGCTTCCCGCGCCCCGCGGTGCTGCGCGGGCGGGACGGCGTCGAGCGCTATCCGCCCGCCGCCGACCTGTCGTTCGAGGAAGCCGTGGTCCGCCAGCTGGCGCGGCTCGACCGGCGCATCCGGCCGAACCAGGTGAAGGACCTGATCGCCGAGCGCCGCCCCGACGACGTGCGCCGCGCGCTGGCGGCGGTGCGCCGCACGCGCCCCGACGATGCGCTGGCGTATTTCCGCCGGATGCTGGGCGCGCGGGTCGCACCGGCGACGGCGCCCGCCCGGGAGGCGGTGCCGCCGCTCAACCCGATCTCGGAAGAGCCGTACTGATCGCGTGAAGCTCGCCCACCTCGCCGACCTCCACCTCGGCTTCCGCCAGTACGACCGGCAGACGCCGCGGGGCGGGAATCAGCGGGAGGCGGACGTCGCCGAAGCGTTCCGGCGTGTCGTGGACGACGTGCTGCTGCAGCGGCCCGACCTGATCGTGGTGGCGGGCGACGTCTTCCATTCCGTCCGGCCGACCAATCCGGCGATCCTGTTCCTGTTCCAGCAGCTGCACCGCCTGCGGGTGGGGCTGGCGGACGCGCCCATCGTCATGATCGCAGGAAATCACGACACGCCGCGCTCGGTCGAGACCGGAACGATCCTCAAGCTGTACGAGGCGCTCGGGGTCCACGTGGTCGCGGACCAGGCCCGGCGCCTCTCGTTTCCGCGGCTCGACTGCGCCGTGCTCGCCGTCCCGCACCAGGCGCTGATGCAGGCCGAGCGGCCGGCGCTGCGGCCGGAGCGCGGCGCCGCGCACAACATCCTGGTGCTGCACGGCGTGCTGGAGGACATCATCGATCCCGAATGGAGCGTGTCCGACTACGGAAGCGCCCGGCTCACCCGCGCCGACCTCGCCGCCGCGCAGTGGGACTACGTCGCGCTCGGGGGATACCACGTATTGCACGACGTGGCGGCGAACGCCTGGTACGCGGGCAGCCTGGAGTATGTGAACCCGCGAGCCTGGGTGCAGGTGCGTGAGGAGGCGAGTCGCGACGTGCCCGGCAAGGGGTACCTGCTGGTGGACGTGCCGGGAGCGCACACGACCTTCCGCCCGGTCGCGGCCGCCCGGCGGCACCTCGACCTGCCGCCGATCCACGGCGCGGGGTTGAGCGCCCGGCAGCTGGACGAGCAGATCGCGCACCGCGTGGCGGGCGCGAAGCCGGCGATCGACGATCACGTGGTGCGCCTGATCGTCTACGACGTGGCGGCGGCGACCGCGCGCGATCTGGACCACGCGGCCATCCGCCAGTACAAGGCCCGCGCGCTCAACTTTCATCTCGACGTCCGGCGGCCGGAGCCGCAGCGCGTGGTGGGCGTCGGCGCGCCGGGGCGGCGCCAGCTGCTCCCCGACACGCTGCGCGAGTTCCTGGGCCGCCGGCCGCTCGACGCGGATCTCGACCGCGACGAATTCGTGCGGCTGGGCGTCGAGTATCTCGAGCGGGTCGGTGGGGAAGGCGCGGAGGGGCGGGGAGGGTCGGGCTGATGCGCCTGCACCGGCTCCGGCTGCTGAACTTTCGCCAGCACGCCGACACCGACCTGGTATTCGGGCCCGGGATCACGGGGATCATCGGGCCGAACGGCTCCGGCAAGACGACGCTGCTCGAGGCGATCGCCTGGGCGATCTACGGCAATGCCGCCGCGCGCGGGGACAAGGAGTCGATCCGCAACCTGCGCGCCAAGGCGCGCTCGAGCGTGCGGGTGGAAATGGAGTTCGGGGTCGGCGCGCACGAGTACAAAGTGGTCCGCGGGCTGCACGCCGCCGAGCTGTACCAGGACGGGCAGCTGGTCGCGAACTCGCTCACCGAGGTGACGGCGAAGCTCGAGCGCCGGCTCGGGATGACGCACGACGAGTTCTTCAACACCTATTTCACGGGGCAGAAAGACCTCGCCGTGATGGCGCAGCTGAGCCGCCCCGAGCGCGCGGCGTTCCTGTCGCGCGTGCTGCGCTACGAGCAGCTGAGCCTCGCGCAGGAGCGGATCCGCGAGCAGAAGAACGCGCTCGCCGCGGAGCTGCACGGGCGGGAAGCGGGGCTCCCCGAGCAGGCCGCGCTGGAGCGCGAGGCGGCGGCAGCGGCCGCGCGGCTCGAGCAGGCGCGGCGAGCCGCCGGAGAGGCCCAGGCGGGCCGCGCGCGGGCCCAGGACGCCGAGACGCGCGAGGAGCCGCGCTGGCGCGAATGGATGGAAAAAGAGAAGCGCGTCCACTCGCTCGACGGCGACCGGCGGATGGCCGAGCAGGCGGTGACGGTCGCCAAGCAGGAGTGCGAGCGGCTCGATCGCGAGATGGCGGAAGCCCTCAAGGCGCGCGACCAGCTCGACGGGTTGCGCGCCGAGCTCGAGCCGATCGAGCGGCTGAAGCGTGAGCAGGCCGAGCTCGAGCACCTGCAGAAGGAAGAGACGGCCCGCCGGGCCGACGAGGGGCAGCTGGCGGAGCTGATGCGCACCATGGTGGCGCTGGACCGCCGCATCGCGGAGCTGGCGCCGGCAACGGAAGCGCTCGCCGGCGTAGAGCGCGACGCCGGGGCGCTCGGCGAGCGGCTCGAGGTCGCCGAGCAGGCCGCGGAAGAGCAGCGGGCGACGTGGGTGCGGGAGAAGGAGTATGCGACCACGCGCCGCGCCGATCTGCTCAAGCAGTACGATGAGGTGAAGGAGCAGCGGGACAAGATCGAGCGGCTCGGGCCCGAGGGCACGTGCCCAACGTGCCGCCGGCCGCTCGGCGCCGAGTACGCCGAGGTGCTGGGCGTCCTGGACCGGCAGATGCAGGCGATCGTGGACGACGGGAAGTATTTCCGGCAGCGGCTCGAGCAGCTGGCGCAGCCGCCCGGGACGCTGGCGGACGCGGAGGCGGCGCGCGACGCGCTGCTGGTCGAGAGCCGCCGGGCGAGCGAGCGCGCCGGCGAGCTGCGCGCCCAGCTCGAGGAGCGCGACCGCGCCGTGGCGCAGCGCCGCGGCCTCGAGACCCGGGCGCGCGTGCTGGACGGCCTGATTCGGGCGCGGCCCACGGGGTACGACCGGCGGCGGCACGACGCAGTGCGGGCCGAGCTCACGAAGCTCGAGCCGGTGGCGCTCGAGGCGGCGAAGCTCGCGGAGCGGGCCAAGCGGGCGGAGATCCTGGTCAAGGAGGCCGAGCTGGCGGAGCAGGCGTTGTCGGTGCACGAGCGCCGCGCCCGCGAGCTCGCGGCCGCCGTGGCCGCGGAGCGGTTCTCTGAGCAGCGGTTCGCGGCGGCGCGGGAACGCCACGACCGGGCGGCCCGGGCGTTGCGGGAAGCGGAGCTCGCCGTCGCGGAGACCCGGGGCGAGCTGACCTCGGCCGAGGCGGGCGTCCGCGAGGTGCAGCGTCGCGCGGCGGAGCGCGCCGCGCAGGAGCGCCAGATCGCCGAGCTCAAGGTGCGGTTGCGGCTCCATCACGAGCTGGACCGCGCGGTCGGCGATCTGCGGGCCGAGCTGAACGCCGCCCTGCGGCCCGAGATCGCCGAGCTCGCCTCCGGTTTTCTCGCCGACCTGACCGACGGGCGCTACGAGGCCGTGGATCTGAACGACGATTACCTGGTGACGATCATCGACGACGGCGTGTCGAAACCTGTGATCTCCGGCGGCGAAGAGGACGTGGCGAACCTGGCGCTGCGCCTCGCGATCTCCCAGATGATCGCCGAGCGGGCGGGGCAGCCGCTCACGCTGCTCGTGCTGGACGAGATCTTCGGTTCGCTGGACGAGGGCCGCCGCCAGCACGTGGTCGGCCTGCTGCGGCGGTTGGCCGATCGCTTCCCCCAGGTCGTGCTCATCACCCACATTGAGCAGGTGCGTGAGGGGCTCGACCGCGTCATCCGAGTCGACTACGACGTCGCGCAGGGCACGAGCGTCGTGCGCGACGACACCGCAACGCTGGGAGCCGCCGATGCGGGCGTGGCTGCCTGAGCAGCAGGTCTACGGGCCGGAGCCCGCGACCGAGCGGGACGTCGCGGGGCTGAACCGGGTCTTCGCCGACGCGTTCACCGACCGCTACCGGCGCGACGGCCTCGTGGGTGTGCGCGTGCCCTATTTGAATCCGCAGGTGTGGCGCTACGCGCTGCTCGACGCCGGCGCCGGCTCGCTGTTGTGGCGCGACGAGTCGGGGCACATCGTCGCGTTCAACATCGCGCACCGCTCCGGGACCGAAGGCTGGATGGGGCCGCTCGCCGTGCGGCCCGACCGCCAGGGCGGCGGCGTGGGGAAAACGATCGTCCGCACGGCGGTCGACTGGCTGCTCGAGCAGCGGGTCGTAACCCTCGGCCTCGAGACGATGCCGCGCACCGTCGAGAACATCGGGTTCTACGCCCGGCTCGGCTTTTCCCCGGCGTATCTCACGGTCACGATGACGAACGACATCGCGACGCGCGGCCACGCTGCGCCGACGCTGTTGTCGCAGCGCAAGGGAGCCGCCGGGGAGGCGGCCGTGGCGGCCGCCCGCGGGCTGGTGCACGAGCTCGCCGCCGGATTCGACTTCACCCGCGAGTTGCTCCTCACCGCCGAGCTCGGCCTGGGCGACGCGTCGCTGCTCGACGGGGACGACGGCCTGAACGCCGTGGTGCTGTGGCACGCGGCGCCGCTGGCGGAGGGGCGGCCCAAGGACGAGGTGCGCGTCCTCAAGCTCGCCGCCCGCGACATGGCCGCGTTCGACGCCGCCATCGCGGCGACGGAGGCGGCCGCAGCGCGCCTCGGTATCCGCCGTGTGGCGATCCGCTGCCAGACGCGCTACGACGAAGCGTTCCGCCGACTCGTGGCGCGCGGCTACCGCGTCCGCTGGACCGACCTGCGCATGACGTACGAGGGCTATCCGGAGCCGCATCCCACCGGGGGCGTGCTGTTTTCCAACTGGGAGATATGACAATTGCGGATTGCGGATTGCGGATTGCGGATTTGAAGGGGAAGGGTCGATCAGGGGTATTCGCCACGGCCCTCGGACGCCGGCCGTTCCAATCCGCAATTCGCAATCCGCAATCCGCAATCTGATGACCACCGCCCTCCTCATCTTCACGCTGACCTACGTTTTCATCGCCGTCCAGCGGTTGCCGTTCGTGCACTTGAACCGCCCGGCGGCGAGCCTGGTCGGGGCCGTCGCGATGGTCGTGTTCGGCGTGCTCACCCTGCCGGACGCGTACGCCGCCGTCGATTTCGACGTCCTGGTCTTCCTGCTCGGGATGATGCTCATCGTCGGCTACCTCGAAGTGGGGAAGTTCTTCGAGTGGGCGGCGGAGTGGGTGCTCCGGCGGGCGGGGACGCCCGAGCGGCTGCTCCTCGGCGTGGTGGTGGGTGGTGGCCTCCTGTCGGCGTTTTTCGTCAACGACACGATCTGCCTCGTCGTGACGCCCGTGCTGCTCGCGGCGCTCGGGCCGCTGCGGGTGCGGCCCAACGCCTACCTGATCGGGCTCGCCATGGGAGCGAACGTCGGCTCGGTGCTGTCGGTCACCGGGAACCCGCAGAACATGCTCGTCGGGATCTGGAGCCGCGCGACGTTCGGCGGATTCCTCGTCCACATGCTGCCCGTCGCGCTCGGCGGGCTGGCGCTCACCTACGGCTACCTGCGGTGGGTGTACCGCCGCGAGCTGCGCGAGCCGTTCCGCGAGCGGCTCGAGGCGGTGCCGGTGGCGCTCGACCGCCCGCTCGTGACGCGCGGGCTCGCCATGTTCGCGGTCGCGGTCGTCGGATGGTTCGCAGGGGGGTCGTTACCGCTGGTCGCCATCGCCGCGGGGGCGCTCATGGTGCTGATCGCGCAGCGCGATCCAGCGTATGCCATCGAGCGGGTGGATTGGGATCTGCTGCTGTTCTTCGCGTCGCTGTTCGTCGTGATGCGGGGCTTCGAGCAGACCGGCGCCGTCGCATGGATCGACCGGCGCGCCCTGGACCTGGTCGAGAGCGGCTCGCCCTGGCGGGCCGCGACGGCGGTGAGCGCCGTCATGGTCACGCTCTCGAACCTCATTTCGAACGTCCCGGCCGTGATCCTGTGGCGCAATACCGTCCCTCACCTCCCGCACCCGGAGCTGCTGTGGCGTGTGGTGGCGATGAGCTCGACGTTCGCCGGGAACCTGCTGCTCATCGGCTCGATGGCGAACCTGATCGTGGCGGAGAAAGCCGAGGCGCGCGGCGTGCGCATCGGGTTCGCGGAGTATGCGCGGGTCGGGGTGCCGGTGACGCTGCTGACTCTGGCGTGGGGGATCGTGGTGCTGGTGGCGACGGGCTGACGCCGCTCAGCGCAGACAGGCGATGCGGGTCGTGGCCACGACCATGTCATCGAACCAGACGCTGCTCGGTGTCGCGTCGGTGACGTAGTTTTGCGGCCAGAAGTAGTTCAGCTGCAACCGCGTGGTCGTTCGGAACTGGAGGTCGAGCGGGCCGGAGGATGTGCTTGCGTAGCTGCATTGCGTGCCGTCGGCTCCAGCAGGGCAGAAGTGGTCCTGCACCCAGTATCCGACCCCCGCGGTCTCAGGGAACGACTGAACGAGGACATCGTTCTTCCACACTTCCAGCGCCGCGCTCGCGGCCGACCCGGTGTCGGAGTTGAGCTTAACGTGCACCTCGATGCAGTCCCAGGTGTTGTCGTCGGCCGTGAAGGCGGTCCGGCTCGAGAGCGCATTGCCCCAGTAGGAGCCCCCGCAGTTCGAACAGGTGTGCATCTGCATCCAGTAGTCGTAGAAGTCAAACCGCGGGTTGGCACCGCCGATGCCCCACACGGGTTCGACGGCGAAGGAGACCCGGTCGTTTCCGTTGGGCTTTTCGCCGGCGTGCGGGTAGGGGTACGGGTTGTTGTTGACGTCGCCACCGAACCAGACGCCGCTGTGGTGCCACGGCGCGCCCGGCTGGTACTTGACGTACCAGCGCACGAAGTACTCTTCGTGCCCGGGCAGGAGCAACTTGTACAGGTCCGTCGCGCTGGCAGCGCCTCCGGCAGTGAATCGCACCGCAGCCGCGCCACAGCTCGCAGCGGGCCGGTCGGCGACCAGCGCCATACCGGCGTCGTTGTTGTGAGTGTCGTACCGCGCCGTCACGGCGGCTACCGAACCCTCCTCGAAATTCTCCGACCACACCACCGCCGGATCGCCGGCGATCCCCCGATCACAGGGATACCGATCGGCCAGTGTGGACCCGGGCACAGCGGCAGACCCGTTTGACTCCGCGCAGGCTGCAAACCAAAGGGGGGCCGCGCTCATCAGGAGGCGAGTCTTGAACATCGTCCGCCAGGTCTTCACCGAGCCTCCTCAGAAGGGGTCGCCGTAGAGCGGCACCCCCATGGTGAACCTCGCCGCCTCGGCGCGCCGGTGACGCCTCTCACGCGGGCGCTGGGCACCGCCAACCGCCTCCGAGAGCGCAGCTTGCGCGCGCACCGCTTGCGCGGCGCTCAGCCGATCGCTAATGATGGAGCGCGCCCCGATACCGAACATTTACCGAAACCCGGAGGTAAGCATGAGCCGCTTGATGCTGGGTCTCGCAATGCTCGGGCTGGCGTCGCTTGGGGCGACTGCGGAAGCCCGCGCGCAGGGTACACGGTTTGGTCTCGGTGGGGGGCTCGCTGCTCCCACGGGGGACTACGGCAGCATGGACAAGGGCGGCTGGCACGCGTTGGTGCAGCTGGACTTCGCGATTCCCATGGCGCCGGTCGGTGTCCGCGTGGACGGACTGTACGGGCGGACCGGTCACAAAGATCAGAGCGGTACGGCCGTGCCGGGGAACACGCAGCTCGCCGGCGGCCTCGCCAGCCTGGTCTGGAACGTGCCGATGCCGGCTGCGATGCTTAAGCCCTACGTGCTCGCCGGAGCGGGCGTGTACCACGTGAAGGTCGCGACGTCCTTGGGCGACGCCTCGGAGACGAAGCTCGCTTACGGTGGCGGTGCGGGTGGCTCGTTCGGCGCCGGCCCGGCGCGGTTCTTCGTGGAAGCGCGCTACTTGAGGGTGCAGGAGACGGCGGGGGCGATGACCTTCTTCCCGATCACTGCTGGAATCACGTTCGGTCTGAAGTAGCCTGTCCATTCTCGAAACCGCGGCGCCGCCTCCTTGATCCGACGGCGCCGCGGCTTTTTTTGGTCCGACGTTATTGCATTCTATTGATACATGTATCACATTTATGTCATCCATGCGACAGAATCATGACACGCGCGAGGAACCATGACTGAGGGTCCGCGCGGTCGGCGCGTCCGCGAGCCGGTTCAGGTTTACCTGGACCAAGTCGATCGCAGGCTGCTGGAGGAGCTAGCCGGGCGCACGGGATTGGCGCGCGCCGAGCTGCTGCGGCGCGGCCTGCGCCGGCTGGCCGACGAGGTGCTGACCGAGCGTGCTCCGGGCTGGTCCCTCGATCGGTTGGTCGGCGTCTTGGGCGACGACCCCGCGCTGCCGTCGGACCTGGCGGCGCGTCACGACGCGTACCTGTACGGCGGGGAGCACACCCCTGAGCGCCCGGGTCCTGATTGACACCGGGGCGCTGCTCGCGCTCGCCAATCCCCGCGACCAGTATCACGCCCGCGCGGTGGCGACCGGCCGTCGCTTCCTCGAGAGCGGAGGCCGCTGGGTAGGGACCGTCTTGGTGCTCGCCGAGTTCCACGGCCACGTGTTGCACCGCCGCGGTCCCGCGGCCGCCCGCACTGTGGTCTCGGCGCTGCTCGAGGATCCCCTCTACCAGTGGCGCGATGTGCCCGTTGCGCTCGTCCGGGCCGCGTTCGCCGAGTGGCTCGAGCGCTTCCGCGACCAACACTTCTCGCTCACCAACGCCGTGAGCTTCGAGCTGATGCGCCAGGAGCGGCTCGCGGCTGCCTTCGCGTTCGACACGGACTTCGTGACGGCGGGGTTCGAGCTGCTGGGGTAGGCCCTTGACGTGTCTGACCCGCGCCATAGGTTGCTAGTGGTTCCATTTCGGTTCCACTACGGTTCCATGCCAACGCTGACGATCAAAGGGATTCCCGCTGAGCTGTACCGCCTGCTGAAGCGGCGGGCGGCCGAGCACCGGCGCAGCATCAATCGCGAGGTCCTGGTATGCCTGGAGCAGGCGCTCCGCAGCCGCCGCCTGGATGCCGCGGAGCTGCTCGGACGGGCGGACGCCGTACGTGAACGCCTCCGGATGCCGCCCTGGACCGCGGAGGAGCTGCGACGAGCGCGAGACGCGGGCCGTCGGTGATCGTCGTCGACACCAACGTCATCGCCTACCTCTTCATGCCGGGCGATCACACAGCGTCCGCGCGCCGCGCCCTCGAGCGGGACCCTGCGTGGGCGGCACCGCTGTTATGGCGCAGCGAACTGCGGAACGTGCTGGCGGTGGCGCTGCGCCGTGGTCATCTCGTGCTGGCCGACGCGCTCGACATCATGGATGCGGCGACGACGCTGATGGCCGGCGGTGAATACGCTGTGCCCTCGCCCGCCGTGCTGCAACTCGTGGCCCGATCGAGCTGCTCGGCCTACGACTGCGAGTTCGTGACGCTGGCCCAAGAGCTGGGAGTGCCCCTCGTGACCGGGGACCGGGCGATCCTTACGGACTTCGCTGCGAGCGCGGTGGCGCTCGAGACGTATGGTGCGGAGTGAACCCCGGGGCATCGCCCCGGGGTCCGAGGTTCACTCGGGCGCCCCCAGCGGTCGCGATTCCTCTACCAGCCGCCGGAAGCGCGGATTCGGTCGCACCCCGTCGTACTCGGGCAGGCGCAGGTCGAACCACAGCGTCGCGCGACGTGGCTCGACGCGCTCCAAGAATTCCAGTAGCCGAGTCTCGCCGCCGGTCGCGAGCAGCGCCGGCCCCACGTAGCGCGCATCCCGCGGGGAAGGGTGCAGCGAGTCGACGACGGCTCGCAACAGCTGCGGCAGCCGGGCGCGGGCTGCGAGGCTGTCCCCGCTGCGGGCGTCCGCCGTGACGAGGACCGCGAGCCCGGGCAGCCGGTACCCGGCTGCGAAGCGAAGCGCCATCTCTCCATCGGCGCGGGCCTGCGCCAGGTCACCCAGTTGCAGGGCCAGCATGCCCCGATGTGCGTATCCGATGGCGAACGTCGGATCCACCGTGAGCGCGCTGTCCAGCCAGCGGCGGGCCTCGCCGTAGCTGCGTGCGACCACGCGCTCCAACGCGAGTGCCGTCAGGGTGAGCGGACGCTCGGGGTCGAGGACCAAGGTGTGCAGGAATGCGGCGACCGCGGCAGCATCCTCGCCTCGGAACAGCAAGCGCCCGCCGTATTGATGATACGCCTCGGCGCTCCGCGGATCGAGGGTTATCGCTCGCTCGAACGCCTGGAGGATCGCGTCCTCCCGCAGCGGGCTGCGGTAACTCCGGTCGGGAACGCTGAGGAGTTGACCACGTGCCACCCACGCGTCGGAGGAGGTCGGCTGGAGTGCCAGCGCCCGGTCGGCGGCGGCGACCGCCCGGGCGAGGAGCGAGTCGGGCGGTGCGGTAGGGGAGGGCCAGCGCCACTCGAGAAACAGCCCGTACCCGAACGCCGTGCGCGCGAAGGCGTCGGCGAACTGGGGATCGACTCTGGTCGCCGCCTCGTACTGCTCGATGGCGCGCGCGATGGAGCCACCGGTGCGCGCCAGGAGAAAATGATTGCCACGGAGAAAGTGATCGTAGGCCTCTGGACTTGCGGTCGGCCGCGCCGCCAGCGTGGCGCGCTCGGCCGGCAGTAGGCGACCGCCGATCGCCGCGGCGACGGCGCGCGCGATGTCCTCCTCGACCGCCAGCAGATCGGCATCCCGGCGGTCGTACAGGTCGCCCCACACGTGCTCGCCGTCGGACGCGCGCACCAGTTCCACGGTCACGCGCAGTCGATTCCCCGCGCGCCGCACGCTCCCGGTGACCAATCGCGCGACGCGGAGCGCGCGCGCGGCGGCCAGTGGGTCCGCGCCGCTCTGCCGGAACCGCCGCACTGCGGCGCGGGACTTCACGGCGAGCCGCGGCAGCTGCCCGAGCCGAGCGATGAGCTCCTCGGTGAGCCCCTCCGCGAGATAGGCATCTGCGGTGTCGGCGGACAGATTGTCGAAGTACAGCACCGCGACACTGTTCGGGACCGGTGCTACGGCACTGACCGCGGAGCGGCATGGCGGCGCGGAGCCGTCGGGGCACTGGGCGGCGGACGCTCGGACCGCCGGACCGACGGCCAGGAAGACCACGACGGCCGGCACCCGCCACGAAATCCGCGAGTCAACTCGCGACTCGGCAGTGCCCGTAAACGGGCTGCGCCGCTTCAGCGGCACTGCCGAGTCGCGGCTTGAGCCGCGCATCTACGCGCGACAGCCATGCCAAAGCTCCCCGGCTGAACGAGCCAACGTACCCCGCACCCGATCACCGTGCCAGGCCTGGTGGCCTTCCGCGCCGCGACGGCGTAGAATCTCGCCGTCCCCAGCCCCGTGCAATCATGCCCCTCTGTCGTCGCCATATCCTCGCGCTTGCTTCGGCCCTGCTGCTCGGCGCCGCTCCCCTCGTTGCACAGAAGCCGACGCCGAAACGGCCGCCGGCCGCGGCTCCCGCCGACACCACCGCGCGTCGCACGGATACCGCGGCCACCGCCAAAGACTCGCTCACCCGGTTCCTCGAGAGCTTTTCGCTCCGCGCCCTCGGGCCCGCCGCGTACAGCGGCCGCGTCACCGCGCTCGCCGTGCCCCGCACGCCCGGGTCTCCCAAGACGTTCTACATCGGCGCCGCCGGCGGCGGCGTGTGGAAGACATCCAACGGCGGGATTACGTGGCAGTCCGTCTCGGAAGGCCTGGGCGTCGAGACGATCGGGGACCTGGCCGTCGCGCCGTCCGATACGAATGTCGTATGGGCGGGGACCGGAGAGAAAAACAGCCTGCGCTCCCAGTGGTGGGGCGACGGCGTCTACAAGTCCACCGACCGCGGCGCGAAGTGGACCAACATGGGCTTGAAGGACTCGCGCTCGATCGGCCGCGTGGTGATCCACCCCACGAACCCCGATATCGTGTACGTCGCCGCCCTCGGCCACCTCTGGGGCACAAACCCCGAGCGCGGCATCTACAAGACGACCGACGGCGGGAAGACATGGAGCCGCGTCTTGTTCGTCGATGACACGACCGGGTTCGTGGATCTCGAGATGGACCCGGCAAATCCCGAGGTGCTCTACGCCGCCGCCTGGCACCGGTTGCGCTGGGGCGGCAGTCACATGCAGGGGGTCGGGAAGGGAAGCGGGATCTACAAGACGACCGACGGTGGGAAGTCGTGGACCAAGCTCACCGATCCCGCGCGCAACAACGGTCTGCCGAGCGACCGCCTCGGTCGGATCGGACTCGCCGTGGCCGCCAAGGATCCCAAGATCGTCTACGCCACGATCCAGGTGGATCGCGGGGTCACCGATCCGCTCCAGGGCCGCTACGGCGGCGTGTTTCGCTCGGGCGACGCGGGCGCCACGTGGACCCAGGTGAACGACCTGCAGGCGAACCCGCACTATTACTACGACGACCTCTGGATCGACCCGGCCGACGCGAACCACGTGTGGACGGTCTCGCCCGCGCTGCTCGAGAGCAAAGACGGCGGCAAGAGCTTCGCCCCCGACTCCATGCATCTGGTGCACGGCGATTACCACGCGCTGTGGATCGATCCCGGCGACTCGCAGCATTTGATCATCGGCAACGACGGCGGCGTGTACGTCTCGCAGGACGGCGGCAAGGCGTGGGAGCACATGGCGATTCCGATCGGGCAGTTCTACACGGTGATCGTCGACAGCTCGGCCACGCCGTATCAGGTGTGCGGCGGGCTCCAGGACAACGGCGTCTGGTGCGGGCCGAGCCGGACGCGGGATACCCTGGGCATCACCGACGGCGACTGGTATCCGGTGAACGGCGGAGACGGGATGTGGGTGCAGATCCCCGCGAACGACCCGTACACGGTCTACTCCGGATGGCAGTACGGACACCTGTCACGGCTCGATTTGAAGACCTGGCAGCGCGACGATATCACACCCCTCGCGCTCGACGCCGGCCTGGACTCCGGATATCCCTACAACTGGGGCTGGACCACGCCGATCCTCGTGTCGCAGCACGACCCCACGGTCCTCTACGTGGGAGCGAACCAGCTGATTCGCATGACCCACCGGGGAGACGATTGGGACGTGCTCGGACCGGACATGACTCGCGCGAGCCGGGAGCACCCGGCGCCCGAGGTGGGCCACACCAGCTATCACGCCGTGTTCGCTATCGCCGAGAGCCCGCTCTCCAAGGACGTGCTGTGGACCGGGTCGGACGACGGCCTCGTCTGGGTCACGCGGGACGGCGGGAAGACGTGGGCCGAGGTGAGCGCGAGCTTCCCGAAAGGCGCGCCCACGTCCTGTTGGGTCGCCACGATCGCGGCGTCCTCCCACGTCGCGAATCGGGCCTACGTCGCGTACGACTGCCACCACCGCGACGATTACGGGCCGCACGTGTATCGCACCGAGGATCTCGGCAAGACCTGGGTGGAGATCGGTCAGGGACTGCCGCAGGACGGCGGCAGCCTCACCGTCTTCGAAGACCCGGTGAATCAGCGCCTCCTGTGGGTCGGCACGGCGAGCGGTGTTTACGTGACGCTCGACGGGGGCAGGAGCTGGCGGCGGTTCGGCAAGAATCTTCCCAACGTCCCCGTCGAGTGCCTGGCGATCTCGTTCGCGCAGCGCGATCTCGTCGTCGCGACGCACGGCCGCGGCCTGTGGATCATCAACGTCGCGGCGCTCGAAGAGATGACCGACACGCTGCTGGCGGAACCGATACACCTGTTTTCGGTCGCCCCCGCCTATCAGTATCGCCCGCGCGATACCTACCCCGATTGGGGGAGCCGGCCGTTCGTCGCGTCCAACCCGCCACGCGGCGCGGTGATCGCGTACTACTTAAAGGAGGTGCAGCCGGACGGCGTCAAGCTCGTCATCACGACCGCCGCCGGGGATACGATCCGCCACCTCACGGGTCCGGGCTATCCCGGTCTGCAGCGCGTCACGTGGGACTTGACGCGTGACAAGCCGCGACCGCGCGAGCTCGGCGGCCCCACGGCACGCGACGAGTTGCGGCGCGCGCTCGCGGGTGACTACGTGGTGCGCGTGTCGCTCGGCAAGCGCCGGCTCGAGCAACGGATCGTAGTGCAGGACTGGCCTGCCGACCGGATCGGTCGGTTGCGCTGAGCACGAAAAGTTGCTTGCCGGGGGGGCACTCCCTATCATGGAGCCGCGCCCAAAACCGAAACTTACCCGAAACAGGAGTGCGGCTCCATGAATCGGTCTCTCTTGCTGTGTCTCATCGGCGGGCTCTCGCTCGGCGCAAGCCCGGCGTTCGCCCAGCAGAACACCCAAACGCGACACGGCTTCTGGTTCAACATCGGCCTTGGCTACGGCTCACTCGGCTGTCAGGACTGCGGCGGGCGGACCGGCGGGTTCAGTGGTGGCCTCTCGCTCGGCGGGACGTTGAGTTCCAAACTCCTGCTCGGCGTTGGTACGACCGGGTGGACCAAGTCGGAAAACGGCTCGACCCTGACCGTCGGCACGCTTGACGCCCGGCTGCGCTTCTACCCAAGCGCCACGGGCGGCTTCTTCCTGACCGGAGGCTTGGGGCTCGGCTCAGTCAGCGCCAACTTGAGCGGCTTCGGCGGATCCAGCGAAACAGGGGTCGGGCTCATGCTCGGACTCGGAGTGGATGTCCCCATCGGCAGGAGCCTCAGCCTGACGCCATTCTGGAACGGGTTTGCGATCAACACATCGAATTCGGACGCGAATGTGGGCCAGATCGGCATCGGGTTGACGACTCACCACTAGAGTTACCTCGCAGGACGGCGGACGCGTCGCACTCCGTGCGACCGTCCGGCAGGCCCGACTGCGTTGCCGGCGCGCTACAGCGTTGCGCCCGTCCGACTCGGGCGCGTGTGCTCTGCGTCACCGCGTCACCACATGATTTGTCGCGCCCGCGACGGAATGGTTTTTGCCCGACCTGCCGGCGAGCCCGTTCCGTCGCGAGGAAGCCATGCCCGTCCGCACCTACGCAACTGTCGTCGCCTTCGCACTAGCCTTCGCCGCCTGTCAGGACGCGTCGCGCTCGGTCGACACCGGGCCAGGCGAAGCCACCACGCAGCGCACCGGGCCGGAGGTCGTGCCTGGTCAATACATCGTCGTGTTCTCAGGGCCCGTCGCCGATCCGGCGAGCGTGGCGACGGCGCTGGTGCGCGGGCTCGGCGGCACCATGCTGCACGTCTACACGAGCGCCCTCAAGGGCTTCGCCGCACGGCTACCGGCATCGGCGGCCGAGGCGCTGCGGCAGAACCCGCTCGTCGCCTCCGTCGAGCCCGATCAGGTCATGCGGGCCGACGTGACCCAGACCATGGATGCGAACGGTGACCCGTGGGGGCTCGATCGGATCGACCAGGGCGCCCTGCCGCTCTCAGGCACGTACAGCTACACGGCCACCGCGGCCGGCGTGCACGCCTACATCATCGACACGGGGATCTGGACGCTGCACCCGGAGTTCGGCGGCCGCGCCGACGACGTGTACGACGCCCTGGGCGTGACGGGCGAGGACTGCAACGGTCACGGCACGCACGTCGCGGGAACGATCGGCGCGGCGACGTACGGGGTGGCGAAGGCGGTGTCGCTGCACGGCGTCCGCGTGCTGAACTGCGCCGGCATTGGCCTCAACTCCGATGTCATCGCCGGAGTCGACTGGGTCACCGCGAACCACGCCAGCCCCGCGGTCGCGAACATGTCGCTGGGCGGCGGCAAGTCGGCGGCGCTCGATCAGGCCGTCACGAATCTGTGGAACTCCGGTGTGTTCCTGGCGGTGGCCGCCGGGAACGACAACGCCGACGCTTGCAACGCGTCACCGGCGGGTGCGAGCGGCGTGTTCACCGTCGCCGCCTCGGAGAAGACAGACGCCAAGGCCTCGTACTCCAATTGGGGCACGTGCGTGGAAGCGTACGGGCCGGGCTCGGCGATCAAGTCGACCTACCTCGCCGGATTGACCATGACCTTGAGCGGCACGTCGATGGCCACCCCGCACGTCACAGGGGTGGCGGCGCTGTACAAAGCGGCCAACGGCGATCAGCCGTCCGCGACGGTATCCAGCTGGATCATCAATAATGCCACGACCGGCGCGATCACGGGGAACCCGTCAGGGACGCCGAACCGGTTGCTGTTTAAGGCGACGCTGTAAGTCAAGGCGGAACGCGGAAGTCGGAACGCGGAACAGATGGGCGAGCGTCCGTTCCGCGTTCCGCGTTCCGAGTTCCGCGTTCACGAGAGGAACTTCGCCGCCCCCGTGATGATCCGGCGGGCCAACAGCACGACGGCGGCCGCGTACAGCAGCTGTACGGGGCCGCTTCCCATATGGGCCCCGAACACGATGGTTATCCACGCGACGAGCAACACGAGCGCACCCACGAGCGTCAGGTTCATGTCACGGCCTCACGGTTTTACGTGACGGTTTTCCTGCAACGGTGTTGCTTGACGTTTCCCGTCCACGTAGTATTGTAGTTGAGGATCGGGGAGAAGAATTATTGAGCCAACAGGCTCGATCGTGGACCCAGATACTGTGACCGATGTCAGGCCCCCATCGAGGGGAAGGCAGACGCCATGGTGAGGGACCAGTCATTACTTTCGGGCTTCAATAATCCTCTCCGTTCCTGATGCACCGGTCGGCCGGGTCGCGTTAAGCGATGCCGGCCGATCGCTTTTTTGGTCGGACGGTTGGACGGTCGGACCGTCGGACGGGAAGGCGTAGCCGGTGTTACTGTCCGACCGTCCGACTGTCCGACCGTACGGCCCGCACCGTCTCCCAAAAATACTTCGGCGCCAAGAGCGCATGCCCCCGCACCACGAAACCGATCACCAGGATCGCCATCCAGATGCCGTACGCGACCGCGATCTCTTCGCGCAGCGTGGGCCGCAGGAACTGCACCAGCCACAGGACGAACAGGATCGTGGCGTCGAGCCAATCGAACTCCATGTTCGCGAGCAGCAGCACCGCGAGCCCGGACTGCAACAGCGTGAGCAGCAGCTCGAGCCGCTGCGCGTCGTCGAAATGGAAATCCTGCCACACGCCGTGGTGCTGCAGGCTCGAGTAGCCGTACACGAGCGGGATCATGGCGGCGAGCACGGTCCACTGGTTGATGTTGCTCGAGACGAGGTTCATCAGGGCCATCGGCGCGTGCGTCACGCGTCGCGCCCAGTAGAACGCGGAGACCTTCTCCGGGAACTCGGAGAGGAACGGCGCGACCCATTGGACCAGCACGAACTGGCTCACGCCGAACAGCCCGGCCACGGCCAGCATCGACTCGAGGAACGGATGGGCCGTGGCGTATAGCAGCCCGCCGCCGGTCGCGAACAGCCCGCCGATCGCCGCCTGGCGGCGCCAGCCGCGCTGGCGGTACGCCCAGCGGGACGCCGCCGGCGCGTCGCTCAGTTTGTCAGGGGCGCGTGGTGGCGCGCGGAACAGCGTCCAGAGGTAGGCGGCGTAGAGCGCCAGCAGGACTACCGCGTCGATCCAGCCGATGCTCTCCCGCAGCAGGATGACGCCGAAATACAAGAGCGGCGGCACCAGCCCCACGACCTCGACCGCGTGCTCGGGCTCCAGCCGGATGGCGGGTAATCGGGGCGCGGCATCATGCGCCGCCACGGCCTGTTTCCGGCTGGCGGCGGCGAACACGAAGTAGATCATCGGCCAGCCCAGGCCGAGCAGCAGCCGGATCGCGCCGGTCAGGTTGGCGATCGCGAGGTGCGCGCGCTCCGGGTCGCGACCCGCGTCCCAGGCGATGACCGCCTCGACCGCGAACTCGGGCAGGGTCTGGAGCCACGCGAGGATCGCGAGGGCGAGGCCCTGGGAGATGAGGAACTGCGCGGCTTCCGCGCCCCAGGCGACGAGAAACGCCGCCGCGAGAATGCTGGGGAACGTCCACAGGGCGGACAGCGCCGTGGCTCCCGCCGTGGACACAAAAGCGAGTAGCTTTAGTTTCACGTGCGCCGAAGATAGTCCGGCTCCGGAGGCCCAACAAGCATGGGACGCGACAAAATGAAGTCCACCAGCCTGCACAGCTTCCACGAGGAGCACGCCGAGCCGCTCGAGGCGCTGCCGGCCGCGGAAGGGCGGTCGGTGTTCGAGACGCTGGTGCGCGACATGCTCGCGCAGCTCGGCGAGGACCCCACCCGGGAGGGCTTGCGCCAGACGCCCGCCCGCGTGGAAGCGTCGCTCAAGTGGCTCACGCGCGGCTACCACATGTCCGTCCCCGACGTCATCGGGGACGCCCTGTACCACGAGCGCCACGAAAATTTGGTCTGCGTGCGCGACATCGAGATCTACTCGCTGTGCGAGCATCATCTGCTGCCCTTCTTCGGTAAAGCGCACGTGGCGTACCTGCCGAACGGCCGGCTCGTGGGGTTGTCGAAGATCCCGCGCGTGATCGAGGTGTTCGCCCGCCGGCTGCAGGTGCAGGAGCGCCTCACCGATCAGGTGGCCGACGCGCTGATGGACGTGCTCGATCCCCGCGGCGTGGGTGTCGTGATCGAGGCGTACCATCTCTGCATGATGATGCGCGGCGTCGAGAAGCAGAATTCGAGGACCGTCACCAGCGCGCTGCGAGGCGCGCTGCTCCAGGACGCGAAGACCCGCGACGAGTTCCTGAGACTGGTGCACGCCGGGTGAGCGAGGTTCCCCTCAGCGGGAAGCTCGCGCTCGTCACCGGCGCCTCTCGCGGCATCGGCCGCGCCGTGGCCGAGACGCTAAATGCCGCGGGTGCCCACGTCGTCCGGCTGGCCCGCAGCCTCAAAGACGGCTCGGCCGAGCGCCGCACCGATCTGCGCTGCGACGTCACCGATCCTGCCGCGGTAGACCGGGCGGCGGCCCGCGTGCTGGGCGAGCTCGGGGTCCCGGACATCGTGGTCAACAACGCCGGGACCTTTTTCATCAAGCGGATCGAGGAGACGAGCCTCGAGGACTTCACGCGCACGCTCGCCGTGAATCTGACCGGGCCGTTTCTCGTCGCCCGCGCGTTCATCCCGCACCTCGTGAAACGGGGCAGCGGTCACCTGGTGACGATCGGCTCGGTGTCGGACCACGTGGCGTACTCCGGATCGACCGCCTACGCGTCGAGCAAGTACGGCCTGCGCGGCATGCACGAGGTGCTGCGCCAGGATCTCTCGCGCACGGGCGTGCGCACCACGCTCGTCTCGCCGGGACCGGTGGACACACCGATCTGGG
>Ga0209156_10001385_pt1 | contig 19767 bp, 13 predicted proteins | sample GraSoiAngelo_124_FD_185881 | JGI IMG/M metagenome (GOLD analysis project Ga0209156, IMG submission 185881) | Grasslands soil microbial communities from the Angelo Coastal Reserve, California, USA - 14_0927_05_20cm (SPAdes) (version 2) | ecosystem: Environmental > Terrestrial > Soil > Grasslands...
ACAAGCTGGCCACGGCGCTCCACAAGCTCACGGACGAGGACCCAACGTTGCACGTCCGCCGTGAGGACGCCACGCACGAGACGATCCTCTCCGCGATCGGCGAGTCGGCGGTCGAGGTCGCGGTGCATCACCTGAAGAACAAGTTCGGCGTGCAGGTCGACATGCGGACGCCACGAGTTCCGTACCGCGAGTCGATCCGCGGAAAGGCGCAAGCGCAGGGCCGCTACAAGCGGCAGACCGGCGGCCACGGTCAGTTCGGCGACGTGTTCCTCGAGATCGAGCCGCAGCCCGCTGGGTCAGGGGTCGTCTACGCGACTCGGATCGTGGGCGGCTCGGTCCCTCGCAACTTCTGGCCGGCGGTCGAGAAAGGCGTGCGCGAGACCGCCGAACGGGGCGTGATCGCGGGGTATCCGCTCTCCGACTTCAAAGCGACGCTGTTCGACGGAAGCTTCCACGCCGTGGACTCGAGCGAGATGAGCTTCAAGATCGCCGGATCGCTGGCCCTGCAGAACTGCGTGAAGGAAGCGCAGCCCTTCCTGCTCGAGCCGATCATGAGTCTCGAGGTCCTCGTGCCCGAGGAGCAGATGGGCGACGTGCTCGCCGATCTCAACTCGCGGCGCGGACGCGTCCTCGGGATGGAAGCGACCGGCGGCGGCCTGCAGCGCATCAAGGCACACGTCCCGATGGCCGAGACGTTCCGCTACGCGACCGACCTGCGATCGATGACCGGCGGACGCGGGACCTTCAGCGCCGAGGTCCTCGGCTACGAGGAGTGCCCGTCACACATCGCGCAGAAGGTGATCGCGGCGCACGAGGAGCAGGTGGAGGAGCAGCCGGCAGCGGCGCGCTAGAGCTCCTGGACGCCGCGAGGAGAGAGTCACCGCTCTCTCCTCGCTCGCAGCTTGTCCTCGGCTACTGGGCCGGATGGATCGTTATGTTCCCGTTGACGATCGGATGCGAAATGCCCGGGTCGTCAGGGTCCGGCGACGACGGTGGTGGGCAATCTCGATCCGAATCGCCTGGGACGTCAGCCTCTCGGTCGGGGTTATCGGCTAGCTGCTTTCCCGGATTCCCGGTGTCCTTCCAACCCGAGAAGATGTAGGGCGGGATGCCATCCAGAGACCCCGAAGTCTGCGTCACCACGGAGGTCAGATACGCGTAGTACGCGCCCTGAGGTGGCGGCTGCGGGGTCCTGTCTGCGTCGATCCTGAGGCACGTCGGCTTCGAGGTCAGGTGGCCCTGACCGACGCACTGTCCCTCGGGGATCGTGAGGTTGAAGGTGCCGCCTCTTGTTTGACCCGGATCCGCGCTCTCCGTGTGGGCGCTGACGGCGAAGTTGAGCCAGAACAGATCACCCGGATGACCCGGGCAGCCGGCCTGGAAGCGCCCCCCGCCGACGAGGAAGCCCCCACCCGGCCAGGCGGAAGCCACACCCCCGAGGGCGTGGACGACGAGTGACTGGGTGAGCGTGCAGTTAAGACCGGCCGGGTACAGAGTCATAGCCTCGACGGCCTGGGTCAGCCCGGAGAGCGTGTCCGCGTCGACAGTCGCGGAGAAGCTCGTGCCGTCGTTGCAGCTCAGGGTGACTTCCGTGAGGCCGAGGCTGGCAACCGGCAGCGCGGTTCCCAGCGTCAACAACGAAGCTACTGCGAACGCCAAGATGACGCGTCTCATAAGACCTCCCTGTAGGTTTGATTGCCCGGCCACCCGTAGAAGTCCACCCGCGCTCTACCGGTGACCTGAGGGACTTGTACGCCGCGGTCGTTGAGATGGTGTCTAGCGCCTGGTTAAGAAACAGCGCGTCGGTGGAGAACGAGGCGGCGCGGAGGAGCCGGGGCACGCTCGCTTCGCGTCAGGCGCAGAACCCGACGCCGATCAACGAGCGACGTCGAGATGTCCGCGAAAAGCTTCGCCGGATGGATCTGGCGGTACAGCGCGCTCGGCGAATGTCACCGCTTCGCGGCGATGGTGGAGCGGAGACTCTGCATGTGCTCGCTCACGTGCGGCAGGACGATACGCCTGAGCACGACATCCGCAGACCTTGGGCGCCCACCGAACGCGAAGACGGCACGCGACCAATCCTCGTCTCCCATCCGAGCGATCACGGTCTGAAGACGGTCCCAACCCGCCTCGATCTCCTCGGCGGCCGTCTCTTTGGACATGGAGCCGTGCTCGCGGGCGTTGACGGCATTGATCGCATGGGTCGGCTCCCACTCGAAATCGAACGGCGCTTCCCCGGTGAGCGCCCGGGCGATGAAGCCGGCCTGCCTTCGAAGACCCAGCCCGATGTGGTACGCGACGATCACCGCCGGCCAGCCCTCGGCCGCGCTTTGGCAGCGACACTCCTCGTCGCTGAGGCCGCGGGTCGTCGCGAGAGCGTCGGTTACGAGGGCGCGCAAATCCCCGAGTACGGAGCTGCGCTCCTCGTTCACGGCGTGTTCGCTACCAACCGTCCCGCGAAGAACGAGAGGATCCACTCGATTAGAAGGCTGGCGCGATTCCGTACCCCGAGCAGCTGCATGAGGTAATTGACACGCCACACCGTCCACGCCGGAAAGCCCCCCAGGACAAATCCGCCGAGCTTGGCGAACTCGGCGCCTGCCTGCGTCCGGCCGAGGGCGATCAGGTCCCCCTTCCGGTGATAGACGAATGGCACAGTCGGCTCTCCACGGACAAGCGCGACGAGGTTGCGCGCAGCCGCTGGCGCCTCGAGCACAGCAACTTGTGCGAGCTGTGGCAGACCCTTTCCCTGGTGCGCGAAGTACGCAGAATCGCCGAGCGCGACAACGTCCTCGCGCCCGTTCACGCGAAAGCGATCGTCGACCACGATCCGGCCGTCCTTGGACTTCGGTACGTCAAGCGATGCGACGAGCGGATTCGCCTTCACGCCGCCCGACCAGACGATCGTGCGGCCGCGCAGCTGGGCGCCGTCCTTCGTGTGTACGACGCCGGGTGCGATCTCGGAAACGAGTGTGCTGAGAAGAACGCGCACGCGCTGTTGCTCGAGCCGCTTCATCGCGATCCTCGATAGACGTGGGTCCATCGCGGGGATGACCCGGTCGGCGCCATCGAGAAGGTGGATCGTGACGTCGCTGTAGAAGTCGATCGACGGATAGATGCGGCGGAGCGTGTGATCCATCAAATCACGCAGAGAACTGGCGAGCTCGACGCCGACCGGACCCGCGCCGACGATGATGAAGGTGAGCTGCTCGTGCCGGCGTGCGATGTCGGTCTCGATCGCGGCCGATTCGAAGATGTCGAGGACGTGACGCTTCAAAGCCTCCGCGTCCGAGAGCCATTTCACAGGAAGCGCGTTCTCGCGCACGCCGGGAATGCCGTAGTCGTTCGTTACTGAACCGAGGGCGATCACGAGGTGGTCGTACGGAACCTGGCCGTCGGCCGTGCCGACTCGCCTGCGCTCGAGATCGATCGCCGTGACCTCGCTCTGCAGGAACTGGAATCCGGCCGGCGCCGTCGCGTCGCGCAGCGGGTAGGCCACGGCATGCGGCGGGAGCTCGCCGGTGCACACCTGATAGAGCAGGGGCGTGAAAAGGTGATAGTTCTGCCGATCGATCAGCGTGACCGAGGCTTCCCCGCGATGCAGGCGTCCCTCGAGGCGCCGGACGAGGTGCAAACCCGTGAACCCGCCGCCGAGCACCACGATCTGCTTGGCCGGGCTCAATTCGCCTTTCCCGATTCGGCTTCGACGCGTTCCAGCTCAGCCAGGTAAGCGCGCGTCAAGGGGTCATGCGCGTCGATCGTGCTCGCGATTCGGAGGCGCTCGCGTGCCGCGCCAAGATCGCCGGCCTGGAGATGCGCGAAGCCCGCATCCGCGATGTACGCGGCCTCGCGCGGACGAAGTGACGCGGCGCGGTCGAGCAAGCCGAGCGCGTCGGCTCTCGAGCCGGACGCGAGGAGCGCGACACCGAGCTCGTGCATGACATCGGCTTGCTCCGGCGCCAGCTCGAGCGCGCGGCGGAACGAACCAGCCGCCGCGGCGAAGTCATCGCTGCGTCGCGCCACGAGCCCCAGCCCGAAGTACGCCTCCCAGATATGTGTGTCGAACGCGAGGACCCGCTCGAAAGCTGCCCGGACCTCATCGAGGCCCGTGGCCTCCGCCGACAGCGCCCGGCGTCCGGCGCGCTCGAGCTCGGCCTCCAGGTCCGGACGCTCGAGCCCAAGCCGAAGGCGGTGTGCCTGGGCGAGCGCGTCGGCATCGGCACCTGACGTCGAAAGGACCCCCTCGAGCTCGCGCGCTGCCTCGTCCCGACGCCCGTCGGCAATGAGGACGCGCGCCAGGTGGGCGCGCGCGCTCACCCGGCCATTCTCGGCGGCGCGCTCGAAGTGCCGGCGGGCGGCGGACGGGTCGCCTTTTCCAAGCGCGAGGATCCCAAGGAGCTCCTGCGCTCGACCGAACTCCTCGCTACCGGGGGCGATCCGCCGCAGATGCGCCGCGGCCTGACCCGGCGCCTGCTCGGAGATATACAGCTCGGCGAGTACGACGATGTCGACATCGCGAAGTGGGCGCAACGCATGCGCATGCTCGAGCGCGACGATCGCGAGGTTGGTCTCACCGAGGCGGCGAAGGAGCTCGGCGCGCACGTAGTGCGCGCGCCACGAGCGCGGCTTTGCGTCCACGACGTCCTCGAGCGATCGCGCGGCCCGATCTTCGTCGCCCCGCTCGACCGATTCCGCCGCGAGCACGAGGAGGCGATCCTCCGCGCGCACCGACTCGGGATCGAGCTTGATCGCGTCGGCGTACTCGTCGAACGCGCGCGCGCGAGCCTGATCCGCCGCGCTCGGGTCGCCCGCCCGCAGGAGCGTGGCGTTCGTTTCATCCTCGAGGCCCGCGAGAAATGCCTGGTACGAGGGCTCGTTCGCCGTCTCGGGAGCGAGTCCGGGGGCTGGCAACCCGAGGGCCTCGGCCAGCCAGGCCGCAAGCGCGGGCTCCGCACGATGCAGCTCATCCGGCGCGACGACGATCTCGCGCTCCGCCGCGACCGTGCGGGATTTGACCTCCACGAGGCTCACCGCGAATGCACGGCCAGTCGCATCTTCGCGATAAAGTCCGGTGAGGGCGTGCGTCGTGCCGAGCGACTCGCCGTACCGTGCGGCGAGGTCGGGATCGGGCGTCGAGCCGAACACCAGATATCCGGCGTCGCTCTTCGTATCGGGCATGGCGACGAGGAAGACCGGGCGCAGCTCGACGTTGGGGTCATCCGCGAATCGCTCGACGAGACGCCGCGCGACCTGACGGCCGATCCCACCGGCCTTGGTATCGCGCCCCTTTGCACCAAAGGGCACGACCGCGACGATCGAGCTCGCGGTCGTCACCGGAAGCGGACGCGCACAGCCTGGCGCTTCCCGATTTGGACCAGCGGCTCGCCTTTGACGGGCACCTTCGTATCCGCCGTCGCCACCGCGCCGTCCACGCGCACCCCGTTCTGGGCAACGAGGTGACGTGCCTCCGTCTTGCTCTTTGCGAATGCCGCGACGATCAGGTCCACGATGCCGACCTCCTTCTGCCCGTTCACCGTGAAGTCGACGGTCGGTGCGGCATCGGGGGCGGCTCCTTCCTTGTGCACTCGATCGAACTCGCGCTCCGCCTCATCGGCCTCGGCGGCCGAGTGGAGCTCGGTGGTGATCGTGCGCGCGAGCTTCCGTTTGGCCTCGCGAGGGTGCAGCTCCTTGCGCGCAAGGGCGTCCAGCGTCGAGCGCACTTCTTCCATCGGGAGCACGGTTGCCCATTCGAAGTAATGCGACATCAATTTGTCGTCGATCGCCATCACCTTTCCGTAGACCTCGCTCGGTGGGTCGACGAGCCAGATGCTCTGCGCGGGTTTGGACTTGCTCATCTTCTCGCCGTCGAGTCCCTCGAGCAGCTCGACGATGAAGACAGACTGCGCCGGCTGACCGACCATCTCCTGAAGCTCTCTGCCCGTCAGGATGTTGAAGAGCTGGTCCGTGCCGCCGAATTCCACGTCGGCTTGGATGGCGACGGAGTCGTATGCCTGCAGTAGCGGGTACAGCAGGTCCTTGATGGGGATCGCGGTCTTTTTGTCCAAGCGCTTGCGGAACTCCTCGCGTGCGAGGATCTGCTGGGCGGTGAAGCGCGCCGTCAGCTGGATGACGTCCCGCAGACCGAATTTCCCGAACCACTCGTCCTGGAGGACGATCCGGGTGTTCTCGCGAGGGACGATGAGATGGAACTGATCGAGGTATGTCTGCGCGTTGCGCATCACCTCTTCGCGCGATTTGAGCGGCCGGCTCTGGTCGAGATCGCTCGGGTCCCCGATCTGCGTCGTCCAATCCCCCACGATGAGCACGATCTCGTGGCCCCATTGCGACAGCTTTCTTAACTTGCGTAACGAGATCGCGTGACCGAGGTGGAGATTCGCGTGCGTCGGGTCGAAGCCCTGCTTGATACGCAACTGACGCTCGCCCGAGGCGAGCGCTGAGCGGAGATCGCCGAGCACGCTGACAGCGCTGACCCCGCGCGCGAGGAATTCATCGAGCTCGCGTTGTTCTGGACGTGTCGGCACGCTCACAGGATACGTTTGGTGGCCCTACGGAGGTCTCGCGTAGCGAGACCTCACGTACAGGAAGAGCGCAGCTCGCGTCGTACCATGAGCGCATCCTGCGTTCGAAGACCACGCACGACCACGCGCTCCGGCGCGGGGCATATCGCTCGAAGCGGCGCCGGGGCGGCGGAGCGTTCAGCGGTTGGCGCCTCGCTCTGCCGTCGGGACTCTTCGCCATCATCATCGCGACCGGTGCGCTCCTCCTCATCGGCGCCGGTGCGGCGCTCGCATTTTTCGCTGGTGATCTCCCCTCCCCGCAGGACCTCGCGAAGGATCCCCTTGCGCAATCCACGAAGGTCTACGACCGCACCGGCACTCAGCTCCTCTACCAGTTCTCGGAAGAGAACCGCGAGGTCGTGAGCTACGAGGAGATCCCGCAGGTGCTCATCGACGCGACCGTCTCGGCCGAGGACAAGAGCTTCTGGACGAATCCCGGTGTGGACATCCTCGGGACCATCCGCGCCGTGGTCTCGGACGTGACCGGCCGCAGCACCGGGCAGGGCGGCGCGTCGACGATCACCCAGCAGCTCGTGAAGCAGCGCATCGTCGGCAATGAGGTCTCGCTCAAACGGAAGATCCGCGAAGCGATCCTCGCGGTCGAGGTGACGAACACCTATTCGAAGCAGCAGATCCTCGAGCTCTACTTCAACCAGATCTACTACGGGAACCAGGCGTACGGCGTGAAAGCCGCGGCGCAGACGTACTTCGGAAAGTCCGACCTCTCAAAGCTCACGCTCGCGGAGGCCGCGCTGCTCGCCGGTCTCCCGCAGGCGCCGTCGGTCCTCGACCCGACGCAGGCGGACAACGTCGACCGCGCCGCCGAGAGGCGCGCCTACGTGCTCGGCCAGATGGTCGACACCGGCGCGATCACGCAGGCCGAATCGGACGCCGCGGGTACCGAGGAGATCAAGGTCGCGGGTCCGCCGGTCGCGACGATCAAGGCGCCGCACTTCGTTTTCCAGGTGCGTAACCAGCTCGCGCAGATCCTCGGCGGCGACGAGGCCGCAGTCTCGCGCGGCGGCTATCGGATCACGACGACGCTCGACATGACGAAGCAGGAGATCGGCGAGCGGCAGGTCCGCGAGTGGGTCGACCTGCTGCACAACCGCAACGTCTGGAATGCCGCGCTCGTCTCGATCGATCCGCGGACGGGCGAGGTCCTCACGTACGTCGGCTCGGTCGATTACAACAACCGCGACGATCCACGGGTCCAGGGTCAGTTCGATGTCGCCGGCATCGGCCTCCGCCAGCCGGGGTCGTCCTTCAAGATGTTCAACTACGTCACCGCGCTCAAGAAGGGCGCAACGGCGGCCACCGTTGTCGTTGACGCGCGCACGGACTTCGGCGCTAAGGCCGACCCGACCCGCATGAGCCCGGCAGCCTGCGGGTACTGCCCGGAGAACGCGGACCTTCAGTACCACGGCCCGGTCACCATGAGGCAGGCGATCCGCGAGTCGCGGAATGTCCCAGCCGTGAAGTTCCTCGCGGAATATTCCGGGATCGAAGACACGATCCAGACCGCATCCGACTTGGGCATCACGACGCCCATCGATCCCGCGACCATCGGCCTCTCGCTCACGCTCGGCGCCAAGGAGGTCCATCTCGTCGACATGGCGAGCGCGTACGGCGTGCTCGCGAACATGGGCTTGCGGGTGACGCCGACCTACATCCTCAAGGTCGAGGACTCGCGCGGGAATCTGGTGTGGGAGCACAAAGACTACGAACAGAAGCGCGCGCTCGACGCCGGGATCGCGTGGATCATGACCGACATCCTCAAGGACACCACCCAGCCGTCGAAGGACTTCATCTTCGGTGCGTGGACGAACATCGGACGCCCCGCAGCGCTGAAGACGGGTACGACGGACAACCTGAAGGACGTCTATTCCGTCGGCTACGTCCCGACCCTGGTGACCGGCGTCTGGATGGGGAACTCGAACGGCGAGAAGATGAGCACGGTCGACTTCGCGAGCGCGACCGGCCCGGGCCAGCTCTGGCGCGATTACATGAAGGAAGCGCTCGCGGATACGCCAGCGACGGACTGGCCGCGGCCGGCCAACGTCGTCAGTGGGACCGTGGTGTCGGCGCCCGGTGCGTACGGCGGATACGGCTCCGGCCTCGCTCCGTCGGCCCTATCGCCGTTCTCCATGACCGAGTGGTTCATCAAGGGCACCGAGCCGGCGAAGACCGACGACTGGTTCGTCGCGGGTTGCCCCCAACCAGATGGCTCCGCGAAGGTGGCGATGAAGATCAACGACACGCGTGCCCCGGCGCCGTTCCAGCGGTACACCGACCAGTGGATCCGCGACGCGATCGCCGGCAAACATGCCTACAGCCGCTACACGTGGAACCTCGTGGGTCCGGATCCGTGCCCAACGCCAACGGCATCGCTCACGCCGGTGCCGACGCGGACCCCGGTACCGACACGGACGCCGGGAGGGCCACCGACGCTTCCGCCTTTCCCCACACCCACGCCCAAGAAGACCTAGACGGTGGGCATCGCGCCCAGGCCGACCGCGATCGTCGGCTGCGTCGATGCAGAAGGACGGATCCTGATCGTCAAGCAGATCGCAGGCCCCTTCGCAGGCGCGTGGCTCCTACCTGGCGGAAGTGTTGAGGGAAACGAGCGGCTCGAGGACGCCGCACGGCGCGAGCTGTTCGAGGAGACCGGCTATCGCCTCGACGACCTCATTCCCGTCGCTCAGTACGACGTCCGGAGCGCTCCTGCTGGCCGCTTCCATTTCCTCGTCAGTCTCTTCCGCGGCGGCGCGGTCTCCGGCACGCCGAGGCCCGAACGCGGCAGCGATGTCTCCTGGGCGGAGCCGTCGACTCTCGATCCGAACCCGAACCTGGCCCTGACCCTGCTCGACCTCGGACTGATCGAGCGCGATCGCGCAGAGATCCTTCGAGAGCTCGAGGAGAGCGGCGTCGAGATGCGGCGGCTCTCCTAGTCAGGCGTAGCGGATGCGTGGGTCGAGGACCGCGTAGAGGACGTCGGCGATCAGGTTGAAGAGCACGACCAGGATGGCGAACAGGAACACGATCGCAGCGACGACCGGGGTGTCGCTCGTGCCGATCGAGCGAACCAGAAGCTCGCCGATCCCCGGGACGCGGAAGATCTGCTCGGTCACGATCGCTCCGGCGAACACCGCGGGGATCCCCAGAGCGACAAGGGTGACGACCGGGATAAGGCTGTTGCGCAGCACGTGTCGGAGGATCACGAGCCGCTCCGAGATGCCCTTGCCGCGGGCGGTCCGCACGTACTCGAGCGGCAGGTGCTCGAGCATCTCGGCTCGGATGAAACGGGCCAGCGCGGCGGTGTTGAAGAGCGTCAGCACAGCGATCGGCATGATCGACTGCTTGAGTTGATCGACGAACGAGGCGAGATCCTTCACTTTGAGCGTCGAGTCGTAGATGAACGGGAACCATCGCAGGTTGATGCTGAAGATGATGATCAGGAGGAGGCCGGTGAAGAACGTCGGCACCGAGAAGCCGATGAACGCGAAGGTCGTCGCGGCGTGATCGAACAGGGAGTACCGCTTCACCGCGCCGAGCATGCCGATCGGAAGGGCGAGGAGCAGGCCCAGGATGTAGGCGACTCCGACGACGGCAAGCGTGTTCGGTAGCCGTTCGATGAGGAGACCGGCGACCGGCGAGTGGCTCCCGAAGGAGTATCCGAAGTCGCCCCGCAGCAACGCGAGGAGCCACTTCACGTACCGAATGTGCCAGGGCTGGTCGAGCCCAAGAGAGACGCGGATCTTCTCGCGGACCTCGGGCGGGACGTTGGGGTTGGCCGCAAACTGGGCGAGCGGGTCGCCGGGCGCCAATGCGAGGATCGCGTAGACGACGAAGCTGATGATCAGCAGCGTCGGGATCGCGATCAGGAGGCGGCGCGCGACATATCGGCCCACTTGGGTCGGATACCGCTATCTCCGGCCCGAAGTTCAGCCAGCGCGGGCTAGAGCGTGACGATCGTCGCGCCGTCACCGCCTTCGGACGGCCCGGCCGGCTCGTGCGCCCGGACCAGCGGGTGGCTACTGAGGGCGGCACGTATCGCCGTCCGCAGCGCCCCTGTGCCTTTTCCATGGATAACGCGAAGACGCCCGACTCCGGCGACCGCGGCGTCGTTCAGATACCGGTCGAGCACGGCGAGCGCCTCGTCGGGTCGCGCGCCGCGGATATCGAGCTGGAGTGGAACGCTCGCCGCCGAACCGTGGACGACCGGACGGTCCGACCGGAGCGGTGCTCCGACCGGTTCCGGCGCGGGCCGCAGCTGCGTCGCCGGGACCCGCAAGCGGACAGCGCCGGCGGCCACTTCCGCCATGCCGCGGTCATCGACCGCGAGGAGTGTCCCTGGCTCGGCGAACCCTTCCACGAGCACCGGGGCGCCGACCGCGATCGGCACCGTCAGGGGGGCCGCGGCCGGCGACGTCGCGGCCGCTCGGACCGACTCAGCTTCCGCGAGCGCGGCGCGCGCCTCGTCGACGAGGTTCCGTTTGGCGGCGCGATCGCGCGCCTCCTCGGCTTGGCGCAACGCGCGCCGTGCTTGCAACAGGAGCTCGTCGGCTTCCGCCCGGGCGCGGCGCAGCGCGCGCTGCGCCTCGTCGCGGACCCGGTCAGCCTCGCGCCGCGCTTCGACCGTGGCCTCCGCCGCGTCGGCGGCGGATACGCGCGCCTCCTCGAGCGCGCTGCCAAGCTCGGTCCGCTGTCGCTCCGCCTCGAGCAAGGTGCGCTCGAGCGAACGATGAAGCTCGGAGAGGTGGGTATCGGCGCGCCCGAGGACGCTCCTATCCAGCCCGAGCCGCTCCGCGATCGCGAATGCGTTGGACGCGCCGGGTAGGCCGAGCCTCAAGCGGAACGTCGGCCGCAGGGTGTTCGAATCGAATTCCATGCTCGCGTTCCGCACGCCCGGTGTGTTGAGCGCGAAGGCCTTGAGCTCGGGGTAATGGGTCGTCGCCGCGGCAAGCACGCCACGCTCGAGGAGCGTCTCGAGCACCGCCATCGCGAGCGCCGCGCCCTCATCCGGGTCGGTGCCCGCGCCGACCTCATCGAGAAGCGCGAGGTCGCCGCGCTCCGCCTCGGCAAGTGTTGCGACGACGTTCCGAAGATGCGAGGAGAACGTCGAAAGCGATTGCGCGATCGATTGCTCATCGCCGATGTCGGCGAAGATGCGGCGGACCACTGGCACGCGCCCGCGGTCCGCGGGAATGGCGAGACCGCACGCTGCCATCGCGGTCAGCAAGCCGATCGTCTTGAGCGTCACAGTCTTGCCCCCGGTATTCGGACCGGTGACGACGAGAACGCGGAACTCACCGCCGAGGCGCACGTCGATGCCGACGACGGCGCCTTGCTCCACGAGGAGCGGGTGGCGCGCGTCGACGAGATCGAGCACGCCGTCGGCGTTGAGCTCGGGCCGGGTCGCCTGCAGCGAATCGGCATAGAGGGCTTTCGCGAGGATGAGGTCGAGGGCGGCGAGCGCCGCCGTCATCGCGTCAAGGTCTTCGCCCGACTTCTCGACGCGTCGTGAGAGCTCGTCGAGGATGCGCTCGACCTCGAGGCGCTCGGCAAGCTCGGCTTCGCGCAGCGCGTTATTGGCTTCAAGGATTTCAAGCGGCTCGATGAAGACCGTTTGCCCGCTCGCCGACTGGTCGTGAACGATCCCCTTGACCGCGGCCCGGTGCTCCGCCTTCACCGGCACGACGTAGCGCCCGCCGCGCTGCGTCACGATCGGATCCTGCAGGACCCGCAGCAGATCCGGAGAGTGAACCAGGGCGTCGAGACGCTGCTGAAGTCGCGCCTGGGCTGCGCGGAGGTTGGCGCGAAGCGAGCCGAGCCGACCGCTGGCCCGGTCGAGCACCTCGCCGGTCGCACCGATCGCGTTCTCGATCGCGACGGCAACGTCGACGGGCGGTCGCGCGAAACGCGCGCGCGCGGCGAGTGGCGGGTACGGGTGAACGTCCGCGAACAGGTGCTCGGCGGCGCGCACCGTGTCTGCTACCGCGATGAGCTGTACCGGATCGAGCGCGCCGCCCAGCTTCGCGCGCCGCAGCGCGTCGCGGACGTCGCGTGCGCCGCGGAGTCCGCTCGACGGGCTGGCGCGAAGGAGATTTCGCGCCGCCGCGGTCTCTTCTTGAAGCCGCTCGGCCTCGCGGAGGTCGGTCGTCGGCAAGAGCGCCTCGGCGAGCTCTCGCCCCGGGGCGAACGCGGTGCGCTCGGCGACGAGACTACGGATCGCGGGGAGCTCGAGCCGATTAAGTGCGCCCTCGTTCAAGACCGTGACACCCCAGGCGAACCGCGGACGTACAGCCGCCAGGGCTTGGTCGTCGTGGCGTGCTCGCGCAGCCCGATGCGGACGGACCGCATCACCCGTGACGGCGGGACGGCCGGCGCGTCGTGGATCGAGAGCGTCGATTCCACGAGGTCGAGGTTGGTGTGCGCGGTGGTCAATCCGAAGGAGCGCGCGAGCTTGCCCGGCCCCGCCAGCGCCCGAGGCGCGAGGTCATCGAATCCGGCGACCGGTTCGGCCCCTCGCAGCAGGACCGCGCCGGCGATGCCCTCGCGCTCGGTCACCACGTTGAGGCAGTGGTACATGCCGTACACGAAATACACGTAGCTCCTTCCGGGAGGGCCAAACATCGGCGCGGTCCGAGGCGTCAGGCCGCGATACGCGTGCGACGCTGGGTCCCGCCCGCCGAGATACGCCTCCACCTCGACGATCCGAGCCGCCTTCGTCCACCCGGACCCCTCCAGCGTAAGGACTTTTCCGAGGAGATCCCGCGCCACTCGGAGGGTCGATCGCGCGTAGAAGTCCCGCGGAAGGCGCCGGCCGGGCAAGGCGCCCGCGCCCCGATCAGCCGCCTTTGCGTGGATCGAGCGCGTCTCGCAGACCGTCACCGATGTAGTTGACCGAGAGAACGGTGAGGAAGATCGCGAGACCCGGGAAGAGCGCGAGGTGCGGCGCCAGGTCCAGGTAGTTCTGCGCGTCGAAGAGCAGGCGTCCCCACGTCGGAACGTCGGACGGAAAGCCCAGCCCAAGGAATGAGAGGGTCGATTCGAGAATGATCGCGCCGCCGACGCCGAGCGTGGCGGCGACGAGCACCGAGCTGAGCACGTTCGGAAGGATGTGCTTGGTGATGATGCGCAGGTCGGTCGCGCCGACGGCGCGCGCCGCCTCCACGAACTCCTTGTTCTTGAGGGAGAGGAAGTTCGCGCGCACGAGCCGCGCCACCGGCATCCACGTGAGGATCCCGATGACCGTCACGATCATGAGGAAGATGCCGACCTCCGGTCCGAAGAGCTTCCGCAGCGTGTCGCGGAATAGGAAAATGATGATGAGCAGAAGCGGCAGGATCGGGAGCGACAGGAAGAGGTCGGTGATCCGCATGAGTGGGTTGTCAAGGCTCTTGAAGTAGCCCGCCAAAGCGCCGAACGCCGTACCCAGGGTGATGGCGAGGAGGACGGCGGTGATCCCGACGGCGATCGACACGCGGCCGCCCCAGAGCACACGCGCGAGCATGTCGCGACCGAGGTCGTCCGTTCCGAAAGGATGCGCGACCGACGGACCCTGGATGGCGCGCCCGAAGTCGATCCCGTTGATCGGGGTCGTGTAGATGAACGGGCCGATCGTGGTGCCGAGGATGAGGATGATGAGTGTCACCATCCCGGCCATCGCGAGCGTGTGACGCCTGAACTGGTACCAGGCGTCCTTCCAGAGCGACCGCGAGGGGCGGAGCATGTCCGCCGTCGCGGCCGCAGGCATCTTTCGGACGTTGGCGGTCGTCGCCATCAGGCGTACCTGATCCGGGGATCGAGCACAGCGTAGAGGACATCGGCGATCAGGTTGAAGAGGACGACGAGGACGGCGAACAGGAACACGATCGCGGCGACCACCGGCGTGTCGCTGTCGTTGATCGAGCGAATGAGGAGCTCGCCGATCCCCGGAACGCGGAAGATCTGTTCGGTCACGATCGCGCCGGCGAAGACCGCCGGCACACCGAGCGCGACCAGTGTCACGACGGGAATGAGGCTGTTGCGCAGAACGTGACGCACCACGACGAGGCGCTCCGCGATGCCCTTGCCTCGGGCGGTGCGCACGTAATCGAGCGGAAGGTGTTCGAGCATCTCGGCGCGGATGTACCGCGCCAGCGTCGCCGTGTCGAATAAGGCAAGGACGATGATCGGCATGATCGACTGCTTCATCTGGTCGATGAGCGACGCGAGGTCCCTCACCTTGAGCGTCGAGTCGTAGATGAATGGGAACCAGTGCAGGTTGATGCTGAACACGATGATCAAGAGCAAACCGGTGAAGAAGGTCGGCACGGAGAAGCCGATGAAGGCGAAGGTCGTAGCGAGGTGGTCGAAGATCGAGTAGCGCTTCACGGCCGAGATCATCCCGATCGGCACTGCCAGGGCGACGCCGAGGACGTACGCGACGCCGACCACGGCAAGCGTGTTCGGGAGCCGCTCGACGAGGAGATTGATCACGGGGAGATGGCTCATGAACGAGTACCCGAAGTCACCTTTGACGAGCGCGATGAGCCACTTCACATATCGGACATGCCAGGGCTGATTCAGCCCCAGCTGTTCGCGGATGTGCTCGCGGACTTCGGGTGGCACGTTCGGATTCGTCGCGAACTGACTGAGCGGGTCGCCGGGGGCAAGCGCGAGGATCGCATAGACGACAAAGCTGATCACAAGCAGGGTCGGGATGGCGATCAGTAGTCGCCGAATGATGTATCGCCCCACGCTACCGGCTCCTCACCCCATCGCGGGCGGTGTGGGTAGTGCGGTGGAGGTCGTCCACCGCACTACCGTAGCACCGCCGTTAGTCGTCGCTTACGGCGTCTTGTACCAGTCCGCGATGTTCCACATTTCCGAGTCCCACGGGTTGAGGTTCGTCCCTTGCAGAGCCTTGCTCTTTCCCGAGGCCACCTGGAAGCGGTTTACCAGCGGGATGACCACGACGTCCTTGATCAGGATGTCGTTGGCCTGAATGCCCAGCTGGTTCAGCTTGGCCTGGTCCGTCGTGGTGCGCATCTGCTCGACGATCGCGTCGTATGCCGGGTTCGAGTAGCGGTGATAGTTGTTCTGGTTCCAGTTGTTCGACTTCTGGGCGATCTGCTTGGTCGTCCAGCCGGCCATGTAACCGGTGATGTCGGGCGTCGAGCCGTTCGTGAACATGGACAGGTCGTAGTAGAAGCGGTTCGCGCCGTCGGCCGCGTTCGAGAAGAACACGCCGGCGGAGATCGACCGGAGCTCGACCTTGAAGCCCACGGCCTCCCAGTTCGCCTTCAGGATGTCCTGCTCCTTCTGGCGCAGTGCGTTGACGGTGGTAGCGAAGAGGACGTTCAGCTTGATGCCACCCTTGGCACGAACGCCGTCGGATCCCTTCGCCCAGCCGTTGTCGTCCAGCAGCTTGTTAGCGGCTGCCGTGTCGAACTTGCAGACGCTCATGCTCGCGGTGTTCTTCGATGTCCAGTCGTCGTTGCCGAGAAGCTGGTTGCACGTCGATGTTCCGGTCAGACCGTTTCCGTAGAGCTGGTCGCCGATGGTGGCCCGGTCGGTCGCCATCGCGAGAGCCTGCCGGACGATCAGGCCGTCCGGTCCGTTGAAGAATGGATGCTTCGTGGTCGGCTCGGAGCGGTTGTCGCCGAGAGCCGGGTCGGGGTTCGCGAAGTTGATATTGACCCGCTCGACGTTCGAGCTGGCCTTGCCGAGGTAGTCACCCTTGCTGCTGCCCTGAATGAGGGACTTGAGCACGGGCGCCTCGACCTGCAGGTTCCACCCATAGTCCACGTCGCCGGTCTGGAAGACCGCGCGAGCAGCGGAAAGCGCGTCGCCGCCGCCCTTGAACTGAACGGTCTTGAAGTACGGCTTCTTCGCGTCGCGGTAGTTGGTGTTGATCTCGTACGTCACGACGTCCCCGGACTTGAACTCGGTGAGCTTGTACGGCCCGGTGCCGATCGGCTTCAGGTTCTCCGGGCACTCGCTCGCCTTCGCGCCGAGGCACTTCTCGAACTGCGCCTTCTGCATGATCTCGTTGCCGCCGCCCGTTCCGAACTGGTACGGGTTGGCGGTCGCCGCCTCATAAGTGACGGTGACGGTGCTCGCGTTGGTCGCGACGACCGATTTCACACCTGACATGAAGTCGGAGTTCGGGTCGGCCGTGTCCGTGTCGGCCATGTACTTCGAAGTGAACACGACGTCATCGGCGGTGACCGGCGAGCCGTCGGACCACTTCAGCCCGTCGACGAGCTTCCACGTGACGGTCGTGAAGTCCTTGGAGACTCCGCCGTTGGCAACGGTCGGGATCTCTTTCGCGAGGCCGTTGGCGGCCGGCTTGCCGTCGACGCCCCACGAGGCGAGCGGCTCCTGGATGAGACGCGCCGCGTCGTAGTCCTTGGTGCCGGTCGCTTGATGCGTATTGAGGATCGTTGGGGCCTGCCAGTACAGGATCTTGAGCTCCCCACCCTGACCGCGAGTGAACGTGCCCGCTGTGGTCGCGGATGCCCCTGGCGAGGGGCTGGTGCCGGTCGTCGCCGGCGTTGTGCAGGCCGCGAGTGCGATCGATGCTGTGACAGCGAGGGCAAGCCCTCTGCGCAAGTAACGTTTCTCCACTAGTTCACACACCTCCCTGGCGCTGGGCGCCGAGTCTATCTGGGTACCACCCCGGCTGCGCGCGGGTTCAGTCCCGGTCTGACCGGTCCGGGCTCGTCAGTCCCGAATCGTAGCGCCGAGGGCGTGCTGGAGACGGCCCGTGATGCGCTTGACCAGGCGGTCAACGTCCGCTTCGCCCAAGGTCCCGGCACCCGACCGGAACACCAAACGGACCGCGAAGGACTTCTTCCCCGCCCCGGCTTGCGGACCGCGATAGAGATCGAGAAGCGCCACGGACTCGAGGTCTTTTCCGGAGGCCGCCCGGATCTCGCGCTCGACGTCGCCGTACGAGGTCGCCTCGTCGACCACGATGGCGAGGTCCCGAAGTGCCGCTGGGAAACGCGCCGGCGTGACGACGCGTGGCGTCCGTGAGGCCTCGTGCCAGGAGGCCAGATCGATCTCGGCGAGAAACGTCTCGACCGGCACTCCCCACGTCTCGGCGACGCGCGGGTCGAGCTGGCCCAGGATCAGGTGCGTCGTACCGTCGCGGCCAAGTGCGACGCTGCGCCCCGAATGCAGGCCGGGTGCGTCCACTCGTTCGCCGGGGATCTGCACGTCGACGAGCTCCGCGAGACCGGACACGATGCCTTGCAGGTCGCGCACGTCGAAGCGGCGCTCGGGCACGAGCCACGTCTCTCCATCCTTCACCGGTTGCGCGTTTCCGGAGAGAAGGACGCCGACGGTCCAGCGTTCCACGGGTAGATCCGCGCGCCTCGGTAGATAGATAGGTGCGATCTCGAAGATCGCGACGGACGATCGGTGCCGCAGATTGCGTCGCGCGGTGTCGAGCAGGCTCGCTCGCAACGTGGGCCGGGCCGCGGATTGGGACACTGTGGTCGGGTTCACGACGCGCAAAGGCTCCGGCGTGATGCAAGAGCCATCGGCCGTCAGCTGCTTCAACCATGCCGGGTCGATCAGCGAGTACGAGACGATCTCCTGGAGACCGAATCCCGCCAGACCGTCACGGACCCGCTCGCGAAACTCTTCGAGCGGATGCCGTTCGGCGAGCGGCAGCGGGCCATCCGGTACTCGTATCGGTAGGCGGTCATAGCCCGCAATGCGGCCGACCTCCTCGACGATGTCCTCGGCGATCGCGATGTCGGTCCGCACCACCGGCGGTGTCGCGACGAGCGTGTCGCTGTCCGCCGCCGCGGTGAACTGCAGCCGACGAAGAATGTCCAGCGTCTCGGCGGGATCGATCTCGATCCCCATGACGCGCGGGACGTCGGAGAAACGCATCCGGACGTTCACTCTCGCGCGAGGGTTGGGATAGCGATCCACGACGCCCTCGACCTTTGCTCCGGCATGCTCGCGCAGCAGCCGGCAGGCACGCGCGAGAGCGATCGGCACGAGGTCGGGCGAGAGCTCCCACGAGAATCGGCGGGCCGCCGCGCTCCCCGACGAGCCTCGCATGTCGAGCTTCGTCGCGGTTCGACCGATCCCTCGAGGTTCGAAGGACGCCGCTTCGAGTGCCACGGTCGTGGTGTCGGCTCGGATTTCCGAATCCTCGCCACCGATGATCCCCGCGATCCCGAGCGCCCGCTCGGCGTCTGCGATCACGAGCGTGCCCTCAGGAAGGAGGCGGTCGACTCCATCGAGCGTTCGGAGCGACTCGCCGCGCCGAGCCTGCCGCGCGACCAGGAGTCCGCCGCGCAGCCTGCGATGGTCGTAGGCGTGGAGGGGCTGGCCGAGCTCGAGCATGACGTAGTTCGTGACGTCGACGACGTTGTCGATCGGGCGCATACCCGCAGCGACCAGACGCGTCTGCATCCACGCGGGTGACGGGCCGATGCGGATTCCGGTGAGCAGCGCCGCTGCGAACCGCGGGCAGGCGTGGTCATCCTCGATACGCACGTCGAGCGACTTCGGCGCGCCCGGGCCAAGCCGATCGAGCGGCGGCTCTCGCAGATCCGTGCTGAGCAGCGCGGCCACCTCGCGCGCGACGCCGACGATACCCAGGCAGTCCGGTCGGTTTGGCTGCAGGTCCAGCGAGAGAACCGTCTCGCCGAGCACATCACGCAGCGGGGCGCCGACCGGGAGGTTCGCGTCGAGGATGTGGATCCCTTCGTGCTCATCGCCGAGCCCAAGCTCCTTCTGCGAAAGGACCATCCCTTCGCTCTTGATCCCTCGCATGGGCTTGCCGCGCAGGGTCGTGCGCTCGCCGGTGTGTCCGTCGACGATCGACGCACCCTCGTCCGCGTACGGAACGATCGCGCCCTCGGTGAGATTCGTCGCACCGGTGACGACCGTCTTCGGTGCGCCGGCGCCGTAGTCGACGGTCGCGAGCTGCAGCTTGTCGGCGTTCGGGTGCTTCGCGAGCTTCTCGACGCGCGCGGTGCGGATCTTGTCGTCCCACCACGGACGTTCGACGCCCTTCACCTCGGTGCTCGACATATGAAGCTTCAGAGCGAGCTCATCTATGGGCACTGTGATATCGACGTACTCGCGCAGCCACGACACCGGGACTTTGATCAACATGGATGCAACTCGATGCCAGCGGGCGCAGGCAGTTCCGAGGGCCCCCGCGGGATGG
>Ga0209156_10001386_pt1 | contig 19763 bp, 23 predicted proteins | sample GraSoiAngelo_124_FD_185881 | JGI IMG/M metagenome (GOLD analysis project Ga0209156, IMG submission 185881) | Grasslands soil microbial communities from the Angelo Coastal Reserve, California, USA - 14_0927_05_20cm (SPAdes) (version 2) | ecosystem: Environmental > Terrestrial > Soil > Grasslands...
GCGTCCACCATGGCCACGCCGTCTGCGGCGCTGTGCGACATCGGCTTCTCGCAGTAGATGTCCTTCCCGGCGCTCACCGCATCCACCACCACCTGCTTGTGCCAGTGATCGGGCACGGCCGCCACGATGCAGTCGATGTCCTTGTTGTCGAGCAGCTCCTGATAGCGGCGCGTGACGGGGAGATCGGGCCGCACGATCTCGCGCGCCAGCGTGTGCCGACCGTCGTACAGGTCGCAGGCGGCGGCGCATTCGACGCCGGGCAGCTGGATGGACTCGGTCAGGAGCCAGTTCCCCTGCATGCCGATGCCGACCATGCCGAACCGCACCCGGTCGCTGGCCGGGCCGGGGGGTGGACGCACGAGGAGCTGTTGGGAAAGGGGCCCGATGTTCTGCGCGGCGAGCGATGCCCCTGCCGCCGCACTCGTCCCCAAGAATTCGCGACGCGACCAGTCGTTTCGTTTCACGTTCACGGCGTCTCCCTGTCCCGAGGTCGGTCTATTATGTAGGCGCTATCACTCGGTGCGATAGATGGACGCGGGCGGCGCGCGACTTGACCTCGCGGCGGGATAGCGGCAAACTCGGCGGGTGCGTGTGGGTGGCGAAGCCCGTTACGTGCTGTGCCTGCTCGGCGCGGTCCCCGGCGTGGCGCGCGCGCAGCAGCCAAGCTGGGCGCTCGGCCCGTTCCACAAGCCCGCGGTTGTGAACCCCATCCTCGCGCCGCATCCCGGCGCCACGTTCCGCTCTCCCATGAACGACTCCCTCGTCCGATGGGAGGAATACGCCACGTTCAATCCCGCCGCCGTCGTGAAGGACGGCAAGGTGTACGTGCTGTACCGCGCCGAGGACGCGAGCGGCGACCAGCAGATCGGTCATCATACCTCGCGCATCGGGCTGGCGGAGAGCGCGGACGGGCTCCACTTCACCCGCCGCGGCGCTCCGGTGCTGTACCCGGATCGGGACGCGCAGGCCTCGCGCGAATGGCCGGGTGGCGCCGAGGATCCGCGCGTAGTCGAGTCCGACGACGGGACCTACATCCTCACGTACACGCAGTGGGACCGCCGCATTCCCCGCCTCGCCATCGCGACGTCCCCCGACCTGATCCACTGGACCAAGCGCGGTCCCGCGTTCGCCGCGGCGGGCGGCGGGAAGTACCGTGACCTCGATTCCAAGTCCGGCGCCATCGTGGCCCGGGTAGAAGGGGACCGCGTCATCGCCACCCGCGTGAACGGCAAGTACTGGATGTACTTCAACGTGCCCGAGATTCTGATCGCCACGTCGGACGATCTCGTGGCGTGGACGCCGCTGGAGGACGGCACGGGGAGGCCGCTGCGCGTACTGACGCCGCGGCCGGGCTACTTCGATTCCTGGCTGGTCGAGGCGGGACCGCCCGCCATCATGACCGCGCGCGGGATCGTCCTGCTCTACAACGCCGGGAACAGCGGCACGTACGGCGATCCACGGCTTCCCGCCCGGGTCTACACGGGCGGACAGGCGCTGTACGACGCCCGCAACCCGGTCAGATTGATCGCCCGCCTGGACGACCCGTTCATCCGGCCGGGCGAGGACTACGAGCGCACGGGGCAGTATCCCGAAGGCACGACGTTCGTGGAGGGGCTGGTCCCGTTCCGCGGACGTTGGCACCTGTACTACGGCACGGCCGACTCGCGCGTGGGCGTGGCAGTGGAGGATGCGAATCGCTGACGGTCACGCCCTTGCGCCCGCGGTCGGTTCACGCGCAGCTTATCCGCCCGGGCATGACCAGACGATCTTCGCGGTTGAGCGGTCTGAGGGTGCTGTCGGCCCTCGCCGCAGCCGCCTGCGCCACGGCGCCGGCGCACCCGGCCGCGCCCCCGCCCCCGTCCCGGACGTACACCGCGGCAGACGTGGCCTTCATGGCCGGCATGATCGCGCACCACGCGCAGGCGGTGCTGATCGCCGGCTGGGCACCCGCGCACGGCGCGAGTTCGGACCTGCGCGCGCTGTGCGCGCGCATCGTCGTGGGGCAGCGCGACGAAATCGCGGCCATGCAGCGCTGGCTCGCGGAACGGCATGAGCTCGTACCTGACGCCGACCCTCCTGGCCACATGATGCCGGGTATGGATCACCCCGTGCTCATGCCGGGCATGCTCACCGAGGAGCAGCTGGCGCGGCTCGACAGCGCCCAGGGGTCCGACTTCGACCGGCTGTTCCTCACGGACATGATCCAACACCATCGGGGCGCGCTCACCATGGTGCGCGCCCTGATCGACACGCCCCGCGCCGCTCGCGACGGGCTGCTGTTTCAGGTCGCCTCCGACATCAGCGCCGACCAGACGGCCGAGATCGACCGTATGACGCGAATGCTCGACGCACTGTCCCACATCCCGCAACGGAGTCCTCAGTGAGATCCACATCCCTGTCGCTCGTGATCGCCACCGTCGTCGCGGCGTGCGCCTCTTCCGCGAAGCTCGACGTGTCCACCACGGCTCCCAGCCCCGACCGTCGCGTGGGCTTGCGCGCCGGGTGGATGAACGCGGCCGAGGCGGCCTGGAACCTGCGACAGGTGGCGGCGGCGCCGAAGCCGGCGGCCTTCATCAATCCGAACGATCCCGGCGACTTCGGATTCCTCAATTCGGATCTCGCCTTCACGGGGCACTACGTTTTCCAGGGCAACTTCCACGGCCTGCAGGTGTGGGACATCGCGCAGCCGAGCCATCCCGTGCTGGTCACGACCTACGTCTGCCCCGAGCAGCAGAACGACGTCTCGGTGTACCGTAACCTGCTGTTCGCGTCCGGCGAGGACTTCAACGGCCGGCTCGACTGCGGCATCGGCGGCGTGCCCGATTCGGTGAGCAAGGACCGCCTGCGCGGCATCCGCATCTTCGACATCTCGGACATCATGCACCCCAAGCCGGTGACCAGTGTGCAGACCTGCCGCGGCTCGCACACGCACACCGTGGTGACCGACCCGAACGACACGGCCAACATCTACGTGTATGTGTCGGGGTCGTCACCGGTGCGCTCGCCCACCGAACTGGCGGGATGCTCCGGGCTCACGCCCGATCAGGATCCGAACAGCGAGCTGTTCCGAATCGAGGTGATTCAGGTACCGCTCGCTCATCCGGACCAGGCCCACGTGGTGAGCAAGCCGGCGATCCTGGCCGACCTGGCCCACCGGGAATCGCACGCCGAGGCGCCCGAAGACATCGCCGAGGCTGCCAGGGCCGCCGCGGAGGCGCGCGCCAAAGGGGGGTTCACCGCGACGATGTTCGGGCTCGAGAGAGTTCTGCAGCCGCGATTCGTCGGCGTGTTGCTCGACAGCATCGTCAAGGCGCGTGGTGGGACCGGGGCGCCCACCGCTGCCGACAGCGCTACGCTGCGGGCCGCGGTCCAGGGCATCATGGATCGCCGGGTCAACCCTCCCGCTCCCGGCAATGCCCCGCGGCCCGGGCCCGTGCAGTGCCACGATATCACCGTGTATCCCGCGCTGGGGCTCGCCGGCGGGGCGTGCGCAGGGTACGGTCTGCTGCTCGACATTCACGATCCGGTCCACCCGCGCCGCATCGCCGCCGTGGCCGACTCGAACTTCGCGTTCTGGCACTCGGCGACGTTCAATAACGACGGCACCAAGGTCTTGTTCACGGACGAGTGGGGCGGAGGCCTGCAGCCCAAGTGCCGCGCCACCGACAGACCCGAGTGGGGAGCCGACGCGATCTTCTCGGTGACGGGCAGCGCGATGACGTTCCGGAGCTACTACAAGATCCCGGCGCCGCAAACGTCGTTCGAGAACTGCGTGGCGCACAACGGCTCGCTCGTCCCCGTGCCCGGGCGCGACATCATGGTCCAGGGCTGGTATCAGGGCGGCATCTCGGTGTTCGACTGGACCGATCCTGCGCATCCCCAGGAAATAGCGTATTTCGATCGTGGCCCAATGGACTCGACCAAGCTGGTGGGCGCGGGGTCCTGGTCCGCGTACTGGTACAACGGCTACATCGTGAGCTCCGAGATCGGGCGCGGGCTCGACGTGTTCGAGCTGTTGCCGAGCGGCTGGCTGTCGCAGAACGAGATCGACGCCGCCAAGCTGGTGCACTTCGACTACCTGAACGTGCAGGACCAGCCGAAGCTCACCTGGCCCGCGAGCTTCGTGGTGGCACGGGCGTACCTGGACCAGCTGGCGCGCTCCAACGGCCTGACGCCGGACCGGGTGGCCGCGGCACGAGGGGCCCTCGCCCGCGCCGAACGGCTCTCGGGGCAGCCGCGCCGGGATGCGTTGACGCAGCTGGCCGCACAGTTGAGCAGCGACTCCAAGGGCGCGCCGCGGCTCGTCGTCGATGGGAAACCGGTGGACCTGCAGGCGGGTGACGACGCGAAGGTCCGCTCGCTCGCCGGCATGGTCACGGACCTGGCGAACGCGGGGCGCTGAAGAGTCGGAGGCGGCGGATCACGCGTGGCGGAGGGCACCGCCCGGGTCGAGGCATTCAGCGATGGTGTGTTCGCGATCGCGATCACGCTGCTCATCCTCGAGATCCACGCGCCCGAGGCCGGTGCGGCCGGTGGACTGTGGGCGGGGCTCCTGGCGCTGTGGCCCTCCTATGTCGCGTTCCTGCTCAGCTTCTTCGTCATCCTCGTCATGTGGGTGAACCACCATGAGCTGATGCGCCTGGTGCGTGTGGTGACCTACCCGCTGCTGTTCGCCAACGGCGTGCTGCTCCTCACAGTGACCTTCGTGCCGTTTCCCACCGCCGTGCTGGCCCAGCACCTCGCCACGCCGGAGGCGAAGGTGGCCGTCGCCTTCTACTGTGGCACCTTCGTGGTCAACAGCCTCGGGTGGGGTCTGGTATTCGCGACGATGGTGCGCGGCCGGCTGTTCCACGCGGGCGTCGACGCCGGCACCATCCGACGCGTACGCCGGGCCTACCTGGTTGGTCCGCTGGTGTACGTCGCCGCGACCCTGGTGGCGTTGCGGCAACCGCTGCTGGGCCTCGCGCTCAACGCGTCCCTCTGGCTCCTCTGGATCCGGCTCGGCTATCGCGAGACGGCGGAGGGACGCAAGCGCCTCTGAGGGGTCCTTGCGGCGGCCGGGCGGAGCGGCAGTTTATGCCCTGTCTACTGGAACGAGGAGCCCGGCTATGGCGATCCGCATTGGCGACGACGCCCCCGATTTTACCGCTACGACGACCGAGGGCACGATTCACTTTCACGAATGGGTGGGGGACAAGTGGGCGATTCTGTTCTCCCATCCCAAGGACTTCACCCCGGTGTGCACCACCGAGCTCGGGTACATGGCGCGCCTCAAGCCGGAGTTCGACAAGCGCAACACGAAGATCATCGGCTTGAGCGCCGACCCGGTGACCGATCACGAGCGCTGGCTCGGCGACATCAAGGAAACGCAGGGGTACGCGGTCAACTACCCGCTCATCGGCGACCCCGAGCTGAGCATCGCCAAGCTGTACGACATGATTCACCCCAACGCGACGGGTGGGAAGCGCACGGCGGCGGACAACGCCACCGTGCGGTCGGTGTTTGTGATCGGGCCGGACAAGAAGGTGAAGGCGATGATCGTCTATCCGATGAGCACCGGGCGCAACTTCGACGAGGTGCTGCGGCTGCTCGATTCGGTGCAGCTTACCGCCCGTCACACCGTGGCGACGCCGGTGAACTGGAAGCCGGGGCAAGACGTCATCATCCCCGCCTCCGTTTCGGATGACGACGCGAAGAAAAAGTACCCCCAGGGCTTCAAGACGCACAAACCGTATCTGCGCACGGTGCGGCAGCCGCAATAAACGGAGGTGCTCATGACCGGCCTGTTGGCGCTGTGGCTTCCCATCGTGGGGTCGGCGGTGCTCGTGTTCGTCGTGAGCTCCGTGATCCACATGATGTCGCCCTGGCACAAGAGCGACTACCCCAAGCTGGCGAACGAAGACCGCGTGATGGACGCGCTTCGCCCGCTCGCCATTCCGCCGGGGGACTACATGATGCCCCGTCCGTCGAGCCGGGAGGAGATGCGCACGCCGCAGTTCGCCGAAAAGTTCAAGCGGGGCCCTGTGCTGATGCTCACCGTGTGGTCCGGCGGCTCGATGGGCATGGGAAAACAGCTCGGCCAGTGGTTCGTGTACGCCCTGGTCGTCGGGTGCTTCGCCGCCTACGTCGCCGGGCGCGCGCTACCGCCCGGGGCTCCGTTCCGCAGCGTGTTCCGCTTCACCGGCGCCACCGCGTTCATCGGCTACTCGTTGGCCCTCTGGCAGATGTCGATCTGGTACCGCCGCTCGTGGCTCACGACGACCAAGGCGACGGTGGACGGGTTGATCTACGCGCTGTTGACGGCCGGCACGTTCGGATGGTTGTGGCCGCACTAAAGCGGCCACCATGACGTCCGCCGTCGCCGCGCCCGCCATCGAGCCACGCGACCGCGTCCTCCGGCTGATTGCGCTCTTCAAGTTCTGCAAGGCGGCGCTGTTGGTCGTGGTGGGTCTCGGCGCGCTGCAGCTGCTCGACCCGGAGATGGCGGCCCGGGCGCAGCGCTGGCTGGCGGCGCTGGCGTCGAGCAACGACCGCCACGTGGTGCAGTATGTCGTCGCCCTCGTCGGCGGGCTCTCGCCCGGCCGCCTGGAGGCGCTCGGTGTGGGTGCGTTCCTCTACGCCGTGCTGTTCACCATCGAAGGAATGGGGCTGTGGCGGGGGAAACGATGGGCGGAATACCTGACGGTCATCGCGACTCTCTCGCTCGTGCCGCTCGAACTGTTCGAGCTGATCCGGGCCGTCACCCCGGCTCGCGTGGCGGCGCTGGTCGTGAATTTCGCGGTCGCGGCGTACCTCATCTGGCGGATAAGTCGCGCTCACGCAACAAGAGCAGGCGACGCCGGCTCGGGTGCTTTCGGATGCTGATGCGGAACCCCGGGCCTTCGGGGCGCGTAGGATCCGGCTTCATCCTCAAGAACCAGCGGAGGTGCGCCCAATGAAACGTTTCACCGGACTTGAGTCCCCGTTCCACGCCGCCCTGCTCTCGTTCGTGCTCGTCGCCGCCCCGGCGTGGAACGCTGGAGGCCCGCCGCTGCGGCTGCCCGTCGAAGCCGTGTTCAGCGGTGTCGACGCGACCGCCAGCTCGGTCTGGGACGGCGCGCTGCGCGTACCGGGCGGCGGCCACGTTCATATCGCGATCCAACAGGTCGAGACCCCGGAGCACGCCGCGGAGCCCGTGTGGCACGTGCGCTCCCGCTGGGAGGTCGAGCCGGGAACCGGTCGCCACGGGTTCGCCGCCGACCTCGAGGGGATGGTGGACTGGAAGGCCGGCGTCGGACATTTGAGCGGCCTCATCACCGATGGTTGGAACAAGGGCACCTGGGTCGTCGCAGACACCCGCTTCATCAATGGGGACGTCGCCGGCACTCTGACCGTGCTCCCGGCGCTCGCTCAACACTAAGAGGGGTTCGCACGCCGCCGACGTTTCGCGACCACTTCGCCTCGGCGGCAACGGACTACGCGGCGTTTCGACCGCGCTACCCGGCGGCGCTGTTCGCGGCGCTGGCCGACTGCGCGCCCGGTCGTCACGTGGCGTGGGACTGCGCTACGGGCAGCGGTCAAGCGGCCATCGGCCTCGCCGGGCACTTCGAGCAGGTCGTGGCCACGGACGCGAGTGCGGCGCAGCTGTCCGCAGCGCTCGCGCACCCCCGCGTGCGCTATCGCGAGGCGCCCGCGGACGCGAGCGGGTTGCCGCCTCGGTCCGTGGAGCTGGTGACGGTCGCCCAGGCGCTGCACTGGCTCGACCGCACCAGCTTCTACGCGGAGGCGCGGCGCGTGCTCGTTCCGGGTGGAGTCGTCGCCGTGTGGTGCTACGGCCTGCTCGAGCTCGGGGCCGGTCTGGACGAGACGATCCGCGCGTTCTATGAGCGGACCGTAGGCCCCTACTGGCCGCCGGAGCGCGCGTTGGTCGACTCGGCCTACCGCACCATCGATTTTCCCTTCGCCGCCCTCACGCTCCCGCCGGTCGCCATGGAGGCGGAGCTGACGCTGGCGGATTTGGGCGGTTATCTCGGCACCTGGTCGGCAGTGCTGCGCTACCGCTCCGCCAAGGGCCACGACCCGGTGGCTCCGCTGCTCGACCGCCTGCGGCCGGCGTGGGGCGGCCCGGAACGGCGCCGCACCGCCCGCTGGCCGCTGGCGATTCGCGCCGGCCGCGTCGCGGCGTGACCCCTATTGCGTGACGCGGTGTGTCGGCGGCACCTTTCAGTCACCAACTCTGCCAGCCAGGAGCCCGAGCGATGTCCAAAGGGGACGACCGAAAGCTGGCCGCCTTGGCGAAGAAGAATGCCGCCAAGGTCGCCAAGGCCAAGCCCACCAAGCGGCGCCGCTACGACGACACGCTGCCGCCGGAGCGGGAGGAAGACCTCGAGCTGCGCGATTTCTTTTCGGAGATGAAGAAGCGCGAGTTCTAGGACGCGCCGTCGTCGGCTGCCGGGTCAAATCCGGCTGGGCGACGACGGTACTCGTGATCGGCCCAGCGCGCGCCCCCCGCGTGGTGGACCGGCAGGTGATCGAGTTGAGCGACGTATCGGTCCCGACCTCCCGCCAACCCTACCACGCCGTCATGGCCGCCCCGCGGGGCAAGCGCACGGCGCTCGAGCGCCGGCTGCGAGGCATCGTCGAACGGGTCACGCGGCGCTCCCTCAGGCGGCTGCTCGCCGGCTATCGCGTGCAGGGCCGCACCGTGCGCGGGCTCGCCCTCGTGGTAGGGAGTGTCATCGACCCGGGCTCGATCGGCAGCCCTCACATCCGGGCCCACGCGCTCGAGGGGCAGCTGTTTCGCACGGCGCTGGAGCGCGCGGCGGGGAGGGGTCGCGTCCCCTGTGCCACGCACGTCGAGCGTGGCTTGTATGATGCGGCGGCGGCCAGGCTCAAGCGCACGCCGGCCGAGCTGAAACGCCGCGTGGCAGAGCTGGGGAAGGCGGTGGCGGGCCCGTGGCGCGCGGACGAGAAGACGGCGACCGTGGCAGCCTGGATGGCGCTCGCGCGGGCACATTGACCCCGCCGGATCAACCGGCTAAGTTGTTGTGCGATGCCGACCTACGAGTACAAGTGCCCGGCCGGGCATACCTTTGAAAAGTTTTACCCGAGCATGAACGACCAGCGGCGGGTGAAGTGTCCCAGCTGCGGCAAGATGGCCGAGCGTCAGATCTCGGGGGGGACGGGGCTGGTCTTCAAGGGTTCTGGCTTCTACGCCACCGACTACAAGCGTGCCGGCAGCGGCAACCCCGAATCGACGGAGGGATCGAAGCCCGAGTCGAAACCCGACGCGAAGCCCCAGGCGAAGTCCGAGACCGAGTCGAAGCCCGACAGCGGGAAGAAGAAAAAGCCCTCCGGCGACAAGTGACGGCGCACGAGGCGATCCGCGCGGCGCTGGCGACGGCGGCGGCGCGGTTGGGTGCGTCCGTGTCCGCGTCCGCGGTCGAGCTGGAGCGCCCGCGCGATCCCTCCCACGGTGATGTGGCGACCAATCTGGCGCTCACGCTCGCCAAGTCGCTCAAACAGAAGCCCCGTGCCGTGGCGGAGCGGCTGGTCGCGGCGCTCGAGCTGCCGCAGGGGTTGGTGCGCCAGATCGCCGTGGCCGGGCCGGGGTTCATCAATTTCTTCCTCGCCGAGGCGCAGCTCGCGTCCGTGGTCGCCGCGGTGCTCGCGGCGGGCGAGCGGTACGGCCGCAGCGGCGGGGAGGGCGCCGGCAAGCCCGTGAACGTGGAGTTCGTCTCGGCGAACCCGACCGGCCCGCTCCACGTGGGGCACGGCCGGCAGGCGGCCCTGGGCGACGCGCTCGCCGCCTTGCTCGAATGGACCGGCTGGCGCGTGACGCGGGAATTCTATTACAACGATGGCGGCGCCCAGATCGTGAACCTGGCGCGCAGCGTGGAGGCGCGGATTCGCGAGCTGCGCGGGCAGGCGGCGCAGCTGCCGGAGGGCGGCTACCACGGGGAGTACATCCGCGAGATCGGCGAGCGCTACCTTGCCCGGCACCCGGACGATCCCGAAGGGGCCGACCTCGACGCCGTGCGGCGCTTCGCGGTGCAGCAGCTCCGCGAGGAGCAGGACCGCGACCTCCAGGCGCTCGGCGTCCGGTTCGACGTGTACTTCCTCGAATCGTCGCTGTACGCGACGAGCAAGGTGGAGAAGACGCTCGGCCGGCTGGTAGCCGCCGGGCACACGTACGAGCAGGACGGCGCGCTCTGGCTCAAGACCACCGACTTCGGCGACGACAAAGACCGCGTGATGCGGAAGCGGGCCGAGAAAGGCGGCGACTATACATACTTTCTTCCGGACGTCGCCTATCACGTCGACAAGTGGGAGCGGGGCTTCTCGCGCGCGATCAACGTGCAGGGCGCCGACCACCACAGTACAGTCACGCGCGTGCGCATCGGCCTGCAGGCCCTCGACATGGGCATCCCGGCCGGGTATCCCGAGTACGTCCTGCACCAGATGGTGACGGTGATGAAGGGCGGCGAAGAGATGCGGCTCTCGAAACGCGCCGGGAGCTACGTGACACTGCGCGAGCTGGTGGACGACGTGGGGCGCGACGCCGTGCGTTATTTCTTCCTGATGCGCCGCGGCGATTCGCACCTCGTGTTCGACGTCGACCTCGCGAAGAGTCAGACGGAGGAGAACCCGGTCTTCTACGTCCAGATGGCCCACGCCCGCATGAGCGGGATCTTTCGCGTCGCCGGCCGCGCGCCCGACGCGGTGGTGCCGCAGGGCGCCGACGGGGAGCAGTTGCGCGAGCCCGAGGAGCTCGAGCTGATGAAGGAACTGGCCGAGTTCCCCGCGATCGTGGCCGGCGCCGCCCAGGCGTTGGAGCCCCATCGTCTCACCGGCTATCTGGAAAGCCTGGCCCGCATCACCCACGCGTGGTACCACAAGTATCGCGTGCTGGGCGAGCCGGAAGAAACGGCGCGTCTGGCGCTCGCGGCCGCCCTACGCCAGGTGCTGGGCAACGGCCTGCGCCTGCTGGGGATCAGCGCCCCGGATCGGATGTAACGTGAGCCTGCTCGTGGTCGGCTCCATCGCGCTCGACTCGGTGGCGACCCCGTTCGGCGAGACGGCGGACGCGCCGGGCGGCTCGGCGGTCTTCTTCGCCGCCGCCGGTGCGATCCTGCACCCGGTGCAGGTGGTGGGCGTCGTGGGCAGCGACTATCCGCTCTCCGCCCTCAAGTCGCTCGAGGCGCGCGGCGTCGACCTCTCGGGAGTGGAGCAGGCCCCGGGCGAGTCGTTTCGCTGGAAGGCGAAGTATTCCTACGACCTGTCGAGCCGCGAGACGCTCGACACGCGGCTCGGGGTGTTCGCCCAGTTCCGGCCCAAGCTTCCCGACAAGTTCCGGCAGGCGCGCTTTGTGTTTCTCGGAAACATCGACCCGGAGCTGCAGCTCGGCGTCCTCGACCAGATCCCGCACCCGGCGCTCGTGGCGTGCGACACCATGAACTATTGGATCCACTCGAAGCGCGACCTGCTGCTCGAGCTGCTGCGCCACATCGACATCCTCATGGTGAACGATTCCGAGGCGCGCGAGCTCTCCGGCGACTGGAACATCTACCGGGCCGCGCACTGGGTGCTCGCGCGGGGGCCCAAGATGACCGTGATCAAGCAGGGTGAGCACGGCGCGCTGCTGGTGGATCGCGACACGACCTTCAAGGTGCCGGCGTACCCGCTCCGGGAGGTGTTCGATCCCACGGGCGCGGGTGACGCCTTCGCGGGCGGGTTCATGGCGCACCTCGCCGCGACCGACGACTTGACGCCCGCCAATCTGCGGCGCGCGATGGTGTACGGCGCGGCGATGGGCTCCTTCGCGGTCGAGGCGTTCGGCGTGCAGGGGTTCGAGCGCGTGACGCTCGCCGACGTGCGTGCCCGGGTGCGCGGCTTCAAGGACCTGGTCCACTTCGAGGTGGACGAAGGCGGGGCCGGGTGACGGAGCACTACGCCGCCGCCGGCGTGCGCCTCGACGCCGCGGAAGAGGCGCAACGCCGCATCGCGGCCCTGGTGCGGACCACACGCACGCCACTGGCGGTCGGCGCCATCGGCGCGTTCGGCGGCATGGTGCGCGTGCCGCCGGGATACGAGCGGCCGGTGCTCGTGCTCTCGACCGACGGCGTCGGCACCAAGGTGCTCGTGGCGGCGCGCGCCGGCGTCCACGATACGGTCGGTGAAGATCTCGTCAACCATTGCGTCAACGACATCCTGGTGCACGGCGCAACGCCCCTCGCCTTTCTCGACTACGTCGCGACGGGGCAGCTCGAGCCCGAGGTCGTCGCCGCGATCGTGGCGGGCGTGGCGCGCGGCTGCCGCGCCCACGACATGACCCTCGCCGGCGGCGAGACCGCACAGCTGCCCGACTTGTACCAGCCCGGGCACTACGACCTCGCCGGCACCATCGTGGGCGTCGTCGAGGAGCGGGCGGCGCTGCACGGCGACCTGGTGCGCCCGGGCGACGTGTTGATCGGATACGCGTCGAACGGACTGCATACCAACGGGTACACACTGGCACGACGGATCGTGTTCGACTCGCTGCGGCTCGACCTGCCGGACGACTTTCCCGAGACGGGCCGTACCGTGGCCCAGGTGTTGCTGGACGTCCATCGCAGCTACGCCACGGCGGTGACCCCGATCATCTCCCGGCTGCACGCGCTCGCCCACATTACCGGCGGGGGCATCCCGGGAAATCTGGTGCGGGCGCTGCCCGCCGGCGCGGAGGCGGTGGTGGACGCGGGTGGGTGGCCGTGGCCCACGGTGTTCCGCGTGCTGATGCGCGCAGGTGACGTGTCGCTCGGCGAAATGCGGCGCGTGTTCAACCTCGGCGTCGGAATGATCGCCGTCGCCGGGCGCGACGACGCCGAAGCCGCGATCGCCGCCGCCAAGCAGGCCGGTATCGAGGCGTGGATCATCGGGGAAGTACGGGCGGGGACCAGGGGAGTGAAGTTCTCCGAACGGTAGGAGGCCGCATGCGTCACTTCGTGTCGGTGCTGGCAGTCATGCTGTGCGTCACGTCGCTCGCCGCGCAGGACCCGCAGTGCGACATCCCGCTCAGTGCGCAGGCTACGGCGGCGTGCAATACCGCCGTTGACGGTGTGCGGGCCTTCTATCCGCTCGCCGGCATGATCGTCAACGGTGGCAATCCGGTGCTCGGGACCGGTCGCACGCTCGGCGGGCTGGGACACGTCGCGCTCACTGCGCGCGTCAACGCGATCAAGGCGGCGCTCCCTGACCCGACGGCCGCGAGTCAGACGACGGTGCCGTCGAGCTTCAACGGCGCGGTCCCGGCGCCGATGGTCGAAGGCGCCGTGGGACTCGTGAAGGGGCTCGGCGGCGGCCTGCTGTCCGTCGACGTGCTCGGCTCGGCGTTGATCCTGCCGACGGGCATCCGGGATCTCTCCGTGGATTCGAACGCCACGCACATCAGCGACGCGGCGCTGGGGATCGGCTACGGCGCGCGCGTAGGGGTGCTGAACGGAGGCTTCCCAGTCCCGGCGGTCTCGGTGAGCTGGATGCATCGCACTGTGCCGCGCCTCCGGTACGGCACGCTGGGCCCGAGCTTCGGTACCGGGGATCAGTTCGAGTTCACCATGGATCTCGCGGCCGACAGCTACCGTGCCGTGGCAGGGTGGAAGTTCGTGCTCGTGGACCTCGCAGCCGGCATCGGCGTCGACCGCTACAAGTCGCGCGACACCAACATTCGATTCCACGACGACCCAACGACCCCGCTGCACGTGCGCACGGTCGTGATCAATCCCACGAACACGCGCGCCTTGGTGTTCGTCGACGGCGGACTGTCCCTCGCCATGGTCAAGCTGGTGGGCGAAGTCGGCTTGCAGGCGGGCAAGGATCAGGGCTATTTCACGCAGTTCTCAGGTTTCGATCCCAAGGCGGCACATGTCTTCGGAGGGCTCGGCGTCCGGTTCGGCTTCTGAACGACTAGCGATGGAACGCGCCCTCGACCTCGCACGCCGGGGTTGGGGGCGCGTTGCTCCTAACCCCCTCGTCGGCGCCGTGGTGCTCGCGGGCGACAACGTCGTGGCCGAGGGTTACCACGCCGAATACGGCGGACCGCACGCCGAAGTCGTGGCGCTGGAGGCCGCCGGCGCACGGGCGCGCGGCGCTACGCTGGTCGTGAACCTCGAGCCATGCGCGCACCACGGCAAGACGCCGCCTTGTACCGACGCGATCCTCGCGGCGGGCGTCGCGCGCGTCGTCGCGGCGGTCTCGGATCCGGATCCGCAGGCACGCGGCGGGGCAGGGGTATTGCGCGCCAAGGGCGTGGTCGTCACCGTGGGTCTCCTGGCCGAGGCCGCGGCCGCGCTCAACGCGCCCTTCCTGTTCGCACGCGAGCAGGCGGAGCGGCCCTTCGTGGCTTTGAAGCTCGCGACGTCGATCGACGGCCGCATCGCCGACGCTGCCGGCAGCTCCCGCTGGGTCTCGGGCGATGCGGCCCGGGAGTACGTGCACTGGCTGCGCGCCGGATTCGACGCGATCGCCGTCGGCGGCCTGACGGCCCTGCACGACAATCCCCAGCTCACCGTGCGCGGCCCTGTGACGCCGCGCCGCCCGCCCGTGCGGGTCGTGTTCGACCGCCGCGCCATGCTCAACCAGACGGCGGGCCTGGTGAAGACCGCGCCCGAGGTGCCGACCTGGGTGATGTCGTCGCCCGATGCGCCGGCGGCCAGCGTGTCGCTGCTCGAGCAAAGCGGCGTGCGCGTGTTCCGCCCTGGCTCGCTCGCCGACGGCCTGCGCGCCTTGCGGGCGGCGGGGATCGAGTCGGTGTTGTGCGAAGGGGGCGGCGCGCTGGGAGCCAAGCTGCTGGTCGACGGCCTGGTGGACCGCCTCTACTGGGTGCAGGCGCCGGTCTGGCTCGGCGAGGCCGCCGTTCCGGCCTTTCCCGGCATGCCGGCGGCTCCGCTCGCGGCGGCCCCGCGCTGGACGCCCGTGGAGCGCCGCGCTCTCGGCCCCGATACATTATTGGTAGTGGACAGGCGGATATGTTTACCGGGATCGTGAGTGCGGTAGGCGCCGTTGCGAAAGCGACGCGGGAAACGGGAAACGGGAAACGGGAAACGGGGCTGAGCCTCACGATCCGTGCCCCCTACAAGGGCATCAAGCGAGGTGAGAGCATCGCGGTGAACGGCGCCTGCCTTACCGTCGAGCGCGTAGTCAAAGGCGCGTTCACGGTCCACGTCGTGGAGACGACGGCAGGGCGGACGCTGTTGGGGGAATACGCCGTGGGGCGCCCGGTGAATCTGGAGCGGGCGCTGCGCGCCACGGATCGTCTGGGCGGTCACATCGTGCAGGGCCACGTGGACGGCGTCGCGCTGGTGGAGCGGGTCACGCAGGGCGGAGACGCGTGGATCTACGACCTGCGCGTGCCGCGCGAGGTGCGAGAGGTCTCGATCCCGCGCGGCGCCATCACCGTGGACGGCGTGAGCCTGACGATCAACGATCTGCCGGGCGCCGACTCGGTGCAGATCTCGCTCATCCCCTTCACGCGCGCGCATACGACGCTCGGGACGCTGCGGGTCGGTGACCGCGTGCACGTGGAGGGTGACGTGCTCGGGAAGTACGTGAGGCAAATATGTCGCACAGCAACATAACGCAGGCGATCGCCGACATCCGCGCGGGCAAGCTGGTGATCGTCGCCGACGACGAGACCCGCGAAAACGAGGGCGACCTGGTCGGCGCGGCCGAAAAGGTCACCCCCGAGATGATCAACTTCATGGCGACGCACGGTCGTGGGCTCGTGTGCCTCACGCTCATGCCGGAGCGTTGCCAGGCCCTGGGGCTCACCCAGATGGCCGAGCACAACACCGAGGCGCACGAGACGGCCTTCACCGTGTCGATCGACGCCGCGACCCGCTTCGGGGTCACGACCGGCATCTCCGCCGCCGACCGGGCCGCGACCATCCGTGTCGCGATCGATCCCGCGACGGTGCCGGCGGACCTGCGCCGTCCCGGGCACGTGTTCCCGCTGCGGGCGCGGCCGGGGGGCGTGCTGCAGCGCGTCGGTCAGACGGAGGCGAGCGTGGACCTGGCGCGCCTCGCGGGGCTCTATCCCGCGGGGGTGATTTGCGAAGTGTTGAACCCGGACGGCTCGATGGCGCGGCGGCCCGATCTCGAGCGGGTGGCGGCGCGCCATGGGCTCACGTTCATCACGGTCGCGCAGCTCGTCGCGTACCGGCTGGCCCACGAGCGGCTGGTGCATCGTGTGGCCGAGGCGCGTCTCCCCACGCCCTACGGCGAGTTCCGCATCCTCGGCTACCGCAACGACGTGGACGCGGCGGAGCACATTGCGCTGGTGTTCGGGGACGTGCGGGACCGGTCCAAGGTGCTGGTGCGGATGCACTCCAAGTGCCTCACCGGCGACGTGTTCGGCTCGGGGCGGTGCGACTGCGGCTGGCAGCTGCACTCCGCCATGCGGACGATCGCGGCCGAAGGGGGCGGCGTCGTGGTCTACCTCGATCAGGAAGGGCGGGGAATCGGCCTGCTCAACAAGCTCAAGGCGTACGAGCTGCAGGACGCGGGGCACGACACGGTCGAGGCGAACCGCGAGCTCGGTTTCAAGCCCGATCTGCGCAACTACGGCATCGGGGCGCAAATCCTGCTCGATCTGGGGCTCTCCTCGATTCGCGTCCTCACCAACAATCCCATGAAGCTGGTGGGGCTCGAGGGATACGGCCTCGAGATCGTCGAGCGCGTCCCCATCGTGATGACGCCCTCCGACGAGAATCGCACCTATCTGGACGTCAAACGCGACAAGCTCGGCCACCTGCTCACCCACTGACCGTGGCCGAGATCGAGGGGTCGCCCCGCGCGCCGCGTGAAGTCCGCGTGGCCGTGCTGGTCAGCCGTTACAACGAGGTCGTGACGACCCGCTTGCTCGACGGGGCACGGCAGTGTCTGCGCGAGAAGGGGGTCCCCGACGCTCGGGTCGACGTGATCTGGGTACCCGGGGCGTTCGAGCTGGCGGTGGCGGCGGAGGCGGCGGCGGCCAGCGGGCGCTACGCCGCCCTGGTGGCGCTCGGCTGCGTGATCCGCGGTGAGACGCCCCACTTCGAGTACGTCGCCGGCGAGGCGACGCGCGGGCTCGGCAACGTGGCCCTCGCCCATCGGCTCCCGATCGGCTTCGGGGTCCTCACCACCGAGAACCTGGAGCAAGCCGTGGCGCGGGCCGGCGGCGCGGCCGGCAACAAGGGGTACGAGGCCGCGGAGGCCGCCCTCACCACGGCCGACGTGCTGGCCCAGCTCACCCGTGCAGCGCCCCGAGACTAAGGCTCGCGCCCGCGCGCTCCAACTGCTCTACGCCTGGGACTTGTCCGGCCGCCCCTCGATCGACGCGGTGGTGGCCCGGCTTGCGAGCAGCTCCGGCCGTCCTCCCGAAGGATTCGACCGGGGCGCCGAGCTCGCGGCGAAGGCGGTAGCCGGGCTTCCGGAATTCGACGCCCGCGTGGCAGCGGCCGCGGAGCACTGGCGCTTCGAGCGGGTGGGGGTGGTGGAGCGCAACATCCTGCGGCTCGCCCTCGCCGAGCTCGATGAGGGCGAGACGCCACCCCGCGTAGTGATCGACGAAGCGGTGAAGCTCGCCCATTGGTTCGCGGGGGCGAAGGCCCCGGCGTTCGTGAACGGCGTGCTCGACGCGGTGGCGCGGGAGTCGGGCGCCCTGTGAGAATCCTGCTCGTCAACTGGAACGACCGGGAGAATCCGCACGCCGGCGGGGCGGAAACCCACCTGCACGAGATCTTCGGTCGCCTGGCAGGCCAGGGGCACGCCATCGATCTGGTCACGAGCGGCTGGTCCGGGGCGGCGCAGGAGGGCGAGCTCGACGGCATGCGCGTGCGTCGCGTCGGGGGCCGCCACACCTTCGCGCTCGCCGCGCGGCCCGCCGTGCGCCGCCTGCTCGCCGCGAGCCGGTACGACGTCGTGGTCGAAGACATCAACAAGCTCCCCCTCTTCCTCGCCGGGCTCACCGACCGGCCGTTCTGCGCGCTGGTGCCGCATCTGTTCGGCGCCACGGCGTTTCGGGAAGCGAGCTGGCCCATCGCGGCGGTGGTCTGGGCCGCCGAGCGGCCGATCCCGCGCGCCTACCGGCGCGCGTGGTTCCATGCGATCTCGGAGAGCACGCGCGACGACCTGGTCCGCCGGGGCGTCCCGGCCGAGCGCGTCGAGGTCATTTATCCCGGTGTCGATGCGCGCTGGTATTCCCCGGACGCCACGGTCGGCCGAGCGGACGCCCCCACGTTCTTGTACGTGGGGCGCCTCAAGCGTTATAAAGGAGTGGAGACCGCCCTGCGGGCGCTGGCCCTCGCCAGGGCCTCGCGCGCCGACCTGGTGCTCGAGGTGGCCGGCCAGGGCGACGACCGGCCGCGCCTGGAGCGCGTGGCGGCCTCCCTGGGGATTGCGGCGGGCGTGCGGTTCTTGGGATTCGTGTCGGAGGAGGAGAAGCGCCGGCGGTTGCGGCGCGCGTGGGCGTTGCTGTTTCCGAGTCCGAAGGAGGGGTGGGGTATCTCCAACGTCGAGGCGGCGGCGTGCGGCACGCCCGCGCTCGCGTCCGACAGTCCGGGTCTGCGGGAGTCGGTCCGGGACGGCGAGACCGGGTTCCTCGTGACGCACGGCGACGCGCCTGCGCTGGCGCAGCGCATGCTGGCGCTGGCCGCCGATCCGGGGCTGGTCGAGCGGCTCGGCCGTGGCGGGCGCGCCTTCGCGGAGCGCCTGTCGTGGGAGCGTGCAGCGCGGGCGACGGAAGCGCATCTGCAACGCGTCATCGCGCAGGGAGGTTGACCATGCGGATCACCATCACGGCTCGGCACTGCGAGCTTCCGCCGGAGCTGCGCGCGCGGGCGCGGGCGCTCGTCGAGCGTCTCGCCCGCGTCGCGGCGCGGCCGCACGACGCCCGCGTCGTGTTCGACGCCGACCACGGCCGCCCGGCCGTCGAGGTGCGGCTCCATGCCGCCCGCGGTCTGCTGCACGTCGGCACGGCCCGCGGGGCGGACCAGGGCAGCGCGCTGAACCTCGCGGTGGCCAAGGTGCGCCGCCAGCTGGACAAGTCCCCCGGGCGGCGTCGCCCGTCGTGAAAGCGCCCAAGGTGCGCGACCTGCTCGAGCAGCGGGGCGATCCCCTGCAGCTCGAGGCGCTGACGGGAGACATCGGACTCGACCGCGAGATCCCGACGCCGGAAGCCTCCAGCCCCGGCCTGGTGCTCGCGGGTTACACCAGGCGTTTCGCCGAGCATCGGCTGCACATTCTCGGCGAAACGGAGGTCACCTATCTCGCGTCGCTCGATGCCGCGGCGCGCCGCCGCGCGCTCGAGACCCTGTTCTCCTTCGATCTGCCGTGCGTGGTGATCTCCAAGGGTCAGGACGCGCCCCCCGAGCTGGTGGAGCTGGCCCGCGCCAAGGGCGTCGCCGTGATCCGCACGCGCCTCAAGACCGCCGAGTTCTACCGCCGCCTCAAGCCGTTCCTGGACGACGTGTTCGCGCCGACCACCAGCGTGCACGCCTCGCTCGCCGACGTGTTCGGCGTGGGGCTGCTGTTCCTCGGCAAGTCGGGGATCGGCAAGAGCGAATGCGTGCTCGACCTGGTGGAGCGCGGCCACCGCCTGGTCGCGGACGACGTCGTCCACATCACGCGCCGCGGCAACGACGTCTTGATCGGCCGCGGCCACGAGCTGGCGCAGCACTATATGGAGATCCGCGGCGTGGGGCTCATCGACATCCGCGCCCTGTTCGGCGTGCGGGCGGTGCGACAGCAGAAGCGCATCGAGGTCGTCGTGC
>Ga0209156_10001389_pt1 | contig 19738 bp, 23 predicted proteins | sample GraSoiAngelo_124_FD_185881 | JGI IMG/M metagenome (GOLD analysis project Ga0209156, IMG submission 185881) | Grasslands soil microbial communities from the Angelo Coastal Reserve, California, USA - 14_0927_05_20cm (SPAdes) (version 2) | ecosystem: Environmental > Terrestrial > Soil > Grasslands...
GCGGACAGGCAAGCAACAAGAATCGCGACGAGAAGAGTGGGTCGCACGCGAGGCGCTCCTATCACTTCTATCGGCCTTGCTCGGCGCCGTAACGCCCCCGTGGCCGGCCCTCCGGCCGGCCAGGAGCACCTTGACATGATGCAGCGCGGCTGTTATTAGCCGCGCTCCCTTCGTTCCGGGTAGGCCCCGGCGGCGCGAGCCGCGGTAGGGGGTGCGGACGGAAGGAAAGCGATTTTCGGGGCGTTTTCGTCGGCTGGAGGAAGCCGTGAAGGTCCGTGCTTCGGTGAAGAAGATCTGCGTGAAGTGCAAGGTGATCCGCCGCAAGGGCGTGGTGCGCGTGATCTGCACGGCGAACCCCCGCCACAAGCAGCGGCAGGGCTGAGGAGATTCGTAGATGGCGCGTATTGCAGGCGTGGACCTTCCCCGCGAGAAGCAGATCGAGACCTCGCTGCAGTACCTGTACGGGATCGGCAAGACCACCGCACAGAAGATCTGTACGGCGGCGCAGCTCGATCCCACCAAGCGGACGAAGGACCTCACCGAAGACGAGATCCACCGCATCCGCGAGACGCTGGAACAGGGCTACAAGGTGGAGGGCGACCTGCGCCGCGAAGTGAGCCTCAACATCAAGCGCCTGATGGACCTCGGCTGCTACCGCGGCCTCCGCCACCGCAAAGGCCTGCCGGTCCGCGGCCAGCGCACCCACACCAACGCGCGCACCCGCAAGGGTCCGAAGCGCGGCATCGTCCGCCGCGTCGTCAGCGCCGCGCCCCCCGCCGGCAAGTAAGGACACATCGACATGGCCGAAGAGCAGAAGCCGACCGCCGCACCGACGACCCCCGCAGCAGGCGCCGCCGCCACCCCGGCTGCCGCCGAGCGCAAGGGCAAGAAGAAGACCCGCAAGAACGTGCAGACGGGCATCGTCTACATCCAGAGCACGTTCAACAACACCATCATCACCATCACCGACGTTTCCGGGAACGTGCTTTCCTGGTCGTCCGCCGGCGCGCGCGGGTTCAAGGGCTCGCGCAAGTCGACGCCGTTCGCCGCCCAGGTGGCGGCGGGCGACGCGGCCGCCAAGGCGATGGAGCACGGCCTGAAGAACGTGTCCGTGCTGGTCAAGGGCCCCGGCGCGGGTCGGGAGTCGGCGCTGCGCGCGCTGGCCGCCGCCGGCCTGAAGGTCACGCTGATCCGGGACATCACGCCCATCCCGCACAACGGTTGCCGGCCGCCCAAGCGCCGTCGCGTCTAAGGAGCTTTCTCGAGATGGCTCGATACACGGAATCGTCTTGCCGCATCTGCCGGCGTGAAAATCTCAAGATGTACCTGAAGGGCGACCGCTGCTACACGGACAAGTGCGCCATCGAGCGCCGCCCGTATCCGCCGGGCCAGCACGGCCAGGGCCGCGCCAAGTTCTCCGAATACGGCGTGCAGCTGCGCGAGAAGCAGAAGGTGAAGCGGCTCTACGGCCTGCTCGAGACGCAGTTCCGCGGCTACTACCTGCGCGGCAGCGCCGCCAAGGGCAAGACCGGCGAGAACCTGCTCCAGTTCCTCGAGCAGCGCCTCGACAACGTGGTCTTCCGCCTCGGTTTCGCCGACACGCGCGCGGAGGCGCGCCAGCTCGTCCGGCACGGGCACTTCCGCGTCAACGACCGCAAGGTCAACATCCCCAGCTTCCAGGTGAAGGTCGGCGACGTGGTCGCGGTGAAGGAGAAGTCCCGCAAGGTCGTCCGCATCAACGAGGCGCTGGAGGCGGTCGACCGCCGCGGCGTTCCGGCCTGGCTCGATCTCGACAAGGGCGGCTTCAAGGGGACGGTGAAGTCCACCCCCAGCCGCGACGACATCACCATGCCCATCCAGGAGCAGCTGATCGTCGAGCTCTACTCGAAGTAGTGCGCAGGGCAGTACGCAGTTCCCGCAGCGGACGACCCAATGGTGCCCCGCAATTCCGCGGTGGAGACGGGCGGCGTTGCAAGGAGAAGAAACGTGGCAGAAGCATTGATTGCGAAGAACTGGCGCGACCTGATCAAGCCGCGCGGCCTGCACGTCGAGCAGGACACGCTGACCGACACCTACGGGAAGTTCGTCGCCGAGCCGCTCGAGCGCGGCTTCGGCATCACCCTCGGCAACGCGCTGAGGCGCGTGCTGCTCAGCTCGCTGCAGGGCGCCGCCATGACCAGCGTCCGCATCGAAGGCGTGGAGCACGAGTTCACCACCATCTCCAACGTTGCCGAGGACGTCACCGACATCATCCTCAACCTCAAGGAAGTCCTCCTCCGGATGCACACGCAGGAGGAGAAGACCATCCGCATCGAGGTGGAGGGGCCCAAAGAAGTCAAGGCCGGCGACGTCATCGTCGACCAGGACGTCGAGGTGCTGAATCCCGGCCATCACCTCTTCACCGTGTCCGAGGGCGGGCGCGTGCGGATGGAGATGACCTGCCGCCGCGGCCGCGGGTACGTCCCCGCCGAGCGGAACAAGGTGGTGGGCGCGCCCATCGGGGTGATGCCCATCGACTCGCTCTTCAGCCCGGTGAAGAAGGTCAACTACCAGGTGACCAACGCCCGCGTCGGGCAGGCCACCGACTACGACCGCCTCTCGCTGGAAGTGTGGAGCAACGGGTCGGTGACGCCGGCGGACGCGGTGGCGTTCGCGGCGAAGATCGTCAAGGAACAGCTCTCCATCTTCATCAACTTCGACGAGACCGAGGAGCCGGCCCCGATCGAGCTGCCGAAGAACGAGGAGAAGCTGAACGAGAATCTCTTCCGCTCGGTAGACGAGCTGGAGCTGTCGGTCCGCTCGGCCAACTGCCTGCAGAACGCCAACATCAAGACCATCGGCGACCTGGTGCAGAAGACCGAGGCCGAGATGCTGAAGACCAAGAACTTCGGCCGGAAGTCCTTGAAGGAGATCAAGGAAATCCTCGCCGAGATGGGGCTTGGCCTGGGAATGAAGCTGGAGAACTGGCCGCCCAAGCCGCCCACGGCCCAGGCGCCCGTCCTGAAGCAGTAAGGAGACCGCGATGTCCCGCCACGCCAATGCCGGCCGCAAGCTGAGCCGGAATACCAGCCACCGCAAGGCGCTGCTCGACAACCTGGTCCGGGCGGTGATCCTCAACGAGAGCATCCGCACCACCACGCCCAAGGCCAAGGAGGCGCGGCGGCTGGTGGAGCGGGTGATCACCAAGGCGCGCGACAACACGCTGGCCTCCCGCCGGGTCGTTCACAAGACGGTGCGCGATCAGGCGGCGCTGGCGAAGCTGTTCGAGAATATCGGCCCGCGCTTCAAGGAGCGCCCGGGCGGGTACACGCGGATCGTCCACGTGCAGAACCGGCTCGGGGACAACGCGCCGATGTCGATCCTCGAGCTGGTCGTGAAGGGCGAGAAGACGGAGCCGGAGCAGAAGCCCGCCGCGGAGAAGAAGGCGGAGAAGAAGGCGGCAGCGAAGGAGACCGGCGGCCAGGGCGCGGGCGAGAAGAAGCCTGCGAAGCAGAAGAAGGCCAAGAAGGAGAAGGAAGAGAAGGGCGAATAGCTCCGACTTTGCGCTCCCACCCCGAACTCGCCCCGGCGGCCGCGAGCTCGCCCCGGGGCGAGTTCAGTTTCGAACTCAATCAGTTCAGCCGGCTGAACCAAATAGCGGCGCAACCTCGCGCAAGCAGGGAGTAACGCGGCTCAGTCGCTGAGCCGCACGCGGATTCGCGCGATCAGCTCCTGGTTCTCGAACGGCTTGCGGATGAACTCCTCCGCGCCGGCGGCGAGAGCGCGCTCCACGACGTCCTTGCCCGGCCGGGCCGAGACAACGAACACCGGGACGTTGCGCGTGCGTGGATCCTTCTTCAGGGCACGGCAGAGATCGAGCCCGTCGCGGTCGGGCATGGCGATGTCCAGGAGCACCAGATGGGGGACCGCGTGCTCGAGCTTCTCCAGCGCCGCGGCGGCGCTGGTCGCCACGGTGGAGTCGATTCCCTCGAGCTCGAGCAGGGTGGCGAGGAAGGTGACGATCTCCGGGTCGTCGTCCACCACCAGGACGCGCCGGCGCGGCGATCGCTCTTCGGCTGCGCTCATTCGCGGAACTCCGCTTCGTAGCGCCCGGCGAGCGTATCGACGAGCAGCGTCTTGGGCGCCATGCTGCGCGGCGCGTAGGTGGCCCTGCCGGCCTGATCGCGGATGGCGAATTTGTTCACGGGGAGCATCACGTGGCCGCCGGGGCCGACTTCCTCCGTCCGAAACTGATAGATGCCGTTCAGCGTCAGCCGGACGTTGTGCCATGATTTCGGGGAATCGTTGCGCACGAAGATCTGCGTCATGGCCGGCACCTCGACGCGCTGGACGCGCACATACGCGCCCAGCACGTTATCGGTGTACAGCTGGCCGACCAACGTAGCCGCCACGATCAAGCCGTAGCTCCCCAGCGCGTAAGCGCGCCACCGGGAGTGTTCGGGCCGCGCCCGGAAGTCCGCAAGCGCGTTGCCGCTCCGGGTGGCGACGCGCCCGAAGCTCGACCCCGTCATCCGGATCAGCCCACGCGCCGCCGCTGCGAGCCCGCTTCCGATGGCAGCGCCCAGTCCACGCTTCTGTGGCGCTGCTGCCGCTGCCGGCGCTGCCGGCGGTCGGGTGACTTCTCCCACCGAGCCATCGTACCCGATGAAGTCGCCATGGCAAGCAGGGCCCGGGCGAAGAGTGCTGAACGAGCGATTTATCGGGGATTTCCGGTCGCTCCCGGGTGATGACGCTCTGTGTCAACCGAAGGAGATCCCGCGCGCGGGCTCAATGCCACGCAGCGCGCCGGAACCCCGGGTCCTGCGCCCAGCGGGAAAACGCCGGGTCGTCCTGCATCTGGGCGAGCGACCGGTCGGTCGCCTCCTGCACGGCCGCATCGAGGGCGGCGCCTTTGAGCCCCTGTTCCGCGAGCCGCGTCCGCGCGTCCGGCTCCACCCTCTTCGCCGCTTCGCTCAGCGCCTGGGCGGCAGACGCTGCATCCCCGCGCGCGGCAAACACCCGCGCGCGTCCATGGTAGCCCTGCGGCGACCCGGGAGCGACCGAGAGCAGGCGATCGAACGTCGCGCCCGCTTCCGGAATCTGGCCGTCCTCGAGCAACGCCAGGCCGTATTGGTACAGCGCGGGAACGTTGTCCGACTTGAGGTGGACGGCCCGCTCGTAATCCGCGAGCGCCGCCTTCCGGTCTCCGGCGCGCGCGGCGAGATTCCCGCGCGAGAGCAGCAGGAAGAGGTTGGTCGGCGCGCCCTCCAGCGCGGCGCTCAACTCGGCCCGCGCAGCCACCACATCTCCCGTTTCCCCGAGCACGCGCGCAGCGCCGATCCGGGCGGTGACCGAGCCGGGGTCGACGGCAGCGGCGTCCCGATATGCGGCGAGCGCCTCCTGCTTCCGGCCGAGATCGTAGAGCGCGTCGCCGAGCCGCTCCCGCGCCTGCGCGCTACGGGGGGCGAGGCGCGCTGCCTCGCGGTACTCCGCCACCGCTTCCTGCGGATGCCCGGTATTTACCAGCACGTTCCCGCGTGCGAGATGCGGCGCCGAAGCGTCGGTGTTGCAGGCGCACGCGAGCGCCAGCGCGAGAGCAGCTCCGGATCTCATGGCGGGCGGAGGATAATCGAGAAGATCCAGCGGAAAAAGCGCTTCTTACGCCGGGGGCAGCGTGAGCACGAACGCCGCGCCCGATCCCCCGTCGCGGAGCGTGAGCGTGCCGCCGTGGGCCTGAGCAATGTCCCGGCTGGTGGAGAGGCCCAGCCCGTTTCCGCCCGGGCGCGTGGTGACGAAGCGCTGGAAGATGCGATCGCGATTTTCGGGCGGCACTCCAGGACCGTCGTCCGTCACGGTCACCTCCGCCCGTCCATCCGTCGTCCGCGCGGTGCTGATGCTGATGCGCGTCCGCGCGAAGTCCAAGGCGTTCAGGAGCAGGTTCAGCAGGAGCTGGCGGATGGCGAACGGATCCGCATCCACCCGCGGCGGCTCTCCCGTCGCCTGCTCCAGCTGCAGGTCCTTGATCCGCGCCATCGGCCGGACCATCTGCAGCGCGTCGCTGACCAGCTCGTTCACGTCCTGTGGCCGCCGCGGCACCTTTTCTCCGGCGGAGTAGCTGAGAAAGCTCTGCAGCTGCGCAACGGTCCGTTCTCCAGTTCCTTGAGATGCCGGGTGACCTTGGGGTCCGACCGCGCTCGTTCCGCCGCCGTCCGCGCGAGCTCGGCGAACCCGAGCACCACCGTCAGCGCGTTCTTCATCTCGTGCGCGAATCCCGCCGTCAGCAGACCCACCGTGCTCGTCCGCTGCGCTCTCTCCAGCGCGACGGAGATCTCCGCCAGCCGGCGCTGCAGCGTCCAGGCAGCCGCCACGCCGCCCGCAGCCAGGAGCAGGACGGCAAGATACTGCAGTCCGCCGAGGTTCACGCCCTTCCACAGTGAGACGACGAGCACGATGGTCGAGAGCAAAAAGATGATCGGCCCCCAGTACAGTGCAGCCATCGCCACCTGCCGCGCGCGGAGCGCGGCGAGAATGCCGGGCGAGGTGGGGCGCCGCTTCTTCACGCGCGCCATATAGCAGAAGTGGAATGCGGAGCGCCCACGATCCATCATGCGCCCCATGGGCCTGCAAGGGCGGCGCGTGCTCCTCTGCGTAGGGGGCGGCATCGCGGCATACAAAGCCTGCGAGCTCGCCCGCCTGCTCGTGAAGGACGGCGCGCAGGTCCGTGTCGCTCTGACCCCCGCCGCGCAGCGGTTCGTCACCGCCCTGACGTTCCAGGCGCTGACGGGCTCGGCGGTAGCCGCCGACATCTTCTGCGCCGAGCAGGAGCTCGCCGCGGGCCACATCGCGCTCGCCGATTGGGCCGAGCTGGCCGTCGTCGCGCCGGCGACGGCGAATCTCCTCGCGCGGCTGCGGATCGGGCAGGCCGACGACGCCGCGGCGGCGGCCCTCCTGGCGATCGATCCCCGCCGCTGGCTGCTCGCGCCGGCGATGAACGAGAAGATGTGGGCGAGCCCCGCGGTCGAAGAGAACGTGCGGGTGCTCCGCGAGCGCGGAGCACGGATGGTCGGCCCGGCGATCGGCGAGATGGCGGAGCGAAGCCACGTCGGTCCGGGGCGCATGTCGGAGCCGGCAGAGATCTTCGCCGCCTGCCAGCAGGCGCTCGCGCCTCGCGATCTGGAGGACGTCCCGGTGCTGGTCACCGCCGGGCCCACCCGGGAGATGCTCGACCCGGTCCGTTACCTCTCGAACCCGTCCTCGGGCCGGATGGGATACGCGCTTGCCGAAGCGGCCCGCGACCGCGGCGCGCGCGTGACGCTGATCTCCGGCCCGGTGGAGCTTCCCAAGCCGCCGCAGGTCGACATGGTGGAGGTGGTCTCGGCGGAGGACCTCGCGCGCGCCGTGGGCGAGCGTCTCGACGGCGTCCGCGTGGTGGTGATGGCCGCTGCCGTCGCCGATCAGCGTCCTTCGAAGCGCGCTTCACAGAAGGTGAAGAAGAAGCCCGGCGACGAGACCGTCACCCTGGTGCGGACGCCCGACATCCTGGCCTCCCTCGGCGAGCGCGCGCAGCGGCCCCTCCTGGTCGGCTTCGCGGCCGAGACGGAGAACGTCGAAGGGAATGCGCGCGACAAGCTCCTGCGCAAGAACCTCGACTTGATCGTCGCCAACGACGTGGCCGATGCCTTCGGCAAGACCACCAACAAGGTCCTGGTGCTCGGAAAGGACGGCGCGCGCCGGGAGCTGGCCGGGCCGAAGCAGACGGTGGCGCACGCCATCTGGGACATGGTCCGCGAGCGCCTCTCACGTTAGACTGCGCGCATGCGCGAGCTCGTGGACGAAGTGCGTGCCTGGCTCGCCTGGGCAGAGGAGAGCGGCCTGCAGAACCTGGCGCCTCCACGGCGCAGGGCCGAACCGGATTGGAGTCCGCGAACGGTGAAACTTCCCCTGCTCGAGGCGGTGCGAGGCGAGATGGGAGAGTGCACGCGCTGCAAGCTGCACAAGGGCCGGACGAACATCGTCTTCGGGGTAGGGAATCCGGAAGCGCGCCTGATGTTCGTAGGGGAGGCGCCGGGCGAGGACGAGGATCTCCAGGGTTATCCATTCGTGGGGAAGGCCGGACAGCTTCTGACGAAGATGATCGAGGCGATGGGCCTGCGCCGCGATGACGTCTACATCTGCAACACCGTCAAGTGCCGCCCCCCCAACAACCGCAATCCCGAGCCCGACGAGCTGCTCGCCTGCGAGCCGTTCCTCAAGGGCCAGCTCGGCGCCGTCAAGCCGGCGGCGATCGTGACCCTGGGCAAGTTCGCGGCTCAGGCGCTGCTGCGCGAACAGACGCCGATCACCCGGCTGCGCGGCCAATGGCGCGAGTACGAGGGCATTCCCGTGATGCCCACGTTCCATCCCGCCTATCTGCTGCGGAGCCCCGGTGAGAAGGGCAAGGTCTGGGAGGACCTGAAGCAGGTGATGAAGAAGCTCGACCTTCCGCTGCCGAAGGGAGGCGCATCGTGATCGTCGCGCTGCTCCTCGCCGCCGCACCGGTGGTGCACTACGCCGAATTCACCGGTTCCGTCGATCCCGGCTCCGGCGCGTTCCTCATCGCCGCAATCCACGACGCGCAGGAGAAGGGCGCCGAAACCCTGGTGGTCCGCCTCGACACGCCGGGCGGGCTGCTTTCGACCACCCGCGACATCGTCCAGGCGGAGCTGAACGCGAAGGTGCCCATCGTCTTCTGGGTGGGACCCCCCGGAGCCCGCGCCGGATCCGCCGGAGTGTTTCTCACCATGGCGGCCCACGTCGCCGCAATGGCGCCGTCGACGAACATCGGCGCGGCGCACCCGGTCGAGATCTTAGGCTCGAGCCCGGAAGAGAAGAAAGGCGATCGGAGCGCCATCTTCCAGAAGCTGGAGAACGACACCGCCGCGTTCGTCCGGGGCATCGCCGAGCGGCGGTCGCGCAACGTCGAGTGGGCGGAAAAGGCGGTGCGCGAGAGCGAGAGCATTACCGCCTCCAAGGCGCTCGAGCTGCACGTCATCGACCTGACCGCGGAGGATCTGCCCGAGCTCCTCCGCAAGATCGACGGCCGCAAGGTCGACCTCGGCGGCGGCGACCGGCGCACGCTGCACACCGCAAGCGCGGAGATCCGCAACGTCCCTTGGGCGGTGAAGGACCAGGTCCTGCACGGCATTGCCAATCCCGAGGTCGCGTTCCTGATCTTCGGCCTAGGCGTGATCGGAGTGATGCTGGAGCTGTTTCATCCCGGAACCATCGTGCCGGGCGTAGTGGGCGGCATTTGCTTGTTGGTGGCTGCCATCGCCTTCCAGATGTTGCCGGTAAACATCGGCGCGCTCCTGCTGATCGCGCTCGGCATCGCCTTCTTCATCGCCGAGATGTACGTAGGCGGTCACGGCGGCTTCGTCGCCGCGGGCCTGGTCTGTGTCGTGATCGGGTCGCTCTTGCTCATCGGTCCCGTCGGGAAGGGTTTCTACGCCGACGCCGACTTCGGGCTCGGCTGGCGCATCGTGGCGCCAGTGGGCGCAGCGATGGCCGTAATCGCAGGCACCCTGGCCTGGAAACTCTCCGCCACCGCGCGCCAGCCGCTCCGGGCCGGCGGCTACTCGCTGATCGGCGAAGTGGGAGAGGTGCGCGAGGACGGGACCGTGCTGGTGCAGGGCGAGCTGTGGAAAGCCACCAGCGCGGCGCCGCTCGTTCCCGGCGATCGGGCCCGGGTGCTCGCCGTGCATGGACTCACCCTGATCGTGGCGCCTGAGGGCGCCCCACTGACAAAGGCAAGCTCATGATCTACTGGGTCTTCGTCGTCCCCGTCCTGTTCTGGATCATCTCCGGCCTGCGCGTCATCCAGGAGTACGAGTCGGGCGTCATCTTCCGGCTCGGCCGCTTCGCGGAAGTGAAGCGCGCCGGGCTCAACTGGATCGTTCCCGGGGTGGACCGGATGGTGAAGGTGGACCTCCGCACCGTGACCCGCGACGTTCCACCGCAGGACGTGATCACGCACGATAACGTCAGCCTGAAGGTCTCGGCCGTCATCTACTTCCGGGTGATCGACGCGGAGAAAGCAATCATCCAGGTGGAGAACTTCCTCTACGCCACCTCGCAGCTCTCGCAGACCACGCTGCGCAGCACGCTCGGCAAGCTCGACCTCGACGATCTGCTGGCCCAGCGCGAGAAGATCAACAAGGAGCTCCAGCAGGTCCTCGACCTGCACACCGAGCCCTGGGGCATCAAGGTGACCGCGGTCGAGGTCAAGGCCATCGATCTTCCGCCGGAGATGCAGCGGGCGATGGCGCGGCAGGCAGAGGCGGAGCGCGAGCGGCGCGCCAAGGTGATCGCCGCCGAGGGCGAGTACCAGGCGGCGGAGAAGCTGGGGATGGCCGCGGACGTGATCCAGGCGCATCCGTCGGCGCTGCAGCTCCGCTATCTGCAGACGCTGGTCGAGATCAGCGCCGAGAAGGCGAGCACCACCATCTTCCCGGTGCCCATCGACCTGCTCACGCCCTTCATCAAGCTTGCGCAGGGAGCCGCCGATCAGCAGCAGCTTCCGCCGCAGCGGGTTCCCATCGGAGTGACGCGTGAGTGATCCGTACGGGCTGCGGCGGGTGGTGCGCCCCAAGGGCGTGCTGCCGCAGCAGGCGGAGGTGATCGATCCGCGCCTGCCGCTCGGGCCCGACGAGGTCGCCATCGACGTCGAACGCCTGAACATCGACGCGGCTTCTTTCCGGCAGCTGCAGGAGGAGTGCAAGGGCGACGTCCCGCGGATCGCCGCCCGGATCCGCGAGATCGTCGCGGCCCGCGGAAAGATGCAGAACCCCGTCACCGGGTCCGGAGGGATGCTGATCGGCAGGGTGGCGGAAGTCGGACCGGAGCATCCCGCGCGCGGCGAGCTGGAGCGTGGCGACCGGATCGCGACGCTGGTGTCGCTCACGCTGACGCCACTGTCACTCGAGGAGATCCAGGCGGTGCATCCGCACGCCGAGCGCGCCGACGTGCGCGGGCGCGCCGTGCTGTTCGCCACCGGCTTGTGGGCGCGGCTCCCCGAGGATCTGCCGGAGGCAACGGCTCTCGCCGTGCTCGACGTCTGCGGAGCTCCGGCGTGGGTGGCCCGGCTGGCGTCCAAAGGTCAGCGCTTGCTGGTCGTAGGCGCGGGCAAGAGCGGATCGCTCGCCTGCGCGCAGGCCCGCAGGAACGGCGCCCACGTCACCGTTCTCGATTACCGGCGGGACGCCGCCCAGGGCCTCGTCTCGGACGGGCTCGCCCACGCGTGGCTTGCCGCGGACGCGACGCGCCCGCTCGAGGTCTACGCGCTGACGAAGGGCGAGTTCGACGTGGTGGTGAACTGCGCCAGCGTTCCCGGCACCGAGATGGCGAGCATCCTCTCCACGCGCCAGGGCGGAGAGGTCCTCTTCTTCAGCATGGCGACCTCCTTCACGGCCGCGGCGCTGGGCGCCGAAGGAGTCGGCAAGGACGTCCGCCTGACGATCGGCAACGGCTACGCGCAGGGGCACGCGGAGCTGGCGCTGGATCTGGTCCGCGGGACCCCGGCGCTGCAGAAGATCTTCGCTGCCCGGGTGGCCTAGGTGGCGCGGGACGCCTGCGCCGTCGTGCTCGCGGGCGGCGAGAGCCGGAGATTCGGCAGCGACAAGGCACTCGCCCGATTCCGCGGTGAGCCGCTGATCGCGCGCGTGGTCCGCGAGCTGCGGAACGTCGGATTCAACCAGGTCGCCATCGCCGCGAAGGAACCGGAAAAGTACGCCGACGCGGCACCGGGCGCCGAGCTTCTCCGCGATGTCCGCCCCATTCAAACTCCGCTCGCAGGGCTCGCCGCCGGACTGCGCGCCTCGCGGCACGCGCTGGTCTTTGCCTGTGCCGCGGACATGCCCTTTGCGGCAGATGCCGCGTTGATCGACGCCCTCACCGCGGCCATCGCCGGACACGATGCCGCCGTGCCCCACGCCGCCGGCTCGCTGCAGCCTCTTTGCGGCCTCTGGTGGAAGGACGCGTGCCTTCGCGCTGCCGAAGCGCTGCTCGCGAGACCGCGGCCCCCCGGCCCACGCGCCATCCTGCCGCTGGTCCGCGCCGCACGCCTCGATTGGCCGGATCCCCGTCCGTTCCTCGACGCGGACACCCCCGAGGTCCTACGCGAGCTGGAGCTCGCTTCGTAAGGCGGTGGCGAGCCGCGCGAACTGATCCTCGGAGTTGTACGCCTGCGCCGAGATCCGGATCAGCTGCCGGGGCAGCGCCGGAAACGGCATGACCGGAACCTCGATGTCATGCCTCTCGAGCAGCGCCCGCTGCAGCGGATGCCAGAAGACGCCGCGCGCCAGGGGCATCTTGCCTTTCGCGTCCGGCAGCGGAACCGAAGCGAGCGATCCCAGCATCTCCTCGGGCGCCGGCGCTTCGACGCGGAGCGCCTCGCAGAGCAGCTTCCGGCCGCGCACCGCCAGCGCATGGTTGCGCTCGATCAAGTCCGGCCACCCTCCGGGAAACAGGGAGCCGAGAAAGCGCAGCGCGTGCGGGATGCAAAGAAAGGGAGTGGGATCGTCGGTCCCGGTCCAGTCGAACTCCAGTCGGAACCGCGAGCGCTCCGTTCGCGCGGCGTTCGCCCCGTGGCTGATCGTCAGGGGACGGATGCGCTGCTGGCGATCGCGCCGCACGTACAGGAACGCGGCTCCCTTCGGCGCGCAGAGCCACTTGTGGCAGTTGCCCGTGAAGTACGCGGCGCCGATCCCGCGCAGATCCAGCGGCATCATCCCCGGCGCGTGCGCTCCGTCGATGAGGGAGTCGATGCCCCTTTCCTGAAGACGCCCGACGATCTCCTCGACAGGAAAAATGATCCCGGTCGGGCTGGTCACATGATCGAGCAAGGCCAGCCGGGTCCGGGCCGTGACGGCACCGAGCACCGCATCGACGACCTGCGAGGGCCCGGCGATGGGCCACGGCACCGCCGCCACCACGACTTTCGCACCGCGCCGTTCCTGCCAGCGCAGCGCGTTCCGGCAGGCGTTGTAGGCGTGGTCGGTGGTGAGCAGCTCGTCGCCCGGCTCGAGCTCGAGCGAGCGGATCACGGTGTTCACGCCGCTGGTCGCGTTCGGAACGAACGCGAGATCGTCCGGATCTGCCCCGATGAACCGCGCCAGATCTCCCCGGGCTTCGTCGAGCAGGCCCTCGAGATCACGTGCCAGGAACTGCAGCGGCTGCCGCTCCATGCGCGCGCGCAGCTCCGTCTGCGCCTCGAGCACCGGCTTCGGGCAGGCTCCGAACGAGCCGTGGTTGAGGAAGTCGATGCGCGGGTCGAGCGTCCAGTGCTGCGCGAGCGGATTACCCACGCTTCGGCTCGGGCGGGAGCTGATCGACGAAGGCGACCTCGGTGAATCCGAGCCCGACGAAGAGCGAGCGCAACGACTGCCGCGCCGACTCGCGGGCGCGTTCCTGAAGGTCCTTGTCGGCGCCGACCTCCGCCTCGAAGGCGTTCCGCGCGCGCTCGAAGAGCTCCGCCGTCTGGGCGGAGCTCAGGTTCGAGCCGATCACCTCGACCTCAGCGGGGCGCAGCTCCACCTGCGTCTGGACTCGCGGCAAGACCACTTCCACCCGGCGCCCTTCGACGCGTAGCGAGGCGGTATCCAGCTTGCGAAGATCGAGTCCGAGGTGCGCGACGGCAAAGACGATGGCACGCCCGCGCGGTGGCCTCACCGAGTAGCTCGCCCACTCGACGAGCGAAGCCCAGGCGGTGGCCTGCTCGCGCGGGTCGGGAGAGAAATCGATCTTCTTGTAGAGCGAGACGTCGAGAGTCTCCAGCCGCGCCACCTCGCGGATCTTCAGCACCAGCGCCTGCGCGTCGGGCAGTCGCGGCTCGCGGTGCGTGAAGTGCCAGACGAGGGCGGCGCCGAGCACGAACGCGAGCAGCAGGGCGGCGAGGGCGAGCAGGTTTCGCATTCGAGTGAGCATACCGCGTCGCGCGGTTACGTTTTCTTACATTGACCTCCGTCGGCCCTCTCTCTACGGTGATTGAGAGTCGCTCAACGGAGGCTTTTCTTGGCGAAGCGCACCCTCCTGCTGTTCCTGGCCGTGGCGGCGTGCCGATCCGGCTCCGACGAGAATGCGCTGCCGTCCTTTGTGTTCCCGGGGTCGGTCGTCACCACGTCGTACGACGGCGGCAGCGACGATCTGCTGACCGGCGGCCTGGGCGTGGCGGGCCTGGGGCAGGCGACGCCGATCAGCCCTACCACTCCGCCTGCGCCGGGATTCGTCGATCCGGCGAATCCCACGGCAGCGGAGTTGAGGACTCGAGCGATCTACGTGAACTACCGCGCGCTCGTGGATCCCATCTTCAACGGCGGCTACGCCACCCTGTACGGCCCGAACGTCGACGTGAACGGGAATCCCACGTTCAACCCTGGCCGGATCGCCGGTGAAGAATGGCTTGCCTACGACGACGACGGCACCGGTCGCGTCAACGTCACCATGATGGTGCAGGTGCCCGCGAGCTTCAATCAGGACAAACCGTGCATCGTGACCGGCACGTCGTCGGGATCGCGCGGGGTATACGGCGGCATCGCCACAGCGGGAGACTGGGGCCTCAAGAACGGCTGCGCCGTCGCCTACACCGACAAGGGCAGCGGGATGGGCGTCCATGACCTGCGGAACAACACCGTCAATCAGATCGACGGCATCCGTGACGCCGCCCCCGACGCCGGCACCGGATCCAACTTCACCGCCGCGCTGACCGACGCCGAGCGGACTGCGTTCAACACGGCGAGCTCGGACCGGCTCGCCGTCAAGCATGCGCACTCACAGCTCAACCCGGAAAAGGACTGGGGCCTCTACACGCTGCACGCCATCGAGTTCGCGTACTACGTGCTGAACCAGAAGTTTGGCACGCGCAGCAGCGACGCCGGCAGCGCTACCGTCGCCCGCAAGTACCATGCCGGTCAGATCCTCACGATCGCTGCGAGCGTCTCGAACGGCGGCGGCGCGTCGCTGGCGGCGGCCGAGCAGGACGGGCAGCACTGGATCAGCGGCGTCGTCGTCGGCGAGCCCCAGGTCCAGGTCGCATCGACCTCCGCCATCCAGCGCGGCGGAAGCGCGGTCGCGGCCAAGGCGAAGCCGCTCTACGACTACATGACCCTTGCCGCGCTCTACCAGGGCTGCGCCGCCGGGGCCGCAATCTACTCCTCGAACGCCAACATGAACTTGCTGACGGCCACGCAGATCACCAACCGATGCGCGGGCCTGAAGGCGAAGAGTCTGCTGACCGCGACCACCCAGCAGGCCCAGTCCGACGAGGCCCTGCAGAAGCTTCGCGACGCCGGCTATGAGGCGGACTCCGACCTCCTCCACAGCACGCACTTCAGCACCTACGCCACGCCGGCAGTCGCGCTCACGTACGCGAACGCGTACGCGCGGGCGAGCGTGAAGGACAACCTCTGCGACTACAGTTTCGCCGCGGTGGATTCACAGGCGAGCGGCCTGGTGGTGCCTGTCAACTCGACGACCGCGAACGCGCAGGGGCTGGCACAGATCTTCGCCAACGGCAACGGCGTTCCGCCCACCGGACCCATCGAGATCATCAACAACAAGGCCGTCGGCGGACCGCACCGGGATCAGGTTTCGCTCTCCGCCTCGACCAACGCCGCGGACTTGAACATCGACGGCGCGGCCTGCTTGCGCGGCCTCTGGACCGGCACCGCCGACGGGTCGGGCGCGGCGCTGACCGGGACCCTGCTGTCCCAATCGAACGCGTTGAAGTCCGGTGTGCAGCAGGTGCAGCGCAGCGCGAGATTGCACGGCATTCCCACCATCCTCGTCCAGGGGCGCAACGATGCGCTGGTGCCCGTCAACCACGCCTCGCGCGCCTACTACGGCGCGAACAAGCTGGCGGAGGGCGTGAACAGCCCCCTCTACTACTACGAGGTCACCAACGCGCAGCACTTCGATACCTTCATCGGGGCGTTCGCCGGCTACCAGACGCGCTTCATCCCGCTGCACCGCTACGTCATCGAGTCGCTCGACTTCATGTACAAGCATCTGCGCGATGGCGCTGCGATCCCTCCCAGCCAGGTGGTCCGCACCACGCCGCGCAGCTCGGGCAACAACCTGATCTCCAAGTCACAGAACGTACCGGACATTCCCGCGACCCCCGTGGCCGCGAACTTGATCACGTTCTCCAACGGCACCCTCAACATCCCGGAGTAGCGCCCGCCTTGCCCAAGGAGCTGCCTTGGGATAGACGCACCCGTCCCCATGGCGCAGCTCTTCGTCGACGCTGAGAAGATCGCCCGCGCGCGCGAGCTCGCCCGCAGCGCCGCGATGGGTGTGCAGGCGTTCATCGGTCGCCACACCACGGTCTCCATCGAGCGCACCGTCCTGCGGCTGCTCGGGATCTCCGGCACCGGTGCCCGCGGTGCTCCGCTGGCGAATCTGATGGTCGACCGCCTGCGCGACGCCCGCGTGTTGCAGCGGGGCGCGGCGTACTGGCTGGGCCGCGCCCTGCGCGCGTCGCCGGGCAAGGATCCGCTGCAGGCGATCGAGCGGATCGCCGCGCACCCCGAAAAGCTGCCACCGCTTCCCGCCGCCGAGGACCAGCAGCTCCGCGAAGAGATGCGCGCGGAGACGCGCGCCGCGGTCCGCGAGCTGCAAGCGCGCATCGACGAGCGCAAGCAGCGCAAGCGCGACCTTCGCGTCGGATCGTTCGACGGCGCGCCTTGGAAGTACGTCATCGTCGCCACCGGCAATATCCACGACGACGTGGAGCAGGCGAAAGCCGCCGCCGAGCAGGGCGCCGACGTGATCGCCGTCATCCGCAGCACGGCGCAGTCGCTGCTCGACTACGTTCCGCACGGCGCCACCACCGAGGGATTCGGCGGCACCTACGCGACCCAGGAGAACTTCCGCATCATGCGCGAGGCGCTCGACGAGGAGTCGAAGCGCCTCGGGCGCTACGTCCACCTGACGAACTACAGCTCCGGTCTCTGCATGCCGGAGATCGCCTTCATGGCTGCGTACGAGCGTCTGGACATGCTGCTCAACGACGCCATGTACGGCATCCTCTTCCGCGACATCAACATGCAGCGGACGTTCTGCGACCAGTATTTCTCCCGCCGCATCTGTGCCTTCGCGGAGATCATCATCAACACCGGCGAGGACAACTACATCACCACGGCCGACGCGGACGAGGCGGCGCACACCGTGATCGCCTCGCAGCTGATCAACGAGACCTTCGCCCGCCTCGCCGGCATGAAGGAGGAGCTGATCGGCTTCGGCCATTCCTTCGAGATCGATCCGGCCCGCGAGGACACGCTCTTGCGCGAGTTCGCGATGGCGATGATGGTCCGGGAGCTCTTCCCTCGCAGTCCGATCAAGTACATGCCTCCCACCAAGCACAAGGAGGGCGACATCTTCTTCAGCCACGCCTACGACGTGATGTCCGATCTGGTCGCCATCGCCACCGGGCAGCGCATCCAGCTCCTGGGCATGATGACGGAAGCGATGCACAATCCCTTCCTCATGGATCGCTACGTGGCGCTCAAGTCCGCCTCGTACGTGTACCGGGGCGCGCGGCACCTGGGCGACGAGATTCGTTTCCAGCCCGACGGGATCGTCGCCCGGCGGCAGCGCGAGGTGTTCGACCAGGCCCTCGCGCTGCTCGAGGAGGTTGCCAAGGACGGGATGATGGCTGCCATCGGCAAGGCGCGGTTCGGCGACACCGCGCGCACACCCGGAGGAGGGAAGGGGCTCGACGGAGTGGTGGAGAAGGCCCCCGACTACTTCAACCCCTTCCTCGAGATCCTCGAGGGCGCGGCGTGAGCACCGAGAAGGAAAAGCAGCTCATCCGGCCGTACGGCGATCGCAAGGACGACGGCGTCATCCAGCTCTCCTTCGTCCTGCCCGTGCCCAGCAGCGAGAAGGCGAAGGAAGCCGCGGCGACGGTGGCGAAGAAGCTGGGCCTCTCCCACGTGCTCGTCGCCTGCATGGAGAAAGCGGGCGAGGGCTACAGCTTCTTCGTCGTCTACGGCCGAACGCACATGCAGCTCGACTACAATTCCATCGAGGTGCCCGAGGTCGTGCACCGCAAGCACGGCTACGACGAGCTGAACGAGGTCATCCGCCGCGACCTCGGCCGCCGCATCGTGGTGGTCGGCGCCTGCATCGGGACCGATTCGCACACCACGGGCATCGACGCGATCATGAACATGAAGGGTTTCGCCGGCGACTACGGGCTCGAGCGCTATCCGATGTTCCGCGCCGTCAACCTCGGGTCGCAGGTGGACCCGGAGCACCTGGTCCAGCGCGCCAAGGAGGAAAACGCCGACGCCGTCCTGGTCAGCAAGGTCGTCACCCAGCGGGACGTGCACAAGGAGGACGCCCGGGCACTGATCGACGCCGCGAAGCAGCAGGGCGTGTTCGAGAAGACCATCTTCCTCTTCGGTGGCCCGCGGGTCGATCACAAGACTGCCCTGGAGCTGGGGTTCGACGCCGGGTTCGGTCCCGGCACCCGGCCCAGCGACGTCGCGAATTACATTTATTATCGTCTACTGGAAAGAATGGGCCGCCCGCCACCACCACAGAAGACGGCCCATGGTACGCAGGACGCCACGGTCCCGGCGACCGGCGAGAAGCTGGGAGAGACGCTGTGAAGGTGACGCTCAGGGTCAGGCTCTCCGCGCACGACGCGCACTACGGTGGCGGGTTGGTCGATGGCGCGCGCGTGCTCGGCCTCTTCGGCGACGCCGGCACCGAGCTGCTCATCCGCAACGACGGAGATGAAGGCCTCTTCCGCGCGTACGAGTCGGTCGAATTCCTCGCCCCGCTGCACGCCGGCGATTTCGTCGAGGTGGACGCGGAGCTCGTCTCGGTGGGAAAGACCAGCCGCAAGGTGCGGTTCGAGGCGCGCAAGTACATCTCGCCCCGGCCGGATGTTTCCGACTCCGCCGCCGACCTGCTGCAGGAACCGGTGGTGGTCTGCCGCGCGGTGGGAACCTGCGTGATCCCGGCGGCAAAGCAGAGGCGCAAGTGACTCCTGCGATCATCACCGCCGCGATCTGCGGAGCGGAGACCACGCGCGAGATGACGCCGTACCTGCCGATCACCGCCGACGAGCTGGCGGAAGAAGCGGCCCGGTGCCAGCAGGCGGGCGCCTCCGTCATCCACCTCCACGTCCGGCACGACGACGGTACGCCGACGCAGGATCGCGCCCTGTTCCAGAAGGCGCTCGATGCCATCCGCCGCCGGACCGACGTGATCGTCCAGACCAGCACTGGCGGCGCGGTGGGCATGAGCGCCGACGAGCGGGCGCAGCCGCTCGAGTGCACTCCGCCGCCGGATATGGCGACGCTGAACGCCGGGTCGCTCAACTTCGGCGACGACGTCTTCCTCAATCCGTTTCCGCTGGTGCGTGACTTCGCCGGCCGCATGCGCGCCAGACGAATTGCTTACGAGCTGGAGTGCTACGACGTCGGTCACGTCGAGGCCTGCCTGCGCCTGGCCGAAGAGGGCGTGATCGATCTCCCGGCCCATTTCGACTTCGTGATGGGCGTCCGCGGAGGGATCCAGGCGAGCGAGGACAACCTGACGTTCCTGGTCATGAAGCTGCCGCGCGGCTGTACATTCAATGTCGCGGGAATCGGGCGTCACCAGCTTCCGATGGCGGAGCTGTCGCTGCGGATGGGCGGGCACGCCCGCTGCGGGCTCGAGGACAACGTCTATCTGAGCAAGGGCGTGCTGGCGAAGGGGAGCTTCGAGCTCGTCG
>Ga0209156_10001390_pt1 | contig 19728 bp, 21 predicted proteins | sample GraSoiAngelo_124_FD_185881 | JGI IMG/M metagenome (GOLD analysis project Ga0209156, IMG submission 185881) | Grasslands soil microbial communities from the Angelo Coastal Reserve, California, USA - 14_0927_05_20cm (SPAdes) (version 2) | ecosystem: Environmental > Terrestrial > Soil > Grasslands...
TGCTTCTCCTTGGTTCCCCGCCTAAACGGAACCGAGCAACCTGCGACGAAAGGAGGCGAGATAGATTGAAATTTCTGAAAATGATCATGATCGTGGCCGTTCTAGTCACTGCTTTGGAACTTGGAGCCTGTGCGCAACACAAGGAGGTTGTCGCTCCAGCTCCAGCACCGACGGGGAAATAGATCGTACTTTCAACTGGGCTATTTCGCCCAAAAAGGCCAGGTCATGTTCCGATCTGGCTTTTTTTTCATGACGCACTAGGGCCTGGCTGACTTCTTCCCATCTCAACGTTTTCCGATTAAGCTGCGCGAATGGAACTGAAAGGGGAGCAGATTTCTCTTGTCCCACTCGCGGCGGTCGCTCTCGAAGGCGAGTTCGTTGAGATTTCTTCTCTCGTCCGGCGACGAAACGCTTTCCGTCACCGCGATGCGCGTCAGCAACGAAGATCGTTCGCCCGCGAGAATCCACGGCTGAGACGCAGCCCCAACTCCAACCGGCTTTGCTGAGATTGTCAGCGCTCAATCGTGAGCTTTGATCGGCCCTTCGATAATCTCGGGTTTCTGAGTGATGAGTTTAGACAGATGCTCTTCTACGTAGTCCGCAGCTAGGTGCACCGACTCATCGGCACCGGCTTTGTCCTTAAATACTCCGACGGACGCGGCCTCGCCCTTACCAGTATCGAGCCAATAGTAGCGCACAAACCCCTTCGCCTTCTTGACGATGGGCACGAAGTCTTCGCGTACTCGGCGGTCGATCTCTGCGCTGTCCTTCGGATTAAAGTGGTAGTGACGAATGACAGCGAACATAATACTTCTCCTTAGCTGGAATTTCCGACTCCAACTCTATTTCTGCGAAATTGCTATATGTTCGGAGCCTCTCGTGTCAACCCCGAATCGGCGGATTCCGCGCGCACAATGAAGTGTTGACGGCCGCGATGCGCTTTCCAAAGCCAAGTGGTACAGCGATTGGCGCGCAACTGCCTAGAATGAGGAAATGTGGTCATGGCTTATATCGACACACCCGATGACTGGATTCTGCCCAAGAAGAGCAGTGGTTACAGCAAATCGATCTGTGCGTTTTCCGGCGTCGTCTCGGCGAACCGGACGCCGAGGCCGATGAGGCGCACCGGTTTTCCAGTGCGAGCGAATGCTTCATCGAGAAGAGAACGGAAATCTTGCAAAGTTGGCGCCAATCCGGCGCGCTCGGCGGTTGTGCGGGTAAAATCGTTGAACTTCAGTTTTACGAAAATCTTCGTGATAGACCGAGTCGCCTCTTTTTGGGCGAGATCGGCCATCATTTCCTGAAAGAGATCTTCCAGTTTCTCTTCGCATTGCTCCAAGGTGGTAAGATCGACAGGGAACGTTTCCTCTGTGCTGAGCGATTTGCGCGGGCGATCCGGTTCGACCAGCCGGTGATCGACACCGCGGCAAAGGTCATAGAGATCGAGACCAAACTTCCCGAAAAGGTCGACAATGTCCGGACGCGAGAAGCGCTGCAGCTCGCCACAGGTTTTAACGCCGAGCTCTTCCAGTTTCTTCTCAGTCTTCTCCCCGATACCCCAAATTTTGCGCACCGGCAATTTCTCCATGAAGGCCGGCACCTGTTCCGGCGTGACTTCGAATTGGCCGTTCGGCTTGTTTATCTCGCTCGCGATCTTCGCGATGAGTTTGTTCGGGCCTATTCCCGCCGATGATGTCAGTTTTGTTTTCCGAAGAATCGTGCCGCGGATCACCTGTGCCAGTGGCCTCGGTGCGCCGGGATAGGCGGTTACATCGAGATAAGCTTCGTCGAGCGAGATCGGTTCGATCAACGACGTGAACCGGTGCAAGATTCCGCGGATGATGCCAGCGTCGCGCCGGTAAACATCGAACCGGGTCGGCAATACGATCAAATTCGGGCAGCGTTGCAACGCCATGAATGTCGGCATGGCCGAGCGCACGCCGAACTTGCGCGCTTCATAATTGCACGTCGTCAGGACACCGCGCCGGTCGCGCGCGCCGCCGACGCCGACCGGTTTGCCACGCAATGAAGGGCGGTCGCGGACCTCGATTGCCGCGTAAAAGCAGTCCATGTCGAGATGGATGATCGCGCGCGCCTTCGAATCTTTCTCCACGCCACGAATCTAGCTTTAAAGGAAGCATTTTAACAAAACAGGACGCGACAAGCCGTAGATTCAGAAATCAGGATGAGGAAAATCGAAGCAAACAAGCAACGTGAACATCGTCTGCCGCCAAAGCGGTATTGTGTTTTCGCGGAATTTGGGTGATGACGAGACAAGTCGTATGGCGACACCTGCAACGCGCGTCTTCATGGTTCGACACGGGGCCACCGTTGTGAGCGCGGAAGATCGATTTGCCGGGGCAACCGATGTGGCGCTTTCCGATGAAGGACGCGAGCAAACACGACGGTTGGCACAGCGTTTAAGCCGGGAGAAAATCGCTGCGGTCTATGCTTCGCCACTCGGACGCACGGTTGAGACAGCGCAAATCCTGGCCGCACCGCACAAACTCGAAGTGCAGACGCGCGACGGCTTTCGGGAAATTTCCCACGGACGCTGGGAACAGATGACCCGGCGCGAAGTGGAGGAAAAATTTCCGGAGGAAGCTGCGGAATGGGAAAAGGATCCATACACATTTGCGCCCGTGGGCGGCGAAAGCGGCCTGGCCGTGACGGCGCGCGCGTTGCCGGCATTGATCGAATTAGTGCGCGAACATCCCGGAAAAAATATTTTGGTGGTATCGCACAAGGCAACAATTCGGCTTTTACTCAGCTCGCTCCTTGGATTTGATCCGCGACGTTACCGGGACAATCTCGATCAAAAACCGGCCGCGCTGAACATTGTCGATTTTAAGGACGCGACGCGTGCGCGGCTCACGCTGTTCAACGATACATCGCATTATGCCGAGGCCGGCGAAGCAATCCCGGCGGTTCCGGAAGGCCGGTTATCAAAGTGGTGGAGCACCCGCTGAGCGTGCGCGTTGACGGAAGTGCGCGTATTTCGCGCTCTCCGTCGCAAGATCGGCATGTACTGCAAAGATTGTTTTGGCGAGACGCCTAAACCAACACGCGAGACGCGTGCGCTACCCGGTTTTTGAAAATTTCGGGCTTTGCAAATCACGGTTCTCTTTAGATATTGAAGCGGTAACTTTTTCCTGAATGGACGCTTCCACTTCTCTCGAGACGCACGGCGAGGATCGACATAAACACGAAGGCGAGCACCCACCTTCGCACGGCTCCGGCGCGGCAGGTGAGCATCACGAACTCGGCTGGTGGCGAAAATATGTTTTCTCCACCGACCACAAGGTGATTGGTATCCAGTACGGATTCACGGGACTGATCTTCCTCTTCTTCGGTTTTTCCTTGATGATGCTGATGCGGTGGCAATTGGCCTATCCTGGCCAGGCGTTGCCACTGATTGGGAAGCTGCTCCCACATATTTTCGGGGCGGGCTCGATGCCGGACGGGAAAATGACGCCTGACTTTTACAACACGTTAGGCGCGATGCACGGCACGATCATGGTCTTTCTCGGGATTGTGCCGCTCGCGTTCGCCGCGTTTGGCAATTTCGTCGTGCCGCTGCAAATCGGCGCGCCGGACATGGCCTTCCCGAAAGTAAACATGGCAAGCTACTGGGCCGTTTTTGTCGGGGGCATTATCATGCTGACAAGTTTCTTCGTTCCCGGCGGCGCGGCGAAGAGTGGCTGGACTTCCTACGTGCCGCTAGCCGGGATTGCCGATACAGGCCCCGGACATAATCCGATTTTCAACGGGCAGACACTCTGGCTCATTGGTTTTATTTTTCTAATCACGTCGTCGTTGCTCGGCGCGATTAATTTCATCGCGACGATCATCCAGTTGCGAGCGAAAGGACTGACCTGGATGCGGCTGCCATTTTTTGTCTGGGCGCAATTTGTCACCGCTTTCCTGCTCTTGCTGGCGTTCCCGCCGCTAGAGGCAGGGATCATCATGCAACTAATGGACCGCGTGGCGGCGACCAGCTTTTTCATGCCGGCAGGTCTCGTCGTGAATGGCACCGCGATGCACATCAGTGGCGGTGGCAGCCCGCTATTGTGGCAGCATCTTTTCTGGTTCCTCGCGCATCCCGAAGTTTACGTGCTCATTCTTCCGGGCATGGGCATTGTCGCTGAAATTCTGGCGAACAATTCGCGCAAACCGCTCTGGGGTTATAAATCACTTGTTTTTTCCGTGCTCACGATCGGCTTTTTGTCATTCATCGTCTGGGCGCATCACATGTGGCTCACCGGAATGGGGACGGCAGTAAGCGCGTTTTTCCAGACGACCACGCTCATCATCTCAATCCCATCGGTGATCATCTTGAGCGCGTTTTTCATTTCACTTTGGGGCGGCTCGATCCGGTTCAACGTGCCGATGCTTTTCACGACAGCGTTCCTACCGATGTTTGGGATTGGCGGCCTCACCGGCATCCCACTCGCGTTTAATTCAGCAGATCTTTACCTGCACGACACCTACTATGTGATCGCACATTTTCATTATATCGTCGCACCCGGCACGATCTTCGCGCTCTTCGCGGGGATTTATTATTGGTTCCCGAAAGCGACCGGCCGGAGGATGAACGAGTTCTGGGGCAAGGTGCATTTCTGGCCGACGCTCATCTGCATGAACGCAATTTTTCTGCCGATGTTTTTGCAGGGCATGGCCGGCATGCACCGGCGCTGGTATGACGGCGGGCAGGGCTGGAATGTTTCCGGTGAACACATTTGGGGGCTGAGCGGATTTCAATGGAACGCGCCGATCTCATGGGCGGCCTGGACCATGGGTCTGGCGCAAATCCCATTCATCATCAATTTCTTCTGGAGCATCAGGCACGGGGAAAAGGTGAACGACAACCCATGGGAAGCGACCACACTGGAATGGACCGCGCCTTCGCCGCCGCCCCACGGAAATTTCGTTACGACGCCCATCGCTTATCGGGGCCCCTACGAATACAGCCTGCCTGGACGCGACCGCGATTTCACGATGCAGAACGAGCCGGTTGAACCGACTGAGCGCAGACGGCGCAAAACTGTCGAGCAACCGGTGCTCGTATAGCCTAACGAATGGAGATTCCATATACAGTCTCGACTCGACCCGATACAGGCCTTTGGAACGCGAAGGTCGGGATCTGGTTGTTTCTCGCGTCCGAAGTGATGCTATTCGGCGGACTTTTTTCCGCTTATATCTTTTTGCGACTGGACGCGCCGCCGGGGATGTGGCCACACGGCTTGCTCAACGTTCCCGTTGGCACGATGAACACGGCGATTCTGATCCTGTCCTCGGTCACGGTGGTGCTCGCGTGGGCTGCGCTGAAGATGAGGAAATATCGCGCCTACTGGTGGTACATGTTGGCCACGATTCTTTGCGGTGTAATCTTCTTAACGGTTAAACTCGTTTACGAATGGCCGCAGAAGTTCGATCATTTCGGGGCTTACATTAAGCCGGAAGCGCTCGGGAAATACGAACAGTATCTCGGCAACGAGCATGCCGCCGCGAAAGGTTTGCCGCCGCGGCTCGAAATCACAGGGCATTTGCATAATCGCGCAGCGCTCAACGATCCAAACATCAAGGATTACGAAGTCGCGCTCGATCCGCTAAACGCCGATCCGACCAATCCCGCGATGGATCGGCCGCATTTCTTCCCACTGCCCGTCACCGACAAGATCGCCAAGGTCGAAAAGGAAGATGTCGAGCGGGCGACCATGTTTCTGCCCACGCACAGCGCGTATTTCGCCAGTTATTTCACGATCACCGGTTTGCACGGAATGCACGTGCTCGGCGGCGTCCTCGTCTTCATCTACATGTGGCTGCCGGTCAGCAAAAAGCTTTATCAGCGCAATCCCGAGCATCTCGCCAATCGCGTCGAAGTCTCGGGCCTCTTCTGGCACTTTGTCGATCTGGTCTGGATTTTCGTCTTCCCGCTTTTTTATTTGCTCTAGCTGATGAACAACCCGCCTGACATTTCACAAGACCCGAGCGAGCATGAGGAGTACGCGCACAACGTGCAAAAGCACGTCAGAGGTTATTTGATGGTCGGCGCCACGTTGCTCGCCTTCACCGCCATTACTGTCGCGCTTTCCTATGTGAACTTCGGGGCGCCGAAAGCGAACATCGCCGTGGCCATGCTCGTGGCGACGTTCAAGGCAGGACTAGTCGCGGCAATTTTCATGCATCTCGCCGCAGAAAAACGGCTCATCTATCGCATTCTCATTTTTACCGGTTTCTTTGTGCTCGGACTTTTCTGGCTTATTTTTCTCGCGTGGTACGACTACCCGGTTGTTCGTTAAATGTCGCTTAAAGGCTTCCATATTGTTTTCATTATCTTCTCGACGCTGCTCGCGCTCGGGATCGGAGCATGGTGCGTCTGGGTCGATCTTGTGGAAGGCGCGCCGATTTATCTTGCCGGCGCAATCTGCTCGTTTGTGTTCGCGGTCGCGCTGGTCGTTTACGGTGTCTGGTTTTATCGGAAAATGAAGCGGCTTCGCATCATCACATGAAAGCGAAAATCTTGTCGATCCTGCTCTTGTCGATCTTTTCGCCGATTGGGCAAGCGCTGGCCTGTCCGTTTTGCTATGGCGCAAAAGATGGAAAATCGACTGAGCACATGGCGGTAGCGATCTGGTTTCTTTTTGGAGCTGTGATGTCGGTCCTGGGTGGAATCGGTGCGTTCAGTTTTCATCTCTGGCGACATGGACGGATGCCGGTCGAGCCTTATCAAGAGATGACCGAGGAAGATCTGAGCAAATATGAGTAGCCTCGCGCTAATCAATGAATTCCTGGGCCAGCCCCCGAACGCTTCCTCCCACGGATACCAGATCGACCACATCCTCGAGTTTTGTCATTGGTTCATGGGCGCGCTTTTTCTCGGCTGGTCGGCCTTCTTTATTTTCGTTTTGATTCGCTTCCGGAGAGGCCGGCATCCGGCTGCTGATCACCAAGGAGTGAAAAGCGGCATCTCGACGCATCTGGAATTCTCCGTTGTCTTAATCGAAGCTGTCCTGCTGCTCGGCTTCGCCATTCCGCTTTGGGCAAAACGCGTCAATGAGTTTCCGCCAGGCAAAGAGGCGCTGCTCGTCCATGTCGTTGGCCAGCAGTTCAGCTGGAATTTTCATCTGCCCGGACCCGATGGCCAATTTGGCCGGCGCGATGTTAGCTTTTTGAGCAATTCCAATCCAATCGGCCTCGATCCGAACGACCCGGCCGGCAAAGATGATATCGTGACCGTTGGCGAGCTGCATGTGCCAGTGGATCGTCCCGTCATCACTGAACTTTCATCGAAGGATGTAATTCACGATTTCTTCCTGCCGGACATGCGCATTGCCGCAGACGCCATTCCCGGCTCGCTCATTCCAATGTGGTTTACGCCAATCAAGACCGGGACCTATGAAGTGATTTGCGGTCAGCTTTGCGGCTTGGGCCATTCTGGAATGAAGGGCACGCTGGTGGTCGATACGCCGGCGGATTATCAGGCGTGGCTTAAAGAGCGCGCCGAGCTAGCTGGATCGCAGGGCGCACCTCCAGCTGGTGCTCCGAAAGCGGAAAATCCGCCTGCCAAGCAAGAGAACAAGCCAGCTCAGCCAGGAGCGTCGCCGGGTCCTCAGCTGTAGCCGCTTCGCTTTGCTGAAGCGCTGTGCTGATGTGAAAACGGAGCTGGTCTTGCGTCGCTCACTAGGCGACGGCTACAGACTCATCTGCGAAATCCGCGTAATCTGCGTAATCTGCGTTTATCTTTTTCCGAGATGAATTCGGGGAATTCTGCAAGATCGACAAAATGGCTCAACCGTTTTGCGTGGCTCACGTGCGTCGCGACGTTGTTTCTCATTTGCAGCGGCGGAATGGTCACGAGCAAAAATGTTGGTCTCGCCGTGCCCGATTGGCCGACCACGTTTGGCTACAACATGTTTTTGTTTCCTGTTTCGAAATGGATCGGCGGGATTTTTTTTGAGCACACTCACCGCTTGATTGCTTCGGCGGTGGGGTGTCTGACGATCATCCTGACGAGCTGGCTTTGGCGCAGCGAACCTCGAAAGTGGGTTCGTAATCTTGGAGTAATCGCGCTCGGCGCAGTGGTTCTGCAGGGCGTGCTCGGCGGATTGCGCGTCACCATGCTAAAAGACGAAATTGGCATCTTTCACGCGTGTCTCGCGCAAGGGTTTCTTGGGCTGGTGGTCGTGATCGCTCTCGCCACTTCAAAATTCTGGCGCGCACTCTCCGATGCAGCTGTCGATCCAAAGAAATTTGCACCGATCAAAAAAATTGCGATTGCAGCTACGGTCGCGATTTATGTGCAGCTTGCGCTCGGCGCGACGATGCGCCATCAACATCGCGACCTTGCGATTCTCGATTTCCCGACGACAAATGGCGGGTGGATTCCAGACACGAGCTCGGCTGCGCTTGCAAAGATCAACGCCTGGCGCGATGCGCGGGGTTTGTCCGACGTGGACGCGTTCCAAATCTGGCTGCAAATGGCGCACCGGTTTCTCGCGTTGATTATTACCGTCACCGTATTTGCATTTTGTCTTCGGGTGTGGAGCGATGCGCAGGGCGTCGCCGCGCTTAGGCGATTGTCGATAACATGGGTCGCCCTAGTCGTTTGCCAGATTGCGCTCGGGGCTTGGACCATTTGGAGCAACAAAGCAGCCGATGTCGCGACAGTGCATGTCGCGGTTGGCGCGACCATGCTATCTTTTGGGGTGAGCATTTGCGCGATTTGCTGGCGGATTTTGCAAAGACACCGCAATGAAAGACCAGCAATGGCCACATTTGAATCGGAAGGAGCAGTCCCGGTGTGAAAACCGCTGTGATTCGTACGGCGACCGGATCGAAAATCGTTGCAAGGAACGATCTATCCGCGCGTACCCGTGTGCTCGATTTGGCGGAGTTGGTCAAAGCTCGGCTCACATTACTTGTTCTGCTCACCACTGCGGCCGGTTTTTATCTCGGGGCGCAATCACCGATCAATTACGCAGTGCTGTTTCATGTTGTGTTTGGAACAGCAGCAGCGGCGGCCGGGGCGGCTGCGCTCAACCAGTGGTGGGAACGCAAGCTCGACGCCCTGATGCGTCGAACGAGAACGCGCCCCGTTCCGGCTGGTCGCATGCGACCTGCCGAAGCCCTTGCTCTCGGCGTCGTTTTTTCGATTTTTGGCGTTGGTTATCTCGCGATTACCTGCAACGCGCTCGGCGCCACGCTCGCCGCGGTTACGATACTCATTTATATTTTTGGTTACACGCCGCTCAAGCGTGCGAGCAGCGCCAATACCCTTGTCGGCGCCGTTCCGGGGGCGATTCCGCCAATGATCGGTTGGGCGGCTGCACGCGGAACGATCGAGCCCGGGGCATGGAGTCTTTTCGCGATCCTTCTGCTGTGGCAACTGCCGCATTTCTTCGCCATCGCCTGGATGTACCGCGATGACTATTCGCGTGCGGGCTTCCAAATGATTTCGAGTGATGATAGCAGTGGCGAACGCAGCGCCAGTCAAAGTGTATTCTTTTGCATTTTGCTCCTGGTGATCGCAGGCCTACCCGCGTTCCTCGGAATCGTCACACTGGTTTACCTTGCGATCGAGCTAGCCCTTGGCGGTTTGTTTATCGCCGTCGCAATGCGATTTTTGAAAAAGCGCACGGCTGGAGCTGCGCGGTTATTGTTCATCACTTCGATCGTTTACCTCCCTCTGCTGCTGGGTGCTTTGGTCCTGACGAAGTCATGAACGCTACATCAATTCCTGTTCAGCGCGGGACCTCGCGGAACGCGCTTGCCTGGAAAGCAACACTGATTCTCATCCCATTTGTCACGGCGGGACTTTTACTTTGGCTGCGCCACGTGGAGGTCCGTGCGCTCGCCCAGCGCACCGTTTCGTCCTACGGCACGGTTCCCCATTTCCAGCTCGTAAACCAGGAGGGACAACCTTTCGACTCTGCGCAATTGGCGGGGAAGATTTGGATCGCCGATTTTATTTATACAACCTGTCCCGGACCCTGTCCGATGATCAGCACGCGGATGAGCGAATTGCAAAAGCCGTTGGAAAAAACCGATGTGCACCTGGTCTCTTTTAGCGTCGACCCGGAAAAGGACACGCCGGAAGTCTTGCGCGGCTACGCAGAGAAGATGCACGCCGAACGAAAGCGCTGGGATTTTCTTACTGGAGCGAAATCCGCGATTTACGGTCTTACTCGTAACGGCTTCAAACTTGCGGTTTCTGATGGGAGCGATGTAGCCGGAATTCCGGTACACAGCACCCGGCTGGTGCTGGTGGATCGACATGGAGAAATTCGTGGTTACTACGAAGTGACTGAAGCCGACGCAGTAACAAAATTGCTCGCCGATACAAGCCATCTATTGCGCGAGCAGCCAAAATAATTACAAAGCGAACTAGCCGACTGGCTCCGGCCCGGCGCCTGGGCCCTCGTCGCAAACCATCCGCAGATAATCGCGATATTCATTCTTCGGCAACCGATCGATGATCTTGGCGAGATCAGACTGTGTGATGAAACCCATGCGGAGGGCGACTTCCTCCAGACACGCGATTTTTAATCCTTGTCGATGTTCGATGGTCGCAATGTAATTGCCCGCTTCGAGCAAGCTTGTCTGCGTGCCGGTGTCGAGCCAGGCCATACCGCGACTGAGCAATTTCACGTGTAGCTCTTTCTCCCCGAGATAGAGCAAATTTAGATCGGTAATCTCAAGTTCCCCGCGGGCTGAGGGACGCAGGGTTTGGCAAAGATCGACCACGCGCTCGTCATAAACATAAAGTCCGGGCACCGCGAAGTGACTTTTTGGCTGCTTCGGTTTTTCCTCGAGACTAATCGCCTTGCCTTGGGCGTCGAATTCGACCACGCCATAGCGCTGCGGGTCGCGCACCTGATATCCGAAAATGCACGCGCCGCGCTCGATGGCGAGAGCGTCCCGGTAGAAATCGAGTTTCCCGTAAAAAATGTTATCGCCCAGGATGAGCGACGCCCCCGAGTCGCCAATGAATCTAGCACCGATCAAAAAAGCTTGAGCGATTCCTTCCGGCTTTTGTTGCTCGGCATATTCGATCCGAACACCAAGTTGCGCCCCGTTGTTCAAATAGTCTCGAAGCATCGGCAAATCTTTCGGCGTGGAAATGATCAGGACCTCCCGCAAGCCGCCGAGCATCAGCGTAGCCAGCGGGTAGCAAATCATTGGTTTGTCATAGATCGGGAGAAGCTGCTTACAGACGATCTTAGTGAGCGGGAAAAGACGTGTCCCGGCGCCACCGGCAAGAAGAATGGCCTTTTTGTTCATCCGTTTATTTTTGGCTTGGTCGGTGGCTTCTCACGGCTCCAGCGTCCCAACAATTCCGACCATTCCTGCCAGAAACCTGCACCTTCGGTCAAATCGATCCCGATCTTCTTCCCGAGTAGTCCGATTGCTTTCCGCGGACCAGAATGAAAGGCCACCTTGTCGAACACGAAGGAACTGCTTCGCTCCCGGAGCAACTTGCGGTCGCTCAAGCGTCCGCCTCGGCATCTGCCCAACGCGCGCTCAATCCAATCTCGCGGTAGCTCCGGACATGGCTCGATCGTAGCGCTCACTGTAACATCCGCGAGTTCCTGCAAGATCAGCGCGCAGACGAGCGCGCGAGAACTTGTAGCGTGGACGTGGGAAACGCTTCTATCCAGGAGCATCCTGCGCAGGACCAGAGCGAAACGCCCTTGACGCAAGAAAATTGCACTGGATGCCCGGTGCTCTTGCTGTGCCCGTTTCTCTTCCAATTTTTGCGCAAGAGCGGGATGTGCACGCCATTCTGCCTCCATCACCATCGCGTCGGGCAAAAATTCCAGCTCCGCCGCCATTCGTTCCATGGATCGCGTAAAATGGCGGGCCGGATTCAATTCGCACACTAACGATACGATTGAAGGGTTGCGCCGCTTCATTTCTTGAAGCTCGCGCTCAATGAGCGGCAGATCTTCATCTGGCCAACGATCGATCAGATAAGCGATCGTCCCTGATCGGAACATAGGCATACTGCCTGTGTTCTCAGCCTCGAATGCTTTCGGGGCGGTTTCCCACTCAGCGTAGTGCAACCCGACTGGCCGCACAGACTGCAAGTCCATGTTCTGAAGTCGGCCGGGGCCGACCGATATCCTCTCGAAGAGTTGAAGAAGCGGGGCGACTGTTTGCTCGATTCGGAAATGCTGCTCGATTCGCGCCCGTCCGGCACGACCGTAACGCGCTCGCAATCCAGGATCGCGTATCAATTGCTCGAGCGCTCGGCTGAGCCCGCTCGTATCGCCGGACGACACTAACAATCCCGTTTCGCCGTGTATGACCGATTCGGGGATTCCAGCGAGACGAGTCGAAACGACGGGACGCGCCGCCGCCATCGCTTCGATGATTACGGTTGGAAAAACATCGCTAGCGCCTTGACGGTCCGTCACCGAGGCGAGCGCAAAGATATCGGCAGATCGCAATTTTTCGAGCACCACTTCCTGTGATAGAGAACCGAGCAAATTGACTCGTGGTGAGAGGTTCAACATGTCGATCTTTTTCTGGAGAGCGTCGCGCAGCGGACCATCGCCAATTATTTCGCATGTGAAATCAACCCCCCGGCGCGCCAGCTCCGCGCACGCGTCGATGAGATGCTCGAATCCTTTGAATGCAACAAGCCGGCCCACGCTGATGACGCGCGCCACTCGATTCATCGTGGCCGAAGCCGGCGGCGAGAAATGCTCGAGGTCAATCCCGTTATAAATCCGGTAAATTTTCGCAGCGGAGTCCGGACAGCGCTGGCAAAGCAGCTCACGGCTGTAATCGGTTTCAGCTGCAACGAACTCCGCCGCAGCGCAGATTTCGCGCAAAAGATCATCATTGCCCAGATCCTTCATAAAATCCTGGCCATGTGCGGTCACGCTGAACGGAATGCCGGAGATTTCTTTCAGGAAAAGCGCCGTATGCGCCGCGCGGTTGGCGAAGTGAACGTGAAAGTGATGGACATCTTTGCGTGTGAAAAGATCCGCGAAATAAAACGCATTGCGCGCGCGCTGTTCGGCCTTTACCTGTCGCCCGTATTTCCGCTCATGCCGATCTACGAGTTCCTGGGGCCATTTGCTGGTGGTTTTCGCGTTTTTTTCCCAGATCTTCAGGATTTTCTGCGGTGGCGCGTAGTAAATCGGGGCCCGTAGCCGGGAAATATGCTCGTGGCGTAAACTGGTGAGCGGCGGGTAAACGGAGCCAATCTCGAGCCCGACGCCGAGACGTTCCAAGGCCAGCATCTCGGCATCGCAAAAGGTCTGCGAGGTGAGGGGATACCGGGAAAAGAAATAGCCGAGGCGCATCGAGATCGATGATTACGCGCGGTGCAAGGAAATAGCAATGACCCCCATGCCAGAGCCTGCCGGGAGCGAGGCCGAACCGCTACTGCTACGAGAAACGAACGTCCTTGCCCGGATCCATCTCGAAATCCAAGGTCAAGGAATCCGCCGTATTCGGCTTAATCACTTCCTCCATAAACTTCACGTGGATGGAGTCCTCGCGGAAGATGGCGTATTTGTCCATCGACTCAAAATCGATTGCAATAAAAAATGGCCAAGGCATTTCAGGATCAACCCGCTTGCCGCATTTGATGCTCAAAACCTCGGGAATTTTCAAGAGCTGCATCCGCGCGTTCATCATCATCCCCTCCACGCGGGCGGGAGTAACCTCGGGCTTGAGTTTGTAGAGAACGATATGGTGAATCATGAAGGCTAAAGCTATTAGGTGCTTCGAGCGGAGCGCGCAAGTGCGAATCCCGCGAGCGGATAATGTCGATCCGCCGCCCGCTCCACGATCATTTTTTCCAGTCCAGCGCGCCCTTCTTGAGCGCGTAAACGTAGCCCACCATTAAGATCGAAATAAAGCTGAGCATACTCCAGAAGATGAGCCCGCTCTGCTTGATCGACTCTCTGTAAACCACTGCCCAGGGATACATGAACACGATCTCGAGATCGAAGAGGATGAAGAGCATCGCGACCAGATAAAACTTCACGCTGAATCTGGGCTGCACTTCCCCCTGTGGCACCATCCCGCATTCATATGCGGTATCTTTCGCTAGTGTGCGTTTCCCGCTTTTGCCGACGAGAATGCTAACGAGCAATGCTGAACCGGCAAACAGCATCGCCACGACAATTTGCAGGAAAACCGGCAGATATTCTCGGAGCATCTGAAGGCTCGCCGACGATCAGTTTGGCTGCGGTTGGATTCGCTTACCTTACGCCAGCCAGATGGCCGTTGTGCGGCGCAATCGCATTTGCCAAAGCTGAAGGCAGCCCTTTATATTTCTTGCCATTCTTTTTGACCGCACCGCGCGCAACGAGATTTTGCAGCTTCTCGTAAGCCCGGAGCCGCAGCATTTCCTCGCCACCGCTTGCCGCATTCCGCGCTCGTAGATTCTCATGCACGATATCGAAAAGCTGCTTGAACTCAAAGGAAGAGCGCCGCGAAAGGACTGCGACCAGCTCCTCGGTCACTAGATCCGGAACTCGACGGGAGAATGCATTTTTCTTTAGAATAGCCATAGGGCGAGAAGGATAGCACATTTTCGGCAAAGCGCAGCAGTTTTCTTGTCCCCAGTTTTTGAAACGCCAAAAGAGTGTCGAAATGGCGCAACTATTCGCTCCATTTCTAGGGCGTTGGAGCTCGATTGGGCGTGGACGGCGGGCTCAAAGATGGCTGCGGACTTCCCGTCGAAGAACCCCAACCGGTCAAGCTGGCGCTGGCTTTTTGACGCGCCGCGGCACCAACCCCGCTGAGAATTGCAAGACCGAACGCCGATTGGTCCAGCGTGATCGGCCCGACCGACTCGGCCACATAGCCATCACCATCATATCTCTGCGAAGAGACGATCGGGCTAAGGTGCTTCGTGATGACCTCGGCTGCTGGAAGCCTTGTAAGATCGACAGAATCAGTCATCCCCGGCATGAAAGCCGACGCCATTAACAACATCGGCCGAAGCGAAGCATCAAGCCGGGAATACAATAGAGCTGCGTCGATATAGGCAAAAAAGTTCGTTGGGCTCGGCACCAGCTTGGCCGCTGTCTGGTAAGTTTGCGAATTTGAAAGCTCCGATGACCCGCTGCTGTCGCGCTTTATCGCCTGTTCAATCGAAACCGGATCGAAACCGGCGATCAGGATCCTATTCGACAAAGCAATAGTGGGGGTGATCGCGACCAGAGTGGCGGGTGACGGCATCGAAAAATAACGCACACTATCCTTCTCAGTCTGCGTCCAAATCGCGTTCTTATCCGCGTGCGTGACTGCCTCTACGATCTTGCTGGCTTTGGCCATGTCTATGACCGGCAGCGTGAGAATTAAGGAAGGCCAGGTTGCCTTCGACGGCCAGTCCGCTAACGATCCTAATTCCACGCCGAACGCGGCCTTCCAGTCATCGGCCGTGATTCCACTTTCGGAAAAGGTTTGAAAAAATTTCTGCACTGCACCCCCAATGCCTGCTGCTTGATTTAGTGCATCAATCTTTTGCCCGACATTGAGCAACATCGACAGATAGAAAAACGTCTCTTTCGTGCCAAGCGCAAGTGATGATCGGCTAAGCGTCGCATCCTGTTCCAATTTCGGCATTCCGACAAAAAGTAGATCGTGTATTTTTCCGCTCTCGAAGTACATCGCGCCAGAAATACTGCGCACCTGTTCCAATAGGAGCCGTTCATTCGGCGCACCTGACGATTGGATGGCAGCGCGGAGAGCGGCAAGTCGCTCGGAAATCGTCTTCGGTTGTAGATAAAAAGAGGCAGCGTAACTCGACGGCAAGTGAGGGCCCGCCGTGCGATATGACTCGTCCGCATCTAGTGTGTTCTTTGCGTTTTTGACTCGACCGTCGGCCCGGTCGAGAAGCGCTCTTATTTCAGCGAGATTGTTCGAAGCGAAGAACCAATCTCTGTCATAAACGCTTGCCAGCGAAAAGAGACCAAAGGTGGAAATGCGGATCTTGCGCCGCTGATAATCGACCGTCTCGCGGTCGCTGGGATTGCCGAGCGCCTGCGAACACCATCCAGTGATGATTTTTTCCGCGCTGTTCGGGTCTTCGCGAAAACGAAATCCCACGACAACCTTTAGGCTATCGTTTGCTATCGACGTCAGCGCGAAAAAAGCATTCTTGGGATCGAGTTGTTCGATCTCTCGTAGCGTTTGAGAAGCCGAGGCCTTTTTCGGAAGTTTGGTCAGCGGCTTACGAAGAAAATCCTGCACCGCAGGTTCGCGGTAGAGCAGACAAACGTCGGAGTGATCAAACTGATCGCGTGTTCGATTGAAGTCTGGCAGGTGCGCCAGGAAAATTGTTTCGCGCGGGAGAAGCGCGCTCACGGAGGCGCTCGATGTTTCTTGCGAAACGCGCCGAACATACCAGATCGCGAATGCGGCGACGGCGCCTGCGATTACGAGGAGGACAGTTCGTCTCATCATAAAAGGAGCGTGACGCTACGCGCGCGGGTGAAATTGTCGATGTACGGCTTTCAGCCGCTGTTGATCGACGTGGGTGTACACCTGCGTTGTCGAGATATCCGCGTGCCCGAGCATTTCCTGGATTATGCGGAGGTCGGCGCCATTTCCGAGCAGATGGGTCGCGAAACTGTGCCGGAGAAGATGTGGATAAATATTTTTTTCCAATCCGGAGTGCCGTGCATGTTTTTTCACGATCTGCCAGATACGAGTCGTTGTTAATTTCGTGCCGCGCTCCGAAAGGAAAATCTCGCTGCTGCTGCTGCGCTTTACGAACTTCGGGCGTTCCGTGGACAAGTAGGCGGCGAGCGCTTCGCACGCTTTGCGGCCGATCGGCACAATTCGGGTCTTGTTCCCTTTGCCGGTCACGCGCATAATGCGCTCTTCGAAATTGAAATTCTCCAGCCGCGCATTTGCCAGCTCTGAAGTGCGCAGCCCGCTCGCGTAGAGCAGCTCGATCATCGCCCGATCGCGCAAGCCGTGAGAAACCTTTGTGTTGATCTTTTCCAACAACTGCTCGACCTGCAATTCGTTAAGCGTTTCGGGAAGGTAGCGTTCGATCCGCGGGAGCGCGAGCGCCTCCGCCGGATCGCGTTCAACCGCGCCCTTACCGGCTAAAAATCGAAAGAAGATCTTCAACGCGACCACAATTAATTTGATCGACGAGGCGGAAAGCCCGGCACGTTTGCGGTCGGCGAGATATTTGCTTATGACCGGCAGGGTTACGCTGCGAGGATGGTCGATCTTTTCTTTTGCGGCGCACCACTGCGCGAATTCGCTCAGCGATCGTTGAGTGGAGAGTTGATAGTTTTCTGAAAGACCTCGCTCGACCGCGAGGAAGCGGATGAACGAATCAATCGCCTGCTCCATGTCGGGAAAGATTCCGCGAAAGGCCAAACTTTGGCAATGGCGCGATTAATAGACAGTGGAGGCGATTTTAACCGTTACTACCCGCTCCTGCGACTTTATTGACAAGCGAAGGTTAAATGTTCGATGTTCCGTCTGAGATGAGTTTGGATTTGAATACCATCCTAAAAGATTGGCCGCACGAGAATGGCCACGTCAAGGTACGCAAGATCACCGGCCTCGATGGCCGCGAGAAGTTGCAACTGCGGGTAGATCTCGGCGTGCTCCAAATGGAAGTGACCGGCCGGCCCGATGGACAACGCCCGCACAACTGCGAGTCGCTTCTAGAATACCACCAGCGACGCGCGGTTCGCGCGGCGGGAAAGAGCGAAGATTACAAACTCACGCCCGAAGAATGTGCCGAACTTCAGCAAGAAGGCATCCAGTATTATCACCGCTATTTAAGTTTATTTCAGGTCAACGATTTCGCGGGCGTCGTGCGCGACACACAGCGCAATCTCGATCTTTTCACTTTTGTCACCGAGCACACTGATCGCGAGGAGCTTTCTTGGAGCTTGCAACAGTTCCGGCCGTACGTGCTCATGATGAATACGCGCGCCAAGGCCTCCATTTTTCTCGGTCAGGGGAAATTTGGCGAAGCCATGGCCGAAATCGAGCGCGGGCGTGACGCTATTACGAATTTCTTTCTCCATTCAAATTTTCCCGAGCTCGCATCAAAAAACTCGGAGATTGCGTTTCTTGACGAATGGCTCGAGGAAGTGAAAGCGAAACGCCCGCTCTCAAAGCTGGAGCTCATGCAGCGCGAGATGGAAACCGCGATCGCCAGTGAACTGTACGAACGTGCCGCGGAATTGCGCGACGCTATCAACCTGCTTAAGACACAGAAGCCGGCACAATCGAGCCACGGATCACGGGAATAGCTCGTTCGGGATCTCGATTACTAAATTGGATTGACGCCACTCGGAGCGTTTCGCGACGCTGGTCAGAGAGCATTCGTCTATCAGGCGAAGTCCTCATAGCCGCACCGCTCCATCGCAACGCCAATTCTAGCGGTTCAATCACAAGCGGAATGCGCCCCTTGCATTTCGGTGACCGGCATCTAGATGTGTTGTCATATGAAAATCGCCGCGTATTCCGTGGTCCTAGGCATTTCTTTGCTCCTTAGTGCTCGAGCCGATCTGACGATCGTCCAAAAGTTGGAAAGAGCCGGATCGGCTGCGAATATGACTCTCAAGCTCAAAGGTGACAAAGTGCGCGTCGAAGCTTCCCCACAGGTCACTACGATTCTTGACGGGAAGACCGGAGAGGTGACCAATCTGATGAACGATCAGAAAACCGTCGTGCGTATCTCGGCGGATAAAGTGAAGGCCGTCGCTAACATGATCCAAAAGCCTAATGCGAAAAAAGAAGGCGCTGCAAAAGTCAAACTCACACCGACGGGACAGAAGGAGACGGTGAACGGTTATGAAACTGAGCAATACACTTATGACGGGCCCGATTTCAAAGCCACCTACTGGATCGCGTCCAACTATCCGGACGGCGCCGCCATCCTGGCACAACTGCAATCCATCCAGTCGGAATTTTGGAACGCGGCCAATCCCGGCGCGCCCGACTATCGCGATTTCCCTGGGCTCCCCATCCGCACACGCATGACTACGACTATACAAGGTCAGGCGACTAAGCCAGGCGGGACCGCTACGGAGGTAACGAGTACGATTATCTCCGTGAATCAGAACCCGATCAGCGATAGTGAGTTCACCGTCCCGAGCGACTTTAAGGAGACGAAGCTGCCGGACATTTTTGACAAAAAGAATACAGCTCCGTCCGCTTCGCCGAGCCCATAAGGTCCCCGATTGCTCCGCGGTGGTTGAATTACTGTTGGCGTCAGCTTCGCCCAGACGGGCCGCACTGCTCTCCGAAGCAGGCTTTGAGTTTGAACCCGTCGCACCGCACGCCACGGAAAAGTTGGATATCGATCTTACCTTGCGCGAGCTGACCACGTGGAACGCAATCCGAAAGGGTGTACCGATCGCACGAGCTTATCCAGACAAGGTCGTGCTTGCGGCCGACACACTCGTCGCGCTGCAGGATGAAATCATCGGTAAACCGACAGATTTGAGCGAGGCTGCGCAGATTCTACGCCGCTTGAGCGGACGAACGCACGAAGTTTGCTCCGCCGTTTTCATTTATCGTTTCGCGGCCGGACAACCGGCAACGTTCCATGAATTTTCGCGTGTGCGTTTTCACCGCCTGAGCAGCGCAACGATCGAAAATTACCTTGCGAAAGTGAATCCGCTGGATAAGGCCGGCGCGTACGCCGCGCAAGGTTACGGCGCAGAGATCATCGCAAAGATCGACGGCTCCTACACAAATGTCGTTGGTCTGCCGATC
>Ga0209156_10001392_pt1 | contig 19720 bp, 17 predicted proteins | sample GraSoiAngelo_124_FD_185881 | JGI IMG/M metagenome (GOLD analysis project Ga0209156, IMG submission 185881) | Grasslands soil microbial communities from the Angelo Coastal Reserve, California, USA - 14_0927_05_20cm (SPAdes) (version 2) | ecosystem: Environmental > Terrestrial > Soil > Grasslands...
CGGGCCGAGTCGACACGGCTGCTTCCGGTTACATTCGAACCAGGTTTCCCTGCCAGCCGCTCTTTGCCAGCGTAGCTGTCAGCAACGCGCGCTCCACGCCATCGGCCTGAACAAGGAGGTGTCCACCGGGAGCCCATATCGCGCTCTTTCCGGCTGATTCGTACGTGCCTGTGGATGCTCCCTGATTGGCCATCACGGCGAGCATCCCGAACTTCCTGGCGTACTTTTGCAGCCTCGGCGCGTCGTCCACGTACCACTCCCTGGTGAGAAACACGCCGGCCGCATAGACCTGTGCTCCGAGATCGGCATACGTCTTGGGATGAGATTCGCGGGAGGAGTCGGCGCAGATCGATATGCCGAGCCTCTGACCGTCCACATCGAGCGTCAGGGGCCTGGCGCCATGAGAGAAATGGGCGATCTCACTTGCACCAAGGTGCATCTTGAGATAGGTCCTGATGTCGCCGTCGGGTGTCAGGATGAACGCTCCGATCGCCGGTTTGTCGGCGCCGTTTCGGATCGGCGCGCCGACAATCAGCGTGATCCGATGTTGAATGGCCAGACGGCGCAGCGAATCCAAACGAGCATCGTCAGCCGCAAACGTGAGGGAGGCCGCGAGGTCGGGTTCGTATCCGGTCAGCGAGAGCTCGGGGAACACGAGTACCGAGACGTCGTACGGCGCCGCCGCCGCGACCGCGTCCGCGTGGGCGACGAGATTCCCCGAGACGTCGCCACGCGCCGAGCCAATTTGGGCGGTAGCGATCGTGAAGTTACGCATCACCACACCACGTCCGTGGCGTTGTGACGAGACGGACGCGAAGCGCGGCCTCCAGCTCAGAGCGGCGTAACGGAAGAGGGCTTCGAATCGCTCGCACGAGGCCTTTCCGACGAGGTCGAGGCGCCGACGTATTGACGCGCATGATCGAGATCCGGCCGCGCTCGGCGGTCGCCGCGTTCGCAAATCTTGACGAGCTGACCGTAGTAGCTGCGCGCCTTCGCGCGATCGCCGGCCGATTCTGCCGCACGACCGGCGCCGTACACCGATCGGAATCGATTCGGCTCTCTCTTCAGATTGGTCTCGAATTCCTTCAGGGCGGCTGCGGGTTGATTCGCTTCGAGCAGCATCTCGCCGAGCAGCTCGTGCGCCGGCGCGATTGGCCCGGGCGTGATCGCCGACTTGTCGGTCGTATCTTCGAGCGCCGCCGCAGCGGTCAGCGTCCGCAACGCGTCCTCTTTCCTGCCTTCGGCCCAGAACGCCCATCCCTGCGCCGCCTGGCGCTGGATGTCGAGCTGCGTGGCCCAGTACGCGTCTTTGGCCTGGACTTCTTTTTCGCGCAGCGCGATCAGCTGCTCGATCTCGGCTTTCGCGAGGTCCGGTTTACCCGATCGCGCGGCGCCGAGCGCGCGCGCGAAGCGGGTGATCGCTTCGACGAACGGCTGCGGGCTTGGCCGCGCTGTCAGCGCTGCTGCCTCCGACCACGCGCCGCGCTCGATGGCCCAGCGCGCCGGAATCGCGGCCGCGGCCCATCCGCCCGCGGGCCCGCCGGCCATTCCCGGCATGGCCGGCATGTCGGCGCGGCCACCGGCCGGCGCCGCCGGGCGCGCGATGATCTCGTTCACGCCGTCGAGAATTTTCTTCGCCGCGGCATCCTGGGCGGTCTGCAGATACGCGTACATCTCGTAGTCCCACGCATGCAGCGCTTCGCCGGGGTCGTGCCGCTGCATCGCGACGTCGTGCGACCGGATGTTCGTGTCGATCGATTCCTGCCACGAGCCGACGCGGGTGAACGTGTGCGCCGGCATGTGGAGCGCGTGCGGCGCGTCGGGCGCGAGATTCGCGTACTTGCGCGCATATGGCAGCGCGCGCGGCGCGAGCGCCGATACGTCGTAGCTGTGAATCAGGTAATGCGTCACGCCGGGATGATCGGGTTCGACCGTGTAGAGCTTCTCCAGAATCGCCGCGGCTTTGAGCTGATTGGCGTAGGTCTTGTCGGTCGGCAGCGCCGTCTGATCGACGGCGAGCGCGTAGAACGCCGCAGCCTCGAGGTCGGTCGGGTATTTCGTGTAGATGCGCTCCATCGCTTTCTCGTACGCGACGGTCCGCGCGCGGTGATCCAGCGTGTCGGCGTCCTTGTAGAGGAGCGCCACAGCCGCAATGTACTCGCGCTCGCGCTCGCTCTTGGCGCCGATCGTCTGCGCCGTCTGCGCCGCCGCGAGACCCTCCTGCAGCGTTTTCGGCGAGCGCAGCCCCGCGAACGGGTTGCCCCACGTGCTCATGGCGATCCCCCACTGCGCGATGCCGCACGACGGATCGCCTTCAAGGGCTTTCTTGAAGCCGGTGATCGCGTCGGCGAATTCGAAGGAGTGGAGGAGCGCCATCGCGTGATCGAATTCCTCGGCGACCGGCGCCGCGCACGACGTGGCGAAATGAACCTTCCCGAGCCGCTCACCGCCGGCTCGCGGCGCCTGCGCGGAGACCGCCGATGCCGAGGCGAGTGTGAAGACCAACGCGAACGGGAGGACGAACAACGCGCGCATAATTGCTCTCCTTCTTGTGACGACCGTCACGCGGGGCGATGGCATGGTCGTCAGGATCTGCCAAAGGTTGCCGCGCCGGCTTTCAGAATTTCGTCGGACAGTTTCGAATCGTCGACGGCGCGCGCCAGCATGAGCGCGCCCACGAGGCCGGCCATCGTCGCGAGCGCCTTTTCGCGCCGGGCGGCGGCCGATCGGCCCTGCAGCAGCTTCCCCAGACCGTCAACTCTGGAGCGCAGTCCTTCCGTGAAGGCGCGGCGAACGGTCCGCGGCTGGCGCACGACATCCGATCCGAGCGCGGCGAACAGACATCCGTGTCCCGGATCGTCGCGATGGCGCGGCGATAGGTACCCGCGGACGACGGCTTCGAACGTCGGGCGTGCGGAGCCGGCGACCTTCTCGATCCAGGAATCGTTGCCCGGCACGCTGGCGCACGTCTCCGCGGCCAACCGGTCTTTCGACGGGAAATGCCCGTAGAAGCCGCCGTGCGTCAGCCCGGCGCGCTTCATGATGTCGGCGACGCCGATGCCATCGAAGCCATGCTGGCGGAACAGCGTGCCGGCGGCGTCCAGAATCTTCTGCCGGTTCGCCGCCGCCCGCTCGCGCGTCACTCTCACGGATCACTCCTTGTCAGTGCGGTTGACAAGTATACATGATGTGCATCATAAATAACTCACCTGCAATACAATCGCGCATCGCGATAGCGGTTGAAGAGATTCATGCATGACACGGCAGGCGCATTGTCGCTGCCGTCCGCGCGAGCGCGAATGCCTTCGGGGCGTCAATGGACGCTGGTGGCGACCATCGTCGGCTCCAGCCTGACGTTCGTCGACGCGACCGTGGTGAACGTTGCTCTGCCCGCGCTTCAGGCAGAGCTGCACGCGACCATCACTGACGTCCAATGGGTGATCGAGGCGTACGCCTTGTTCCTGGGCGGTCTGATTCTCGTCGGCGGCTCGATGGGCGATCAATTCGGACGTAAGCGGACGTTCCTTGCTGGCGTCATGCTGTTCACCATCGCGTCGATCGCCTGCGGTCTCGCGGGATCGATGCGCGCGCTCATCGTGGCGCGTGCGGCGCAGGGCGTCGGCGCCGCCTTCCTCGTACCGGGGAGCCTCGCGATTATCAGCGCCACGTTCGACGACGCCGATCGCGGCCGGGCGATTGGCACGTGGTCCGGTTTCAGCGCCATGACGTCGGCCCTCGGACCCATCGCCGGCGGCTGGCTGATCGAGCACGTCAGCTGGCGCGCGGTCTTCTTCCTGAACGTGCCGCTGGCCGCGATCGTCGTCGCGCTGTCGGCGCGATTCATGAGCGAAAGCCGCGACCCATCGCTAACCTCGCGGATCGATTGGACAGGCGCCGGCCTGGCCGTCGCCGGGCTTGGTGGTGTCGTCTTCGCCCTCCTCGAGTGGCCGCGCCTCGGTGCGAGCCATCCGCTCGTGTTCGTGACGATGGGCTGCGGTGCGGTATCGCTCGCCGTTCTCGTGGTCTTCGAACGTCGAGTCGCTGCACCGATGCTTCCGATCGGCTTGTTCCGGTCGCGACCGTTCACGCTGGCCAATCTCCTGACGTTGTTCTTGTATGGCGCGCTGGCCACGGTCTTCTGGCTCGTGCCGTTGAATCTCATTCAGGTGCAGCATTATTCGGCCACAGGGGCGGGTGCAGCGTTGCTTCCGTTGCCGATACTGATGTTCCTGTTGTCACGGTGGTCCGGCGGGCTCGCCGCCCGCGTTGGCAGTCGCCTGCCGCTCACCATCGGGCCGATCGTCGCCGCGGTGGGGCTGATTCTCTACGCCCGGTCGGGAGTCGGCGGCTCCTACTGGACGACGTTCTTCCCGGCCGTCGTGGTGCTCGGGGTTGGCATGGCGATCGTGGTGGCCCCGCTCACCACGACGGCGATGACCGCTGTCGAAGCGCAACACGCGGGCGTGGCATCGGGCGTGAACAACGCAGTCGCGCGTGTCGCCGGTCTGATCGCGATCGCTGTGTTCGGTGTCCTGTTGGTGCGGAGCTTCGACGTGCGCGTGAGGGCGGCGCTCGACCGGCTCGAACTGCCTGCAGCCGCACGGACCGCCATCGACCGCGAATTGCCAAAGTTGGCTGGAGCCGAAATCGACGCGGCGATTGAATCCGTGCAGCGAGTTGCGGTCCGGCGGGCGATGGATGAGTCCTTCGCCTCGGCCTTCGGTCTGGTGATGATGGCGGCGGCGGCAGCCGCGCTGGCTGCCGCGCTCGCGGGCGCACTGATTCGGTAGCTGGCGCCGCAACGGCAGACACCATACGCCCGGAACAACGGCGGTCAGAAGACCTACGGAACACAATGACGGCGACGCGAGGCAAACGATGTAGCTGGGTGAGCATCGACAATCCGCTGATGCTGCAGTATCACGATCGCGAATGGGGTGTGCCGGTCCATGACGATCGCAAGCACTTCGAATTCCTCGTGCTCGAAGCGGCGCAGGCCGGACTCAGTTGGTCGATCGTGCTCAAGAAGCGCGAAGGGTATCGCCGCGCGTTCAGCCAGTTCGATCCTCAGAAAGTGTCGCGATACACGAAGGCCCGCGTTCAGAAGCTCGTCGCGGATCGGCGATCATTCGAAACCGGATGAAGATCGAATCGGCTGTGCGCAACGCGCGGGCGTTTCTCGCGATTCAGGACGAGTTCGGAAGTTTCGACGCCTATTGCTGGCGGTTCGTCGATGGATGCCCCAGGCTGAATCGGTGGAAGACGATGACGAGGATTCCGGCGACGTCACGCGAGTCCGACGCGTTCAGCAAGGACCTCAAGCGCCGGGGATTCAGCTTCGTTGGCTCGACCGTCGTCTACGCGCACATGCAGGCGGTCGGCATGGTGAACGATCACCTCGTCGACTGCTTCCGGTATCGGGAGATTCAGCGCCTCGAGTGAATTCTTCCAGGCAGGGAGGAGACCACATGAATGTCCAGGAGTACAAGCGCCGTTTGCTCGAGCTCGAAAAACAACTGTCGACGCGCGCGGCACGCGACCGCGAACATGCGCGCGAGCAAGTGAGGGACTCGCCGGGCGATATCGGTGATGCCAGTGTTGCTGATGAAGCCGAAAGCGAGGACTTTACGGAAGCCGAGCTCGACGCCACCGTGCTGCAGCAGGTGCGCGACGCACTGCGGCGGATCGAAGATGGCACCTTCGGTCGCTGCGTGGTGGATGGCGGACCGATCGAGCCAAAGCGGCTCGAGGCCGTTCCCTGGACACCGTACTGCCTGAAGCACCAGAGGCTGCTCGAGGCAGCCTCGCGACCACAGGCTACACCCACGCTCTGATCGCCCTTCGGTCGAACCGCGGCACGGAGGCGCTTTAGATCGACCCCTCGTCGACGAGCGCCTCGAGGATTTTCACGAGCGTTCGCCGCTTGTCGCGAGAGAGCCTCGACAGCGGCAAAGATCGTCGTGCCATCCGCCTGAGGAGCTGCGCGCGCATTCGCGCGCCCCTTGGGGTGAGTTGAAGCGCTTTCACCCGCCGGTCCTCGGGCGAAGGTTGCCGCCGCACGAGACCTCGGGATTCCAGGCGATCAACCAGTCCCGTCACGTTCGACGCGTCACACGAAAGCGTCTCGGCAAGCCGGCTCATCGGCAGGGGACGCCCTGGTTCGATCAAGTGCAGCACGTGGCACTGGATCGGCGAGAGATCGAATTCGCCCTCCGAAGACGGCAGGTGCTCCCGCTGCGCGAAGAAGAACTTCATCAGGAGCTGCCAGGCCCGACAGGCATCGTGCTCTGACCGATGCATCGCAGCCATTGTACTTGATGAAATAAATAGTTGACAAAATCAAGTATCTCCGACTATTCTGGTCGCACTATGAAAAGGCTGCGAATCATTCCCCTGGATGACACGGTAGTGTTCCCGGGCATGCCGGTCACCCTGTCGGTCGACGTCGGCGGCGACGATCGCGTGCTCCTGGTGCCTAGACAGCAGAACACATACGCGCGCGTCGGCGTTGTGGCGGAGGTATCCGAGCGCGTGCGACTCGCGGGCCGCGGGCTCGCGGTCTCGCTCGTGGCCCTCCATCGCGCGATCCCCGGCGGAGCGGCGGGCGACGAGGACGGCGTGCTTCGAGTGGATTTCGAGTCCCGTCCCGACCAGGCGCCAGCTGCCAGTTTCACGCGCGAGCTGGAACGTGAGTATCGCGCGGTTGTCGACGAGATTCTCGAGTTGCGAGGCGACGACGGACGGATCCGCGCATTCGTGCGGTCCATCACCGATGCGGGCGCCTTGGCCGATACGGCGGGCTACTCGCCCGACTTGAGCTTCGGTCAGAAGCTGCAGCTCCTTGAAACGTTCGACGTCGTCGAGCGGCTCGGGCTGGCGGTTCAGTTTCAGCGAGAGCGGCTGGCAGAGCTGCAGGTGCGAAAGCGCATTCGAGACGACGTCGAAGACGGCGCCCAGAAGCAGCAGCGCGAATATTTCCTGCGCCGTCAGATGGACGCGATTCGCAAGGAACTTGGCGAGAACGACGGCTCGATCGTGGACGAATACCGCCAAAAGATTTCGAACGCGGGCATGCCGGAGACGGTGCGTCAGCAGGCGGAACGCGAGTTGAGCCGACTGGAGCGAATGGGAGACTCGAACGCCGAGTCCTCGATGATTCGCACGTATCTTGACTGGCTGCTGGCGGTTCCCTGGGCGAAGCGGTCCGAGGAGCATCTCGACCCCGCGCATGCTCGCGAGGTGCTCGACGCCGACCACGAAGGCCTCGACGACGTGAAAAGACGCATCACCGAGTACCTGGCGGTGCGCAAGCTCCGAACGGATCGCGGCATGACCGAGAATCGCCGGTCGGGCGTCATCCTCACCCTGATCGGACCTCCCGGCACCGGCAAGACATCGATCGGCGAATCGATCGCACGAGCCACCGGGCGGCAGTTCGTGCGGATGTCGCTCGGCGGCGTCCGCGACGAAGCTGAGATCCGCGGCCACCGCCGCACGTATATCGGAGCGCTGCCGGGACGGCTCGTGCGGGCACTGCGTGACGCGGGCACGATGAATCCGGTGATCATGCTCGACGAGGTCGACAAGATTGGCGCGGACTGGCGCGGCGATCCCTCGGCGGCACTGCTCGAGGTGCTCGACCCGGCGCAGAATCATGCGTTCCGGGATCACTATCTCGACGTCGAGCTCGATTTGTCGCACGTGCTGTTCGTCGCGACGGCGAACGTTGCCGATACCATTCCCGCCGCGCTGTTCGATCGCATGGAAGCGATCCGGTTCGACGGGTACACGACTGAAGAGAAGGTGACCATCGCACGCGGGCATCTCTGGCCGCGTCAGGTCGAGCGGAATGGCCTGCGTGTCGAAGAAGTAACGGTGACGGATGCGGTGCTGCGCCGGATCGTCACTGACTACACGCGAGAGGCCGGTGTCCGCCAGCTCGAACGAGAGCTCGGCACACTGCTTCGGAAAACGGCAACGCGGATTGCCTCAGCCGACCAGACCACGCCACTGGCGATCGATCACGAGGCTGTCCGCGATGCGCTCGGGCGGCCGAAGTTCTTTTACGAAGCAGCGGTCCGTACCGCCGTGCCTGGCGTCGCGACGGGTCTCGCGGTAACGGGTGTGGGCGGTGATGTCCTCTTCGTGGAAGCCGCCTCCATGTCCGGCACGGGCGCGTTGGTGTTGACCGGGCAACTCGGCGACGTCATGAAGGAATCGGCGCGGATTGCGCTCACCTACGTGAAGAGTCATGCATCCGATCTCGGAATCGACGAACACGCGCTCGATGACCGCGAACTACACGTTCACGTGCCGGCGGGTGCAATACCGAAGGACGGGCCGAGCGCAGGGATCACCATGGTGACGGCAATTGCGTCGCTTCTGGCCCGCCGACCTGTCAAGAGTACGGTCGGCATGACTGGCGAGGTGACGCTTCAAGGCCGGGTGCTCCCCATTGGCGGCCTGAAGCAGAAGGTACTTGCCGCGCATGCCGCAGGCCTCACAGAGCTCATCCTGCCCGAGCGCAATCAGCCCGACCTGGATGACGTCCCGTCCGACGTGCGCGACCAGATGCAGTTTCATCTCGTCGGGACAGTGGATCAGGTACTGACGCTCGCACTGGAACCGACCGAGCTCGCGATGGCCGCATAGGCGGCTTAACGAGGCGGTCATTCTCCCTTCCCGCCGTCAGCCATTTCGATCCAATCCAATTCCTCTTCCATCTGATGAAACGCATCATCGCCGATCTCGTCGCTGGCACGCGTAGCCGGCTCGCGCAGTTCCGTGCAATCGGCAGACACGAGTTACATCCTTCGCACCTAATGTCCTAGGGCGCGATTACCGAAACCTGACACAGGTAGTCCGCTTCCTCTGATGGTGTCCGTGAGCTCGAACTTTCAGGACCGATCCCAGGGCCAAGACAGCCAGGCGACGGGGCATCATCCGCTGCCATCGGAATCAGGTGGGACGGTGGTCGTCGCAGATGATACGCCGGCCGTCGCCGAGTACCTCGCCCGCCTGCTCGCCCGTGACGGCCATCGTGTGATTCGCGCCGACAACGGCGCCGATGCGTTAGAGCTCATCGCACGCGAGCAGCCGGATGTGGCGCTGCTCGACGTGATGATGCCCGGACGCTCCGGCCTCGATGTCTGTCGCGCGATCAAATCCGACCCGGGCACACGGCTGATCCCAGTTGTCCTCGTGACAGCGCTCCAGAACGCCGAGGATCGGATTCGCGGCATCGAAGCGGGCGCCGACGACTTCTTGAGCAAGCCGCCGAATCCGCAAGAATTGCTCGCGCGCGTGCGTTCACTCTTCCGGCTGAAACGTTATACCGACGAACTCGATTCGGCGCAGTCGGTCATTATGAGCCTTGCCCTCACGATCGAAGCCCGCGACGCGTACACCGATGGACACTGTCAACGGCTGGCGACGTCTGCGGTCGCCGTTGGTGAGGCGCTTGGATTACAGGCCGAGGATGTCGAGGCGTTGCGCCGCGGCGGAGTTCTGCACGACATCGGTAAGGTTGGCGTGCCCGACGCCGTGTTGCTGAAACCGGCTCGACTGACGCCCTCCGAATTCGACGTCATGAAGCAGCACACGGTGATCGGCGATCGCCTGTGCGCTCCGTTGCGCTCGCTGAAACGCGTCCGGCCAATCATCCGCCACCATCACGAACGGTTCGACGGCACCGGGTATCCGGATGGACTCGGCGGAGAGGACATTCCGTTGCTCGCGCAAATCATGAGCGTGGTCGACGTCTTCGACGCGCTCACGACCGATCGACCGTACCGCGCGGCGATGACGCTGGACGACGCCTGCCGGGAACTCGAAAACGAGGTCAGTCGCGGCTGGCGGCGCGCCAATCTGGTCGAGGTCTTCATCACCGTCCTGCGCGAAACCCATGGCGAACTGTTTCGACCCGGCGCCCCGAAGGACCTACGATGAGCCGGTCGCTTCCTCTCTGGCGATCTCTTCGACTGCGGCTGCCGCTCCTGATGTCCGGCCTGATCGCGCTGGTGTTGGTCACCGTGTTCTGGGTCATCAATCGCGAAATCGAAAAGGGCTTGTTGCGCGCGGGCAGCGAACGGGCGCAAACCGCCGCCGATCAACTCGGTGCGATTCTGGCTCAGGGCGCCGCGCGGGGCACCAACGAAGGCCGCCGCATCGCGAGTGACCCGGCGGTGCGGCGCTTTGTCGCCAATCCATCGACCGATGCCGCCGCGGTGCGTGAGCTGTTGACACCGCTCGCGGTCGCGGCACAGCCCCCCGTCGAATTGAGGACTGCCGGCGGCGAACGCGTGCTGGAGGTCGGACCCGCCCGTGGCAAGGCTGTGCCTCTGGACGCAACGGTACCGCTCGTTCCAGGTCTCTCGACCTTTCAGCGCTCGCACGACACGGTTTTCTACGGATTGGTCACCGAAATCCTCGACCAGACGCCGCCCGCAAACGGAGGGAACCCGGCTGCGGGCAGACCGCTCGGCTACATCGTCGTACGCCGGACGTTGACGACGGCCCAGACGACTGACACGTTGAATCGCCTGGTCGGCAACGGCGCGCTCGTCGCGGTCGGACATCAGAGCGGCGGCATCTGGACGAACTTCTCCAAGGTCGTGCCTCAGCCTCCCATCGACCCGACACGGAACGGAGTCGTCGAGTACCGGACGGCGAGCGGGGAGCGCCGACTGGGAGCGGTCAGCGTGGTCGCTGGGACGCCATGGGCGGCGTGGATCGAGTTCCCGCGCGACCGCATCCTCGCACCCGCGTACGCCATGCAGCGACGGATGGTGGTGTTCGGGTTGATCGCCATCGGGCTGTCGGCCCTTTTGATCAGCGTCGTGAGCGCGCGCATCACGACACCGCTCCACGATCTCACGACGGCTACGGCCGCGATTGCGTCCGGCGAATACACGCGGCGGGTCCGCACCGCTCGTCGCGGCGACGAGATTGGACAGCTCGCCGATGCCTTCAACGCGATGACCGAACGGGTCGCGGCCGATCACGACGAACTGGAATCGCGCGTGCGCGAGCGCACCGCGACCCTCGATCGATTCTTTTCGCTCTCGATCGACCTGCTGTGCATTGCCGGAACCGATGGCCGCTTTCAACGGGTCAACCCGGCGTGGGAAGAAACGCTCGGATGGTCGGCAGACGAGCTCACCTCGATGCCGTACATGGATTTGGTTCATCCCGACGACCGGGCGGCAACGGCCCACGAGGCGGCGGGCCTGGCGGCTGGTGGCATCACCGTTCGATTCGAAAACCGTTACCGCGCAAAGGACGGGTCGTATCGCTGGCTCAGTTGGAAGTCAGCGGCGGCCGGCGAGCAGGGGCTGATCTACGCGGCGGCTCGCGATGTGACCGACGAGAAGCGCGCCACCGAGGCTCTCGCACGCCACGTATCCGAGTTGAACGTGATCAACGACGAACTCGAGTCGTTCAGCTACTCCGTATCGCACGACCTGCGCGCGCCGCTCCGTCACGTTGTCGGTTTCGCCACGCTGCTCGAGCAATCTGCGAACGGCCGGATGGAGGAGCAGGACCGGCGCTACGTGAAAACGATCAGCAAGGCTGCGACGCACATGGGCCGGCTGATTGACGACCTCCTGTCATTCTCGCGCACCGGCCGCGCCGCGTTCGATCGGCGTGAGGTGGACCTCGACGTCGTCGTGCGCGAGGCGGTACTCGAGGTCAGCCGAGAGGCTCGCAAAGACATCAGGTGGGATGTGCGCCCACTGCCACACGTGCAGGGCGATCCGTCGATGCTGCGCCTCGTCTTCGTCAACCTGCTTTCGAACGCGGTGAAGTACAGCTCGAACCGTCCGCACCCCGTGATCGAGGTGAACGTCGACGGGGCCGGATCCACCGAGACGGTCGTGTACGTGCGCGACAACGGCGTCGGCTTCGACATGGCCTACGCGGACAAATTATTCGGCGTCTTTCAACGATTGCACAGCAGCGACGAGTTCGAGGGTACCGGTATCGGACTGGCCAACGTGCGCCGCATCGTTCACCGCCATGGCGGCAAGGTGTGGGGCGAAGGCGTGGTGGACGGCGGCGCGACCTTTTACGTGTCGTTGCCCCAGGGAGGAACGGCGTAAATGATCGCGGACTTGAGGCAGATCGTCCTCGCCGAGGACAACGCGAACGACGTCGAACTGACGCTCAACGCGCTGCGCGAAAACCACATCGTCAACGAAATCGTGGTGGTCCGCGACGGCGCGGAAGCGCTCGACTACTTGCACAAGCGGAACCGATTTGCGGGACGCGCCGGGGCCAATCCTGCGCTCGTGCTGCTCGATCTCAAGATGCCCAAGGTCGATGGCATCGAGGTTCTCCGCCAGATCAAAGCCGATTCATCGCTCAAGAGCATTCCCGTGGTCATGTTGACTTCGTCGCGCGAGGAACAGGATCTGGTGCGGAGTTACGAGCTCGGCGTGAACGCCTATGTCGTCAAGCCGGTCGGCTTCCACGAGTTCATCGACGCCGTCAAGCTGCTCGGCGGGTTCTGGGCAGTCATCAACGAGCCGCCGCCACAGCGCACGGCGGGACCGACCCGTGACTGATCGTCGGGAATCGCTGCGCGTGCTGCACGTCGAGGACGATCCAGTCGATCGCGAACTGGTCGCCGAGACGCTGCGCTCGCAGGGCCTGACGTGCGACATCGTGGTGGTCGACACTCGCGACGCGTTCGCGGACGCCCTGGACTCCGGCGGGTTCGATGTGATTCTGGCGGACGATCGTCTTCCCACCTTCAATGGTCAGGCCGCGCTCGCGTTGACTGTCGAGCGAGCGCCGGACGTCCCGTTCATCTTCGTCTCGGGCACGTTGGGCGAAGAGATCGCCGTCGAGCGGCTGAAGGCCGGTGCCACTGATTACGTGGTCAAACAGCGGCTTGCGAGACTTGGATCCGCCGTCAATCGCGCCCTCGGCGAAGCACAGGTGCGGCGCGAAAACGCCCGCGCGCAGGAGGCAAAACTCTTCCTGGAAGATCTGATCGCGGCAAGCCCGTCGATGATCTTTCGGATCGATCCGCGCGAGTTCCGCATCACGTATGCAAGCCCCAATGTCAACCGTCTGCTCGGCTACAACCAGCGCGAAATTGTCGGCGTCCGCAACTTCTGGCGCACGCTGCTGCACCAGGACGATCTCGAACGGGCGGCCGGTCATCTGCGCGAGGCGCTCGAGTCGCACACCGTCCAGATTCCGCAGGAGTACCGGTTCCGGTCCGCCGACGGACGGTATCGCTGGTTTTTCAGCCTGATGCATGTCGAATACAGCGACACCGGCCGGCCGATGCGCATTCTCTGGTACTGCATCGACATCAGCGACCGTCGCACCGCCGAGCAAGCCCTCCTCGAAAGCGAGGAGCGGACCCGGGCCATTCTGCGGACGGCAAACGACGCGTTCGTGGGCGCCGACACCGGCGGCCGCATCGTCGAATGGAACACGCGCGCCGAGGCGATGTTCGGGTGGCCACGCGAGGAGGCGCTCGGACGCATTCTGGTCGATACGATCGTGCCCGAATCCTACCGCGAACAGCATCGCCGCGGCTTCGCGCGGTTTGTCGAGACCGGCGATGCGCGGATGCTGCATCAGCGTCTTGAATTGAGCGGGCTCCGCCGCGACGGATCCGAGTTTCCGGTCGAACTGACGATTTGGCCGACAGGGGACCGAGGACAGCTGACCTTCAACGCATTCATCCGCGACATCACCGAGCAGAAACGCGCCGAAGCTGCCGTGCGACAGGCGAGGGAAGAAGCGGAGCGCGCGAATCACGCGAAGAGCGACTTTCTCTCGCGGATGAGTCACGAGCTCCGGACGCCGTTGAACGCGGTGCTCGGTTTCGCGCAACTGCTGACCAGCGAGCCGCTCGGCGACGAGCCCCGCGACAACGTCCAGCAGATCCTCAAAGGCGGGCAGCACCTGCTCGATCTCGTCAACGAAGTGCTCGACATCTCCCGAATCGAGGCCGGCCGCCTCTCCTTGTCGCTCGAGCCCGTCGGTGTGCGCGACATCACGTGGCATGTCGTCGATCTCGTCGAGCCGCTCGCGGCCGAACGAAAAATTCTGCTCGTGGTCGACGAAATCGATCCCTCGCTCGCGGTGGTCGCCGACCGTCAGCGCTTGCGGCAGATTCTGTTGAATCTCATCTCGAACGCCGTCAAGTACAACCGGCCGAACGGCCGGGTAACGGTGGGTTTCGACTGCGTGTCACCCGACAGGTTCCGGATCAAGGTCACGGATACCGGCGCCGGAATACGACCGGACAAGATGCGGCTGCTCTTCAACCCGTTCGAGCGTCTCGGCGCCGAAACGACGGCCACCGAGGGTACCGGGCTCGGCCTTGCGCTGTCGCGCGGTCTCGCCGAAGCGATGGGCGCCTCGATGGGCGCTGAGAGCGAGATCGACCGCGGGTCCACCTTTTGGATTGAGCTCACACTCTCGCGTGAAGCGGCTGTCACGGTTCCGGTCGCGACACATGACGGACTGCGGCCCGCGACGCCTCGATCGGGCACCATCCTGTACGTCGAAGACAACGTATCTAACGTTCGTCTGATGACACGGCTACTCGCACGCCGTCCGAAGATCACCGTGCTGCATGCGCCGGATGGCGAGTCGGGGCTCGCGATCGCGCGCGATCGGGATCCGGATGTCATCTTTCTCGATCTCCATCTCCCAGACATGTCGGGCGAGGACGTGTTACGGCAGTTATGGGGCGATCCTGCGATTCGACAGATTCCGGTCGTCATCCTCACCGCCGACGCCACCCCCGCGCAGATGCGACGCGCGCTGGCCTCCGGCGCAGCCGCGTACCTCACCAAACCGTTCGATGTGCGGAAGGTCTTGGACACGCTCGATCAGATGCTGCAGCTATCGGAAGAGCGGCGCGCCGCGCGGCGATGATGACCTCAGTCAGCATGCGCGCACACTCGATCCATGACGCAACACGTCTGAGGTGACCCGAGTTTGGATAAGGATGACCAGATGGCAACAAGTACAGGGACTGCAGAGGAATCAGATCTGATCCATCGGCTGAAGAACTACATCTGCATCATCTGTGGATTCTGTGAGCTATTGATCGCCGAATCGGCGGAGGACGATCCGCGTCGCGCGGATCTCGCGGAGATTCAGAAAGCCGCCCAGGCGGCGATGGCCATGATGCCTGACGTGGCCGATCGCATGCGGTAACGCGAACATCTCGAGAACCTCCTCATCACTATCTTGTTCCTTTCAACACTCTTCCCGGCCTGGAATGGCCCTGCGGTCCGGCGACTTCTGCTGATCAGCCTTGTTGCTTACGTGGTAATGCGGAGCGGTCTGTTCTTCACCCGTGAGATGCAAAGGGTTGTTAATTTGCGATAGCACGCCGTGTTCAGTGCTACCATCGAATTCGTGCGGACGCGGCTGCGGCGACTCTTCGGAGCCATCCTCCTGTCGGTGTGCATCGGTGCGCCGATTGCCGAGATGTTCGACCGATGGGACCGCACGGCACAAGATGGTAACGATACGGAAAGCAATCTCGTCATCGTCGCGGTGTGCATCGGCATCGGGTTCGTTGCTGCTGCCCAGATGCTCCGACGTGTTTGTCGGCTAAGAACTGCCTGCCTGATCGCTCGCCCCCACGTGTCGTTCGCGCCGTTGCGCGAACTTTGCTTCATCCAGCCGACGCCGAACGGCAGTCCGCCGCTCGCGCTTCGCATTTAGTCCCCTCACGCTCGCGCTGCATCTCCTGGCGGCTGTGGTGTGCGTCTTCGCACGCGAGAGCCGTCATCTCAATCCGTGCTCGCGTGGAGACGTGTATGCGTGGCGTGCTGGTTGGAATGCTCGCGCTGAACGTGGCGACGGCATTTGCGCAAACCGCGACCGTTCGCATCGAGGTTCGGACCGACGACGGTCCCGTTTCGGCCGCGGGCGTGTCTGTGAACGGAACGACACACAAGACGGACGCGCAAGGCATTGCGCTCGTCACCGTGCCGGCCGGTCACGTCGATATCGTCGTCGTCAAGGACGGCTTTGCCGCCGCGTCGGCATCGGTCGACGTGCAGGCGAATCAGCAGCAGCCAGTCGTGATCACATTGAATCGTGGCGCGTCCGTCGAGGAACACGTGACGGTCTCCGCGACTCGCACGGACAAGCGCCTTGAAGATGTGCCCATGCGTGTCGAAGTCCTGAATACCGAAGAAGTCCAAGAGCAGGTCATGCAGGGACCAGGCGACGTCGTGAACATGCTCCGTGAGATGGGCGGCCTGCACGTCGCCATCTCCTCGCCGTCTCTCGGCGCGGCGAGCGTGCGAATTCAGGGAATGCGCGGACGCTACACCCGTTTCCTGTCCGATGGACTGCCGTTATTCGGCGAACAGGTCGGCGGCCTCGGATTACTCCAAATTCCACCCGTCGATCTAGGTCAAGTCGAGGTCATCAAAGGCGTGGCGTCGGCGCTCTACGGTGCCGGCGCGATGGGCGGCGTGGTGAACCTGATCGCTCGACGTCCGACCGAACGCGTGCGAGAGGTCATCGTGAACCGGTCGAGCCGTGGCGAGACGGATGCCGTCGCATACTTCTCGCAGCCCTTCAGTGGCGGGTGGGGAGGAACGTTGCTCGCCGGCGGACATTGGCACGAGGCAAACGATATTGATGGCGACGGTTGGGCGGATTTGCCGGGTTACCACCGATCGGAAATCCGCCCACGTGTGTTTTGGGATAATCACAGCGGCACATCGTTATTCATCACGGCAGGTGCCGCGGCAGAATCGCGGGCCGGCGGCACGATCGACGCGGCAGTGATTTCCGCCACGCACGCACCATATCGAGAAACGCTCGACACGGGGCGCTACGATGTCGCGATCGTCGGTCAAACGCTGCTGTCGGACGCCTACGTCGTCTCGGTTCGCGTCAGCGGTACATGGCTGTCTCACGACCATGGGCTTGGTGACGTGCGCGAGCGCGACACCCGCGACACGTTCTTCGGTGAAACGTCGGCGCGGCGCAAGTTCGGACGGCATACCGTGGTCGTCGGCGCGGCATTCGACCGCGATGCGTTCAGTCCAAAAGAGTTGCCGCAGTTCGGCTATACGTTCACCACGCCCGGTGTGTTCGCTCAAGACGATGTGGACCTGACGCCCTGGTTGTCCGTATCGGCCAGTGCGCGAGTCGACCATCACAGCGCATACGGCACGTTCATCAGCCCACGGATTTCCGCGCTCTTTCGCTCTGGCGGCTGGGCGAGTCGCTTGTCGGTGGGGACCGGCTTCTTCCCATCGTCGGCGCTGACGGAAGAGACAGAAGCCGCCGGCTTGTCACGACTCACCGTTCGCGGACCCTTGAAAGCGGAAACCGGCGACAGCGCGTCATTCGACGTGACCCGAACCCTTGGCGCGCTCTCCGCGACGGCAACACTGTTCGCCTCGCGTATCCACGACCCGTTGTTCGTTGAACGCACGACCGCCTATGTGCTCGCAAATCAGCCGTTCGCATCGTCGAACGTCGGCGCCGAACTGCTGGCGACATGGCGCAAGGCGCCGCTGTCGCTCACGGCAGTCTACGGGTTCGTGCGCGCCCGTGAATTCGAGAGCACCGCGTTCGAAGAGGTGCCGTTGACGCCGCGCAATTCCGTGACGCTGCTCGGCGGCGTGGAAGACGAAGACGTTGGGCGATTCGTGGTGGAGTGGTTTTACACCGGGCGACAGCGGCTCGAGGCGAATCCCTTTCGAGATGAGAGCGTGCCGTTTACGACAATTGGACTCCTTGCCGAGCGCGCGTTCGGAAAGGTGCGGGTGTTCGTCAACGTTGAGGATTTGAACAACGTGCGCCTGACGCAATTTGACCCACTCATTCGTCCGTCACGGGGCGTTGACGGACGGTGGACGGTCGACGCGTGGGCGCCGCTCGACGGGAGGAACATCAACGGCGGCATCCGGGTGAAGTTCTGACCCCGGTGACAACCGCGATGCCCAGGAAGCGTCGAGTTTTCTACTTCAAGTCGTCCGCCGCGCTCAGGGCGGCGGGTGAGGTGCGCATGCGTGTCATCGGACGGACGCTTGTGTTGGTTTTCGTCTGCGCTGGTTTTCCGGTTGCTGGCCAGGATCAATCGATGGCGCTGCTCGCTGCATCGGACGCTCCCGCGTCGCGTGGATTAGGCCCGTCGTCAGAGCTGAATCTGCATGGAGCGGAAGGAAAGGCGAGCGTCCACCAGACGCAAACGTCGACATTCACCGAACACTGAATCACTGCTGCTGCGGGGATGCTCCGAACAAGCCGTCGAGGCGGAGAGAGTACCCCACGCCAACATAGCGATCCGGCGCACTGCGCGTGAGGCCAAAACCGAGATGGAAATCGAATTGCTGACGGAGAGTGACATGCCATGCGCCGCCCACATCGGCAATGTGGCTCGCTGGAGTACGCGTCGCAAAGTCTCCGATGTACTCGACGAAGAGATCCCCTTTCGATCCAACCTCCCGCTCGACGACCAATGTCGGCTCGACGATCGATGTGTGCTCCGCACGATTGACCATCCAGGTCACAGTTAACATCCCGTTAACGGACCAGTCGTCCGCTACGGCGAGCGACCACGGAAACTGGACGTACGGAGTGTAGAAGGCGTCGCTGTCGCCCGAGTGACCGACCGGGAATCCGAAGCCGGCGGATGCCGAGAGACTGAATGAGCGCCGTTCGGGAAACAGTTGTCGCTTGATCGAAACGGTGAAGTTCGACAGCTGCGACGAGGCGAGCCCGTTCAGGGCGATGAAGTAGTTGGGCACATCGACCAGCACTTCGCTGCAATGCGCCACACCAAGCCGGGCCCGCGTCTCCGACGCGTCGAGAACCTGCGACCCTTGATGGACCGCCCAGTTGATTCCATTTTCGACCTGCAGGCTTCCGAAGGGAACGACCAGGCTCGAATTGGTGGTGTCCGGTCGATCCGTTGCGATGACGTCGGTGCGGCCGGGACAATCGCTCGCCCACGCGCCACGCGGCGAGACCAGGAGTGCAGCTACACCGAGGACTGCCGCGGCGAGGCGACGCGGGCCTGACGGCGCTCGCGTGGCACTCGCACCTGCGCTCCTTCTTTTTCGTCTCATGTCGTCACTCGTTGCGACGATGTGACCTCGACGTTGCGCGCCGGCCACATGAATTCGCCACCATCTGGTGCGGACGATTTTCACGTGTGCCCTTGCCAGTTGCCCCGGATTCCAGCATCGAGCCGTCAACGATGTAGCGGGCAACACGAATCACGGATCCTTGCTGAAGATCTCTGGCTTCAAGGTGAAGAGGGATTAAAGCGAGCGCAATCAGCCCCGCAGCGCGCGAAGCGGATCGGTCCGGACCGCGCGCCAGGCGGGCACGAAGCACGCGACGAGCGACGCAACGGCAATCACGACGAATGCCGACGCGAACGCGAGCGGGTCTCGCGGGCTCACCTTATATAGGAGGTAGCCGAGCAGACGGGTCACTTGCAACGCCGCGACCAGTCCCACGACGACGCCGCCCGCGGTGAGCGCGAGGCCTTGCGACAGCACCAGACCCAACAGATCCGAAGCGCCCGCGCCAAGCGCCATCCGCAACGCCAGCTCGCGCGAACTCTGCGACACTGTGGACGCCATCACGCCGTAGAGTCCGATCGCAGCCAGCACGAGCGCGAGTGCACCGAACACGACAAGGATCGTGACCGAGATCCGCTGCGCGGCCGTCGTACGATCCACCTGCTCGCGCATCGTGA
>Ga0209156_10001395_pt1 | contig 19697 bp, 20 predicted proteins | sample GraSoiAngelo_124_FD_185881 | JGI IMG/M metagenome (GOLD analysis project Ga0209156, IMG submission 185881) | Grasslands soil microbial communities from the Angelo Coastal Reserve, California, USA - 14_0927_05_20cm (SPAdes) (version 2) | ecosystem: Environmental > Terrestrial > Soil > Grasslands...
ACACCGCACAACAGCGAGGTCGCTCGTGGCTCAACCGCGTCCGCTGGAGCGCGCGAAGCTGCTCTTCTTCCGCTACTTCGAGCAGACGTTCGTGTTGCTGCTCGTGCTCGCGATGGTCGCGATTCACAACCTCGTGGACCAGAAGTTCGCGTTTCTCAGCTTCTACTACCTCCCGATGATTCTGGCCGGCTTCTACGGCGGCCGGCGGTTCGCCGTGATGGCCGGCGTGTTCGTCGTCGGTCTCGTGTTCTACTGGCAGGACGTGCAGGGCCTCGACATGCTCCCGGGGCTGTACGGCGACGCGCTGCTCGCGCTCGCGCCGTGGGCCGGCTTCCTGATCCTCACCGGGTACGTCGTCGGCGGGTTGGCCGAGCAGCGGCAGGCGCGCCTGTCGGAGGTGAAGAACGCGTATCTGGCGACGCTCGAGCTCCTGACCTACCACATCGAGTCCACGGAGCGGAACCTGCAGGGGCACTCGAACCGGGTGGCGGAGGTCGCGGCGGCGATCGGGCGTGAGCTGGCCCTCCGCGAAGAGGACGTGGAGAACCTGCGCGTGGCGGCGCTGCTCCACGAAGTGGGCACGCGCGATCAACGGCTGTTGCGGCTCTTGTCCCGCTCGGTGACGGATTCGTCGGTGACGGTGGCGCGCGCCATGCGGGGCGCCGCCCAGATCATCGGGGAATACGGGCACTATTACGAGATCGTGGGCGAGGATTGGGACATCGAATCGCTGCCGCTCCCGACCACGGTGAAGATTCTGGCCGTGGCGGACGCGTTCGAGACGCTCCAGATGGCGACGCCCGTGCGTCCGGCGTTTCCCAAGTGGAGCGCGCTCGAGGAAGTGGAAAAGGGAGCCGGCAAGACGTTCGCGAAGGACGCGGTGCGCGCGTTGCGGGCCGTGGCCGGCCGGCCCGAGGCGTCGGCGTCCGAGCCCGGACTGAAAGTCGTCTAGGCCGGGGGAGGCTCGCGGCGCCCGCTCACCACCCCACTCGCCACCCCGACACCGAACGCGATGGCGGTCCCGACGGTCACGATCGGGAGCGCGGCGATGGGAAGGGCCACGGCGGTCGCCGCGAGTCCCGCGACGAGCGGCGCGGCCGGTCGCCGCACCGCGGCGACGAAGCGCAGCCGCCGGCGCACGAGGTTCCGCGCGCCCACGAATCCGCCACCCAGCGCCACCGCTCCGATCAATAAGGCCAGCATGTCGTCCTTCCCCCCTCCAGGTCGCGCGCCCTACGCAACTTGCGGCGCGGGAGTTTCCGCCGCAAATCTCCGGACGCACAACCGTCCCGGTGATTCGCCAATCCGAGGAGTGATGATGCCCCGCATGGCTCGCGCAGGCGCCGTGGCGCTCGGCCTCTTGGCCGGGGCCGCCCGCCTGTCCGCTCAGACCCTCCGCGTCCCCTACACGACGTTCACGCTCCCCAACGGCCTGCAGGTGCTGCTGCACGAAGACCACTCGGTGCCGGTGGTGGCGGTGAACACGTGGTACCACGTCGGCTCGTCGGACGAACGGGCCGGCCGCACGGGGTTCGCCCATCTGTTCGAGCACATCATGTTCATGGGCTCCGCGCACGTTCCGACGGGCGAGTTCGACCGCCTGCTGGAGGCGGCGGGCGCCGACAACAATGGCTCGACCACGGAAGACCGCACCAACTACTACGAAGACGGGCCGGCCAACGCGCTGCCCCTCATGTTGTACCTCGACTCGGATCGCCTGGGGTTCCTGCTGCCCGAGATCACGGCCGACAAAGTCGACATCCAGCGCGGTGTGGTGCAGAACGAGCGGCGCCAGAGCTACGAAAACCGCCCCTACGGGCTCGCCCAGGAGAATATTCTTGACCGGCTGTATCCGCCGAATCACCCGTACCACTGGCCCGTGATCGGGTCGATGCAGGATCTGCAGGCGGCGACGCTCGAAGACGTACGCCGGTTCTTCCAGACCTACTACACGCCCAACAACGCGACCGTCGCGATCGCCGGGGACATCTCGCCACGCGACGCGCGCGCGCTCGTAGAGCGCTACTTCGGCGACATCGCGCGCGGTCCCGCCGTGACCCGCACGCCGCCACCCGCCGTTCACCTGACCGCGGGCGTCGCCGCGGTGCTCGAAGATCGCGTGCAGCTGCCGCGCGTGTATGACGCGTGGCATACGGTGAAGGCGTTCGCGGACGACGACGCGGTGCTGGATGTGGTCGCGAACGTCCTCGCGGGCGGCCGCTCCTCGCGTCTGTATCGGCGGCTGGTGTACGAGCTGCAGATCGCGACCGACGTCGCGGCGTTTCAGGACGGCAGTCGCATCGACGGCAAATTCGAGATCTTCGCCACCGCCCGCCCCGGCCACGAGCTCGCTGAGCTGCAGCGGGTGATCGACGAGGAGCTCGAGAAGCTGGCGGCCGAAGGTCCGACGGCGCGGGAGGTCGAGCGCGCCCGCAACACATTCGAAGCGCAGTTCCTATCCCGCATGGAGCGGGTGGGTGGCTTCGGGGGCAAAGCGGATCAGCTCAACTTCTACAACTACTTTGTGGGCTCGCCGGACTACTTTCAGAAGGACCTCGACCGCTACGGCCGCGTGACGGCGGCGGGAGTACAGCGCGCCGTGAAGACCTATCTCACGGGCGCCCACCGCGTGGTGCTGAGCGTGGTGCCGCAGGGGAAGCCGGAGCTGGGGGTGAAGCCATGAGCCCGCGCCGCTGCCTCGCTGCGATCGCGCTCGCGGTCCTGGCGTTCGCTCGTCTGGCGGCCCAGGTCGTGGACCGCACCAAGCCTCCGGTCCTGACGCCTCTCCCCCCACTGAAGCTTCCGGCCGTCCAGACCGCCACGCTCCCGAACGGCCTGATGCTCGCCGTGGTGGAGATGCACAAGGTGCCGGTGGTGGACGTCCAGGTGCTGGTCGACGCCGGGGCGGCGCGCGATCCGGGAGACCTGCCCGGGCTCGCGACCTTCACCGCGCTGATGTTGCAGCAGGGAGCGGGGACGCGCGGCGCGCTCGCGGTGGCGGACGAGGCGGCATTCCTCGGGGCGCAACTCAACACGACGGCGACCCTGGACGGGGCGGTGGCGTCGCTGCACGTGCCGCGGCGGCGGCTCGAGGCGGCGCTCGACCTGCTCGCGGACGTGGTGCTGCGGCCCAGCTTTCCCGACTCGGAGGTCGCGCGGCAACGCGAGCTCAGGGGTGCGCAGCTGGTGCAGCAGCGGGACGAGCCGGTGGCCGTGGCCAATATCGCGTTTCCGGCGATCGTGTACGGGACGGGCCATCCGTACGGGCATCCGCTCAACGGCACCGACGCGGCGACGGCGGCGCTGACGCGCGATCGCGTCGCGACATTCTATCGGTCGTACTACCGGCCGAACGCCGCGCGCATGCTCATCGTGGGCGACATCACGCTGGCCCAGGCGCGCGGGCTCCTGACCGCGCGGTTCGGCGCGTGGGAGCAGGGCGACGTGCCCGGGCTCGCCGGCGGCAGTGCGCCGGCGCCGGCGACGCGGGCCGTGTATCTGATCGACAAGCCGGGCGCGGCGCAGTCGGTGATCCGGATCGGCCACGTCGGGCCGGCGCGCTCCACGCCCGACTGGTACGCGCTGGAAGTGCTCAACACGATCCTCGGCGGCGCGTTTACCTCGCGCTTGAACCAGAATCTGCGCGAGACGCACGGGTACACTTACGGCGCGTTCTCGCAGTTCGCGGCGCGTCGTCTCGCGGGCGCGTTCGTCGCGCTCGCGTCCGTCGTGACCGCCAAGACCGACAGCTCGCTGGTCGAGTTTCTCAAGGAGCTCCGCCGCATTCGCGACGAACCCGTACCGGACCCGGAGCTCGCCAAGGCCAAGGCGTATCTCACGCTCGGGCTGCCGGGGGACTTCGAGACGACGGTCGGCACCGCCGGGCGGTTCCGCGAGGTGCTCAGCTACGCCCTGCCGCTCGACTACTACGACCGCTATATCGATCGGATCGGCGCCGTCACGGCGGCCGACGTGCAGCGCGTCGCGCGGCAGTACATCGATCCCGACCATTTCGACATCGTGGTGGTGGGCGACAAGACGCACATCGAGACGGGGATCAGGGCCTTGAACGAGGGACCGATCGTCTACCGGGACTTGTGGGGGCAGCCGATCGTCGCGCCGTGATGTCCCGGTGGGATCACCGCTCCAGAACCACCCGAATGGTCGTGCCGGAGAATGTCGCCGACCCGCGCAGCCGGTTCGGTTCCGCCGTGAACGTCATGTCGCGAACGAAGGTGTCGGCGGCCTGCGCGAAGTCGACCGTGCTCCCGGTCAGCGTCCAGGTACCCGCCATGTCGGCGTCGAGGTCCCCGCCCCCCTCGGCTCCCCCCGGGACGAAAAGCCGTCCCGTTGTGGTTCCGTCAGGTCCCAGCGTGAGGGTGAGCGAGCCTCCGACGGCGAGGTGATCCGTCGTGGTGGCACCGTTCGTGCTTGTGAACGTCGTCGCCGAATAGGTGCCGGCCATGTCGGCGACGGTTGGGGTGAAGGGATTCCTCCCGCAAGCCGAGATCGTGACGACCGCAGCAGCGGCAGCTCGCAGGCAGCTCGGGCCACGTAGCATGAGGCCTCCTATCACCAATGGACGACGACCACTCGCACGCCCGCGGCCAGCTCGGCGGACACGGCTCCATCCTTGAGAACCTGGACCTCCGCGAAGGGTCGGAGGATCCGCCCCCGACTTTCGGCTCCGACCTGCCCGAGGAAGCCGAGGTCCGTGACGGCGACGCCTCCGCCCGAGGTCCGACTCCAATACGGGCCCGCCGCGACGTACGGGCGGAAGGAGACCGATCGCGGCATCCAGCGCAGCGTCGTGCTGAATCTCCAAAGTCGTGCGGATGTGACGAAGTACGACTGGACGGCCGGGTAGACAGCGAGCCCGGCGGGCAGGTCAATGACTGCGTGGAGGCCCGCACCGGCGTCCTGTAGGTCGTTGAAGTTGTACGCTCCCTGGATCCCGATGCTCAGGCCGCGCAGGCCTTGCGTGGCTCCGAAGGACGGAACGGCGAGAAGCGCGATGACGACGATGAGGGGCGACGAGAAACGCGAGGCTCGCATGCGGCGCCTCCGGTGTCGCGATTGCGCTGCTTCAAGATTCGTGCAGGTGAGCCTTTACGCTCCACCGAACCTTCCTGTGTGGCGTGATAACGACACTCACCACCGGATCGCCGCGCTCGCCCACGTGAAGCCCGAGCCGAACGCCGTGAGGACGAGCACGTCTCCCCGCGCGAGCCGCCCCTCGTCCAACGCCTCGTGCAGCGCGATCGGGATCGACGCGGCGGTCGTATTGCCGTACTTCTGGATGTTCACGTACACCTGATCGTCCCGCAGGCCGGCCGTCTTCTGCACCATCTCGATGATCCGCAGGTTCGCCTGGTGCGGGATCAGGAGCTTTACGTCCGCGGGCGTCAGGCCGTTCGCCTGGAGGGCGGTCGCGACCGACTGCGGCATGAGCACGGACGCGTACCGGAAGACGTCGCGCCCATCCATCACGGCGCGGTGCTTGCCCTCGCGGATCAGCTCCTCGCTGATGAAGGGGTCGTGCGCCAGCCCGGGCGCGTCCACCCACAGCTTCTCGGCGTGACGGCCGTCGGCGTAGAGGTGGGTCGTGAGCACGCCGCGCCGCGGGTCGTCGGTGGGGCCGAGGATCGCGACGCCGGCCCCGTCTCCGAACAGCACCGCCGTGTCACGCCCGCGCGTCGTACGGTCGAGCCCGCGCGAGTGCACCTCCGCGCCCACGAGCAGGACGCGGCGGTATTGGCCCGTGCGGATCCACGCGTCGGCCACGGACAGCCCGTACACGAACCCCGAGCACTGGTTGCGCACGTCGATGGCGGGCACGTCGCGGAGGCCCAGCTCGCGCGCGAGAAACACGCCGTTGCCGGGCTCGAAGTGGTCGGGCGTACAGGTGCAGTAGACGATGCAGTCCAGGTCGGCGGCCAGCATCCCCGCCCGGTCGAGCGCGCGGCACGTGGCCTCGCGCGCGAGCGAGACGCCGGTCTCGCCCTCGGACACCCAGTAGCGCGTCCGGATGCCCGAGCGCTGTGTGATCCACTCGTCGGACGTCTCCATCATGCGGGAGAGATCGTCGTTCGTGACGACCCGCTCGGGGACGTGGAACCCGGTGGCGATGAACTCGGTGTGTGGCATCGACCTTCCTTGCGGGGACGGGGCGACGGGAGGAGATTTCGCCCCCGACTCACTGCTTGGCAAGGACTCATGGATCTCACGGTCAGTCGGGCGCAATACGACGCGGTGCGCGGGGCGCGGCACCTGCCCGACGTCCTGAAGAAGGTGCTCGACGGCGCCAGCCGGGCGGGCGATGGCTACCGGCTGACCCTCACGTACGAGGAGGCCACGGCACTCAACGAGCTGTGCGCCTGGAATGTCCACACGGACGCGAGCGGGGCCGTGACCCCGGACTCCAAGGTGTTCGACGACCTGGTGAAGGCGATCCTCACGCACCCGGACTACTAGACGCCTAGGCGTCTAGACGTCTAGACGTCTAGGGGGTCATATGACGAAGCGGCTCTTGGTCGTGCTCGGATGCCTGACGTTTCCCCTTTCCCCTTTCCCGTTTCCCGGCCTCTCTGCCCAGCAGCGCGCGATGACCATCGAGGACTATCTCGCGCTCCCGAGCGTCGGCGACCCGCAGCTCTCTCCCGACGGCAAATGGGTTGCATACACGGTGACCCGCTACTCGCTCAAGGAGAACCGGGGGACCACGCGCATCTGGCTGGCCGACGTCGCAGGCGGCGCGTCGCGCCAGCTCACCGCCGGCCCGGGCTCGGACCGCCAGCCCCGCTGGTCGCCGGACGGCCGCACGCTCGCCTTCGTCTCCACGCGGGAGAGCGGGGCGCAGCTCTGGCTCTTGCCCGTGGGAGGAGCGGGGGGCGAGGCGCGCCGCGTCTCGAGCCTGGTGGACGGCGTGTCCGATCCCGTGTGGTTGCCCGACGGGACCGGTGTGCTGGTCACGAGCGACATCAAGTGGCCCGCTGCCGGCGAGCAGGAGATCGACCGCCGCAACGGGGAGTACCCGACCGAGGCCCGAATCTGGACCGATCTGATGTGGCGCCACTGGGACGACTGGCGCGCCGGCAAGCGGCAGCACGTGTTTCTCGTGTCGCTCGCCGACGGCGCCGCCCGGGATCTCACGCCCGTGGATCACGATGTCCCGACCATCGCCACGGGTGGCGACGGCGATGTGGCGGTCGCGCCGGACGGCAAGGAGATCGCGGTCGCCATGCACGGCGATTCGACCGTCGCCGACAATACCAACGTCGACATCTATCTCACGGCCCGGGACGGGGGAGGAGGGACCGGGGACGGGGGGCCGCGGCAACTCACGACGGCGCAGGGCGCCGACAACACGCCGCGCTACTCTCCCGACGGGCAGTGGCTCGCGTATCTCTCGATGGAGCGGCCGGGGTTCGAGGCGGATCGACAGCGCTTGATGCTGGTGGGCCGGACGGCCGGACGGACCGAAGGGCGGACCGTGGAGGCGACAGCGGGGTGGACGCTGTCGGTTGGCTCGTACACCTGGTGTCCCGATTCCAAGTGCATCTACGCGGTGGTGGAGGAGCGCGGGCGGGCGAACGTCTATCGGATCGACGTGCCGTCGTTCCGTCGGTCCGTCGTCATCGGGTCCTCGGGCGTGAACACCAACGTCCGCGTCGCGTCCGACGGTAAGACCCTCGCCTACCTGCACCAGAGCGCCACGCATCCCGCGGAGCTGTGGGTCGAGGGGCGCCAGCTGTCACACCACAGCGACGCCGCCGTCGCCGGGTTCGCCCTGTCACCGCTCGAGGAATTCGGCTTCCGCGGCGCTCTCGGCGACTCGGTGTACGGCTGGCTCCTGAAACCGCCGGGATTCGATCCGTCCAAGAAATACCCGCTCGTCTACCTGCTGCACGGCGGCCCGCAGACGGCGTGGCTCGATCTCTGGCACGCGCGCTGGAACTACCAGATGTTCGCCGCGCGCGGCTACGTCGTGGCGGCCGTCAATCGTCACGGCTCCACCGGCTACGGACAGAAGTTCACCGACGCCGTGTCGCAGCACTGGGGCGACTACCCATACGAGGACCTGATGAAGGGGCTCGACGTCGTGACGCGGCTGCCCTACGTCGATTCGACGCGCATGGGCGCTGCCGGGGCATCCTACGGCGGCTACATGGTGTACTGGATCGCCGGTCACACCAACCGGTTCAAGACCCTCGTGGCGCACGACGGCGTGTTCAACCCGGCGAGCATGGCGGGGGCGACGGAGGAGCTGTGGTTCGTGGACTGGGAGTTCGGCGGTCCGCCGTACGCGAGCCGCACGCTGTACGACAAATGGTCCCCTCTGAACTTCGCGCGGAACTGGAAGACGCCGATCCTCATCGTGCATTCCCAGCTCGATTACCGCGTGGACCTGTCGGAGGGCTACCAGGCGTTCACGGCGGCCAAGGTGCTGGGCATACCGGCCAAGTTCCTGTACTTCCCCGACGAGGGACACTGGGTGCTCAAGCCCCGCAACCGCCGCCTGTGGTGGGGCACGGTGCTCGACTGGCTGGACCAGTACCTGAGGCCGCAATCTCGGGCGGGGGCCCGCTGATGGGCGAGCCCTTTCTCAAGACGCTGACCCGCACGACGATCCTCGCCCTGGTGCTGGGCCTCGTGCTACTCGGCGCGCTGCCGCGCCACGGCTCGTTCGGGTCGGACTACGTCGACGCCTTCACGGTGGCGTTCTGCTTCACGTTCCTCGGCAACTATGTCGACCGGCTGCTGCTCGCCCTCCCCGGAATCCGCACCGGCGTCGGCCCGCTGGTGCGGGTCGCCGGCTGGTTCGGGGGCGGGCTGTGGTGTTACGTCATCGCGCGCTGGCTGTGGATGCACTACGGGCGGGATCTCCGTGATTTGCCCGGGCTCGTGTGGGGGGGCGTGTTCCTGGTCGTCTTGAACAGCGTGGCACGACGCCACGACGCTACGTCATAAGTCTTACAACGTGGCTTCGTAGCGTCGTGTAACGCCGTCAAGGTTTCGCCCACACGTTATTTCCGCGCCGCACATCCGGAAAATTCTGCCCCGGATCGATCTCCACTTTCACGACCTCCGCCGGCACCTTGCGCTCGTAGACGTAGCGGTTGCCCTGGAACCAGATCTCGACCGGGAGCCGGACGTCGTCCGACGCGCCGTTGGCGTAGCCGATCCGCAGGTCCACGGGCATTGGCAGCGCACCCGGGCTCGAGAGGAACACGGCCGCGGTGCTGCCGGTCGAGTCGGTGCGGGTGCGCACCGAGTCCACGGCCTGGTCCACCACGTCCGTGCGGTAGAACCAGCCCCGCCAGAACCAGGACAGGTCCTCGCCCAGCCCGTCTTCCATGGTGCGGAAGAAATCCGCCGGCGTGGGGTGCTTGTACGCCCAGCGCCGGATGTACTCGCGGAACGCGGCGTCGAATCGGGCCGTGTCGGCGAGAATGTGCTGGCGCAGCAGGTACAGTCCCGTGGCGGGCTTGTTGTACTCGATCTGCCCGAGCAGGCGCGGGGCCACGCGGTCGGCGGCGAGCATCGGCGGCTGGTCCTGGCCGCTGGCGGCGAACTGTGTCCACTGGGCCGCAACCCCGCGTCCCTGAGGGGTCGCGTCGTGATAGAACGCCAACCCCGAGTAGATATTTATGAACGTGTTGAACCCCTCGTCCATCCACGCGTACAGCCGCTCGTTCGACCCGACGATCATCGGGAACCACCCGTGGCCCAGCTCGTGGGTGGTCACGCCGAACAGACCGCGGCCCCCCGCACGGTGGCCACAGAACACGATCATCGGGTACTCCATGCCGCCCACCGGCCCCGCCACGTTGATCGCGGTCGGGTAAGGGTAGCGGAACCACTTTTCCGAGTAATGCTTGATCGAGTGGCGGGCGTACTCCGTGGAGCGTGCCCAGTCGGGGTTCGCCTCGGGCGGATAGAACGACTGGATCAGGACGCCGTCGTACCCGCTGGCGTCCCAGATGAAGTTCGCGGCCGCGGCCCAGGCGACGTCGCGCACGTTCTTCGCCGTGAAGCGCCATGTCAGCGTCGGGCTGGCACCGGCGGGGCGGGTCCCCGCCTGTCCGACCTCGGCCTTGGCGACGATGGCGACCGTCGTGTCCGACCGCACCGCGCGGGCGAGGCGGGCGCGCTCGGTCGCCGTCAGCACCTCGAGCGGGTTCCCCAGCGTTCCGGTCGCGGCCACCAGGAAGCCGCGCGGCACCGTGATGGCAACGTCGAAGTCTCCGTATTCGAGATAGAACTCACCCTGGCCGAGGTACTGCTCCGTATTCCAGCCGCGCACGTCGTCGTACACGGCCACGCGCGGGTACCATTGCGCGACCTCGTACAGCCAGCCGCCGGGGAACTGCTCCCGCCCCATGCGGTCGGATCCGTGCTCCGGCACTTCGAAGCGATACGCCAGCTCGAGCTCCGCCCGCCCGCCCGGCGCGAGCGGCCGGTCGAGCTCGGCGCGCATCATGGTGCCGTTCAGCGTCGTCGCGAGCGGGATGCGTCCCGCCGCCTGTCCGGAGCGCCTGACCGCTCTGACGTACTCGATCGTGTATCCACCTTCGAAGCCGCGGCCCGCGAAGCGCGCATCGGTCGGATTGAGAGATGCGCCGCGGCTCGACGCCTTGTAGATGTTCTGATCGAGCTGCAGCCAGAGGTAACGCAGCGTGTCGGGGGAGTTGTTGGCGTAGCGGATCGCCTCGGCGCCCGCGATCGACTGGGTCGCCGTGTCGAGCGACGCCCGGATGGTGTAGTCGGCGCGCTGTTGCCAGTAGCGCGGGCCCGGCATGCCGGAGCCCTCGCGCATCAGGCCGGGCGCAGGCAGGACGAGGCGCCGGAACGGCGCCGTGTCGCCGACCTGGGGCGGCAGGGTGGCGGGCACGGCGGCAGGCTGCTGCAGCGCGGCCAGCACGAGCGCGAGGGCGAGCATCGCTGGTACGTCCTCCTATTCCGTGGGTTTCGCTTCCTGGAGATACCCGGTGGCCACGCCGCCCACGACCATGGCGAGCCCGAGCCAGCCGAGCGGCGACAGCCGCTGGTTGAACAGCATCAGCGCGAGCAGCGTGCCGACCACCGGCTCGATCGTCGCGGCCACGGCCGTGGGGGCGGCGTCGATCCGCTTGACGCCGGCGAAAAACAGGAAGTTCGCGGCCAGCACGGAGCCGAGGGACAAGAGCAGCACGTAGACCCACGCGCCCGTGGTGTGCGGCGGCAGCGGCGTGTGTCCGCTGAGCGGCAGCACCACGGCGAGCACGACGATCCCGCCGACGATCTCGAGGAACAGCACCTGGAGCGCGCCGTAGCGCGGCACGGCGTAGCGGGCGAGTAGCGTCGTCCCGGCGTACGACAGCATGGCCAGCAGTCCGCCGGCGACGCCCTGGATCACGCTCGGCAACGGGATGGCGGCGGCGCCCGCTCCGTGGCTCCCGCCTTGGACCGTGAGCGCCGCCCCCGCCATCACGACGAGGGCGAGCAGCACGCGCAACGTGGTGAGCCGCTCGCCCAGGAGCGGCTTGGCGAGAATCGCGACGAGGACCGGCGCGACGTAGAGCAGCGCCGCGGCCCCGGCGACGCCGGTTCCCGCGATCCCGAACTGGTACGCCACTTCGAACAGGGCGACGAGCGCGCCGCCGCCGAGCCCCACCAGCAGCCAGGCTCTGCGATCGATCCGGAACAGCCACGGCCGGAACAGGCCGTACACGAGCAGGCCGGCGAAACCGATCGCGAGGCGCCAGAAGCCGATCCCCGTGATGGCCTCGCCGGCGCGGTACAGCGCGGTCGAGAGCGGGCCGGTGGTGCCCCACACGGCGCCGGCCGCGAGGGCGAAGAGATAGCCGGCGAGGCGGCTGGAGCGCGCGGTCAGACGCGGTCGCCCGCGTGGAGCGCTGCGCGAATGGCCTGAGTGATGGCGTCCCGGTCGCCCGGCCGGCCCCACCATTCCAGGGCGAAGCGGCCGAATGCCAGCACGCCCAGCAAGCTGCCCAGCAGCAGCAGCACGACCTTGGGGGCGGACGCGTGGGGCTGGAGGCGGCTGGGCACGAGTGCGAGCACGAAGCACACGACCGCTGGGGCGAGCCACACGGGCAACAGCAGGCGGGCGAGAAACGTCATTCCGAACCGACCTTCCAGCACGGTGGCGCCGTCCCGCTGGCGGAATTGCCCGACGAACGTGCGCCGGAACAGGGCGCGGTAGCGTGCGGCGTCGCGGTAGTACAGCACCGCGCCGCCGCCGCGAATCCAGCCGTCCATCCCGGGCGCATTCCAGCGTCGCGCGTCGATCGCGGCCTCGAGGCGAGCGGCGGCGTCGGCCGGGGAGCTGGGGCACGGGAACGTCACGTGTCGCATTGCACGAGCTCTCCCTGCAACACCGTCACGGCCTGCCCGCCCAACACCACACGGTCGCCCGCGAGCCGGACCCGGACCACGCCGCCGCGCGCCGAGGCCTGGTAGCCGGTCAGCTCGGTCTTGTGCAGCCTGTCGCTCCAGAAGGGCGCGAGGGCGCAGTGGGCGGAGCCGGTGACCGGATCTTCCGGCACGCCGGTCTGGGGCGCGAAGAAGCGCGACACGAAGTCGAACCCCGGCGTCGTGGCACGGCTCGTCACGATGACGCCGCGGGCGTCCACGCGCTCGAGCGCCGCCAGGTCCGGCTTGAGGCCGCGCACCGCCTCTTCGGTCTCGAGCTCGACCAGGTAGTCGAACTTGGATCGGCCCACCCAGCGGGTTCCTGCGCGGAGCGCGGCGGCGAGGCCTTTGGGCGGCGGCGCCGGGGCGGGCGGCGTGGCAGGGAAGTCGAGCTCGATCCAGTCGCCCGCGCGTCGGGCCGTGAGCAAGCCGCTCTGCGTGTGGAAGCGCGCCTCGTGGCCCGCCGGGAGGTGCCCCTCCTCCCAGAGCACATGGGCGCTCGCGAGCGTCGCGTGACCGCACAGGGCGACTTCGACGACGGGGGTGAACCAGCGCAGCCGGTAATCCCCGTTCTCGGGATGGAGGAACGCCGTCTCCGCGAGGTTCATCTCGCGCGCCACGTCCTGCATCCAGGCCTCGTCCCGCGCCGCGGGCAGGACGCACACGGCAGCCGGGTTGCCGCGGAACGGCCGGTTGGCGAATGCGTCCACCTGCACGATCCTCAAGGCCATGCTTCTAACTTAGCCTGCCGCCGGCGCGTCGCGACAGCGCGTCGACCGCGAGGCCGAGCCCGACGGCGCCGAGCAGGATCCACGTCCCGTTGTGGGCGACGCGGCCGAGCGCGGCGTTCGCCGCGGCGCCGTAGGCGTAGCCGAGCCAGGTGAACAGCAGCGCCCAGGCGAGCGCCGTGCCGGCGTTGAAGCGGAGGAAGCGCAGCGGCTCGACCCGCGCCACGCCGCACAGGATGGGCAGCGGCAGCCGGATACCGTACGCGAAGCGCATGAGCAGCATGACGCGGGAGTCGTGCGCCCGCACCAGGGTGCGGGCGCGCTCGATCGCGGGACGCCAGTGCGCCGGCAGGCGTGCCACCACGGGCTCGCCGTACCGCCGGCCCAGGGCGAAATAGAGCTGGTGTCCCACCGTGGCGGGCACCAGCGCGATCAGCGACACGGCCCACCACGGCCAGTAGCCCGCCGCGGCGAGCGCCCCGCCCACGATGACGGCCGCTTCGCCCTGGAGCCAGGCCCACACGAACAGGACCGGCCCCCCGTAGCCGTGGATCACCGCGCCCAAGTCCATGCCTGGGCGGTAATCTAGGCGGTCAGGCCGTGATCACGTGCGATGTGTGGGACACAGCGTCGCACGGAGGCGGGGAGATTGGTCCCGCAGCAGCTCGCGGGCCCTCTCGCGCGCGAAGTTCCAGCTGCGCCAGTCATCGCGCTCGAGGCGAGCACGTTGCTTCAGCAGGCCGGCGGCCACCGCACACTGCGCCGATCGGTCGACCCGGGGGAGGGCCTCGAGCAGGAGCGGCACGGCGTCGGCGCTGAGCGACGCGGCGTACCAGCCGTCGAAGGGACGTTCCGCCGGCGGACGCGCCAGGTTGGTGCGGACGATCAGCGCGTCGGGATTTACGAGGTGCAGCCCGCCGAGCACCGCAAATCCCTGAACCAGCGCTCCGAAGGCGAATCGCCGTGGCTGCCCCCGCAGGGTGGTCCAGCCGAACCAGGCGCTCAGGCCGGCGAGGTACAGCATGAAGGCCGTCGAGTAGAGCCGGATCTCGGACAGGCCGAAGGCGTCGACGTACAGCCGCATGCGCTCGAGGGCCGACGCCATCACGACCGCGAGCAGCAGGAGCAGCACGATGGCCAGCTGCCGGAACGTGCGCTGATGCTCGGCCCGTTCGTCACGCAGCAGCCATTCGGCGCCGGTCAGCAGGGGCAGGACCAGCGCGCTTGCCGTCACGAGCTCGAAGAAGCCGCGGCGGGCGTATTCCGCGTAGGTGAGGCCGCCGGCGGCGACGACGAGCGTGGCCCCGCCGAACAGGTAGCGCAGCTGGACGACGACGAAGACGAGGAACAGCAGGTCGACGAGGCCCAACGCGGTGGCGACGGGAATGATGCCGAGCGACAGCGCGCTTTCCGCTCCCGCAGCGGGCAACACCGCGCGGATCAGCGCCCCCCGGAAGTATCCCGCGACGAGACCTCCGCACACGGCGAACACGACGATGTGCGACAGGAGCGAATCGAAGTCTACGGCGAAGGCATTCGCGACCAACGTGCGGAACACGGTGTCGGCGGAGGTGAACAGGCCTCCGAACACGACCAGTATCGGGAACGCCAACGCGGCGCCGACTGCGGCCCCGCGCACCTGCCGCATCCGCCCCTCGCTCGGCAGCTCGCTCCACGTCACGTCGCGGCCGACGAGCGGAAACACGCCCACCCATGCCGAAATCGCGCTCGCGATGCCGGCATGTACGTACTGCCACGCCTGACGTCCGCGCAGCGCGACGCCCTGGAGGCTGAGGCAGGCGACCCCGAGGAGGATGGCGATGCCGATCGCGTCGAACAATCGCAACATCGCGGCGTCACGCGCCACGAAATTCGACGCGACGAGCAGGGCGGCCGCCCCGAGCCAGATGGCGTCACGGCTGACGGCGACGTGGTGGCGACGTACGAGCCACCATGCCGCGGCGACCAGGGCCGCCAGGCAGGCGAAGGCGTTGAGGCCCCACGGCACCGCGCGCAGCAGCGCGTCGCCCAGGGCTCCCATCACGGCCGCGATACCGAGGATGTGCAGCCCGAGCCGGGTCCTCTCGCTCACGGTGCTCATCCCGCCGCCGCCTCGGGCAGGCCGCCGAAGCGGCGCTGGCGCGTCCGGAAGTCGGCCAGCGCGCGTGCCAGGTCTGCTGCGCCGAAGTCGGGCCACATGGTGTCGGTGAAGTACAGCTCGGCATAGGCGGCTTCCCACAACAGAAAGTCCGAGAGCCGCTGCTCGCCGCCGGTGCGGATCAACAGGTCGACGTCCGGCAGAATGACACCGGCTCCAATCGCCCAGCGGGCCGAGTAGTCCACGGCGAGCCGGAGGGCGAGCCGCCCGCCCGGGGCCGTGGCGCGCTCTACGGCGGTGATCCCCGCGACCAGCGGCGCGGGCAGCCGATCGCGCCGGCCTACCACCTCGAGCCGCACGCCGTTCTCCACCAGGCGGGGCGTTTCGGTGTGGAGGTGACGCGCGAACAACCGCATCAGCGCGGCGACCTCGCCCGGCGGACGTTTCCAGTTGTCGGCGGAGAAGGCATACAGGGTGAGCGCGGTGATGCCCTGATCGGGCGCGGCCTCGACCACGCGGCGGACGGCCTCGGCGCCGGCGCGATGGCCCGCCACGCGGGGCAGGCCGCGGCGCGCGGCCCAGCGGCCGTTGCCGTCCATGATGATCGCGACGTGAATAGAAGAGCTTTGCGGCATAAAGTCAGACCTCAAAAAAAAATTCCCGCGACTCACCCCTGACGGGTGACGCGAATCAGCGCTTCCATGTGGTCCAGGTAGTGCTCCAGGGCGCGCCGCCCGGCGGCCGTCAACCGGTACTCGGTCTTCGGGATCCGTCCCTCGAACGACTTGGTGCAGGTCACGTACGACGCCTCCTCGAGCTTGCGGGCATGGACGCTCAGGTTGCCGTCCGTGGTCTTGAGGAGCGCCTTGAGCTCGTTGAAGCTCAAGCTGTCGTTCACGGCGAGCGCGCTCACGATGCCGAGCCGCACGCGCTCGTGGATCAGCCGGTCGAGCTCGGCCGTGCGCGGGCCAGCACCGGAGCGCGTCCGCGCCACCTCCCGCTCCGCCGCCTCGGTCTTTCTCGCGGCTCCCGGTCTAGCCACCGTGCCTCCGGGCAATGATCGTCCCGAACACGATGTGCAGCCCGCCGAACCCGGCCGCCATCAGCCAGTTCCCCCACGCTGCCGGCCCCAGCAGCGCTGCCGCGCCGACGCCCATGAAGCAGAGGCCCGCGACGGGCACGATCCGCACCGAGAAGGCGCCCCCGGTCACGAATCCGGCGCCGTAGAGGAGCAGCCACGTCCCCGGGAGCGCGTGCCACAGGCCCGCGCGGTAGAGGGCGACGGTGAGCAACCCGCCCGCGACCATGGGCGGCAGGAGGCTCAGACCGGCCCGGCGTCCCGGCCCGGAGAGGATCGGATCGTTGACGGCGTACGCTTTCCGGACCATGGTCCAGCCGCCGATCGCGAGGGCCACGATGGCCTCACCCAGCCAGGTGACGAGCCACAGCTCGGGTGTGGGCTGGCGTGCGGCGAGCAGGGCGGCGAGCAGCGCGGTGGCGCCGACCGCCACTTGACCCCAGCCCGGGACGGCAGTGAACGAGCCGGCGCGCTCCATCGTCTGGCGGATGTAGCGGAGGTTGTCGAGCGCGCGATCGTGCAGGGGGCGCGGGGCGGTCATGGAGGGATAATAGCTCCGCACAGCCCCGGTGTCAAGTACTTTGTAAAACAAAGTAACTACGCTTGCACATGCGCGTTTACATCTCGGTCGACATGGAAGGCATCGCCGGCGTGGTGCACGAGTCCCAGACCGACCCGACCGATCCGGCATGTGCCGCCGAGTATGGTCGCTTCCGGCGCCTCATGACGGCCGAGGCCAATGCGGCGGTGGAAGGCGCCGTGGCGGCGGGGGCCACCCGGGTGCTCGTGAACGACAGCCACTGGTTCATGCGCAACCTGCTCGCGGAGGAGTTGCACCAGGCGGCGGAGCTCGTGGCCGGCGATCCCAAGCCTCGGTCCATGGTGCAGGGGATTGAGGGGGGCTTCGACGCCGCCCTGTTCATCGGGTATCACGCGCGCGCCGGCACGCACAACGCCATCCTCGACCACACCTACGCCGATCGAATCTATGAGGTGCGCTTGAACGGCAAGCCGGTGGGCGAGCTGGGGCTGAACGCCGCGCTTGCGGGCGTGCACGGCGTACCCGTGGCGCTCGTGAGTGGCGACTCGGCGCTCGCCGCCGAGGCGAAGGATCTGTTGGGAGACGCCGTGAGCACGGTGGTCGTGAAACAGGCCGTGAGCCGCCACGCGGCCCGCAGCGTCGCGCCCGGCGTCGCCTGCCGCATGATCCGGGACGAGGTGACGCGCGCCCTCAAGCGGAAGCACCCTCCCTTCGTGCTCCCCGCGCCGATCGCGCTCGAGGTGGATTTCGCGCAGACCATCCATGCGGACATGGCGGAATTGTGTCCCGGCGCGTCGCGCACGGCGGGGCGCACGGTGGCGTTCTCGCACGCCGATTACCGCGAGGTGTTTCGGGTGTGGCGCGTGCTGTTGAACCTGTCGGGCGTGGCCTAGGGCACGGGGGCGACCTGGCCATGTCGCGCTCGCGACTCTATGATGGAGGCTTCACGCGCCCGCGAGTGCCGCCTGACCAGTCTCCTCGCTCGTCTGCAAGCCGCCGTCCGGGATCGGTACTCGGTTGCCCGCGAGATCGGCCGTGGGGGGATGGCGACGGTGTACCTGGGCGACGACCTCAAGCACGAGCGGGCCGTCGCGATCAAGCTGCTCCATCCTGCGCTCGCCACGGGCCTCGGGGTCGAGCGCTTCCTGCGTGAGATCAAGACCGCGGCCGGTCTGACCCACCCCCACATCGTCCCGTTGTTCGATTCCGGCGAAGCCGCCGGACTGTTGTTCTACGTCATGCCGTACATCGACGGCGAGACGTTGCGTGGTCGCCTGACGCGCGAAGGCAGCCTGCCGATCGACGACGCGGTCCGCATCGCGTGCGAAGTCGCGGAGGCCCTCGGGTACGCTCATGCGAGCGGCGTGGTGCATCGCGACATCAAACCCGAAAATATCATCTTCTCGGCGGGCCGCGCGCTGGTCACGGACTTCGGCATCGCGCGCGCGGTGTCGGCGGCGAGTCTCGAGCCGCTCACCATCGACGGCGCCGTCGGCACGCCCGCCTACATGAGTCCGGAGCAGGCGAGCCAGAGCCCGCAGCTCGACGGGCGGTCCGACATCTACAGTCTCGGCTGCACGCTGTACGAGATGCTGACCGGGTCGGTGCCCTTCACCGGAGCCACGGCGCAGGCCGTGATGGCGCGCCACCTGCTCGATGTAGTCCCGCCGATCCGGAGCGTGCGGCCGGCGGTGCGGCACGCTCTGGAGCAGGCCGTGCTGACGGCGCTGGCCAAGGTGCCGGCGGATCGGTTCGCTACGGCTGGCCAGTTCGCCCGGGCGCTGAACGCGCCCGACGCGGTGACCGCCGACGGAGAGGGGGGCGAGTCGATCGCCGTATTGCCGTTCGCGAACCTGAGCGGCGACCCCGACTTCGAGTATTTCAGCGAGGGCATTGCAGAAGAGATCATCAACGCCCTCACCCATCTGCCCGGCTTGCGCGTCGCCGCGCGGACGTCGTCGTTCGCGTTCCGCGGGCCGGGGATCGATCTCGCCGAGGTCGGAGCGAAGCTGAAAGTGGGGACGGTGCTCGAGGGGAGCGTGCGCCGGGCGGGCAACAGGCTGCGGATCAGCGCCCAGCTCGTGAAGGTCGCCGACGGCTACCATCTCTGGTCGGAGCGCTATGACCGCGAGATGCCGGACGTGTTCGCGATCCAGGACGAGATCGCGAAGGCGATCGCCAACCGGCTCCGGGTCACGCTCGGAGAGGATGGGGCGCCGCTGGTCACACCGGCCACCGACAATCTCGATGCCTATCATCTCTACCTGAAGGGACGGTATTACCTGGCGCAGCGCGGGCTCGGGCTCAAGAAGGCGCTTGAGTGTTTCGATCAGGCGCTGGCGCTCGATCCGAACTACGCGCTCGCCTACGCGGGCCTCGCCGACGCGTGTACGGTGCTGGCGGAGTACGGGGTCGCGCCGCCCAACGTGGTCCGACCCAAGGCGCGCGCGGCAGTGCAACGGGCCCTCGAGCTGGCGCCCGACCTGGCGGAGGTCCATTGCGCTTCCGGTGCGCTGGCCTTCATCTGCGACTGGGACTGGCCTCGCGCTGCGCGGGACTTGCGACTTGCGGTGGAGCTGAATCCGCGCTCCGTCACGGCGCGGCAATGGCTCTCGTACTATCTGGTCTTCATCGAGGGCCGGCTCGAGGACGGCGTCGCACAGGCCCGACGCGCCCTCGAGCTCGACCCGTTGGCGCCGTTGCTGGTGATGCAGCTCGGCATGACGCTCACGGGGGCGGGTCGCTATGACGAAGCCGTCTCGTCGTTCCGGCGGGCCGGGGATCTCGCCCCGATGATGTTCCAGGCCACCATTCATTTGGGGCTGGTCCTCAATCATC
>Ga0209156_10001400_pt1 | contig 19656 bp, 18 predicted proteins | sample GraSoiAngelo_124_FD_185881 | JGI IMG/M metagenome (GOLD analysis project Ga0209156, IMG submission 185881) | Grasslands soil microbial communities from the Angelo Coastal Reserve, California, USA - 14_0927_05_20cm (SPAdes) (version 2) | ecosystem: Environmental > Terrestrial > Soil > Grasslands...
GAGCTGGACCAGCAGTACGAGGCCGCGCTCGCCGATGCGCGCAACAAACGCGTCAACGCCGACCGGTTCCGCGCCCTCGCCAAATCGAACGCCAGCTCCGCCCAGGAAGCCGAGCGCTACGAGACCGACGCGGCGGTGGCCGAGGCCAACCTCAAGGCGATCGAGACGCTCAAGTCCTACGAGGTCATCCGGGCGCCGTTCACCGGGCGCGTCACCGCCCGCTACGCCGATCCCGGAGCCCTGGTGCAGAACGCCACCAACGCGCAGACGGGGGCGCTCCCGGTTCTCACCGTGTCGGAGACGGGCCGGCTGCGGGTGTACGCCTACGTGGACCAGCAGGACGCTCCCTTCGTGGGCGTGGGCACGCCGGCCGAGGTCACGGTCCCGGACCGGCCCGAGGTGCGGCTCGCTTCACGCGTGACGCGAGTGAGCGGGTTGCTCGATCCGCGGACGCGCACGCTCTTGGCCGAGGTCGATCTCGAGAACCGGGGCGGCGGGATCTTCCCCGGGAGCTATGTGACCGTGAAGCTCGCCGCCAAGGGGCGGGACTACCCGGAGCTGCCCGCGGGCGCGTTGATCGTGCGCGGCGACACGACGCTCGTCGCGATCGTGGACTCGGCGGACCGCGTCGCCTTCCGGCGCGTGGTCGTCGCCCGCGACGACGGGCAGAGCGCTCAGATCGCCGGGGGCGTCGTGCCGGGGGAGCGCGTCGCTCTGAACCTGGGGGAGAGCGTCGCCGAGGGCGCGCGGGTGCAGCCGGTGGACCAGCACTGATGCTGGGCGTGCTGGCGATCGCCCTGCCGCTGGCGCTCGACACGTTGCCCAGCGTCTCGCTGGGCGAGGCGATCGCGCGCGCCGCCCGGCTCGATCCGGCGTACGTGAGCGCGCTGGGACAGGTGGACAACGCGGCCTGGGCGCGGCGCGCGGCCCGGCTCGCCTTCATCGTGCCGTCCCTCGAGGTGGGGGTGGACGCCACGAAGTATTCGTCCCCGTTCTTCAACCCCGGCACGGGCCTGCAGGGGACGAGCGCGGTGACGACGCACGTCGCGGCGAGCTACGAGGTCCTCTCGGCGCGGAAGCTCGCCGATCTGGCGGCGACCGACGCGGGGCACGAGGCCGCGGCGGCGGGTGAGCAGGCGCAGCGCTTCCAGACCGCCATGGCGACGGAGGCGGACTACTACGACGTGTTGGCGAACCAGGAGCTGTTGCGGGTCGCCACGGAGCGGCTGAACCGGGCGCGCGAGCAGCTGGCGGTGGCGCGGGCCCGGGTTACCCAAGGGGTGGCTGTCCAGACGGACTCGCTCCAGGTGGCATTGGAGGAGACGCGGGCCGAGATCGACTCCGCCCGCCAGGCCGTGTCCCTCGCCGTGGCCCGGCTCCAGTTGGGCCGGCGGGTGGGCGCCGCGGGACCGGTGGCCGCGCAGCCGCTCGATACCCTCCAGGCGCCGGCGCTGCCGATATCGCTCGAAGAGGGCGTGCGCCTGGCGCTGCACGAGGGGCCGCAGTTTCGCATCGCCCGCGCCAACGAGCGCGCCGCCTCGGCGCTACTGGCGGGCGCGCGCGGCACGTATCTCCCCGAGCTCACCCTCTCGGGAGAAAACGAGCACTTCGACACCCATTTCTTTCCGGAGGCGCGGGACCTGTCGTTGCTCACGTTCCGCGTGAGCCTGCCGATCTGGACCGGCGGCGCGCGGGAGATTGCGATCAGCGTGGCGCGCGTGAACCGCGACGTGGCGCGCGCCGCCCGGGCAGACGTCGAGCGCGCGGCGCGGCGGGACGTCACCGAAGCGTACGAGACATACACCACGGCCCGCGACAACTACGCCCTCTCGATCCGGGGCCTCGCCACGGCCGCGGAGAATTTTCGCGTGCAGGACCAGCGCTACCGCGCGGGCGCGGCGACGATCCTCGAGCTGGTGGATGCGCAAGTGCAGCTGACACAGGCGGGATCAGACGTCGTGCAGACGCGCTACGCCACCCGCCTCGCCCTCGCAGGTCTGGAAGCGATCCTGGGGCGCCGGTTGTTCAGCTGAGCTCAGCTGCCGGCCGTGGTGCTGGCCGTTCCGCCGTTCCAATTCTGCGGCAGACGCATGCGGGCGAGGTCCGCGGCGGGCGCCGTCGCCGCGCGGCGACGCGGCGCCTCATCGCAATGCACGTACACACTGAGCGTACGCCGGGCCGGCCAGCCCAAGTGATGCCGGGTGATCGTCCCATAGCGCCGCCAACCAGCGCCCTCCGCCCAGGCCCGCGCCACCCCGTGGCTCTCGTGGATGTGCGTGATGAGCGTCTGCACGCCCGCCCGGCGCGCTTCGTCGTACAGTGCGTATGCGAAGTCGTTGGTGACGCTGGCCAGTCGCGCTGCCGAAAAGGCGAACAGGTGGTCGACCTGCCCCATGCCCCGCGGCAGGGGAGGATACATCCCGGCCCAGTCGCTCAGCCGCCGCAGCTGGCGATTGTGCTCCGGTAAGAGGAGCCACTGGATGCACAGCGGCCCATCCTGGCCGAGCCAGATGTAGGCACGCCGCAGGCCCTCATCCCAGAAGCGCAATCCCGCCTTGAGGTTGGTTTCCGCCCGATCGGGGCGCTGCCGCAGCTCGCCGATGATGGAGTCGGTCACGCGCGTCAGCCGCACGTGGGGCGGTGGAGCGGGCGCGCCGGCGAGGTCGATCTCGTAGCGGACCCACCGCTGCCGCAACACGTGACGCGGGAAAGCCGCCCGCGCGAGCCGCAGCACGCCCGTCACGGCTACCCGTAACGGCGCCCGCGCCCGGCAACAAACCGGGCCGACGCAGAGCCACTCTCTGGCGTCGTGTATCATGGATACGTGGCGACGCCGCTGCAATTCCCGCGCACCCTTGGACCACGTGGGCAACCAACTGCCAGGCCCACAGATAGGAGGCCGGTTCAATGCGATACGTGGCGATTGCGCAGCATCTAGCTGACCATCTGATGCTTTGACGCAGCATTTTTTCGGTCTACTGGCGGCAGGGCGCGTGCGGATCAGGCTTGGGGTGGTCCACCAGGACGCGGTGATCCAGATCGGCGACCTGCAGCGCGACGTCTTCGACCAGGTTGGCGACCCGCGCCATGTGCTCGTAGTCGATGTATTCCGGCTCGTCGGTCACCTGGTGGTAGTCCGAATGCAGGCCGGTCGTGAAGAACGTGATCGGGATGCCGTAGCGGGCGTACTCGTAGTGGTCCGAGCGGCAATAGATGTTCGCCGGGTGCCCGTCGGCATCGATCGAGTAGTCGAACACGAGGCCGTGGCGACCTGCCGTGTTGACGCGCTCCACCAGATCGCCCAGCTCGGTCGAGAGGCGGCGCGAGCCGACCAGCTGCAGGTAGCGGGGGCCGCCGTGCAGCGGCGCGCCGTCCCTGGTGTGCCCCGTCTCGTCGCTGGCGGCGCCCCTTCCGACCATGTCCATGTTCAACTGCGCGACGATCGAGTCACGCGGCACGGTCGGGTGGTCCGTGAAGTAGCGCGAGCCCAGCAGCCCTTTCTCCTCGCCGGTGTGCCACACGAACAGGATCGACCGCTTCGGTTTGCGCTTGAGCGATGCGATCCGCTCGGCGATCTCGAGCGCCGCGACGGAGCCGGAGCCGTCGTCGTCCGCGCCGTTGGCGATCGAGTCGACCCGGCTCCCGCCCCGGTGTCCCGATCGGAACCGGGCGAGCAGGGAATCGACGCGTGCCTGCTGCTCGGGCGTGGCCTGCTTGCCGGCGTCGTCGGCGCCTTCCGGTCGCACCAGGTGATTCCAGATGCGAATCGAGTCGTGGTCGACGGCCACACGGCTCAACCCGATGTGATCGTTGTGCGCCCCGACGGCGATGTACTCGCCCTTGAGCTTCGGATCACTGCCGGGCACGATACCGACCACGTTGCGTGCGGGGTCCGCGACCGGTACGACGTCGAACCGCACGGCGACGGCCGCGGTCGTGCCGGCCGCCCCGGGGGTTAGCTGCTCCAGCGGCGTGGTGAACATCTTCGCCGCGGTAGCGGCGGTGATCACGAATGCCGGTGCCTGGGCCGCGGAGCCATCGTCGAGCACGGTGCGCGGCCGGCGCAGGAAGGCGACGACCTGCGGGGGGAGGCTGTCCAGCGCCACGAGCGCGACTCCCGCCGCGCCCGGCACGCTCGGCGCGTTCCGCAGCGCGCGCAGCCCCAGCGCCCCTCCGGGCACGCGCAAGACCACCAGCTTGCCGCTCGCCTGCTCGGCCGTGATCCGCGTCGCCGAGTCGCCCACCTCGCCGCCGAACACGATCGAGAGCGCCTGGCTCTCGAGCGGCCGGGGCCCGAGCGGCAGGTAGTCGGTGAACGCCGTGAGGGGAGCTCCCGCGAGCGTGAATGTGGACGTCGTATCGAATGTGCGGGTCTTGAGCGGGATCGTCTGGAAGTACGTGCCGTCGTCGCCCGCCGGCACGAGGCCCGCCCGCTTGATCTCGGCCGCGATGTAGTCGGTGCCTTTCACATTGCCGGGCGTCCCCGCCTCGCGTCCCTGCATCGAATCGTCGGCGAAGATGTAGAGCCGCGTCATCAGGTCGCCCGGCGTGATCGCCGGGACCGTCGGGGCCGGGCGGTGTGTGCGGGGCGGCCCGGCCTGGGCCGCGACGGGCGCCGGCGTGAACAGCAGCAGGAGCAACGCGAAACGACGACGCATAAGACGCTCAGTGTCGGGGGTGGTGACGTTCGATGTGCCGGGCCATGATGCGCATCAGCTCGGCGTTGGTCCACGGCTGCCAGCCGTGCGGCTTCAACGGGCGGCCGTATGCGACCTCGGCCTCGGCGGCGGGACGCGCCCGCTTGAGAAACTCCTCGAGGCGATACACCGCGAGGTTGAGATAGAACGTGTCCATGTCCCCCACGTACACGTGCAGTTGTCCCTTGAGCCTGGGGCCGAGCGTCGCCCAGTTGCGCTCCAGATAGTCGCGCAAGTCGTAGTCGTGGGCCTTGAAGTACTCGGCCACGGCGTGGTCGATCGTGCCCGTCGCGAGATTCCAAAGCTCCGCGGGATAGCCGTCGGGGCCGACCGGACCGTAGGTCGCCTCCCAGATCGCGAACTGCTCCCCCGAGCGGGCGCGACTGCCGAGCACTGCCTCGAACTGGCTCTCCTGCCGCACGCTGATGCGCGGCTGTCCCGTGACCTCCTGCTCGGCCGGCACGTCGTAGCTCATCCACCCGGCCACGGGGTGCACGAACGCGTTCGTGTGGGCGTAGATGTCGGGGATCTCGTAGTTCCGGAAATCGACCGGGTCGGGGTAGAGGACCCACGTGCCCCCGAAGAAGTCGGGATGGTACACCTGCAGCGCGAGGGCTTCCCAGCCCCCGGTGGAGCCCCCGGTGAGCACGCGGGCCCAGGGCGCGCGGATCATGCGGAAGTGCTCTTCCAGGTAAGGAATGAGCTCACGCAGGATCGCGTCGCCATACGGCCCGTTGTTCGCCGAGTTCACCCCGTAGCTGTCGTCGAAGTAGGGCGTCGGATGCTGGAACGTGACGGCGATGAGGCGCGGGAAGGCGGGTGAGCGCCACGCCTGGTAGAACTCGAAGCCGGGCTCGCGGGCCGAGCGCGCCAGCCGGGCCTCGCGCTGCTGCGGCGTTTCGACGCTCGAATCGGTCGAGAATCCGAACGGCGGCCGAAGGTTGAAATGTCCCTGCTCGTACACCGCGGGATAGCGGCGCGCGGTGTCGGTCTCATACCCCCGGGGCAGCAGCACCGTCGCGCCGAGGTACATCGGGCGGCCCCACCAGGCGGTGAGCATCGCGCTCTGAATCTTGATGTGCTTCACCCACTTCGTGTCGGGCGGCAGCTCGACCGGCGGCAGCGCGCGCGTGAGCTCGAGCCGCACGGTATCGGCCCGAGCCGGATCGAGATGCACCTTCCGGACCTCGCTGACGAGATTGCCGGGGGAGCGGTTGAACTGCTGTCCTTCCCACCGGTCGTCGTGCAGCCACAGGGTGTGCCCGTCCGCGCGGCGAAATTCGGAGTAGACGTTGAGCAGGCCCTGCACGTAGTAGTCGCCCGCGGGGATGTCCCCGAGCCGTGCCACCGGATAGCCGAGCGTGGAGCCGTCGATCACGCCGGGCGTGCCGGCGGCGAGCGCCGTCACGTCGACGCCGAAGAACGGCGTGCAGTCGCTCTCGTGCCGCACCTGCAGGCGCGGCTCGACGTCGCTGTCGCGGCTCACGAAGACGTACATGCGGCCGGTCACGGGCGCCGCGCCCCCCACGGCCGACGCCACGGTGATTTCGACACGCGGGCCTTGGGCGACGGCCCGGGTAGCTCCGGTGAGTGCGAGCAGGAGCGCGAGGGTGGTGAAACGCAACAGGTCGGTCCTGAAGAGGGCGCGCTAGAGTGGCCCCAAACGCTCCGGTCCGCAAGCGGCGGCGCGCGGATCAGCGCGCCCCGAGGCCGAGCAGGGCACGGGCCATCCGCAGCACGGTGGGCGCCACGTCGGCGGGGGCGCGGGTCGGTCCGGCCAGGAGGTCGAACGTCTCAAAGGCGGTGAGGACGAACAGCGCGTCGATGGTGTCGTCGTCGGTGGCGGGCGGGAATGGGCCGGCACGCTCGCGCAGCCGACCCACGATCACGCGCAGGCCTTTGCGCCGCCATTCCTGCCGGGCCCGCAGGGTCCGCTCGAGCCCGGGGTCGAGCGCGGCGAGGGCCAGCAGGCGCCGGTGGATCGGCCGGTGCGCCGTCCAGAAGCGCGCGAAGGTCGTGACGAACCGCGCCAGCGCCGCGTCGGGGTCGGGCTGCCGGAAGGCATCGGCCAGGTCCCACATCCCGCCCCGGCGCGCCAGATCGTCGAACAGCGCCTCGAGCAGCTTGGAGCGCGAGCCGAACCGCTGGTACACGGTGACCCGCGTGACGCGCGCCCCCCGGGCGACGGCCTCGATAGTGAACTCGGCGCTCCCCCGGCTCACCAGCAGCGCGCGGGCGGCCCGGAGAATCCGGGCCCGGGTGCGATCGACCGCCGCCTGGCGGCGGCCCAGCCGGTAGGGCCGGGAGGTCACGGGACGGAGCGGCTTGATGGAAACAATTTAACTATACATATCGTATAGTCAATTGTACTCCATCGGAGGTGGCTCGTGGTCTGGCTGCGCTTGATACACATCGTGGCAGGCGTCGTGTGGGTCGGCTCTGCGGTATTCGCCGCCCTGTTCGTCTTTCCCACCGCCCGGGCTCTGGGCCCCGACGGCCGGCGCTTCATCGAGCGTCTGCAACGGCGGATGGGCCCCGCGCTCGGGCTAGCCATGGTGTTGACCGTCATCCCGGGGTTCATCATGTACGGCCGGCTGTCCGCGGGCTTCAACCGCGCCTGGGTGACGTCGCGCCCCGGACTGGCGCTCGGCGCGGGCGCCGTCGCCGCCCTCCTGGCCGTCGTGATGGGCATCGCGACCAATGCGCCCGCCAGCGCCAAGATCGCGCGGCTGCGCAAGGATCTCGACCAGCGGGGCGGCGCTGCGACGCCGGCGCAGGCCGCCCAGCTCGCGGCGCTGCAGGCACGCATCGAGCGGGGGATGCAGCTGGCCGCCGCGCTGCTGCTCGTCGCCGCGGGCGCGATGGCCGTCGCGCGCTACTTATGAGCGCGCTCGAAGGGAGGGATGGGGCGGCCTTGTCCACCGTGCGCGCCGACATCGAGCGCAGCGGCGGGCACGTCCTCCAGGTCGGGGCCGACGTCACCAGGTTCGCCGAGATCGAGGCCACGATGTCGCTCGGGCGGGGTGGATCAGCGGCGTCATCCTCGACGTGGCGGGTGGAGCGGTGATGGTGTGATGGCGCTCACCTGGATTCGCCCCGCGCGGCGCGGTAGCTTGGGATTCGCCGCGCCCACGCGGCGAGGTCGCAAACCCGCATGGAGACCGAATGACGCCGCGCGAGCATGACCGGCAGGTCGACTACATCGAGTTCGGCGCGACCGACATCGGCCGCACCAAGCAATTCTATGAAACGGTGTTCGGCTGGCAATTCCAGGATTACGGACCGGACTACACGTCCTTCCAGGACGGTCGCTTGAGCGGCGGGTTCACGAAGGAGGCGCCGGTCCGGCCCGCCAATCCGCTGGTGGTGATTTACGCCGCCGCGCTGGAAGCGACCGAGGCGAAGATCACGCAGGCCGGCGGCACGATCGTGCGCCGGACGTACGCGTTCCCGGGCGGCCGCCGCTTTCACTTCAGCGATCCCAGCGGCAACGAGCTCGCCGTATGGACGGACGGTTAGGTCCTTTTCCTTAAAAGACGACATTGGCGCGACCCGCGGTCGCGGATATGTTCAGACACCAGCTCAGGAGCCGCACCATGCCGACGTCTCGCTCCGGGGGATCCGCCCGGCGTGGCTGACCTGCGGACAGCGCTGCAGGATGCGCTCGGCCCGATCTACCGGGTCGAGCGTGAGGTGCGTCCCGTGGGCGCCTGCCGCATGTTCGTCGCCCTCGAGGCGGCCAGCGGACCGGCCCTGCTCATCAAAGTCCTGCCGGGGGAGCTGTCGCTCGCGGTGGACACCGCGCTGCTGGAGCGCGAGCTGCTGCTGCTCGCCGGGCGCCTGAGCGCGCCTCCCCTCGTGCCGCCCCGCGGCTCCGGCCGCGCCGGGGCGTTCGTGTATCACTCGCGCGCGTTCGTGGAAGGCACGACGCTGCGCGCCTGGCTGGTGCGCAACGGCGAGCTGCCGCTCCGCCGGGCGGTCGAGGTGCTGCGCGACGTGCTCACCGCGCTCGCCCACGCGCACGCCGCGCACATCGCCCACGGCGACCTGAAGCCCGAAAACGTGCTGCTCACCGACGGCCACACCCTGGTGGCCGATACGGGGATCGTGGGGGCCGTGGAGCGCTCGCTGCCGCGCGGCACGCCCGGCGTGGTGACGGGAGCGCTGTGCGCCACCACCTACGTGGCGCCGGAGCGGCGCGCCCCGGGAGGGAAGAACGGCGCGGCTGTGGCCGGACCGGCCGACGACATGTTCGCGGTCGGGGTGTTGGTGCACGAGATGCTGACGGGCAAGCCGCCGGCCCCGGAATCGGAGGCGCTCGAGGAGGTCCGCTCGGTGCCGGCGTGGCTCGCGGAGCTGGCGCGACGCTGCCTGGCGGCCGACCCCGCCGGCCGCTGGGCGGACGGCGGCGCGGCGCTCGCCGCGATGAGCTGAAACTCCGCTTCACCCGCTCGCGCCGGAGTAGCGCTTGAGCGCCGTGCGCCACAACAGCCGGGTGAGGGCGAACGCGATGCCCGCCACGGCCGCCGCGACGAGCGCATACCCGGGCACGAGCCTTCCCGTGAGCGCCGACGCCGGAATCGTCGTGGTCCAGGCGATCGGAATCAGGTACACGAAGACGAAACGCAGCGCGCCCGGATAGGCCGACACCGGGTAGCGGGCGCCCTCGTATACCGCGTCGAACAGCACCGAGAGGTTCTCGACCGACACGAACCAGAAGGCGAGGCTCATCAGCGCCACCCACAGGGCGTAGACGACGACCACCGCAGCCGCCAGCGTCACGCCGAACGCCGCGAGCTGCGCCGGCGAGGGCGCGCGCCCCAGCCGATACATGGCGTAGCCCGCGAGCGTGAGCCCGAGCACCACGTCGGTGAATCGCCACACGTCGAGCCGGCGGAACGAGACGAACCCCTGCGCGTCCACCGGCTTCGCGAGGACCAGGTCGAGGCCCCCGTTCTTCACCTCTCCCGCGAGCCGCCCGATGCCGGGCCGCAGCACGGCTTCGATCACGCCCGTGAGCGTGTTGAACACGCCCAACAGGACGACGACCTCCCAATAGTCCCAGTCTCCCAGGCGCGTCGTGTGCCGGAAGAACACCGCCAGCGTGAGCAGCGCCGTGACGATCCAGAACACCGTGCCGAGCAGGCTCGCCACGAGGTTGGCGCGGTATTGCAGCTCTTCGGCGACGTTGAGACGCCAGAGGGCCAGCAGAATGCGGATTGCGGATTGCGGAATGCGGATTGTCATGACCGGCTTCGTGCCCCGGTGGTGGCCTCATTGTTCGACCGCCGCCGGCAATTCCGCAATCCGCAATCCGCAATCCGCAATGGATTCATCCCCCCACCGCTCCGTATTTCCGCAAGCCACGGGTCCAGGCCAGCCGATACGCACCCACCCATACCGCGAGCCACACGACCTGCCCCGCGAACCCCTGCACCACCGCTGCGCCGTGCACGGCCCCCGTGAGCAGGTCCACGGGAAAGGCGAGCATGTAGGGGAACCAGAGAAACCCCGCGACCCGCGCCACGGCGGGCGGGAGCAGGGCGAGGGGCGCGAGCCGCCCGGACAGGAACAGCGCGATCCCGGCGTGCAGCTCCATGATGGCGGTGGCGCGCGTGGTCCAGAACGCGAGCAGGCCGGTGGCGAAGCTGATCAAGAACCGCATCGCCGCGGCGAGCAGCACCGCCGCCGCCGTGAGCGCCCACCGGCCCGCTCCGAACGGCAGCCGCACCGCCGGCCACACCGCGGCGACGATCAGCCACACCACGAGGATCATGCCGGCGGTGCGCGCCTTGTACGCGATGTTTTCCGCCACCGCCTCGTGCGCCGGGTGGATCGGACGCGCCAGCCGGAAGTTGAGCTCCCCCTCGCGGATCCAGGAGTCCAGGTACCACGAGTCCCAGGCGATGGTGAGCTGGTTCACGAGCATGAGGGCGAAGAAGTAGCGCGCGAAATCGGCGCGGGCGTACCCCTGCACCGGACCGTCCGCCGCGATCGCCCACCAGATGCCGAGCGCGACGGCCGGCTCGGTCACCCCCCAGAGCAGCCACAGTACGATGGAGGCACGGTACTGCAGGTCCTGCAGCCACGCGGCGCGCAACAGCGCGCCGTAACGTCGCAGCCAATCGCCCGGCCGGATCACGCGTCCTCTCCCAGCCCCTGCGCGAACGCCTGGCGGATCACATCCTCGATGGGCGGGTCCTCGATCGACAGGTCGGCCACGGGAAGCGCCGCCAGGAGGCGGGCGCTGGTCGCGGCCGCCTCCTCGCGCCGCACCTCGAGCACCGCGTTGGGGAAATGGAAGCTCTTGACGGTGCCGAACGTGGCGAGCGTCGCGGCCGTGATGCCGTCGGGAGGGGGGCCGAGCACCAGCTCGATCCGCTTGGTGCGCGCGATCCGCGCCACCAGGGCATCGAGGGCGCCGTCGTACAGGAGGCGCCCGCGGTTGATGATGAGGACGCGCGACGCGAGCGCCGTGACGTCCTGCATGTAGTGCGACGTGAGCAGCACCGTGGCGCCGTGCCGATCCCGATACTGCGACAGGAAGCCGCGGATCGCCTCCTGGGCCGTGACATCGAGGCCCAGCGTGGGCTCGTCGAGGAACAGGAGCGGCGGGTGGTGCAGCAGCGCGGCGGCGAGCTCGCACTTCATGCGCTCGCCCAGCGACAGTTGGCGCACCGGCTTCTCGAGCACGTCGCGCAGCTCGAGCAGATCCACCAGTTCCGCCAGTCGGTCCCGGTACGCGGGTTCGGGGATGTCGTAAATGGCGCGGTTCAGAAGAAAGGTCTCTTCGGGCGGCAGGTCCCACACGAGCTGCTGCCGGTTGCCGAGCACCAGGGCGATGCGCCGCTTGAAGGCGCTCCCGCCCGTCCAGGGCACGAACCCGGCCACCTCGACCCGGCCCGTCGTGGGATAGAGCAGTCCCGTCAGCATCTTGAGAGTGGTCGTCTTACCCGCGCCGTTGGGGCCCAGGAAGGCGACGATCTCGCCCGGCTCGATCCGGAACGTGACGTCGCGCACCGCGTGGACGTCGCGATAGCGGGGCCGCACCAGCGCCGCGAGGGCGCCCTTCAATCCCGGGTCGCGTACCTTGACGCGGAACGTCTTGCTGAGCCGCTCGGCCGTGACGATCGGTGCCATGTGTGGTGGAGGAATTTAGCCGGGTCTCTGGCGCGCCCGGCGGGCGCCCCTACCTTGGGGACCGGAGGTACCCATGGTCGGCGTACGGCGGCGCGGTCTATCCATCTCCGTCAAGCTTCCGCTCCTCATCGGGGGTCTGGTCGTCGCCGTGACGGGGATCTACTCCTGGGCCGCGTACCAGAGAATGCGTACGTCGTCGCGGGCGGCGGCCACGGCCCGTCTGCGGACGGTGGCGGAGCAGTACGCCCGGGCGCTCAAGACCCAGCGGGATCAGTTCGTCGCCGCGGCCCGCACCGTGGCGGCGAGCCCCGCGCTTCGCGTGTACGTCGCCCGCCCGAGCGCCGCCGCGCGCGCGAGCGCCGAGGCGGCGCTCCGGCCGGGCGGCCTCCAGGCGGAGCAGGTCGTAGGAGTCGAGCTGTGGAGCGCCGATCGTGTCCGCCTGCTCACGGTCGGGGACCCCGATCGGTGGACCAGCAGCGCCGCCGCCGGCGCGTTCGTCCAAGAGCTTGCCGGGACCGACTCCGGCGCCGTTGGGCGGTTCGGCGCCGTCGGCGACACCATCGTGTACCCGGTGGGCGCGCCGGTGCGCGCGGCTGGCGGGACCACCGGGTATGTGGTGTGGTGGCGCAGGGTGGTAGCGTCGCCGCAATCCCGCGAGCAGGTCAGTCGCCTCATCGGCTCCGACGGCCACTTGTTCGTCGGGAACGCCGCCAACGACGTCTGGACCGACCTGAGCCTGCGCGTCGCGGCGCCGCCGGTGGACGTCACCCATGCCGCGGATACGCTGCGTTACGAACGCCACGGCGTCGGGGTCGTCCTCGCCGCCGCCCGCGGCGCGCCGCAGACGCCGTGGCTCGTGCTGGTGGAGTTTCCACGCGACGCCGTCAGCGCTCCCGCGCGCCTGTTCCTCCGTCAGCTGACACTCATCGGCGCCGTCGTTCTGGTCATCGGCCTGATCGCCGCCTGGGCGACGAGCCGTACGATCACACGGCCGCTCGCGTGGCTGACCCATGCCGCCGAGGCGATGGCGGCTGGCGATGACAGCCAGCCGGTGGCGGTGCCGATGCGGGACGACGAGCTGGGGCGGTTGGCCGGCGCCTTCGACGTGATGGTGGCGCACGTACGGGAGTCGCGCCAGGGGCTCGAGCAGCGCGTACGCCTGCGCACCGCCGAGCTCGAGGAGCGGAACGCCGAGCTCGAGGCGTTCGCTTATTCCATCTCGCATGATCTGCGCGCCCCGTTGCGGGCGATGCAGGGGTTCAGCCTGGCGCTGCTCGAGGATTACGGCGACCGGCTGGACGAGGCGGGCCGGCGCTATGCCCAGCGCGTGATCACGGCCGCCCGGACGATGGACCGGCTGATCGACGACCTGCTGGCGTACAGTCGCCTCGCCCGGGCCGAGCTGCGGCTCGTGCCGCTCGATCTCGGGCGTCTGGTACGCTCGTCGCTCGAGCAATTGGACGGCGAAATGCAGGGTCGCGCACCCCGGGTCACCGTCGCGGAGCCGCTCCCTGCGGTCGTGGGGCACGGGGCCACGCTGGTCCAGGTGTTCGTGAACCTGGTCGCGAACGCGATCAAGTTCGTGCCGGCGGACCGGGTGCCGGAGGTGGTGGTGCGCGCCGAGCCGCTCGGCGGGCGCGTGCGCGTGTGGGTCGAGGACAACGGAATCGGCATCGCCGCGGAGCACCACGAGCGCATCTTTCGCGTGTTCGAGCGGCTGCACCGCGCCGAGGATTATCCCGGCACCGGCATCGGCCTCGCCATCGTCCGCAAGGGTGTGGAGCGCATGGGTGGCCGGGTGGGAGTGGAATCGGCGCTCGGGAGCGGGAGCAGGTTCTGGATCGAGCTTCCGGGCGCGACGTAAGGGAGACACATTAGGGGCGCCGTGACCGCCACCCGCCTCTTTGCCGATCGCCGACACGGCGTGGACCGACGCTCCGCGCCCCGGCGACGTGCGGTGGCGCCTTTCCCGCGCGAGCGCCGCCGCGTGGTGGACCGCCGGCGCGGCGCGGAGCGGCGCAGTACGCTGGAGCGGCGGGGGCGTCCGGCCCGGCTTCCGGCGAGCGAGTCCCCGGCCGAGCATCTCCGGAACGCACTCCAGGTCCTCGCGCCCATGCGCGCCACGGGCGATCGCGATTTTGGGGCGGCCCTGGCGCGGGTGCAGCGTGCCTTGGAGCTGCTGGAGCAGTACCGCGAGCGGTGACGGGGCTCTCGATCCGGCGGGCGACGGCGGGGGACGCGGACGTGCTCGCGCGCCATCGCGCGGACATGTTCCGGGACATGGGCCAGCTGACCGCCGACCTGCGCGACACGCTGGTCGAAGCCGCCCGCGCGTACTTCGCCGCCGCGGTCCCGGACGGCCGCTACGTCGCCTGGCTGGCGGAAGTGGAGGGGACCATCGTCGCCGGCGCCGGACTCCAGCTGCGGGAGCTCTTGCCGCGCCCTGTGCCGGGCGGCACCCGCCTGGTGCGCGGACCGCAGGGCCTGATCCTGAACGTGTTCACCGAGCCGGGGTGGCGGCGCCGGGGCGTGGCCGCGGCGCTGATGCGCGAGCTGCTGCGGTGGTGCCGCGCCAACGGCATCGAGAGCCTGGTGCTGCACGCCTCGCCCGACGGGCGCCCGCTGTACGAGAAACTGGGCTTCACGCCGACGAATGAGATGCGGTACGCGAGGGATGAGTGACGCTCGCGACCCGCGCGTACGAGCCATCGGATGCGAGCCTCCAGGCGTCGGGGTCGGCGAGCTGGTGCTCGAGCAGGCCGTCCAGGCGCTCGCGTGCGGCGGGGTCGTCCACGGGCGTGACCACCTCGATGCGACGCCGCAGGTTGCGGGGCCGCCAATCGGCGGAGCCGATGTAGTATTCCGGAGCTCCCCCGTTGTCGAAGTGATAGATGCGTGCGTGCTCGAGGAAACGACCCAGCACGCTCACCACCTTGATCCGCTCGGACAGCCCCGGCACGCCCGGCCGCAGCATGCACACCCCCCGCACCACGAGACGCACGTCCACGCCCGCTTGCGACGCGCGGTACAGCGCGCCGATCACGCTGCAGTCGGCGAGCCCGTTGAGCTTGACGCGGATGCGCCCGCCGCGGCCCGCGCGCGCATGCTCCGCTTCGCGCGCGATGAGGGCGAGAAACCGGTCGAGCATGTTGGTCGGCGCGACGAGCAGCCGTCGGAAGGTCGCGCGCGGGACCCGCGAGGAGCCGGTGAGCTCGTTGAAGAGGGCGTGCAGATCGGCCGTGATCGCTTCGTCGGCGGTGAACAGCCCGAGATCGGTGTACAGCCTGGCGGTGTCGGCGTTGTAGTTGCCGCTCCCCAAGTGGGCATAGCGTCGGGTGCGGCCATCCATCCGCCGTATGACCAGCGCGATCTTGGCGTGAGTCTTGAACGTGGCCACGCCCGTGATCACGTGGATGCCCGCCGCCTCGAGGCTCTGCGCCCATCCGATGTTCAGCTCCTCGTCGAACCGCGCTTTCAGCTCCACGAACACCGACACGTCTTTGCCGCGAGCGGCGGCGCGCCGCAGCGCCTCTCCCAGCGCCGACGGTCCGCCGGGTCGATACAGCGTGATCTTGATCGCTGCGACTGCGGGATCGTCCGCGGCCTCGGCCATGAACCGCTCGAAGCTCTCCGCGAAGCCGTCGTAGGGGTGTTGCACCAGGACGTCGCCCGAGTCGAGCGCGTCGAACACGCTCCGCCCGGCCGGAAAGGGGTCGCGGGCGGGGAGCGGGGGATAGTCGAGCTCCGGGCGGGGGTGAGCGCCGGCCAGCTCGGCGGCGGCGCCGAGATGCACGGGCCCGTCGGCCGCGTACACGTCCGACGGCCCCAGCGCGCTCGCGATCTCGCTCTCCCCGAAGCGCAGCTCGCGCTGCAGCAGCTCGCGCAGCGCGGGGGGCATGGCGCGCTCCACCTCGAGGCGCACCACCGGGCCCCACGGCCGCCGCCGCACCTCCTCGGCGACCGCCTGCACGAAACTCGCGGCGTCGAGCTCGTCCAGCTGGATGTCTCCGCTGCGCGTCACGCGGAAGGCGTGCGCCTCCAGGATCTCGCGGCCGGGGAACAGCGACCCGAGGTGCGCGCGCACCACCGACTCGAGCGCAACCACCGCGCCGCCGGCCGCGTCCGCGGACAGGAACCGGGGCAGGGAGGGCGGCAGCTCGACCGTCGCGAAGTGCGGCGGGCCGTCGGGCCCGTCCCGCAGCATGACCGCCAGACTCACGCGGCGGTCCGCGAGGTGCGGAAAGGGGTGTCCCGGGGCGCGGGTGAGCGCCTTGGGCGTGAGCAGCGGGATCACGTCGTCCGCGAAGCGGCGGGCCAGCGCGGCGCGCTCGGCCGGGTCGAGCGCCGTCCAGTCGCGGACGCGGATGCCCTGCTCGGCAAGCGGGCCCCGTACCAGCTCGTGAAAGCAGCGATACTGCCGCGCGATGAGCGGATGCAGCCGGATCGCGATAGCGTCGAGCTGCTGGGCCGGCGTGAGACCGTCGGGCGAGCGCTCCACGACGCCGGCCGCCACCTGGTGCTGCAGCGAGCCGACATCGACCATGAAGAACTGATCCAGGTTGGTGCTGAAGATCGCCAGGAAGCGCAGGCGTGCGAGCAACGGAATGCGGGGATCCTCGGCCAGCTCGAGCACGCGCACGTTGAACTCGAGCGAGGAGAGCAACGCGTTGACGAACTGGTCGGGCGCCCGGCGCGCGGCATCGAGTGCCCGCAGCGGGAGCACCGGCACCCGCAGCTCGCTCAGGGTGAGCCGGCTGCTCTCGTCGGTCGTGCCTCCGGTGGGAACCGTCGGCTGCGCCGGCGCGAGCGGCGTCGCCGACCATTCCGGGACGAGCTCGGAGCGCGCCGCGACGGCCAGCGCCGAGAGCGTCATCGGATCCCGCAGCACCGGTGAGCCCGCTCGCGACACGACGTCCGCAGGCGTGAACCATTGTAACCCGCCGGGCGGCGCCGCGGTGAGGTTGCGCCGCAGACGCCTCACCAGCCACACCTCGACGGCGGGGCGCCGGTTCGCCGCACGCACCACGCCGATCAGACGCGTCTCGCCTTCGGCATTCCCGAACAGGCGGCGCATGGCCCGGCGGCACGCCTCCTCGCCGCTGCCCGGCTCGAGCGGCAGCTCCAGCGCGGCTCCGCTCCGCCACAGCGCCAGCCGCCCGTGCGCGACGGCCAGCACGGCGATCTGCCGGGTGTCGTGGGCGACAGCGTCGGCCGCGTCGGGCGCGAGGCGCAGCGTGCTGGCGCGCTCCACCCGGTCGAGCGAGGCGCGGACGAGTCCGGAGCGGCGCTCGAGCGAGCGGGCAAAGCGCCCCACCGGGATCACGCCCCAGGGGCGGCGCGTGATCGCCAGCTCGTAGAACACGGGCGGCGGATCGCTTCCGCGTACCGTGACCGTGTCGTAGGCGAGGTCGAGCTGCGGCACCGGCACGACCGGAAGGCGGGCGCTGCGCAGCTCACGCTCGACCTCCAGCTCGCAGACGAGCACCAGCCGCTGCGGGTCGACCAGCGCCCGCAGCCGGCGGGCCGGCTCCGCGTCGCCGCGGAATGCGTCCTCTGCTTCGAGCTCGACGACCGGGGCGACGTAGCGGTGCGCGCCCATGTCCATCTCCAGGGCGAGCGTGCGGCGATCGTCCACGCCGAAGCGCAGGCGGCACGTGACGCCGCGTCGGCGCAGGTCGCCGGCCGGCGTGTCGAAATACAGGTCCCGGTGAAACGTGCGCCGCGCCGCTCCGGCGGCGAGGCCGAGCGGCAGCGGCGCGGCGACCAGCTCGGCCAGACGCGCGGCGCTCGGCACGTCCCAGCGCAGGTCGGTCACGGCGGCCACGTCGCTCAGCGTCCCCGGCACGCCAGCATGAACTCGTGACGCGTGCGACCCGGGTCGTTGATGGTCTTGAAGAATTCGTCGTAGTAATCGAGCGCCTGCGAGATACGCTTGACCTCGAGTCCCTCGGCCGCCATCGCGCGGTAGCGCGCGTACATCGTGTCCCTCTGGGCGTTGAACCGCGCGAACAGCGGGGCGAGCTCCTGCGGCGCGCGGCACGTACCGCGATACACCCGCTGGCGCACGGTGGGGATCTCGAGTCGCGAGTCGGGTTGGGCGTAGGGCGTCCAGATCACGCCCGACCAGTCGAAATCGTAGGGGACCGGATACACCACGCCGGACGAATCGCGGATGAGCACGATGTTGTGCAGCGCCGTCACGGCGAAATCCGTGTTGCCAATCATGTACTGAAACACCATCGCCAGGCCCGTCTGCTCGAAGTTCAGCTCGTCCTGCGTCACGCCCTTCTGATCGAATACCTTCATGTCGTTGCGCCGGGCCATCCGGTCGTCGTCCTCGACGAAGAAGGCGCGTCGCATCTCGGGTGCGTGCTTGCCGTTCGCGTCCACGTAATTGACCCGTGCCAAACGCACCCGGAAGCTGCGATCCGTGAGCAGGTTGTAGGCGCGATAGATGAGGTACTCTTCCAGCAGGTAGTTCGCCGACGCCTGACCGCCGCGACACTGCACGGTGAGCTTGAGGCTCCCCTGGTGCGCGAAGGGCGTGTGCGCGGTCTGCTCGCGGTTGAAGACGACCTTGAGCGGGGGATACTGGCACCGGGTCAGCCGGAAGTGCCCGCGGGTATGTAATTGCACGTCGAGCGCGACGGAATCGCCCGCCGCATCGGTATAAGACAGCACGCCGGGGTGGTTCGGCTTGTCGTTGCCGCGATTCTTGCCGATGGCGCCGAAGTCGGCCTTCAGCGTCAGGTCGAGCGGCGCGGTCGCTTCGAACAGCCGGTCGGCCGGTGTCTGGCTCGCCGACGCACCCGTGGCGACGCACACGCCCACGAGGGCGGTGAGCGCAGCACCGCACCTGCGCTTCACCCGGTCGAAGCTCACCGAACCAAGTTTACGGGCGCCGGGGGTGGCTCGCCAGGCGTGCCGATCGTGGGGTTGTGTTACGGAGGCGTGCTGCCCAGGCGCACGCCGACTTCGTCGAGGTGATCGAGCAGGTCAGCGGGGTCCTGGTAGACGCGATACGCGCCGGCGCGTTCGAGCTCTTCTTCTCCATACCCGCCCGACAACAGCCCCACGCCCATCGCCCGCGCGCGCCGCGCCGCCAGCAGGTCCCACACGCTGTCCCCGACCACGATCGACTCGTCGATCGGGACTCCGAGCCGCTGCGCGCCCGCGAGAAACAGATCGGGATCGGGCTTGGCATGCTCCACCTGGTCGCGGGTCACGATGGGGACGCCGGCGGGGATGGCGAGCATGTCGAGGTTGGGCTTGGCGCTCTCCATCCGCCCGCTCGTCCCGATCGCCCACGGGACGCCCGCTTTGGTGAGATAGGCGAGCAGCTCGCGTGCGCCGGGCAGGGGACGCACCTGCGACACCTGGCGCGCGTAGGCCTCGGCGTGGACGCGCCGGATCTGCGCCGCCTGCTCCGGCTTCAAATCCCGGCCCGTCTCGCGGAACAGGGCGTTGACGAACAGGCCGCCGCTCATGCCGATGCGGCGGTGGATGCGCCACACGGAGAGCTCGATCCCCGCGCTCTCGAGCGCCTCGCGCCAGGCGAGCACGTGCTGGTACACGCTGTCGACGAGCGTGCCGTCGAGATCGAACAGGAAGGCCGGGCCGGATGGCATGGTACGACTTCGCGCGACGCCTTTGTGTTACGCCTTTGCGCGACGCCTTTTGCTCGACGCCTCTTTTTATTTCAGTAGCATGTCGTGCGGCCGCGCCTGTCCTGTCGGGAGATGCTCGAAGTCCACGTCGAACTTCGGGTCGAACGTCATCCCCGCGGGCCCGACGTTCACGAGGCGCACCCGGTAGGGCA
>Ga0209156_10001401_pt1 | contig 19648 bp, 19 predicted proteins | sample GraSoiAngelo_124_FD_185881 | JGI IMG/M metagenome (GOLD analysis project Ga0209156, IMG submission 185881) | Grasslands soil microbial communities from the Angelo Coastal Reserve, California, USA - 14_0927_05_20cm (SPAdes) (version 2) | ecosystem: Environmental > Terrestrial > Soil > Grasslands...
TACTCCATCTCGGAATGGTGGCTTGAGCCCCACACGCAAGGTCCTGGCGCTCACTCGCACCCTAAAGACGACGTTTTCTACGTCATCGAAGGCACCATGAGTGTCCTGGTGGGCGACGCGTGGACGCATGCCACTCGAGGTTCGTTCATCCTTGTCCCTGGTGGCGTCTCCCACGACTTCGAGAACCGCGGCGATATACGAGCGGGAGTGCTCAACCTGTCCATACCCGGCTCGTTCGAGTCGCACATGCCGGGCATCGCGCAGTGGTTTGCCGAAAATCCGCCCAAAGATACAGGCATCTAACCCCTATGAAGGGTGTCAAGTGTGGCGGGCGAGTGTGGTAGGTGGGTTAGTTAGTTCATAAGGTTTGTTGATCGAGGTTGAAGGTTTTCTCTGGAGCGCTTCCTCTTGCTGTTTGCTCGTTGGTTTTGTTTCCAGCGGCTCGTACTCCTATCCGTCCAGCTCCAGTTTGCCAACTCGAGCTTCGTGGCGCGCATTCCGTCTCGTTAACAGATGCAGCCGAGGTCGTAAACGGGCAGCTCATCGTCGAGTTATATTCGCGATAACTGGAACATAGATCTGCGATCTGTGCGCTCAGCAGACATGTTGCCTGCTGTCCTTAAATCAGCGGCGTTCAACTCCGCTGGGCACAAAGGCAACATGCCTATGTTCCGGCGCGCGGCGTGACGCCCTCGAGATACTCGAGCGCTTTGTCGTAACTTTTTCGCTGAAGATAATGCGCCAGTTGCGGATCGATCGGGCGTGGCAAGGCGGCTTGCAGTCTGTCGATCTTTTCTGAAACCGCGCGCAGTCGTGCGACGTGCTTCACCTCGTCGCAGCGGCTTTCCTCGTCGTGAATCATCGCGAGGCGTTCTCGTAAAGCCTGCGCTAGCTCGCTGACAGCGTTTTCCATTAGTTTAAGACCAAACCACGGATTACCCGGTTTAGACGGATAGAGAACTCACTTTGCGCGGGCCTGAATCGGAGAGGAGTTGTCGCTTGGCTTCGAGCCAATCTGAATCGGCGTCGCCCGGCAGCGCAAACCTGCGGCGGCGTTCGGAAATGAAATAGGCGCGAAGACGGATTTCCTCATCGGACGGCCCCGCCATCGTTCCTGCTTCAGGAGGCATTGTGACTTTTCCTTTCCGCGCAACCGGGCTCTTCTGGCGAGCGGGTCCGGAGGTTTTTCGCGTGGTCGATGTCCCACGTACAGTCGGCGTTTTTCTGATTTTCATTCCGGCAGGTGACCCGCCGGCTTCGGGAGGCGCTTGATTTTTGCTTTGGACAATTTTGTTCTTTTTCGGCACAGATTGATGGTGTTGATGATTTCAGTCCGTTTACCGCGCATCCGACGATGCGCAAGCAGTTTCTCGCTCGCGTTTGGTGGAATGAGAAATCACCATAACTTCTTCTTATGCAACATTTCGTTTTCCGCTGGTTTATAACGACATTTGCGGTGTTTGTGGCCGCGCCGATTGTTGGTATCAATTACGGCGATCGTATCGGCTGTCTGCTGGCGGCGTCGCTTCTGCTCGGTATCGTAAACGCTTTTATTCGTCCTATTCTGCTGTTATTGAGCTTGCCGTTGATTCTCCTTACGCTGGGCGTGTTCATTTTGATCATCAATGCCCTGATGTTGAAATTCGTCGGCGAGATACTGCCATGTTTTGAGGTTCCCGGCTTCTGGCGCGCATTTTTCGGCGCGATCATAATTTCCATCGTGAGCTGGTTGCTCAGTGCATTTTTTCGTGGAAGCGACGGACGTGTCCATGTCCTTACGCATCATACCCAGATCCGGCGTGTCCGGGGTCGGGTGATTGAGAAATGACGAAGCACGAATGCCGAAGCACAAAGGAATGACGAAATCGGAATGCCGAAACAGGAGCGATTTGTGACATTAATGGGTCATTCGATCCTTCGAGCTTTGTCATTATTTCGTCATTTTCCTATCACCGAGTGAGCTTCAAGGATCGCAGACACGCGACGTTCATGTGAATCGTGAAGCCGGTTTTACGCAAGATATTTGCTTAGCCGCGAACGCAGTTCGGTTCGCGCGCGAAACAGAACGCTTTTTACAGCGGGAACGGAGAGATCGAGGACCTCAGCAATTTGCTCGTAACTAAGCTGCTCATATCTCCGCAGCACCAGCGCCATACGTTGACTCTCCGGAAGCTGCATGATCGCCTCCTCAATGGTTCGCTGCAGCTCCGATTCCAGAAGTGACGCGTCTGGAGCCGGGTTCGTCTCATCCTTTAAAGGGGGATGATCCTCCCCACCTGGCTCCGATTGAAGCGGAACGTGCCCACGACGTTTGGAACGCCGTAATTCGTTGAACACGAGATTGCGGGTAATTTTCAGCAACCAGGTGGTGAACTTGGCGCGGGGAACATATCGGCGAGCGCTTTTCCAGACCCGAATAAAGACCTGCTGCGCGATATCTTCCACGTCCGAGTTGCTCCCGAGCATGCGCGCCACGGTGCCAGTGACGAGACTTTGGTGCCGTTCAACAAGATTCTCGAATGCACTCGTATCGCCCCGACCCACCAGCCGCATGAGTCGCACGTCCTCAGCGTCTTCCTCCGATCTCCCTGGATTTCCTGGATCGTTGCCACCCATCGGTCACTTAGACGTGTACACGGCCGCAATTTGCTAACAATCTGGCGAGTGACAAAGATCTGCTCCCTTTGTCACATTCGTCGCCATGGTTTTTGTTGCAAGCCGGAAGCGCTCTGTGCATGCTTGGTTGGCGAGGGCACTGCCTGGCCTGTGAATGAATTACCTGCTTATTCCAAAGGAACTTAAGCCGATTGCTGAAAAAGTTGAAGCGCGGCAGCGGATTTCAGATGCTGACGCCCTTGCTCTCTATCGTTCAAACGATCTTAACGCGCTTGGCATGATCGCCAACGTCGTGCGCGAGCGAAAGAACAGCAACTACGCCACCTACATTCACAATCGTTACATCAATTATTCCAATATTTGCGTCCTCTCCTGCCAATTCTGCGCTTTCGCCGCGAAGAAGCGCGATGCACACGCCTTTGAATACGCGATTGACGAAATTATCCGCGTGGTGAGAGAAGCGCTCAGCCTTGGAATCACGGAGGTGCACATGGTCGGCGGGCTCCATCCGAGCTTGAAAAAAGATTGGTATCTCCAGCTTTTGTCTGAACTGCGCGCGCTCGATCCCGATCTTCACATCAAGGCTTTTACTGCCATCGAGGTGCGTCATTTGGCTCAACGGATCTTCCGCGTGCCGATCCGCGACACACTTGAAATTTTGCGTGAAGCCGGGCTCGGCTCTATTACCGGCGGTGGCGCGGAAATCTTCGATCCAGTGGTGCGCGACACAATTTGCCGCGGCAAAGAAACCGCCCCCGAATGGCTCGACGTTCATCGCACCTGGCACCATATGGGGGGGCGAAGCACGTGCACCATGCTCTACGGACACATCGAGACGCTCGCCCATCGCGTCGATCATTTGCGCCAGCTCCGCGAATTACAGGATGAGACCGGCGGATTTACCGGGTTTATTCCGTTTGCCTTCGAGCCGCAGACCACTGTCCTTGCCCACATAAAACGTGCTTCTGCATTTGAACAACTCCGCAATCTCGCAGTGAGCCGCATTTATCTCGATAACATCGACCATCTCACCGCTTACTGGGTCAGCCTTGGTCTGCCCCTGGCGCAGGTATCGCTCAGCTATGGCGTGGATGATCTGCACGGCACAATTTTGGAGGAAAAGATCTTTCACATGGCCGGGGCGACTACTCCGCAACAACAAAGTGTGGCGACACTCGAACACGCCATCCGCGAGGCTGATCGCGAGCCGGTCCAGCGCGACAGTTACTATCGCCATATATCTCCGCGCCCAACGGCCGCGACGCGCACGAGCCGTGCCCCAGTGGAGCCTGCCTGCGCCTGAACGCGAAATGTGAATAGTGCATAGGTGACTGGTGAATTGTCTTGCTGTGACGGCACGGCACCGATTCCATTCACGATTCACTGATCACTATTCATTTTGAAATCCTCACGCATCGGCTGCGTCAAATATCTCAACGCCCGTCCGCTCATTCGAGGATGGGCGGGCGACGTGGACTTCGATCATCCATCGGCGCTCTGCAATAAACTTGCCGCTGGCGAACTCGATCTTGCCCTTGTCTCCAGTTTCGAATTTCTGCGCAATCCGACTTATCGAATCGTTGATGATATTTCGATCTCGTCGGCTGGACCCGTTTACAGCGTTGTCGTCGCGCATCACGGCGACATTTCCGAGATTGACGAAATTCAGATCGACCCGGCTTCGAAAACTTCTGGCAATTTATTGCGATGTTTGGTTGCGGAGTTGAATCTGGCTCCGCGTCTCAAACGCACAATGGCATCTGTGATCAGCGCCCGCTGCGCGCGTTTATTGATCGGTGATCAAGCCATCCGCTTCAGGCAAAAACACGCCCGGAAATTTCATTTCTGGGATCTCGGCGAACAATGGAATAAGCTTGTCGGTCTTCCGTTCGTATACGCACTCTGGTTGATCCGGCCCGAAGTTCGCGACTTTAAGCGCCTTGCGAACCGCTTGCGCGAATTACGCGATGAAAATTTGGCCAACATCGACAGATTGATCGCCGAGGAAAAAGGTTTTAATCACGATTTTTGCCGCCGCTATTACCGGGAAAACGTGCGCTTTAGTTTTGGAGAAACGGAAAAGGCAGGTCTGCGCGAATTTAACAAACGTTGCTGGGATCAGCGTCTTCTCCCGCGGGAGCAGTTGAACGCTGGAGCCAGGGATTTGGACCTTCCGCTCCGCCGCGTATGAGGCGGGCAGGCGAGTTGCGGATCGGGCAGAATGAATTGACCGCCTTCGTGGCGATCGAAATCACTGCGAACTCAGCTCGTCGTCCCGGCGAGGCCAAGGTCGAGCTCGTTAAGTCGCCAGCGCAACCCCTCGAAACGGAACCGGAGTTTGATTCCCTCTCGATCGACTACGAACGTCCGCGGGCCTGTGAAGAATGCGTATTTTACTTTTGGCCAGTTTACAGCTTTTCCGGTGGGGAACTGCTGCGGAGCCCGGAGGTCTTTCAGCGCCCCTGGATTGGATATCAGCACCGCGAGACCGTCTGGAGTAGCATAAGCATCAACAACGGCGTCGATCAGCGTCGGGCCGAGCTTGCTCCATCGTTTGTGACTCGACGTTGCACGAGCGAAACGCGCGACAAGCTGCTTCTTCAGCGACGCTCGAATAGCGGGAAAATCCACACGCGCAGTCACTGCTGCGCTATCACCGGATCGAAGCGCGACGGTGAACCGCCAGAAGGAAAAATACGGCGAAGCTCCGTAAACGAGCAGTAAAGCGGCGCAAATCAGCAGCGCTAAAGTGATGCGTCGTCGTTTCAACGATCGATTCTGCGGAGTTGATATCACGACTGACCAGGCGGCACTGGACCGATTTTCTTCCAGTATTGAAGAATCCGTCCGCTTCCCGGAGGGGACTTGAACTCTGTCAGACGTGGGCCACCGAGCCGCCCCCAGCATGCGCGTTTATGGTTCGCATCGAGGATCTCGTATATCCCGCGCGTTAGTTGACCAGCGTGCGGTCCGCCTACTGCAATTGAGTCCACTTGTTTGGGTCTCGTAGTGGGATTGACAGTGAACGTCCCAGCTGGATGTGTCCCGACGCCGCTCGCCTTTGGAAATCGGAATGTATTGCGATCAGTAATAAGAACTGTATTTCGCAGCACACTTGGGGGTACAGGCTTTCCGTTCACGACTCCACGAGTTAGCTGCCAGGTTCCAGACAGCAGTTCGCAATCTCTTTGAGCGGCGGCAGATTCTGCGGTTGCACCACCGAATTTGTTGTTTGCACAGCCTGCGGTAAGTAATGCCACGACACCAATAACCAGAATTGGCACAGATTTGATCATGCGTGCTCTCTGCATCGAAACTAGCCGTTCGTCGACTCGAGCATGATCGCGAGCCAGACGCAAGCGATCTGAGGAATCTTGTCAGGAGGTTCTCCGCGAATAAAGTGATCGGTGCAAAGCCGCGTAGAGGACGAGCGAGTCGGTGGAAAGCCGCCTGGAAGCTTTACGCGGCAAAGCCGATGGATCATTGCGCCGCCTGAGGAGCTGAATGGCGGGCCGATTTCTTGGGCTGAAATCTGCGGGTCGGCTTGCATCGCACGGCTGCTGATGCGCAAAGGTTTCGCGAGCTCGGAGGAAGTAGAAGCATTCTTGCGACCGCGTCTCAGCACATTAAGCGATCCGTTCTTGCTCCCAAATATGCAAACGGCGGTCGAACGGATCCTCATCGCATTGGGCCGGAAGGAGCGCGTGGTCCTTTTCGGAGATTACGATGTCGATGGCGTGACTTCACTCGCGCTGCTTGCGGAAATGTTACGCGCGTACGGTATGGAACCGCAATTATTCCTGCCGCTGCGGATGGAGGAAGGCTATGGCTTGAGCCCTGAAAGTCTGGAGCGCTGTCTGGGTGAACATCGTCCGCAACTTTTGATAGCGGTGGATTGTGGGACGTCGTCTGTCGCCGAGATTGCCGATCTTAAGCGGCGCGGCGTGGATGTAATTGTGCTCGATCACCACGAACCGAAATCGGAACTGCCCAATTGCGTCGCGATCGTAAATCCGAAAATCGATACCGAGTCGCGGTTTCATTATCTGTGCAGCGTCGGAATCGTCTTTAAACTTTGTCATGCACTGTTGAAAACGAGGCAGCTCGATGGATTCGATCTCAAATCGAGACTCGATCTGGTGGCGTTAGGCACGGTTGCCGATATTGTTCCGTTGCGAGGCGAGAACCGGACTTTTGTCCAGCGTGGCGCGCTCGAAATTGCAAGGTCGACTCGACCGGGCTTGAAAAGGTTGATCGACGTGAGCGGGGTGCGGCCGCCGATCTTAACGGAGCACATCGGCTTCCGCCTCGGTCCTCGGCTCAATGCCTCCGGGCGGCTCAGCAACGCACAAAGGTCGCTGCAACTTTTGCTAACACAGGACGAAGCCGAGGCGGCGTCGCTCGCTGAATTGCTTGACAGAGAGAACCGCGAGCGACAGGAAGTCGAAAAGGAAATTTTCCTCGCCGCGGACGAGCAAATCGTCCGTGACTTCGATCCTGCGCGCGATGCGGCAATCGTCGTTAGCGCTCGTGGCTGGCACCCGGGCGTCCTGGGAATTGTCGCCTCGCGAATTTCTCGCAAATACCATCGGCCGGCGATGGTGATCGGGTTCGAGGAAAACGGTATCGGGAAAGGAAGCGGCCGCAGCATCGAAGGCTTGAATTTGGTTGAAGCGTTGAACCGTTGCTCGGAATCTCTGGAGAAATTTGGCGGACACGAAATGGCGGCGGGCCTAACGATTCTTGAAGGTAAGATCGACATGTTTGTCGCAGAGTTCCGTCGGGTGACACGCGAGCTGCTCTCGGACGATTACTTGCAACATTGCGTGCGTATCGACCACGAGCTGCTCTTTTCCGATCTCAATTTTGATTTTCTCCATTGGCATGAAACGCTCCAGCCGTTTGGCAACGGGAATCCGCAGCCTCTTTTCTTGGCGCGGGGAGTCGAGCTGGTTGCGCCGCCGCGAGTGGTGAACGACAAGCATTGCGTTTTGCGCCTGCGTCAGGGCAATTATCATCAGCGCGCGGTTTTCTTCGATTCGGTAAACGTTTCGCTGCCGCGTTCACCGTGGGATATCGCATTTCGGATTCGAGCGGATGAATATGAAGGCGAAACGCGGCTGGGCATGCAGATTCAGGCGGTGCGGCAAGCGGCGGCGATCGACTGATGGAAATTTCACAATCGCTCGCCGAACTCGATTGGATCCCGCGGCCGCGTTTACTAGCGCTGCGCCGGCTTGGGATCGAGACGGCCGAAGATTTGCTCACGCATTTTCCGCGGCGTCATGAAGATCGATATCAGTTTCCGCATTTCCCGCGTGAGGAAAGCGACGTCCCGATTTGTCTTTGTGGCGAGGTAATCAAAACTTCGCTGCGTCGTTTTGGCGGATGGAAGAAAATCTTTGAGGCCACACTGGAGGAATCCAGCCCAAACGCGTTAAGCGAGCCGCTAGTGTGTCGCTGGTTCAACTTGCATTATGTGCAGAAGATGATCGCGACCGGGGAGCGTATTGTCGTATTTGGCAAACCGCGTCTGCGTGGAAAGAGAATCTGCATGGATCACCCGGAGTTCGAGGTCATCGAGAATGACGAGGAGATTTCGATCCATTTTCGGCGTATCGCACCCATTTACCCGGCGACGGAAGGTCTTTCACAGCGCGCTCTGCGTAGCATCATTTACCGGCTATTGAATGAAATTTCCGATGAGCCATTAGAAACCCTGGCACCGGGCGGTCTGGTTCACGGGAAAAGATGTGACGCGATTCGCGCGATTCATTTTCCAGAAAATTGGGAGGCGCGTGACGCCGCTCGCGAGCATCTAGTTCTTTCCGAATTTTTCGCGATGCAAATGCTGATCGCATCGCGACGCTCCGACGCATCGACTCGCGTTGGCCAGGCACACTGTGGGTCAGGCGCGCTGCTCGACAAATTTCTTAAGGCGTTACCATTCGAGTTGACTGGCGCGCAATCGAAAGTAATCGCGGAAATTCGGTGCGATCTCGCAGCGAGTCATCCGATGAACCGGTTACTTCAGGGCGATGTGGGTTCGGGCAAAACTGTCGTGGCGATCGCGGCGGTGTTACTGGCGGTCGAGGCGGGATATCAGGCCGCATTCATGGCTCCGACACAAATTCTGGCTGAACAACATTACGCAGTCTTGTGGCGCTGGCTCAAACCGCTCGGCGTGCGCATGGCACTGCGAACAGGAGCGCGCCAGGAGGAAAGTTTTCTCTCGTTGGTTGCCGGTGATGAAAATGCAGACGTAATCGTCGGGACGCATGCCCTTCTTTACGACACGGTTTCGTTCTCGAATTTGGGGCTCGTCGTCATTGATGAGCAACATAAATTCGGTGTCGCTCAACGCGCCAGACTGACGGCCCGCGAACCAGCGCCCGACGTGCTGGTGATGACAGCTACACCGATTCCGCGCACGCTGACGATGACTATTTACGGCGACCTTGATGTTTCAGTCATCGATGAGATGCCGTGTAACCGGGGAAAAATAGTTACTGCGATGCGTGACGAATCGAAACTCGGCGAAGTGCTCAGCTTTTTGCGAACACAACTAGAAGCTGGGCGGCAACTCTACGTGATCTATCCACTGATCGATGAGAGTGAAAAGTTGGATGTGAAAGCGGCGTCGGCCGAGTATGAGTTATGGCGGGAACGGTTGCATCCGTATCGCTGTGAATTACTTCATGGCCGTATTCCGGCGGCGGAGAAACAGGAAATCATGGAACGATTCCGTCGTGGCGAGACCAACTCATTGATCAGCACGACTGTGATCGAAGTCGGTGTCGATGTTTCTAATGCCACTGTGATGCTCGTCGAAAATGCCGAACGTTTTGGACTGGCGCAGCTTCATCAACTTCGCGGGCGGATCGGCCGCGGAGAGCACAAATCGTATTGCGTTGTGCTAACATCCGACCAATCCAAGGAGACTTCGGTAAAACTCGCCGTCTTGGAGAGAACAAACGACGGCTTTGAAGTGGCGGAAGCAGACTGGGAGCTGCGGGGCCCGGGCGATTTACTTGGCACGGCGCAAAGCGGCCTGCCGGTGCTAAAGATCGGCAACTTGAAGACGGATGCACGCTTGATGCGACGTGCGCGCGCGACGGCCATGTCGATCTTCGATGCCGACCCACGCCTGGAATTGCCTGAGAATCAACGTTTCCGGCGTTTGGTTGTCGAACAACAGGGACGAACGTTTTCTAATGTTAGCTAAATGAAGAATCTCGCAAAATTTTTGCTTTTTGTTCTGCTTATCAGCGCGGGAATCTCTTTCCTTTACAATTACCGGCTCAAACACGGAGGATTGAACCTGCCTTCGGGCCGAACGCCGGAAAAGTACACGCTGGCCTCATCCCCAAACGTAGATCCAAAGCAAGTCGCATCGCTTGAGGCATTGAACCGGGAGCGCCGCGCGCTGGTCGGTAGCGTGATCCCGTCCGTCGTAGCGGTGAAAACATCCAAGAAGATTCTCATACCGCGGGAACGCGGGCTCGATCTCTTCGAGTTTTTCTACGGTAACCAGCGGCAATTTCGGAATCCAAATGACCAGGCTATGGTTCAAAATTCGCTTGGTTCCGGGGTAATTGTGACGAATGAGGGACACATTATCACGAACAATCACGTGGTCGATCAGGTCGATGAGATCGAAGTGCAATTGAGCGATGGACGGACGAAAAAAGCACGGTTAGTTGGCGCAGATTCTCAGGTCGATTTGGCCGTTCTGAAGATCGACGATCCCGGCGTTAAACCGCTCAAACTGGCTGATTCAGACACCGTGCAGGCCGGAGACTTTGTTTTGGCCATCGGCAATCCATTCGGATTCGAGGAAACGGTAACCGACGGCATTATCAGTTCGAAAATGCGGCCAAACCGCACCGACGCTTTCGGGGATCTCCTTCAAACAAACGCCGCAATTAATCCCGGCAACAGCGGAGGTCCATTGATTAATCTTCGCGGCGAAGTCGTTGGGATCAATACGGCGATCATTTCACGCAGTGGCGGTTCACAGGGAATCGGTTTTGCCATTCCGTCAAACACGATTCGCACTGCACTCGAAAGTTTATTAAAACAAGGTCGGATCATTCGCGGTTACCTCGGAATCCAGACACGTGCATTGCAGCCTGGCCAGAATACCGCTGAGACTGAGGGCGTGACGGTAGAGGAAGTGGTGCCCGGGTCGCCCGCAGCTCAAGCGAAATTGCAACGCGGCGACGTCATCCGCAAATTCAATGGTCGCGACGTGAAGAATATAAATGCGCTGAGAAGTATGGTGGCGCAGACAGAGTTGAATAAAGACGTTGAGCTCGAAATCGTGCGCACCGGCAAATCGCTGAGCGTCACCACTCAGATCAAGGAGCAGCCGGCCAATTATGAAACCGCGGGCGTCCTGCCCCGACGAGACCAGCCGCAGCCGCAAGCCCCAGGGCAGTCGAACGATCAAGAAGCAACCAGCAGCCCGCTCGCCTCAATTCACGTTGGCGACCTGACTCCAGAGATGGCGCATCAGCTCGATCTACCTAACAACGTGCAGGGAGTCGTGGTCACTAGTGTCGATCCTGACAGTGGCGTGGCTGAATTGCAAAAAGGCGACGTGATCGAGGAAATCGATCAGCAACCAGTCGCGTCAGTTTCGGATTACGACAAAATCGCCGCTTCGCTCGATCCCAGCCAACCGCAGGTCCTCTCGGTATGCCGGCATCGCATGCGTTCGTTTCTCGTCTTGCGGCCGCGCTAAATAGTGCCTGCGGCTGGAGGACAGCTGCCTCTACATCAAATTCAGCACCCGATCGCGTGACGGCGGCAAACGCCGGAAAGCATTTCCCAGAGCGCGTTGAGAACGCGATTCACGGAGGCTTTTACGGACTCGAAATTGCGATTGTCGACGGACGCCCCGAGCATCTTACGCTCGGCGGCAGAATGTTCACGATCGGCTTCGATGTGGACGCTGAAGTAACGGTAATGCGCGGGATTAATGAAGCCGTAATGTTTCTTCAACCCGTCGATCTTCGATTCACAGATCGCTGGAATTTGACTCTCGTAGGCGTACAGCGCGGCGAGACCTTCCGCAGTCGATCCGTCGCCGCAAACCGCTCGGAACGTGTCGATCAAATTTTTCGTCTCCGGCCATTTCTCTGTGTTTCGCACATTCACATCGTCAACGCCGAGGCCTTCGGTGAATTTGAGCCAAAGCTCAGGATGATTCGGTGAGCCGGCTTCTTCATCGATCAAATTTTTGAGCAACTGTTTTCGCGTCGGTTGATCGCCGCATTTCGCGTGCGCCGCCGACAGATACGTCGGAAACGCCGCGACATGATGATAGTACTGCCGCGCATAGTCAGAGAGCGCCTCTCTGCTCAATTCCCCGCGCGTCCACGCAAGATAAAACGGATGTTTCAAGAGATGCTTTTCTGCGATGTCATTGTCGATCTTGTCCAGATGTGTGTTCATTTAGTTTCTCCGGTAACATTTTTTCGCTAGCCACAGATTGACATGGATTTTCACAGATAAGGGAATAGAATTTTCGCTTCTCTGTGTTTAATCCGTATTTACCTGTGGCAGAATTCAAGCTGAACGCAAAATGTGTTTAATGCCGCGGATCGGGATGACGACCCAGTCGGGGCGATGGTTTAGTTCGTAGCCGATTTCGTAAACGGCTTTGTCGAGCAAATATGCTTCAAGCATGATTTGCTGATCGTCGGGATTTTGCGGGACAAAGATCGCGCCGGACGTTGTCTTTAAATAGCTTTGCAAAAAGACGCTGCTCATTTGGCGATACCAGAGATCGGCCCAGCGTTCAAGAAACGGCATGTCTTCGGTGCGCATGGCGGGCTGCCAGAGCGCACTGTAAGCGGCGTATTGAAACGATCGCATCATGCCGGAGACATCGCGCAGGGCCGAGCGCTTCAGTTTCCGCTCGCCAAGCGCTCGCGCCGGTTCGCCTTCGAAATCGAGAATGATGAAATCTTTTCCAGTATAAAGCACCTGGCCGAGATGATAATCGCCGTGAATCCGGATTTTCGAAGCATTAGTGCGACGGTCGAGGAGCCGTTTTTCGCGCGCGAGTATTTCTTGCTCCGTAGCGATCACTTCTTTCGCTTCGTCTCGAAATGCTGCGGAGAGGTCTGGCAATTTCTTTTCCAGAAGAGTAAACGCGCGCCGCACTGATGCGCGCATTGTTTGGTAAACAGAGCGCTGCGCCATGGCATTGAACGGCTCGGGCGCAAAGGCGCGATCATCCACGCGCGAGGCGAGCGCAAGATGCAATTCACCCGTGCGTTGTCCGAGCAGCTTTGCTTTTTCAGGATAAACGCCACCAATCAATTCATCGAGAAGTGAGCCAGGCGGGGTGGTTTGATTCTGGAGATCGGCTTTGCGGCCAAGCACACGTTCGTAATAGCGGCCAACTGCGTCCAGTGTTAGCGCCCAGCCGTCACTTTCGCTCATGGCCGCGCTCTGCAACAGACAGACAACGGTCGGCTCGGATTTTTCGTGACGATATTCGAGTGCGCCGACGAAAGCCGGCACATTAGAAAAATTGGCGCGCTCAGTCAGGAACCGGGTAATTTCGACATCAGGATTAACGCCGTCCTCGAGCTTGCGGTAGATTTTGAGGAAGAATTTATTGTCGAAAAGCATTGAGGAGTTGCTCTGCTCCCCACCTAAAACTTGCGATTTGTCCACGGCGACCGAAGAATCCGCCGCCATTGCCTTCCCCGCGATGCCGACGAGATCGCCGGCATGCCCCTTCATAATCTGCCGTTGGACGATCGCCTCAAATAATTGAGAGCGAAACTTCGCATCCCACACTGCATCATACAGAATGGTTTCTTCGGCACCGGCCAGGCGTGCGATGATCGCGTGCGGCGCGCTCCGAGAAACAGCACGCGCAGCATTACCCAGCGCAATCTTTACCGGGAGGGCATAAGTTTCCGTGGGACCATCGACATAACTTACCACCACGAACCAAAAGCGCGCCGCGTCTGCATCTGACGAGACACCCGGCTGCTCCACCACTTTAAGTTCGCGGAGAGTCCGCGCCTTCGAGCCAAACCAGCGACAGGTCTGGATGTAATTGGGCAGAATTTCGCGTTCGAGCAGCGCGCGCTGACCATCGTTGAGCAAGGTATGTAGGTCGGCCGGCGCATTGATCGTTGGCACAACCCGCCTCCTCGAGACGCGCCGGCCATTGGTCTGCGGTTGCAACGCGAACCAGTAATACGCATGAGGCCCAAGCGTAATAACGTGATTTGATTTTTTGATTGAGCGAAACAGATTGCGGCTAAAGACTTCCATCGGCACACAGCCGGCGAAGCGTGCCAGATCCAACTCCACCGATTGCGCGAAACGCGAGAGATTCACCACGACAACGATAGTCTCCTTCTCGTACCGGCGAAGAAATGCCAGAACCTTCGCGTTATCGGGATGGAGAAATTCAAGAGAGCCACGCGAAAATGCCTTAAAATTCTTCCGCATGGCAATGACACGGCGCATCCACCAGAGCAGCGAGGAGAGATTTTTTTGCTGATTCTCAACATTGACCGCCTCGTAGTGGTATTCCGGGTCGATCGTAATCGGCAGATAGAGCTGCTGCGGGTTCGCTCGTGAAAATCCAGCATTGCGGTCCGGACTCCACTGCATCGGCGTGCGGCAGCCGTTGCGATCTCCAAGATAAAAGTTGTCCCCCATGCCGATCTCATCTCCGTAATAAATGATCGGAGTGCCCGGCATGGAGAACAGCAGCGTGTTCAGCAACTCGATTTTGCGGCGGCTGTTTGCGAGTAGCGGGGCGAGACGCCGGCGAATGCCAAGATTGATACGCGCGTGAGGATCGCTGGCGTAAACCCGATACATGTAATCGCGCTCTTCGTCAGTCACCATTTCCAGTGTGAGCTCGTCATGATTGCGAAGAAACATTGCCCACTGACAATTCTCGGGAATTGGCGGCGTCTGCTCGAGGATGTCGATGATCGGAAACCGATCCTCCATCTGCAGCGCCATGAACATGCGGGGCATGAGTGGAAAGTGAAAGTTCATGTGCGATTCGTCGCCTTTGCCAAAGTAAGCCGCCGCGTCCTCCGGCCATTGATTAGCCTCCGCGAGCAGCATTCGATTTGAAAATTTTACATCGACATGAGCGCGCAGCTTGCGGAGGTAGTCATGCGTCTCCGGCAGATTCTCGCAGCTCGTGTCCTCCCGTTCGTAAAGGTACGGGACGGCGTCGAGACGGAGTCCGTCGACGCCGAGTGCCAACCAAAAATCGCACACCTTCTCTACCGCTTCGTGAACAGCCGGGTTATCGAAATTCAACTCCGGCTGATGCGAATAAAAGCGATGCCAATAGTACGCTTTCGCGATCGGATCCCACGCCCAGTTCGATGTCTCGAAATCTTTGAAGATGATCCGCGCATCCTTGAATTTTTCCGGCGTATCGCTCCAGACATAGAAGTCTTTGTACGAAAGATCGTCGTTGTCGCCGGGGGCGCTCACCGCGGCACTTGATGTCGATCTTGGGCCGCCCGGGCCACCGACCCCGGCTAAGGCTATGGCGCGGCGCGATTTTTGGAACCACGGATTTTGGTCGGATGTGTGATTGATCACTAGTTCGGTGATGACGCGCAGGTTCCGCTGATGCGCTGCATCAAGAAATGCGCGAAAATCATCGAGCGTGCCGAAGTTCGGGTTGACGTCGAAATAATCGGCGATGTCGTACCCGTCGTCGCGGAGCGGCGACGGATAGAACGGCAGAAGCCAGATGGCGGTGACACCTAGCTCCTGAAGATAGTCCAGCTTTTCGATCAGGCCGCGGAAGTCGCCCATTCCGTCGCCGTCGCTGTCGCAGAAAGTTTTAACGTGCAGCTCGTAGATGACCGCGTCCTTGTACCAAAGCGGATCGATAGCCGTGTCATTGGGCCCCTGTGCCATGCAGCTAACTTTTGACGCACAAACCGCGCCGTGCAATCATCGATTCATTGTTGCGCGCACAAGCTCGGCATCGTCTCCCTCCGAGCAGAAGCCGCCACGTTGCCGTGACCGCTTTCACCAAAACCCATGCGTTAATTTTGCCTATCCCTTGATCTTCATCACCTGGCTGGCAACACATTGCCATTGACCGCCGCGTTGCACCCAAGTGTCGGTGAAACGAAATGTGCGATCAAATGGCTTGCCATCCTTGGTCGTCCCCTTTTCATGCGCCGTGCCGACAACGACTGCGACGCCTGGCCCGTAGCTGTGCACCGCGAGCTTTTCGTTCACGGCGGACTTGTAAGCGTCTTTATCTTTTTTGATCTCGGAAGTAACCCCGGCCTTGCCCATCACTCTTCCGTCCCAATAAACGCCATTGAAATCGCTGGCGACTAGTGATTGAGCAACTGAACTATCGTGAGCCGCGTAAGATGCTTCCCATCTGTTTTCGTTGTCCTTCAACGTCGCTTCCACGCTCATTTTTTTTGACGGCGCAGCGGCAGCAGACGAAGGCGATTGCGGTAGCCTAGCGGGTTTTTCTTTTTTCTGAGCTGCACGCTGTTCCGGAGGCGTTGTCGCAGTCGTCGCTTTCGGTGCGGGCGTCGGAGTCTCTTCGACGGTGGTGGATGGTCTGTCCTCAGGCGCCGGAGACGCCGTTTCTTCTTGTGCCAGGGCCGATGTGACGACGCCTAAGGCAGAGATGCCGATTAACGATGTAATTAGTTTCATATGATTTTCTTAATGATTTTCGTCGAACGCACAATTGCGCGGACCCTGTCTTCCACTGTGGGAGCCAGCCAGCGTAATTCGCGGTAGATCGTGATTAAGTCAGGAGAGCGTAGAGGGGCTGCTGGCGGTGGGGTCAAGATTTATTGCGAGGCGCGAATCGAATGCTCAGGCTCTTGATTTGCAGTCCGTAGGCTACGTTCGGAAACCGATGGACGAATTCGCCTGTGCAGATTAGAGACCAGATGCGTCCCGACGGTTGTTTGCTTTGCTTTATTTCATGGCTTTTGCCTTCATCGACCCAGTCTGATTTTCTTCATGTCCGGCAAAGCAAAGAAACGAGTCCGTGCTGCGAAACCCAAAGCGCGGCAGTTCTCCGTTCTACCGCAACTCGAACCGGGAGCGCCAAGTGATTTGGATTTAATGCAGGCAATTCAAGCCGAGGACGCGGATGCACTTTCTCAACTTTACGATCGATACAATGGCATTTTGAAGGCGCTTATTCTACGCGTGGTTCACAACGAGGCTGAGGCCGATGATCTCTTGCAGGAAATTTTCATGGAGATCTGGAACCACGCTAAAAATTTTTCTGCCAAAAAAGGCAAACCGCTCGGCTGGATGGTTACTCTGGCACGGCGGCGGGCGATTGATGGGTTGCGGAAGAAGCAAGCTTATGCTCGCGCGGAGCAGCGCCTGCAAAACGAAACCGAACAGCAGCCCGATGCCTGGGTTCATTACGCCACTGCAGAAGAAATCATGCTGGGCGACACGCGCGTTCTTATACGCAAAGTAATCAACAGACTTCCACCAGCCCAACAGCAGGCAATTGATCTGGCATTTTTTCGAGGCATGAGCCAGCGCGAAATCGCTGCAAAAACGAATACTCCATTAGGCACGGTAAAAACCCGGCTTGAATTAGGACTTAAGAAAATCTATGACGGCCTGAAGGAGCTAAGAGATGAACTTTGAGGAATTCCAAAACCAATCACGGCTCTATGTCATTGGGGCGCTCGAGGCGGAACAGCTGGAGGAATTCGAGAGAGCACGGAAAAAATTCGGCAAAAAGGCCGAAGACTTCGTCACCGGATGTTATGAATTACATGAAGCATTTGCGCTGAGTTTGCGCCCAGCGAAAGCTTCTGCCGCAATCAAGGAACGGCTCATGTCAATGGTGCGGGCACGGAAGCAGGCCTAATCCCCGGAACCCTTCTCCCAACCACCCAATTCGCGCAGGATAAATTCTTGAAGAAAACCATAGAAGTTTACCTGGAATAAACTCAAGTCCCGGCGCGATCCGATCGGCGAGCGAAAGTGGTCGCCTAACTCGCCATCGGTGAAGTCATACTTTGCGGCAATCACCAGCCGGGCCTGATTAAGCGCACTCAGCCAGGCATCCGCGTGTTTCGAAGGAATGCGCAACGTGCTGGCAATTTTTTTTTCGTTGCCGTCTAACTGCTCCAAATCCGCTGCTACCGTTTCCGTCGCCGTCTGAAAGAGCCGCCGTAACTCAGGTTCCACATAAAGTTTCCATTCTGCGCAAATCTCCGTTTCTGTCCCGCTCGTTGGCGGGCTGAAGAGGCGTTTTTCGGCAGCCGGCGTACCCTCTGGATCAGCGCTTGCCGGGATTTGCCGAAGGAGTTCGGCAAGAAACGGATCCAGCTCAGAGATCTCGATCTCGTCGTTGCGTCGGCAAATTTCCATATCAACTGGCTTTTTCGAGTGTGGCGAGCAGGAGATAACCATGCAGCTGCTGCACATAAAGTTCCGCGCGTTCCCGCATGCCGCTCCAAAGAATGGAACGCCCGTTGTGATGCACCTCCAGCATATGTCTTTCTGCTTTCTCGCGCGGATAGCCGAAGACCCGCTGGAAAACCATGGTCACGTAGCTCATCAGATTTACTGGGTCGTTGTGCACTACGACTTGCCATGGAAGATCAAGATCTTCTTCCGAACGGGTCTCTTTTTCGATGGTGGGCTTATCAACTGTCGAGGGTCCCGCATTTTTCCAAATAGGAAACGTAGTAACCGTTACGTTTTTATCCATCGCCACCTCCTCCCAAAGTGGCTCCGCACTCATATGCACAAGGCTAACATACGCCGCTTTTGGTTCAACCAGCTAGGGGGGTGTGCAGCTTCACGCGTAGCCGACAGGCCATCGAGGTTAGTCCGCTCTACCTATTGCCGGTGGTGGCAGCGAGAATTCGTTTTTGCATCCTCTCCATTTTGCGTGCGTCAGCCTGCTTTCGATCATCGAAATCGTGCAAATGCAAAAGGCCATGCACGATGTACAATTGAAGTTCGCGCGTGAGCGAATTCCCGAAGGCGCGAGCGTGCCGTCGCGCAGTCTGGACGCTGATAAAAATTTCGCCGTGTTCAAATGTCAGTACGTCCGTCGGCCCCGATTGATTGAGAAATTGTCGATGCAATGCAGCCATTCGCCGATCGGAAATGAGCAGCACAAAAATCTCGCGCAGCTTCGCTAATTGCGTCGGTTTGTGTCTGCGCGATTGCATACAACGCTGCACTGCCTTGGCCGCGAACTTTTCAAGTTCAACAAGGTCCACAGCCACAGTGCGCTGCAAATTGCGCACCGTGATCTGTGGAAACTCGCGCGCAGCAGCGCTCATAGCTCCTGGGAACTCGACGGCTCAAAGCCGCCGCTACCCACGGCGGCGATGCGTAAATTCATTTAGCGATTTAACTGTTTCACGCTGGCGGGCGCGTTTCCGACTGGAAATTTCGCGTAATCAAGCGCGCGCCTTTGTTGAACGTAAAGTACGCCCATGCCCATTGGAAAAGCACTGCGAAGCGGTTGCGAAAGCCGACCAGAAAAATAATGTGCACGAACAACCAGACGAGCCACGCTGGAAGGCCGCTCAGATGCACGATATTTAAATCCGCGACCGCTTTGTTCCGTCCAATTGTGGCCATGCTCCCTTTGTCCCAATAGCGGAAACGCTGCGGTTTGCGTCCCTCGATCATCGCTAAAATATTACGCGCGGCGTGACGACCCTGCTGCATGGCGACCGGCGAAACCCCCGGCAAAGGCTGTCCCGTCTGATGCGAAAAATTCGCGAGATCACCAATCACCTGGATTTCAGGGTGCCCGGGAATAGTCAGATCGTCGTTAACGAGCACCCGGCCGACCCGATCGACGGGCGCTCCGAGTGTTTTGCCAACGAATGACGCGTTGTTGCCTGCTGCCCAGATTTTCACGCGACATGGAATAAATTCGTCGCCTACCTGCAGTCCAGCCTCAGTGAGATTGGTTGCGCGCGCGTGTGTGCGCACTTCCACACCGAGATCGACAAGCTGTTTCAACGCGCTTGCCGAT